>JACCDW010896678.1_pt1 | contig 28907 bp, 24 predicted proteins | sample 7449781 | NCBI WGS metagenome assembly JACCDW01 (sample SAMN15323449, study PRJNA562643) | freshwater metagenome | isolation source: river surface water | place: USA:Blue River Watershed | collected 2017-08-18
CCCCTCGCTGGCCCCCGCCACCCCGTCGCAGCTCCTGTCTCGGCGCGAGCAGGAGGTCCTGGAGCAGATCGCCCTGGGCGCCAGCAACAAGGAGATCGCCCGGGCGCTGGACATCGCCGAGACCACGGTGAAGATCCACGTCCAGGGCATCCTGCGCAAGCTGGGACTGACGTCGCGCGTGCAGGCGGCCGTGTACGCCACCTCCCACACGGGAATTCGGACAAGTCCTAGCCAGGTCTGACCGGACTAGTTCTTCCGGAGGAGGGCGAACTAGCTCTTCTGCATCAACTGGTTCAGCTCCACAGGAGGATGTTCGGAACGGTTGAGAAAACCCACAGTAGAGCCTTGTGAACACACGCTCACGAGGCACCCTGTGAATCCCCCCTCTTCCCCTTCCGCCCCGGTGGCAGCCAGCCGCCAGGCTTGGTCCGTGCTGGCCGTCAGCACGCTGGCCTTCACCGTCTGTTTCATGGTGTGGATGATGTTCGGCGTCATCGGCATCCCGATCAAGAAGCAGCTGGGCCTGAGCGCCACCGAGTTCGGCCTGCTGACCGCGACGCCCGTGCTGACCGGTTCCCTGATCCGCCTGCCCCTGGGCATCTGGACCGACCGCTTCGGCGGCCGCATCGTGATGACCGTGCTGATGGCGGCCACCGTGCCCGCGATCTGGCTGATGGCGTATGCCACCGAGTACTGGCACTTCATCACCATCGGCCTGTTCGTCGGCCTGGCGGGCGGCTCGTTCTCGGTGGGCACGCCCTACGTGGCCCGCTGGTTCCCCAAGCAACGGCAGGGCCTGGCCATGGGCATCTACGGCGCGGGCAACTCCGGCTCGGCCGTCAACAAGTTCATCGCCCCGGCGATCCTGGTGACCTTCGGCTGGACCATGGTACCGCAGGTGTATGCCGCGGTGATGCTCGGCACGCTGGTCCTGTTCTGGCTGTTCTCGGCCAGCAACCCGCAGCACCTGGTGAAGTCCAACGCCAGCTTCGGGCAGCAACTCAAGGCCCTGAAGGACCCCCGCGTGCTGCGTTACTGCCAGTACTACAGCATCGTGTTCGGTGGCTACGTGGCGCTGGCGCTGTGGATGGTGCAGTACTACGTGGGTGAATACGGCCTGGACATCCGCGTGGCCGCCCTGCTGGCGGCCTGCTTCTCCCTGCCTGGCGGCGTGCTGCGCGCCATCGGCGGCGCCCTGTCGGACAAGTACGGCGCGCACAGCGTGACCTGGTGGGTCATGTGGGTCAGCTGGATCTGCCTGTTCCTGCTGTCGTACCCGCAAACCGACTTCACCATCCTCACCGCCGACGGCCCGAAGACCTTCCACATCGGCCTGAACGTCTACGCCTTCACCGCGCTGATGTTCGTCCTGGGCATCGCCTGGGCCTTCGGCAAGGCCAGCGTCTTCAAGTACATCAGCGACGACTACCCCCAGAACATCGGCGCCATCTCCGGCATCGTCGGCCTGGCCGGCGGCCTGGGCGGCTTCGTCCTGCCGATCCTGTTCGGCGTGCTGATGGACCTGACCGGCATCCGCTCCAGCGCCTTCATGCTGCTGTACGGCGTGGTCTGGGTGTCGCTGATCTGGATGTATTTCACCGAAGTGCGCCGCACCCACGTCATGGGCAGCGATGCGCCCGCAGGCGCCCTGGTGCACTGACCCTTTCGATCGAGCAAAGGAACCCCCATCATGATCAACACCGCATCAGCCTCATCGGCCCGGCGCGGGCGCGTCCTGGCCCTGTGGACGCCCGAGGACAAGGCCTTCTGGGAACGCGAGGGCGAGGCCGTCGCCCGCATCAACCTGTGGATCAGCGTGCCCGCGCTGTTCCTGGCGTTTGCCATCTGGCAAGTCTGGAGCGTGGTGGCCGTAGGCCTGCCGGCCCTGGGCTTCAAGTACTCCACGAACCAGCTGTTCTGGCTCGCCGCGGCACCCGCGCTGTCCGGCGCGACACTGCGCATCTTCTACTCCTTCATCGTGCCCTTGGTGGGTGGACGCCGCTGGACGGCGATCTCCACCGCCACACTGCTGATTCCCGCCGTGGGCATCGGCTTCGCGGTGCAGGACAACACCACGGAGTACCCCGTGATGCTGGTGCTGGCGCTGCTATGCGGCCTGGGTGGCGGCAACTTCTCCTCCAGCATGTCCAACATCAGCTTCTTCTTCCCGAAGGAGCGCAAGGGCTCGGCCCTGGGCGTGAACGCCGGCCTGGGCAACCTGGGCGTGTCGGTAGTGCAGTTCCTCAGCCCCCTGGTGGTGACGGCTGGCGTGTTCGGCGTGCTGGGCGGCGACCCGCAGACCATCATGAAGAACGGCCAGGCCATGCAGGTGTGGACCCAGAACGCCGCCTTCATCTGGGTGCCCTGGATCGCCCTGACCTCGCTGGCCGCCTGGTTCGGCATGAATGACATCGCCGACGCCAAGGCTTCCTTCGCGACGCAGGCCACCATCTTCCGCCGCAAGCACAACTGGCTGATGTGCGTGCTGTACCTGGGCACCTTCGGATCCTTCATCGGCTACGCCGCCGGCTTCCCGCTCCTGATCAAGAGCCAGTTCCCCGACGTGAACCCCCTGGCCTACGCCTGGATGGGCCCGCTGGTGGGCGCCGTGGTGCGGCCCTTCGGCGGCTGGCTGTCCGACAAGCTGGGCGGCGCGCGCGTGACCTTCTGGAACTTCGTGGTGATGGCGATCGGCGTGCTGGGCGTGCTGGCCTTCCTGCCCAAGGGCGGGGTGGGCGGCAACTTCACCGGCTTCTTCCTGGCCTTCCTGGTGCTGTTCCTGACCACCGGCATCGGCAACGGTTCCACCTTCCGCATGATCCCCGTGATCTTCCTGAACCAGGCGTTGGCCGGTGTGGACCGCCGCGACCACAACGCCGTGCAACGTGCCACCCGCGAGGGCAACACCGAAGGCGCGGCCACCCTGGGCTTCACTGCCGCCATGGCGGCCTACGGCGGCTTCTTCATCCCCAAGAGCTACGGCACGTCGATCGCCCTGACCGGCGGCCCCGAGGCGGCGCTGTACGTCTTCTTCGCCTTCTACCTGGTCTGCATCGCCGTGACTTGGTGGAACTACAGCCGCAAGAACGCGCCCATGCCCTGCTGAGATTGACCCCTGAAAGAAAAAACCATGAGTCACTTCCTTGACCGACTGACCTACTTCTCGCAAGCGCGAGAGGCATTCGCCGACGGCCACGGCCAGGTCACCAACGAGAGCCGCACCTGGGAAAGGGCCTACCGCGACCGCTGGGCCCACGACAAGATCGTGCGCTCCACCCACGGCGTGAACTGCACGGGCTCCTGCTCGTGGAAGATCTACGTGAAGGGCGGCATCGTCACCTGGGAAACCCAGCAGACCGACTACCCCCGCACCCGCTGGGACATGCCCAATCACGAACCGCGCGGCTGCGCCCGCGGCGCCAGCTACAGCTGGTACCTGTATTCCGCCAACCGCGTGAAGTACCCGCTGGTGCGCGGGCGGCTGCTGAAGCTGTGGCGCGAGGCACGCCTGTCCAAGGACCCGGTCGAAGCCTGGGCCTCCATCGCCAGTGACGACGCCAAACGCAAGTCCTACCAGGAAGTGCGCGGCTTGGGCGGCTTCGTGCGTTCCAGCTGGGACGAGGTCAACGAGATGGTCGCCGCCGCCAACGTGCACACGATCAAGCGCCACGGCCCGGACCGCATCATCGGCTTCTCGCCGATTCCCGCCATGTCCATGGTGAGCTACGCCGCAGGCAGCCGCTACCTGAGCCTGATCGGCGGCGTGTGCATGTCGTTCTACGACTGGTACTGCGACCTGCCGCCGGCCAGCCCCCAGATCTGGGGCGAGCAGACCGACGTGCCCGAGTCGGCCGACTGGTACAACTCCAACTACATCATCGCCTGGGGCTCCAACGTGCCCCAGACCCGCACGCCCGACGCGCACTTCTTCACCGAGGTCCGCTACAAGGGCACCAAGACGGTGGCCATCACCCCCGACTACTCCGAGGTCGCCAAGCTGGCCGACCTGTGGATGCACCCCAAGCAGGGCACCGACGCGGCGATCGCGATGGCCATGGGCCATGTGATCCTCAAGGAGTTCTACTTCGACAAGCGCTCGGCCTACTTCGACGACTACGCCCGCCGCTACACCGACATGCCCATGCTGGTCATGCTCAAGGAAAAGCAGCTGCCGGGCGGCCAGACGGTCATGGTGCCGGACCGCTACGTGCGCGCCAGCGACTTCAACGGCAAGCTGGGCCAGGCCAACAACCCCGAGTGGAAGACGGTGGCCTTCGACCAGGACGGCAAGGTGGTGGTGCCCAAGGGCGCCATCGGCTTCCGCTGGGGCGCCGATGGCCGCGCCGACGCCGGCCAGTGGAACCTGGAGGCCAAGGAGGCCCGCCACAACGGGGACGTGACCCTGCGCCTGTCCGTGCTGGAAGGGGGCAACGCCGAGGCCACGACCGCCCAGGTCGGCTTTCCCTACTTCGGCGGCATCGCCCACGAGCATTTCCCGGCCAACAGCCAGGGCGGTGACGTGCTGGTGCGCCACGTGCCGGCGCAGCGCATCAGGCTGGGCAAGGAAGGCGAGGAGCGCTACGCCCTGGTCGCCACCGTGTTCGACCTGCAGGCCGCCCAGTACGGCGTGGCCCGCGGCCTCGAGGGCGAGTTCGCGGCCCACAGCTTCGACGACGACACCCCCTACACCCCCGCGTGGCAGGAGAAGATCACCGGCGTCTCGCGCGACCAGGTGATCGCCGTGGCCCGCCAGTTCGCCGACAACGCCGACAAGACCCATGGCCGGTCCATGGTGATCATCGGCGCGGCGATGAACCACTGGTTCCACAGCGACATGAACTACCGCGGCGTCATCAACATGCTGATGATGTGCGGCTGCATCGGCCAGTCCGGCGGTGGCTGGGCCCACTACGTGGGCCAGGAGAAGCTGCGCCCGCAGACCGGCTGGACCGCCCTGGCCTTCGCGCTGGACTGGATCCGCCCGCCGCGCCAGATGAACTCCACCTCCTTCTTCTACGCCCACACCGACCAGTGGCGCTACGAGAAGCTGGGCGTGGCGGAGATCATCTCCCCGCTGGCAGACAAGAACGAGTGGACCGGCAGCCTGATCGACTACAACGTGCGCGCCGAGCGCATGGGCTGGCTGCCTTCCGCGCCCCAGCTCAAGACCAACCCGCTGCAGGTGGCGCGCGACGCCGCCGCCGCCGGCATGGACGGCAAGGCCTACGTGGTGCAGTCGCTCAAGGACGGCAGCCTGGAAATGAGCTGCGAGGACCCGGACAGTCCGGACAACTGGCCACGCAACATGTTCGTGTGGCGCTCCAACATCCTGGGCTCCTCCGGCAAGGGCCACGAGTACTTCCTCAAGCACCTGCTGGGGACCTCCAACGGCGTTCAGGGCAAGGACCTGGGTGCCGACGACGCCAAGCCGCAGGAGGTCAAGTGGCACGACCAGGCCCCCGAGGGCAAGCTGGACCTGGTGGTCACGCTGGACTTCCGCATGTCCACCACCTGCCTGTACTCGGACATCGTCCTTCCCACCGCCACCTGGTACGAGAAGAACGACCTGAACACCAGCGACATGCACCCCTTCATCCACCCGCTGTCCACGGCAGTGGACCCGGCCTGGGAGTCCCGCTCGGACTGGGAGATCTACAAGGGCTTCGCCAGGAAGTTCTCCGAGATCTGCCCGCCCCACCTGGGCGTGGAAAAGGAGGTGGTGCTCTCGCCCCTGATGCACGACACACCCGCCGAACTGGCCCAGCCCTTCGGCGTACAGGACTGGAAGCGCGGCGAGTGCGACCTGATCCCCGGCAAGACCGCGCCGAACATCGCCGTGGTCGAGCGTGACTACCCCAACGTGTACAAGCGATTCACCGCCCTGGGCCCCCTGATGAACAAGGTGGGCAACGGCGGCAAGGGCATCGCCTGGAACACCGAGGTGGAAGTCGAGCAGCTGGGCCAGCTCAATGGCTTCGTGAAGGAAGAAGGCGTGACGAAGGGCATGCCCCGGATCGAGTCCGACATCGACGCCTGCGAGACCATCCTGCAGCTGGCGCCCGAGACCAACGGCCACGTGGCCGTCAAGGCCTGGGAAGCGCTGGGCAAGCAGACCGGCATCGACCACACCCACCTGGCCCTGCACCGCGAGGACGAGAAGATCCGCTTCCGCGACGTGCAGGCCCAGCCGCGCAAGATCATTTCCTCGCCGACCTGGAGCGGGCTGGAGAGCGAGAAGGTCTCCTACAACGCCGGCTACACGAACGTGCACGAGCTGATCCCATGGCGCACCCTCACTGGCCGCCAGCAGTTCTTCCTGGACCACCCGTGGATGACGGCTTTCGGCGAAGGATTTGCCAGCTACCGTCCGCCGGTGGACCTGAAGACAACGGCCGAGATCGCCGGCATCAAGCCCAATGGCAACACCGAGATCCAGCTGAACTTCATCACGCCGCACCAGAAATGGGGCATCCACTCGACGTACAGCGACAACCTGCTGATGCTGACGTTGAACCGTGGCGGCCCGGTGATCTGGCTGTCGGAGGATGATGCCAAACGCGCCGGCATCGAGGACAACGACTGGGTGGAGCTGTTCAACGTGAACGGCGCCATCGCCGCTCGCGCGGTGGTGAGCCAGCGCGTGAACCCGGGCATGGTGCTGATGTACCACGCCCAGGAAAAGATCATCAACACCCCGGGCTCGCAGATCACGGGCACGCGCGGCGGCATCCACAACTCGGTGACCCGCATCGTGCTCAAGCCCACCCACATGATCGGCGGCTACGCCCAATTCAGCTACGGCTTCAACTACTACGGGACCATCGGCACCAACCGCGACGAGTTCGTGGTGGTGCGCAAGATGTCCAAGGTCGACTGGCTCGACGAAGAAGGCAGCACGGCTGCCCAAGGAGAACACGCATGAAAGTCCGTGCCCAGATCGGCATGGTCCTGAACCTGGACAAGTGCATCGGTTGCCACACCTGCTCGGTGACCTGCAAGAACGTCTGGACCAGCCGCCCCGGCGTCGAGTACGCCTGGTTCAACAACGTGGAGAGCAAGCCCGGCATCGGCTACCCCAAGGAGTGGGAGAACCAGGACCGCTGGAACGGCGGCTGGGTGCGCAAGGCCGACGGCTCGATCGTGCCAAAGCAGGGGGGCAAGTGGAGCCTGCTGATGAAGATCTTCGCCAACCCCAACCTGCCGCAGATCGACGACTACTACGAGCCGTTCACCTTCGACTACGAGCACCTGCAGAAGGCGCCCGAGGGCAAGCACATGCCCACGGCCCGCGCGCGCAGCCTGATCACCGGCCAGCGCATGGAGAAGATCTCCTGGGGTCCCAACTGGGAGGAAATCCTGGGCGGCGAATTCTCCAAGCGCAGCAAGGACGCCAACCTGGCGAACTTCGAGAAGGTGCAAAAGGAGATGGTGGGCCAGTTCGAGAACACCTTCATGATGTACCTGCCGCGCCTGTGCGAGCACTGCCTCAACCCGGCGTGCGTGGCCTCCTGCCCCTCGGGCTCGATCTACAAGCGCGAGGAGGACGGCATCGTCCTGATCGACCAGGACAAGTGCCGCGGCTGGCGCATGTGCGTCTCGGGCTGCCCGTACAAGAAGATCTACTACAACTGGGAAAGCGGCAAGGCCGAAAAGTGCACCTTCTGCTATCCCCGCATCGAGGCGGGCCAGCCCACCGTGTGCTCGGAAACCTGCGTGGGCCGCATCCGCTACCTGGGCGTGGTGCTGTATGACGCGGACAAGATCGCCGAGGCTGCCAGCGTGCCCGACGAGAAGGACCTGTACGAGGCCCAACTGGGCCTGTTCCTGGACCCGCACGATCCGGCCGTGATCGCGCAGGCCCGCAAGGACGGCATCCCGGAGGCCTGGCTCGAGTCGGCCCGCAAGAGCCCCGTGTGGAAGATGGCGATGGACTGGAAGATCGCCCTGCCCCTGCACCCCGAGTACCGCACGCTGCCCATGGTCTGGTACGTGCCGCCGCTGTCGCCGATCACCTCGGCCGTCAACGCCGGCCACGTGACCGCCAACGGCGCCCTGCCGGACGTGGCCCAGATGCGCATTCCGGTGCAGTACCTGGCCAACCTGCTGACCGCCGGCCAGACCGGCCCGGTGATCCGCGCCCTGGAGCGCATGCTGGCCATGCGCGCCTACCAGCGCGGCAAGCATGTCGAGGGGACCGAGGACCTGGCTGTCCTCAAGCAGGCCGGCCTGACGGTGTCGCAGGTGGAGGAGATGTACCACGTGATGGCGATCGCCAACTACGAGGATCGCTTCGTCATCCCCAGCACGCACCGCGAGTACGCCGAGAACACCTTCGACATGAAGGGCGGCTGCGGCTTCTCGTTCGGCAACGGCTGCTCCGACGGCGCCTCGCCCGAGGCCAGCCTGTTCGGCGGCACCAAGCGCCGCACGATCCCCATCCAGCCCGCGACCTGAGGAACGCACGGCCATGAAGAAGATGACCCATACCCTGCGGGCCCTGGCGATGCTGCTGGGATACCCCGACGCCCGCCAGCGCGAGCACCTGCTCGCGCTGGACGAGGCGATCACCGCCGAGGCGGCCCTGCCCGCCGCCCGCCGCGCCGAGATCTCGGCGATGGTGGGGGCGATGCGCCGCACCGAACCGATCGAGCTGGAGTCGCGCTACGTGGAGCTGTTCGACCGCGGCCGCGCCACCTCGCTGCACCTGTTCGAGCACGTGCACGGCGACAGCCGCGACCGCGGCCCGGCCATGATCGACTTGATCAAAACCTACGAGACTGCCGGTGTCTACATGGACCACTCGCGCGAGTTGCCGGACCACCTGTGCGTGATCCTGGAGTTCGCCTCGACGCAGGAGCCGGCGACCGCCCGCGACTTCCTGGGCGAGATGGCCCACATCCTCAAGGCCATCTTCAGCGCGCTGCGTGAGCGTGACAGCGCCTACGCCACCTTGGTGGCCGCGGTGCTGGAGCTGGCTGGCCAGAAAGCCGAGGCCGTGCCCGTCACGGCCGACGAGCCGCTGGACGACAGCTGGGCCGAGCCCGAAGTCTTCGGCGGCTGCAGCACCCGCGGCCAGGCCGCCCCCGGACAGCCGCAACCGGTGAAGATCGTGCGGCGCAATCCCTCTTCGCCCCAAGGAGCAAGGGCATGACCTACCTCGACCACTTCATCTTCGGCACCTACCCCTATATCGCGCTGGCGATCTTCCTACTCGGAAGCCTGGTCCGCTTCGACCGGGAGCAGTACACGTGGAAGACGGACTCCTCGCAGCTGCTGCGCGCCGGCCAGCTGCGCTGGGGCAGCAACCTGTTCCACATCGGCGTGCTGTTCCTGTTCTTCGGTCACACCGTGGGCATGCTGACGCCCCACTTCCTGTACGAGCCGTTCATCAGCGCCGGCCACAAGCAGCTGATGGCCATGGTCACCGGCGGCATCGCCGGCGTCCTGGGCTTCATCGGCGTGAGCATGCTGCTGCATCGCCGGCTGGCTGACCCGCGTATCCGCCTGACCTCGCGCAAGAGCGACATCCTGCTGCTGGTCCTGCTGTGGCTGCAGCTGGCCCTGGGCCTGGCCACCATCCCGCTGTCGGCCCAGCACCTGGACGGCAGCATGATGATCAAGCTGGCGGAGTGGGCGCAGCGCATCGTCACCTTCCGCGGGGGTGCAGTCGAACTGCTGGCGGAGGCCTCCTGGGTGTTCAAGCTGCACATGTTCCTGGGCATGAGCCTGTTCGTGGTGTTCCCCTTCACCCGCCTCGTGCACGTGTGGAGCGGCTTCGGTACGCTGGCCTACGTGGTCCGTCCCTACCAGGTCGTGCGCACCCGCCGCGCCCTGGGCCAACGCAAGGGCGCATGATGAACACCACCATCTCCTCCACCGGTTGCGGCAGCGGACATTGCGGCTGCGGATCCTCCCAGGCGGCAGGGGCTGAGGCCGCTGCCGTGACCATCAACGGCATCGTGCTCCACGCCCCCGGGGAACGACTGCCCGAGGCCGACCTGCGCGAACTTGCCTGGGCAGAGCTCCTGCGACAGGAGGCAGTGAACCAGGGCCTGCTGCCCCGGCTGGAAACCGCCATGGCACCGCCGCTCACCGCTGCGGACCATGACGCCATCAGCCGCATGCTGGACACGCAGATCCCCCTGGCCGAGCCGACGGCCGACGAGACCCGCCGCTACTACGACGGCCACCCGACCCGCTTCGTCGAGGGCGCCCGTGCCCGGCTGCGCCACGTCCTGTTCGCCGTGACCGAAGGCGTGGACGTGTCCGCGCTGGCCGCCCGCGCCGAGAAGGCGCTGCTGGAGCTGTCGCACAACGCCGTGGCCCCGGGCCGCTTCGCCGAACTCGCCCGTGAGCTGTCCAACTGTCCCAGCGGCGCCGACGGCGGCGACCTGGGCTGGGTGACGCCGCAGGAGATAGCCCCCGAGCTGGCCACGGAGCTGTTCCACCAGGCCGCCGGCGCGCAGCCCACGGGGCTGCGGCCGCGGTTGGTCCACAGCCGCTTCGGCTTCCATGTGATGGAGGTGCTCGAGCGGGACCCGGGACGCCAGCTGTCCTTCGAGGAAGCCCAGGCCCGCATTGCCAGCCTCCTGGCCCAGCAATCGCGCGCCCGCGCCCTGCACCAGTACATCCGCGTGATGGCGGGCCGTGCGCAGGTCGAAGGTATTGAGCTGGAGGCGGCGGACTCGCCCCTGGTGCAGTGAGCCGGGCGCAAACGCCCCAGCGCCGACGACAACCATGACCTACGACACGGGCAAGCAGGATGAAGGGGACGACGAGCTGCTCGGCCGCCTTCGCTCCTTTGAATCCGACTACTTTCCACGGCACCAGCAGCGGTTCCAGGACCTGGTGAGCCAGGGCCAGCACCCGACCACGCTGTTCATCGGCTGCTCGGACTCCCGCCTGGTTCCCTACCTCCTGACCGGGGCGGGACCGGGCGAGCTTTTCATGGTCCGCAACGTGGGCGCGCTGGTACCGCCGTACGACGGGTCGCAGGGCCTGCACGGCACGATGGCGGCAGTGGAATTCGCCGTCCTGGCGCTGAAGGTCAAGCACATCATCGTGTGCGGACACAGCCACTGCGGTGCGATCCGCGCGGTCTACGAGGGCGTCCCCGATCAGGCCGTGGCGCTCAAGTCCTGGCTGAAGCTGGCCACGGATGCGGCGCTGCCGGTCCAATCCAGCCCGGAGGCCATGCGGCGTACTGAGCAGCGATCCATCGAGCTGCAGCTCGTGCGGCTGATGGACTACCCCATGGTGCGCGAGCGCGTGGAGGCCGGCGAGCTGGCCCTGCACGGCTGGCACTACGTGATCGAGACGGGGCAGGTGCATGTGTTCGACGCCGCCAGCGGCGGCTTCATACCGGCCCAGCAGGCTGCTCACAGCGGCACCGGGCCCTATCTCCCGCACCTGGACCCACCGCCACCCGACGTGGCCCAATAAATATCAGCAAACACCTCCAGGAGTCACATTCCATGAAGCGCGAGGCCCAGGCAGTTCCGCAGCCCCTCCTCCCCGTCCAGCCGATCAGCGAGGACGTGCTCCGGGAGAAATACTGCAAGGAGGGGGAGCACAGCGCCGAGGACATCTACCTGCGCGTGGCCCGTGCCCTGGCCAGCGTCGAGGCGCCCGGGCTACGCGCGCAGTGGGAAGGCCGCTTCCTGTCCAACCTGCAGTCTGGCGCGATCGGAGCCGGGCGCATCATGAGCGCGGCGGGGACCGACATCGAGGCCACGCTGATCAATTGCTTTGTCCAGCCTGTGGGTGACTGCATCCAGGGCACGGACGATGACGGCTTCCCCGGCATCTACGAAGCCCTGCGCGAAGCCGCCGAGACCATGCGACGCGGCGGCGGCGTGGGCTATGACTTCTCGCGCATCCGCCCCAAGGGCGCGGCGGTTCGCTCCACTGCCTCCCTGGCATCGGGCCCGTGCAGCTACATCGACGTCTTCGACCGCAGCTGCGCCACGGTGGAAAGTGCCGGCGCTCGGCGCGGCGCGCAGATGGGCGTGATGCGCATCGACCACCCGGACGTCGAGTCCTTCATCACCGCCAAGCGTACCCCGGGCCGCTGGTCGAACTTCAACGTCTCGGTCGCAGTCACCGACGCCTTCATGCGGACCCTGGCCGACGGCGGCGAATGGGAACTGGTCCACCGGGCCAGGCCCGGCCAGGACCTGCTCGCCCAGGGCGCCAGGCAGCGGCCGGACGGGCTGTGGGTGTACCGCACCCTGCCGGCGCAGGCGCTGTGGGACCAGGTGATGCGATCCACCTATGATTTCGCCGAGCCGGGCATCCTGTTCCCCGACACGATCAACCGCGACAACAACCTGGGGTACTGCGAGACCATCGCGGCGACGAACCCCTGCGGCGAGCAGCCGCTGCCATCCTATGGCTGCTGCGACCTCGGCCCCATCATCCTTACGCGCTTCGTGCGCCACCCGTTCGGCCTGGGCGGGCTGGCGTCCTTCGACTTCGCCGCCTTCGAGCAGGCGGTCGCCGTCCAGGTCCGCGCCCTGGACAACGTGCTGGACCTCACGCACTGGCCCCTGCCGCAGCAGCGGGAGGAGGCGATGGCCAAGCGACGCATCGGCGTGGGATTCACGGGGCTGGGCAACGTGCTGGCGATGCTGGGCGTGCGCTACGACGAGGACGACGGGCGACAGGTGGCCGTGCGCATCGCGCGCAGCATGCGCGACGCGGCCTATGCCGCGTCCGTGGAGCTTGCACGCGAAAAGGGAAGCTTCCCCGCGTTCAATGCCGAGGGCTACCTGCGGCCCGGCAGCTTCGCCAGCCGCCTCGGCGAGGCGACCCAGGCTGCGATCCGCAAGCACGGCATCCGCAACAGCCACCTGCTGTCGATCGCGCCCACCGGTACCGTGAGCCTGGCCTTCGCCGACAACGCGTCCAACGGGATCGAGCCGCCCTTTTCCTGGACCTACACACGCCGCAAGCGCGAGGCAGACGGCAGCACCAGTGAATACCAGGTGCAGGACCATGCCTGGCGGCTGTTCCACGCGCTGGCTGGCGAGCAGGCGCCCCTGCCCGCGAGCTTCGTGACCGCGCTGGAGATGAAGGCCGCGCACCACCTGGCGATGATGGAAGCCGTCCAACCGTTCGTCGACACGGCCATCTCCAAGACGGTGAACGTCCCGGCCGACTATCCCTACGACGACTTCAAGGGCCTGTACCTGGCCGCATGGAAGGCCGGGCTCAAGGGACTGGCCACCTACCGGCCGAACGACATCCTCGGGTCGGTCCTGGTGAGTACGCCCGCCGCCACGCCCGCGGCACCGGCGGCTTCGGCCGCCGCGGTCGTCGACCCCATGCGCGCCGTGATTGGCAGTCGCCCCCGCGGCGGCCTCCCCGCGGTCGCCGAGAAGCTGGAGTACTGGACGCAGCAAGGGCGGCAGACGCTTTACCTGGTGGTGTCCTTCCTGCCAGTGGAAGGCGGTCGCGAGCGGGCCATCGAGTTCTTCATGCCGGTGGGCCAGAGCGGGGAGTCCCAGCAATGGGTCACGTCCAGCATGCGGCTGTTGTCGCTGTCGGCCCGGGGCGGCTTCCTGGACCGCGCCCTGGCCGACATGCGCAAGGTCGCCTGGGACCGGGGCCCTGTACGCATGGGGACCCACACCCGTACCGACGGCGCGCAAGTGCCGCTGTGGCACGACTCGGAGGTCGCGGCACTGGCTTGGGCGATCCAGGACATCATTGCGCGCCGCAACGGCCAGGCGCAGGCCACCCCTCCCCTCACTGAACCCGCCGCCTCTCCCGAGTCACTGCCCGTGATGGCCGGCCGCAAATGCCCCGAGTGCGGCGCCCATGCCGTGATCCGCAAGGACGGCTGCGACTGGTGCACGCAATGCGGCCATGTCGGCGCCTGCGGCTGACGCCACCGGCCCATCTTCCCTCCTGGCCCTTCCCATGACTGATACGCCCAGCTTTTTCCGCCGTCTGCTCGACGCCGCAGCCGCCGAGCCGCAGCCGCAGCGACTCCTCTTCGTCTTCGCCGAGGTCGCGCTGCCTGCCGGCGCCTCCGCCGACGAGGCCGCCCGCCATGCCGCAGGCCAGGGCGGCACCCTCACGCCACTGGCCTGCGTGGACAAGGGCGTCGAAGACCTGGACTCCTTTGACGCCCTGGTGGCCGAATCCCGCCAGGCCTGCCCGCCCTGGGGCATGGTCTTCATCGCCGCCCTGTCCGGTCAGGGAGGCAAGGTGCCCGCCAAGGACGTGGTCGATAGCGCCCTGCGCCGCATGGTCGAGAACATCCAGGCCGGCCGCATGGCAGGCTACCTGGCGCTCGACCCGCAGGGCGATCCGCTCACCTTCCGATGAGGCACTGGCTTCGGCCCGGCCTCTGGAGACAGGCGACTTCCTTGTGCTGGATCAAATAAGGTGTATTTAAAATACATATTATCGGATCCATCCCATCACCAGGAAAGAACCGACATGAGCGCCGTCCTCGACTCCTCCACCTCCATCGCCCTGGATGCCCGCCGCACCCTGGGCGACATTGCCGCCAGCCTGCCCGGCGCTACAGCCGTATTCCGCCGGCACAAGCTCGATTTCTGCTGCGGCGGGAATGTCGCGCTCGGCGAGGCGGCCGCCACCAAGGGGCTGGACGCAGACGAGCTGCTGTCGCAGCTCCAGGCCTTGCAGCATGACGATGACGCGGAGCGGACGCCGACCGACCCGGCTGCCCTGATCGACCATATCCTCCATCGTTACCACGAGGTCCACCGCGCCCAGCTGCCCGAGCTCGAGAAGATGGCGCGCCGCGTCGAGGCCGTGCATGCCGACCATCCCGCCGTTCCCGCCGGCCTGGCCTCGCTGCTCGATCACATGCAGGGCGAGCTGCTCGATCACATGGCCAAGGAGGAACAGGTGCTGTTCCCCGTGCTGCGCAGCGGCGGCCACCCCATGGCGCAGCACCCGATCGGCGTGATGCGCCATGAGCACGTGGAGCACGGCAAGGCGCTCGAGCAACTCGAGCAGCTGACGAACGGCATGCAGCCGCCCGCCGGCGCCTGCACCACCTGGCGCGCCCTGTATGTCGGGCTCGCACAGCTCAAGGACGACTTGATGATGCACATCCACCTGGAGAACAATGTGCTGTTCCCGCAGTTCGAGCCTTCCAGCGCCTGCGGCTGCAGCGGCCCGGGCGCCTGCGCCTGAGGCCGCCACCGGCCCGGGCGTGTGGCTGGATGCGGGACGGGGGACCCAGGAAAAGCAACCGACACAACCCGCGATGAGCAGTTCCATCGAAGAATGGGCGCATGCCCTGATCCACAGCCGCCAGACCATCCTGCCCAAGCGCCTGGCGGCGCCCGGCCCGGACGCGCGGCAACTGGACCTGATCGTCGCGGCTGCGGGTGCCGCACCCGACCACGACCGCCTGCTGCCCTGGCGCTTCGTGCAGGTGCCCGGGCCGGCGCGCGGCGCGCTGGCCGAAGCCTTTGATCAGGCCCTGGTCGAGCGCGACGCCCTGGCCACCCCCGAGCAACGCGAGCAGGCCCGGGAGAAGGCCTACCGCGCGCCCCTCCTGCTGCTGGCCGTGGTGCGACTGCCCGACGGCGACCCGCCACCCGCGCCCGGCGAGGTGCCCCGGGATGTCCCCCTGGCCGAGCGCATCCTGTCGGCGGGTTGCGCCATCCAGAACATGCTCCTGATGGCCACTGCGCTGGGCTTCGGCTCCGCACTCACCAGCGGAAAGGCCTTGCAATCGGCCGCCCTGCGCGGGCTGTTCGGGCTCGGCCCGCACGAGCAGGCCCTCACCTTCCTGAGCATCGGCACCCCCACCGTGCGCAAGCCGGTCCGCGAGCGCCCGCAGCCGGCGCAGTACCTGAGCATCCTGGCGTCGACATGAACCAGCCGATCAAGCTCGCCTCGCTCACGGCCTTACCGGCGGCCGGCTACGAGCAGCCCTTCGAGATGCTGGAGGCCTGCCACGAGCGGGTCCACCGCATGCTGGGCCTGCTGGCGCGCCTGCAGGCCCATGTCGCCAAGCACGGGGCCGACGAACAGGCCCGGCAGGCCGCCCGGGACCTCATGCGGTACTTCGACCAGGCCGCGCCCCAGCACCACCTGGACGAGGAGCGGCATGTCTTCCCGGCCCTGCTGGCGGCGGGTGACCCGGCCCTCGGGCGGACCGTGCGGCAGTTGATGGAGGACCATGGCCGCATGGAGGCACTCTGGGCCCAGGCGAGGGAGCTGCTGGCGGCCCTGGCCGAGGACAGGCTGTCCGCCTTCGAGCCGGCGCACCAGGCGGCCCTGCGCGAATTCGCCAGCCTGTACGACCGGCACATCGCGGACGAGGAGCAGGTGGCCTATCCCGCGGCCCGGCGGAGCCTGGACGAAGCCGACCTCGCCGCGATGGCCGGCGACATGATGCGCCGGCGCGGGGTGCGCTGAAGATCAGCCGGCGCGCACCTGCAGCTGGTTGTCGACCGACTTCACGTCCTTGACGTTGCGGGCGATCTCGGCCGCGCGGGCCTTGGCCGATGCGGAGGGCGCGGTGCCCTTGAGCGTGACGACGCCGTCCCGGGTGTCGACGTCGATCTGGCCGGCGCTGAGGTCCCTGTCCGTGGACAGGCCGGTCTTGACCTGGGTGGTGATCTGCGCGTCGTCGACGCGGGCGCCCGCCCCCATCACCGCCGTGTTGGCGTCCTGCGTCGCCTCGCGCGCGCCCTCGCGCACCTCGCGGCCGGCCTCGGCCGAGCGCTCGATGGCCGAGTCGACGCGCTGGCCCACCGTCGGCCCCCCTCCTTCGCGCTCGCCGCAGCCTGCCAGTCCGCCCAGCACGGCGAACAAGGTGAGAGCAGCGGCGGTGGTTCGGATACTCATGGCGATTCCCCTGCAGTGATGACCGTGCCACTCTAGGACGGCCGTTCTCCCGAGCCCCGAGGGAATGCGCCCATGCGCACGTAGGACAACTCAACGCGCCGCCGCCACGGGCTCGAGCTCACGTAGCAGGCGATCCAGCCGGGCGGCCAGCTGCTCGGTCGACAGCTGCTCCCGGAACCGCTCCACCATCAGCGGCAGGCTCAGCGGGCTGGGCTGCGACAGCTCGACGAAGTCGACGCGCAGTGCGCGCAACCGGGCCAGCGTGGCGTCCAGGCGTGAGATCTCCAGCTCCTGGGACAGCACCTCCCGCTGCGCCTGCGACAGCAGCAGGTTTCCCGGGTCCCACTTGCGGAACACCTCGAAGAACAGGCCGCTGGAGGCCTGCAACTGCTTCGTGGTCCTGGGCTGGCCAGGGTAGCCCGTGAACACCAGTCCCGCGATGCGCGCGATCTCGCGGAAGCGCCGCTGCGCCAGCTCTGACGAATTGAGCGAGGCCAGCACGTCGGCCAGCAGGTCGCCCCGGGCGAACAGCGACTGGTCCCGCACACCCGACAGGTCGAAGGGCTCGGCGCAGACCAACTCCAGGCCATGGTCGTTCACCGAGAGGCTGAAGGTGTTGGGACGATCACGGGCAAGCCGCCAGGCCAGCAGGCTGGCCAGCCCGAGGTGCACGTGCCGGCCGGCGAAGGGATGGAGGTACAGGTGGTGCCCCTCCCTCGAGGTGAAGGTTTCGACCAGAAGGGTGCCGGGCGTGCGCAGCCGCGAGCCTTGCGCCTGCGTACGCAGCATCGGGGCCGCGGCGCGCAGCTCGGGGGTTGCCGGCCGGGCTTCGGCGCCGTGCTGCATCAGCGCCAGCACCGCCTCCCCCAGTTCGGCTGACAGCGACATCTTGCTGCCCTGCCAGGTGGGCACGGCCCCCTGCCTGCGGGTGGCCTTGCGCACGTAGGCCGCCATGTCCTTCACCCGCACGAACTCCAGCAGGCGCCCGGCGAAGAAGAAGCAATCACCCTGCCGCAGGCGGGCGATGAAGCCTTCCTCGATCGTGCCCAGGCTGCCACCCGAGAGGTACTTCACCTGCATGGCGGCGTCGCTGACGATGGTGCCGATGGCCAGGCGGTGCCGGCGCGCGATGCCGCGGTCCGGCACGCGCCAGACACCGGCCCCGTCGCGGGCGATGCGGTGGTAATCGGGATAGGCGGTCAGACTGTCACCCCCGCGCTCGCAGAAGGCCAGCGCCCAGTCGAACTCCGCGCGCGTGAGCTGGCGGTAGGACCAGGCCTGCCGCACCTCGTCGAACAGCTCGTCGCCACGGAAGCCGCCGCCCAGGGCCACCGTGACCAGGTGCTGCACCAGCACGTCCAGGGGCTTGTCGGGGGCCTGCCGGCTTTCCACCCGGCCCGCCCGGGCCGCCTCACGGGCAGCCGCGGCCTCCACCAGCTCCAGTGTGTTCGTGGGGACCAGGGTGATGCGGCTGGGTCGCCCCGGCGCATGCCCGCTGCGGCCGGCCCGCTGCAGCAGGCGGGCCACGCCCTTGGCCGAGCCGATCTGCAGCACCCGCTCCACCGGCAGGAAGTCCACGCCCAGGTCCAGCGAGGAGGTGGCCACCACCGCCCGCAAACGCCCCTGCTTGAGCCCCTCCTCCACCCAGGCGCGCTGGGCCTTGTCCATCGAGCCGTGGTGCAGGGCGATCTCGCCGGCCCAGTCGGGCCGGGACTCCAGCAGCAGCTGGTACCAGATCTCGGCCTGCGAGCGCACGTTGGTGAAGACCAGGGTGCTGCCCGGCGTGCGGGCGATCTCGTCGACCACGGGCTGGCGCATGCGCGCGCCCAGGTGCCCGGCCCACGAGTAGCGGCCAGGATCCGGCGGGATCAGCGTGTCGATCACCAGGCGCTTGTCCGCCTTGCCACGCACCAGCACGGGCTCGCTGCCCGGCCCGCACAGCACTTCGGCGGCCTCCTCCAGATTGCCCAGGGTCGCCGACAGGCCCCAGGCCACCAGGCCCGGGTTGAACCGCCGCAGCCGCGCCAGCGCCAACTGCGCCTGCACGCCGCGCTTGCTACCCACCAGCTCGTGCCACTCGTCGGCCACCACGTACTGCACGCTGGCCAGTTCCTCGCGCGCGCGTTCCCGCGACAGCATCAGGCTCAGGGATTCGGGCGTGGTGACCAGCACCGTGGGAAAGCGCCGGTCCTGGCGGGCGCGTTCGCCCGGGAGCGTGTCCCCGGTGCGCAGTCCCAGCGTCCACGCCGGGGCCAGGTCCTGCAGCGGCTGCGCCAACGCCTTCGCCGTGTCCGAAGCGAGCGCGCGCATCGGGGTGAGCCACAGCACGCGCAGCGGCTGCGGGCGATCGCCGTCGGGCTGCTCGCGCAGAAGGGCCTGCAACATTCCCAGCCAGACGGCGTAGGTCTTGCCCGCGCCCGTGGTTGCATGGAGCAGGCCGCTGCGGCCGCTCGCGATGGCGCGCCAGGCCTCCTGCTGGAAAGCGAAGGGCCGCCAGCCACGCGAGGCCAGCCACTGCGTGGCCAGGCGGGGACTCTGTCGTTCGGCGGGCATGGCTTCGATTGTCGGCAAGCCCCGGGAAACGGGGTGCCGAAGGGTTAAGCTCCGGCCATGCTGAGATTCCGCCGCTGGTTGCCGTTCCTGGACTGGCCGCGCCCCGATGCCGCCCTGCTGCGCGGCGAGATGGTCGCCGCCCTCACCGTCGCCGTCGTCATGATCCCGCAGTCCGTGGCCTATGCCGGTCTGGCGGGGATGCCCCTGGTGACCGGCCTGTACGCCACCTTCCTGCCCATGCTGGCCGCCGTCCTGTTCTCGCGGTCGACGCGCTTGTCGGTGGGCCCCTCGGCGCTGTCCAGCGTCCTGGTGGGCGCCTCCCTGGTCGGCATGGCGGAGCCCGGCTCCGCGCAATGGGTCGCCCTGGCCGTGTGGCTGTCGCTACTGGCGGGTGCCATGCAGTTGGCCGTGGGTGCCTCAGGATCGGCCTGGATCCTGAACCTCGTCAGCTCGCCCGTGCTCAGTGGCTTCAGCCAGGCGGCGGCCTTCCTGATCATCGCCTCCCAGCTGCCCGCCTTGCTGGGGCTCAAGGGACCGCTGTCCAGCCTGTTCCAGGCGCCAGTGTTCGACCTGGAGGGCATGGCCTACGGCCTGGTGAGCCTGGCCCTGTTCGAGGCCGGCAAACGCCTCTTTCCGCGCGTGCCCATCGTGCTGGTCGTCCTGGCCGTGACCGCGGTGCTCAGCGCGGCGACGGGCTACGCGGCCCGCGGCGGGGCGGTGATCGGCACCCTGCCGGCCGGCCTGCCCTCGCTGTACTGGCCCGGCCTGGCGGATTGGGAGAAATTCGCCGGCCTGCTGGCGCCCGCCATGGTGATCACCCTGGTCAGCTCCCTGGAGATGGCGGCCAGCGCCAAGATCGAGAGCCAGCGGGATGGCAAGCGCTGGGACGCGAACCAGGACCTCATCGGCCAGGGCGTGGGCAAGCTGGTGTCCGGCCTGTGCGGCGCCTTCCCCACCAGCACCTCGTTCTCGCGCTCGGCCATCACCCTGCATGCCGGAGCGCGCACGGGTTGGGCCACGGTCTGCGCCACGGTCATCGTCCTGCTGGTGCTGCTGGTGCTGACGCCAGCGCTGTACCACGTGCCCAACGGCGTGCTCAGCGCCATCGTGGTCGCGGCCGTGGTCGGCCTGATCAAGCCGCGGCTGTTCATGAACCTGTGGCGGCTGCATCGCGTGGAAGCCGTGATCGCCGGCATCACCTTCGCGGCCACGCTGGCTTCTGCTCCCCGCATCTACTGGGGCGTGCTCACCGGCGCCGTGCTGGGGCTGGTGCATTTCCTGCACGAGCGCCTGCACCCGCGCATCATCGAGGTGGGCCTGCACCCGGATGGCAGCCTGCGGGACCGGCACCTGTGGAAGCTGGCGCCCATCGCGCCCAACACCTTCGCCCTGCGGATGGACGACGCGCTCGACTTCGCCTCGGCCTCGGCCCTGGAGCGGGCCGTGCTGGAGCACCTGGCCGCCCACCCGAACGTGCGCCATGTCTGCCTCTTCGCACAGCCGATCAACCGCATCGATGCCACGGGCGTGGAAGTGTTCGGCCAGCTGCGCAAGCACCTGGTGGCCCGGGGGATCACGCTCCACATCAGCGGCATCAAGCTGCCGGTGGAAAAGATGCTGCAGCGCGCGGGGGAACTCAAGGAAGGCGACGACCCGATGCTGCGCCTGTACCGGACCGATCTGGAAGCCCTGGTCGCTTTCGGCCGGCACAGCGCCTGAACGTTCAGGCGGTCAGGATCCAGCCTTCCAGCGGGTCGAGGTCCGCCGGCAGGCCCCACCCCGGCGGGCCTTCGCGCTCGGCCCACCCGGCCTGCACCATGCACAGCACGGCATCCAGGCTGTCGCCGCTGGCGTCGTCGACCAGGGCATCGCGCTGCGCATGGGTCAGCTTCAGCCGCAGACCCAGGCGCGTGCGGCCCGTCTCCAGCCCTGACAACAGGTCCTTTCGGGCGATCAGGCGCTCGGGGGTCTGCTTGGCCGGGTCGTCGTTCTTGTAGCTGCGCCGCTCCACCAGCTCGCGCGCCAGCAGGCCGGGATAGGCCTCCAGCGCCACGCGGCGCGCATCGCCGGCGTGCAGCCCGGGCAGGTCCACCCCCGCCGCCACCAGCACAGGCACGGCCGCGTGCAGCATGTAAGCCACCGGCGGGTTGACCCATTTCATCGAGGGGCTGGAGCCTGCGGCCTTGTCGAAGCGGCGGTGGGCGAACTTGCCGCCGGCGGGACGCGCGTCGCAGAAGGCCGCGAAGGTCTCGCGGATCTCGGCGCGGGTGAGGCTGGCGTAGTGCGCGATGCAGGCGGCCCAGTCCGTGGGCCAGCCCAGGTGTTCCACCAGCTCGCGGGGCAGGCCGAAGGGAAAGTCGAAGCCGCCCACCCAGTCACCGGGCTGCCCCACCCAGTGGGCAAAGGCCTCCAGCGTGGGCAGCTTCTCCAGGCGATCGAGCGCGACGACATCGCCGCGCCGATGGCCGATGGCCAGTACGATGGGCTTGCGCCGGGTCGGGCTGCTGGAGAAGTCGCAGCCCAGGAGGGCGCGCGTCATGGCCGCGGGCTCACACCCTGTCGGGTCACACCCGGCCGCAAATGGCGGCGGTGGCCATCAGGTCTTCCAGCAGGGCCAGCGAGACCCGGCCGGACACCGAATAAGGATCCAGCTCCGGCTTCTCGGAGTACTTCAGCAGGATCGAGTGGTTGACCTTGCTCACGTTGACCTGGCCCATGGTCCAGCCACCGAAGCGCCGCTCCGTGATCTCCTCGTAATGCAGCAGTGCCACGTCCTTGTGCCGGGCATCCTTCTGGATATGGCCGAACAACTCGGAGACCGGCATGCGGCCGCCTTCGATGGCCTGCAGGAAGATGCCGCCGCCGTAGCACAGGATGCCGGTGATGCCGGTGATGGGATTGTGCTGGCGCGACTGCGCCAGGATGGATTCGATCGCCGCCGGGCTGGTATCCACGGCGCGGCTGCAATAGAGCAGGCGCACGAGCATTGCGGACTCCCTCGTTTACTTCGGAATCAGGGCCAGGAACTCCCGGCGCAGGGCGGCGTCCTTGAGGAAGACACCCCGCATGACCGAGTTGATCATCCGGCTGTCCATGTCCTTCACGCCGCGCCAGGCCATGCAGTAGTGGCTGGCCTCCATGACGATGGCCAGGCCATCGGGCTGGGTCTTCTCCATGATCAGGTCGGCCAGTTGCACCACGGCCTCCTCCTGGATCTGGGGACGGCCCATGACCCATTCGGCCAGGCGCGCGTACTTGGACAGGCCGATCACGTTGGTGTGCTCGTTGGGCATCACACCGATCCAGATCTTGCCGATCACGGGGCAGAAGTGGTGGCTGCAGGCCGAGCGCACGGTGATCGGGCCGACGATCATCAGCTCGTTCAGGTGTTCGGCATTGGGGAACTCGGTGATGGACGGGCCCTTGACGTAGCGGCCGCGGAACACCTCGTTCAGGTACATCTTGGCCACGCGGCGGGCGGTATCGCCGGTGTTGTGGTCGCTCTCGGTGTCGATCACCAGGCTGTCCAGGACGCCCTGCATCTTGACTTCGACCTCGTCGAGCAGCGCCTCGAGCTCACCGGGCTCGATGAACTCGGCGATGTTGTCATTGGAGTGGAAACGCTTGCGGGCCGCCTTGATGCGCTCGCGGATCTTCACCGACACGGGCGTGCCTGCGTCGGCGTCGCCCTGCAGGGCGGTGGGGGTCGGTTCAGCTTTCATGAGCATGGGAGATGCTAACACCGGCCCCTTCCCGTGCACAGGCGGCAGGTTTTTGGCTACTTGGGTAGTAACGCCTGCAGGTCCTGCAGCGTGCCGGCCTCGTGCAGGGGCTTGTCCTGACGGATCCGCAGCATGCGGGGGAACCGGACCGCGATCCCGCTTTTGTGGCGGGGGCTGCGGTTGATGCCCTCGAAGCCCAGTTCGAAGACCAGCGCCGGCCGCACGCTGCGCACGGGACCGAATTTCTCCAGCGTGCTGCGGCGGATGACGGCGTCGACCGCGCGGAACTCCTCGTCGGTCAGTCCCGAATAGGCCTTGGCAAAAGCCACCAGTTGCAGCCCGCCCGGCTGCGCGGGCTCACGCCGGGCGATCGCCTCGACGACGCCCTGGGCCTCGGCGGCGTCCACGGGCGGGCGACTCCAGACGGCGAAGGTGTAGTCCGTATAGACCGAGGCGCGGCGGCCGTGCCCGGCCTGCGCGTACACCAGCACGCCGTCCACGGTCATCGGCTCGACCTTCCATTTCCACCACAGACCCTCGGCCTTGGTGCGGCCCACCCCATAGCCGCTCTCACGGTGCTTGAGCATGAAGCCCTCGACCCCCTGCTCGCGCGAGTGCGCCCTCAAGTCGGCGTACCCGCCCCAGGTGGGGGCCGTCACCTCGGGCGACACCCTCAGGCCCGTGCCGGCCAGCAAGGCCTCCAGCCGCGCCCTGCGGGCGTGCAGCGGCAGCCCCCGCAGGTCCTCGCCCCCCGCCTCCAGCAGGTCGTAGGCGACGAAGGTGGTGGGCGCGTCGGCCAGCACCTTCTTCGTCAAGGCCTTGCGTCCGATGCGTTGCTGCAGCACCGAGAACGGGGACGGCTGGCTTGCGTCGGGCGGCCAGGCCAGGATCTCGCCATCGAGCACCGTTCCCTCGGGCAACTGGCGGGCCAGCGCCTCCACCTCCGGGAAGCGCTCGGTCACCAGTTCCTCGCCCCGGGTCCACACCCAGGTCGCCCCATCGCGGCGGACCACCTGCCCGCGGATGCCGTCGTATTTCCACTCGACCAGCCAGTCGGTGACCGGGCCCAGGCGCTCGCCCATCGCGGCCTCGGCCGCGGGATCCAGGGCATGCGCGAGGAAGAACGGATAAGGCTGGCCTTGCCGCAGGCCCCCACACTCCTGCTCGGGCGCCAGCAACGCGAGGAAGCGCGCCTCGCAGGGCGCCTGCTTGCCGTCCGTGTAGCCCATCATGCGCTGAGCCACCAGCTTGGCATCCACCCCCGCATGCAGGGCCAGCGCCCGCTGCACCAGCAACCGGCTCACGCCCACACGGAAGCCGCCGCCCACCAGCTTGGTGAGCAGGAAGCGGCCCGTCACATCCAGTTCGCCCCACCAGGCCCGCATGCGTGCGGCGACCTCGGCCACCGGCAGCCCCCGCAGCGGCAGCAGCCGCTCCTCCACCCACACGGCCAGGCCGAGGTCCGTGGCCAGGCGGGCAGGCGGCGCGGGCAGCACCAGCGCGATCGTCTCGGCCAGGTCGCCCACCGCCTGGTAGCACTCGTCGAACAGCCAGGGGGCCAGGCCGGCTTCCTCACGGGCGAGCTGGACCAGCGCCGCCAACGGTACGACCTGGCGCGGCTTGCCGCCCGCCAGGAAGTACACGGCCCAGGCCGCATCCCGGGGCGCGGCCTGCGCGAAATAGCGTTGCAGCGCCTCCACCTTGGCGTGGGTGGACGTGGTGGCATCCAGTTCGGCGAACAGCTGCGAGAAGCGCCTCACCCCGTGCCCTCCTGCGCTTCCTGCCCCTGACCGTCCTGCGGCGCGGGATCGGCATCGAGCCGGTCGTCGCCGTATTCGGTCTCGAAGGCCTCGGCCTGCAGCCCCTGTTCCGCCAGGTGCCGCACCAGCACGGGCACACTGCCATGCGTGACGATGACGCGCTGCGCCCGCGTGGCGGCAATCGCCGCCATCAGCCCCGGCCAGTCCGCATGGTCGGACAGCACGAAGCCGCGGTCGTAGCCGCCGCGCCGGCGCGCGCCGCGCAGCCGCATCCAGCCGCTGGCGAAGGCCACGCTGGCCTCGCCGAAGCGCCGGAGCCAGGGCCCGGCCGTGGCGCTGGGCGGGCACAGCACCAGGGCCCTGCGCAGGCCGGCCTTGTCCGTCACCTCGCCGGCCAGCTGCGTCGGGGGCAGGTCCACGCCCGCCTCGCGGTAGGCGCGATTGAGCGGCTCCACGGCACCGTGCACCACCACCGGCCCGATCGACGGGTCGATGCCGCTCAGGAGGCGCTGCGCCTTGCCGAAGCTGTAGCAGGCCAGCACGCTGGCCCGGCCGGCCACGGCATTGGCGGCCCACCACGCGTTGATCTGGGCAAACAGGACTTCGTCCGGGTCCCATCGGTAGATCGGCAGCCCGAACGTCGACTCGGTGATGAACACATCGCAGCGCACCGGCTCGAACGGCGCGCAGGTGCGGTCCGGCGCCACCTTGTAGTCACCGCTGGCCACCCAGACCTGCCCGCCATGCGCCAGCCGTACCTGCGCCGAGCCCAGCACGTGCCCGGCCGGGTGCAGGGAAATCTCCACGCCGTTGTGCACGACGCGCTCGCCGTAGGCCAGGGCCTGCAACGTGATGTCTCCCAGCCGCGCGCGCAGCACGCCCTCGCCCGCCGCGCTGGCGAGGTACTGCCCATGGCCGGCCCGCGCATGGTCGGCATGGGCATGGGTGATGACCGCGCGCGGCACCGGCCGCCACGGGTCGATGTGGAAATCACCGGCCGGGCAATACAGTCCCTCCGGCCGCTGGACGACCAGGTCCGTCACAGGTACTTCTTCCCCTGGACCAGCAGGGCCAGGCGCATCACCACCAGGGCCAGCCGCTCCAGGAACCGCTGGCGCAGCGGACGCTGGCCATAGACCACCGGGTCCGTCGCCTGCCCGTGCTGCGTGATCGCGTGCAGAAGCCGCTGCCGCAGCCGGGCGGCGAACTCGGGATCCTCCACCACCACGTTGGCCTCGCGCGCGAGCAGCAGGCTCAGGGGGTCCAGGTTGGACGAGCCCACCGTGGACCAGCGCCCGTCGACCACGGCGACCTTGGCGTGCAGGAAGCTGGACGCGTACTCGTGGATGGCGACGCCCGCGCGCAGCAGGCTGTCGTACACGGGGCGCGAGGCGTAGTACTGCATGAAGTACTCGTACCGCCCCTGCAGCAGCAGCGTGACCCGCACACCGCGGCGGGCCGCCCGCACCAGCGCCAGCCGCAGCTTGCGTCCGGGAACGAAGTAGGCGTTGGCGATCAGCACCTCCTCCTGCGCACGGCCGATCGCGCGCAGGTAGGCCTTCTCGATCTGCGCGCGGTTGCGCAGGTTGTCCCGCAGCAGCAAGGCCGCCCGGACCGTGCCGGCCGCGTCGCTGGAGGCCTGACGCGCGGGACGGCCACGATGGCGCAGGGCATCGGCCAGGGCGTGGGGGTCGAGCGAGTGCACGGCGCGCACCCGCTGCCAGACCAGGGAGATGGCCCGTTGCACCTCGTGCACCAGCGGCCCTCGCGCCTGGACGGCGAAATCCAGGCGCGGGGCCTGCAGCGCGCCATGGTTGGGATCGTGCAGGTCGTCCAGGATGTTGATGCCGCCGCAGAACGCCACCTGGTCGTCGACCACGCACAGCTTGCGGTGCAGGCGGCGCCAGCTGCCGGGCCACAGCACGCCCAGGCTGCCAACCGGCGCATAGACCTGCCAGTCCACCCCGGCCAGGCGCAGGCGTGTGCGCCAGTCCGCCGGGACGGCGGGCGTGCCGAAGCCGTCCACCACCACCCGCACCCGGACCCCGCGCAGCGCCGCGCGCTCCAGCGCCACGGCCACGGCCTGGCTGGCGCCGGTGAAGTCGAAGATGTAGGTCTCGAGCCAGACCTCGTGCCGGGCTGCCTCGATGGCGGCCACCAGCGCGGGAAACAGCTCGGCGCTGCCCTCCAGCAGCGTCAGCTGGTGGCCGGTGCGAAGGACAGGCAGTCGCATCGGCGCCCTCCCTCAGAACGCCAGCTGCGCGATCAGCGGCAGGTGGTCGGACATGCGGCCCCACGCCCGGCCGCGCGGCACCGTGAGGCCCTGGGGGACCAGCCCGCGGACGTAGATGTAATCCAGCTGCGTCAGCGGCAGGCGCGACGGATAGGTGGCGACGCGACCGGGCATGCAGTCGGTGCAGTCGGCCAGGCCCAGCTCCCCCATGGGCTCGCGCAGCTTGCGGCCCCAGTCGTTGAAATCGCCGGCGACCATCAGCGGCTGCGCCCCCGGCACCTCCCGCTCGATGAAGCGCCCCAGCTGCTCCACCTGCCGCACCCGGCTGCCGGCGATCAGGCCCAGGTGGACCACGATCACATGCAGCGGGCGCTCGTGCACGCACAGCTCCACGTGCAGCAGCCCCCGCTGCTCGAAGCGGTGGTCCGACATGTCCTCGTGGCCGTGGGACACCACGGGCCAGCGCGAAAGCAGGGCGTTGCCGTGCTCGCCGTGGCGGGTGGTGGCATTGGTCTGGTAGACGGCCTGGTAGCCGTCGGGGGCCAGGAACTCGGCCTGCGGCAGCTCGGGCCAGCGGGTGAAATGGCGCTCAAAGCGGCGGTGCAGCTTGCGCACTTCCTGCAGGCACACGACATCGGCGTCCAGCGACTCGACGGCATGGCCCAGGTTGTGGATCTCGAGCCGGCGCGCGGGACCGATCCCCTGCACCCCCTTGTGGATGTTGTAGGTGGCCACGCGAAGGATCTCGCTCATGCGGTCCATTGTGGCAGCAGCAGGATGGCCTCGGCGTTCGACGGAGAAAAGCACGCATCGGCGGCCTCCCGCCAGGGCAGCCAGCGCCAGGCGGTGTGCTCGCGCGGGCTCAGCGTCACCGGGGTACCTGCGGGCACGCACAGCCCGAACACGCGCTCGGTGTTGCGCGTCACGCCCGGCGCATAGCGGTGCAGCCAGCGCGGGTAGATGTCGTACACGTTCTCCAGGCCCCAGTCCTGCAGGAACGGATGCAGGGCGCTGCCGGGCCGGCAATCGATCCCGGTCTCCTCCCCCACCTCGCGCCAGGCGGTCTCGCGCCAGTCCTCGCCCGGGTGGTCCTTGCTGCCAGTCACGGACTGCCAGAACCCGGGCACCTGGGCCCGCTCGATCAGCAGCACGTCCAGCGCCGGGGTGTGGATCACCACCAGCACGGACTCGGGGATCTTGAAGGGGCGGTTCGGGTCCATGAAAGCGAAAGGGGCGCCGAGGCGCCCCTTGATTCTGCCCAAACGGCGGCAGCCCGTCCGGCTGCCCCCGGGGTCAGGCCGGCTGGGGGTTGCGCAGGCGAATGTGCAGCTCGCGCAGCTGCTTCTCGTCCACCGGGCCGGGGGCCTGGGTCAGCAGGCACTGGGCACGCTGGGTCTTGGGGAAGGCGATCACGTCGCGCAGGCTCTCGGCACCCGTCATCAGCATCACGAAGCGATCCAGGCCGATGGCGATGCCGCCATGCGGGGGCGCGCCGTACTGCAGCGCGTCCAGCAGGAAGCCGAACTTCAGCTGGGCCTCCTCGGCGCTGATCTTCAGCGCGCGGAACACCTTGGACTGCACGTCCTCGCGGTGGATACGCACGGAGCCGTCGCCCAGCTCGCTGCCGTTCAGCACGGCGTCGTAGGCCTTGGCGATGCAGCGGACCGGATCGGTCTCCAGCCAGTCCTCGTGGCCGTCCTTGGGCGAGGTGAACGGGTGGTGCACGGAGTTCCAGCGCTGGGCATCGTCGTCGAACTCGAACATCGGGAAGTCCACCACCCACAGAGGGCGCCACTC
>JACCDW010184105.1_pt1 | contig 28903 bp, 18 predicted proteins | sample 7449781 | NCBI WGS metagenome assembly JACCDW01 (sample SAMN15323449, study PRJNA562643) | freshwater metagenome | isolation source: river surface water | place: USA:Blue River Watershed | collected 2017-08-18
CAAAAATGATTGGCAGAAATAATAAAAACTCAAGACTATTAAAAAGCACTTATAATAAATTTATTGTATGGATGGTAATTTATTGCGAATATAATCTTGATTTATTACAATCTAAAATTATTCAAATATTGATCAAAATGATAATCATCTAATGATCCATTCAGATTTCAAATATTCAGACTAATAATATTATTATTAAGAGAATGGCATAAAAAACAGAACTTTGTCCCTTTGATATTAAATTGCTTACTCAACAATTAAATTCAACTGTTATGATTAGCTGAAATATTATAATTTTGAATAATAATTAAATAAATATATATATAAATGAAACACAGTTTTGGTATTTTTCTTTTGTGTTTTTTGAGCTGCAACTTAAATGCTCAAACTTCAAATGAATTGTATACATGGGGTTACAATGCAACTGGGCAATTGGGAGTTGGAAATAAAAATAATAAAAATACACCGCAATTGATTCCCGGGAATTTTAAATTTGTGTCTGGTGGGTATGACTTTTCTTTGGCAATCAACCAGAAAGGTCAATTGTTTAGTTGTGGAGCGAATGGACATGGACAATGCGGTGATTCAGATTATCGCGATCATCTTGTATTAAATCAAATTGGAAAAGACTCCAATTGGAAATTTGTAACAACCGGTTGGAATCATGCTTTAGGCATCAATTCAAATGGCGAATTATTTGGCTGGGGTACGAATATGGATTTTGAATTGGCAACAGGAAATGACACTATTTATAACGTATTTATCCCTCGGAAAATTGGAACAGATACGAATTGGGTAAGTGCTTCTGCTGGTAATTACTTTTCTTTGGCTATCAACTCCAAGGGAGAATTGTATTCTTGGGGTGGAAATGGCGATGGTAAATTGGGATTGGGAAATACGATACAGCAAACAACTCCGCAGCGTGTTGGCAAAGAATCAAATTGGAAGAAAATTGTTACGGGAAGAGACTTTACCATTGCAATCAATTCAAAAGGATATCTTTACGGATTTGGGAATAACCGTTATGGACAACTGGGACTTGGAAATTTAAATCGTCAATATGAACCTCAACGCATTGGCAATGATTCTGATTTTGTTGAAATTGCTGCAGGATGGTATCATGTTCTTGCAGTGAAATCAAATGGAGAATTGTATAGTTGGGGTAGAAATAACTCTGGGCAACTTGGTATTGGAAATAAAATAGATCAAACTACTCCAGTGAGGGTAGGCACAAATTCAAATTGGGTTGCTGTGGCAACTGGCTCAGTGAGTTCTTTAGCCCTAAATTCAGAAGGAAAAATATTTTCTTTTGGGGACAATAGCCTGGGCCAAATGGGAGTTGGTTTGACAAAAGATCAAACCATTCCAAATCAGATTGGAACAGACAGTAATTGGACTTTTATTGCAAGTGGTACGGCACATTGTTTGGCATTATCTATACCCAACGGCCAATCAGCTGGAAACAATCAAGTTAAAAGTTCAAAAAATGAAGCAACTTTGATGGCTTATCCAAATCCAGTGAAAGATCAACTTTATTTGAATTCCAATGGACAAGCCAATCATTCTAAATTTTCAATTATGAACTTCACAGGTCATTTAGTCGCTGATGGATACACCGATTTGAACCAGCCAATAAATGTATCGCAAATAAAATCTGGTATTTACATCCTTAAGATTGGAAATGAATCTGTAGAATTTATCAAAGATTGAATTTGAAACTAAAAGTCACCTGTTATTTTTCACAATATGTTTTTGGAAAAAAATTGATGCACATAGTTTAATTGGTATTGTTAAAAAATTAATTTGCACGAATAAAGAAACATGAGAAACGTCTATCTAACTGCGCTCACGTTACTGTTATTACAATGCTCATCATCCCCCAAAAATCAAAAAAGCCATGGGGTTCATTCGGAGAATAATAGTGAATTGAATGATACTTTCAATGAGAATGGGGCAGAAGCAACAGACATTGATGAGGCCAAAGATGAGGAAAATGAAACAGCTTTTATTGTTGTGTTGGACACATCAGATCAATTTAATAAAATGTATGATTTGGCCCTGCGCACTTCAAAGAAATTTAATATACCATTCGATACTGTTCAAAAAACTTATTTTCCACAGTCCAATCTTTGGGGAGTGAGCATGAGTTCAGGAGATGAAATGTATAGAGGTGAGTATTTTCCGAGGCGACATGGTGACGAGAAAGAGATTTTATCATTGGAATATCAAAATTGGTACGACCAATCATCTAGAGATAAAAATTTAATGTTGGTTGCGAACATCTTCCATTTTTCAATGGATGCTGAAGAAAGTGTAGCCCGTTGGAGACCATTTTTCCCCAATGCTTTCATTTTACAAAGAGAAATTTATATGGGATGTATGCATTAATTGCTGCAATTGCGGGTTAAATTTTAAATCCTATAACCTTGAAAAGTTGTGTGCAATTTTGGGTGGTTGTGAATTGATTTCAAGGGAATTTGTAAGAAAATCCCACCCTTAATTATCTTTTTTTTTGTAAAGATTTACTTTTTCAACATAGGAAGTGTCTATTCCATTGAGTATGATAAGTTCTTTGCGGTTTTGTATAATAGATTGAATACCTGTTTACTCAGTTTTGAATTTTCCATTAGATTAAAATATTCGAAATTTGTTTTGTAAGTATTTTCTGTTATAATTGCATTTATGTTCATTATGAAAGTATGACGAAATTATTAAAAAGTTAAATGTTTCGATATCCAAATGATGAATATGATTTTTGCCTAAAAAAAAATAATAAACCTTAAATTAATATACAAAATGGATGCACAAAAAGTCGACATGTTTATCATGTCAAACGGAAAATTTTTCGAATCTCATCAAATGAACATGATTAGAGAACGACTCATTGCTTTAGATGATTCTAAATGGGCAATGTTATCAACTGTACAATTTAAAGATCCAACTACGCTTCTCATTGTTTCTCTATTAGCAGGCAGTTTAGGAATTGACAGGTTTATGCTTGGTGATAGTGGAATTGGTGTAGGTAAATTGCTCACTTGTGGTGGATTTGGAATTTGGACAATTGTAGATTGGTTTCAAATCCAAAAAGTAACCAGAGAAAAGAATTTGCAAAAATTACAACAATTCTTGTATTAATGAACCCAAGCAGGAATAGGCAATATAAAATCATTTTATTGGCTTGTTTAGCAGGGTATATTTGGATTTACTTTGGCATCATTCATGGGATTTATCAAAAGATTTTTTTTGAAGTTTGCCTCTTGAAAAAAATTACAAATTTACCCTGCCCATCCTGCGGAACAACGCGCTCAGTAGCAGCTATTTTAAATGGAGATTTTGGTCAAGCATTCCTCATTAATCCATTAGGTTTTATTGCAATTTCCTTTTTAATCATTGCTCCACTTTGGGTGATAAGTGATTTGAAATTAGCTAGAAGCTCATTTTTTAATTTTTATAACTCAATACAACACAAACTAAACCAGCCAATGATTGCTATGCTATTTTTTTCAATAGTTTTGGTTAATTGGATCTGGAACATTACAAAACATTTATGATTCATAAAAAACAGTTTGCATACGAGCCTGGAGAGCATGAAGCAGAATCTGCTTCTCATAGTTATATTATGTCGCTTATAGCTATTATGGCTGGCGTACCGTTGCCTATTATGAACTTAATAGCAACCTTTATTTTTTACGTAGGAAATAGAAAATCAACTTATTTTGTGCGTTGGCATTGTACACAAGCCTTGCTATCTCAATTATCCATGCTCTTTATCAATAGTTATGGATTTTGGTGGACAATTTCAATCTTTTTTACAGATGAAAAAATTACAAATCGTTATTTAGGTTACATAGCGGCAATTTTAATTTTTAATATAATTGAGTTTATTACAACCATCTACACTGCTATTCAAGTTGGTAAAGGGAAACATGTTCAATGGTGGTTTTATGGTACCATTACCAATATGATTTGTAAACCAGATAAATGAAAAAAATTTTATTTCAGGGGTCGGTAATAATTATTGTTTTCGTAATTACTATATATGGTTTTACTCAAATCAATTGGGTGAAAATCTTTCAAGTTGAACAAATTACTTCTGATACAGAAGTAAAGCTTGGTGATGTCTTATTGGAAATGGTTTTGAAAACTGAAAATGAAATTAAAACACCTTTAGTGAATGATGCAGTAGATAGTATTATTTCCCTTATTTGTGTTCAAAATGATATTCGAAAAGACGAAATTAAAATACATATTGTTAGAAATGATGAAATAAATGCATTTGCAATGCCGAATGGACACTTAATTGTGTATTCTGGTTTAATCACCAATGCGGATAATCAAGAAGAGCTAATTGGGGTGTTATGTCATGAGATTGCTCATATCGAATTAAATCATGTAATGAAAAAGTTGTTAAGTGAAATGGGACTTTCAGTTTTAGTTACATTAACTACAGGTAATGGTTCTCCGGTAATCATTAAAGAAGTATTAAAAAAGCTGTCTTCTTTAACTTATGAAAGGAGTCTTGAACAAGAAGCAGATTTAAAAGCTGTTGATTACATGATTAAAGCAAATATTAATCCTATTCCTTTTGCAAATTTCCTTTTCAAACAATCTCTCGGAGAAAATGAAACTTCCCAATATTTAAAATGGGCAAGTACACATCCTGATTCAAAAGATAGATCGATTTACATCAATGATTACATTAAAAATAAATCGATTCGAAATAAATCTGTATTGAATTTGAAAACCTGGGAAAGTTTGAAAATTAAACTTACCAATCATTGATTTTACAATCAATTATAATGAATTCCCAATTTTCTAACAGTATTGATCTCAACTTATAACCTTGAAAAGTTGTGTGCAATTTTGGGTGGTTGTGAATTGATTTCAAGGGAATGCAATGTACCTTAGTTGCAATTTATGTTGCCTAAATTTTATCTAAAATCACCGATTTTACTTTTTGTTGTTTTATTGTGTTTTCTAGCTGAATCCAATGCACAAACCAATCGGTTTATCCCTTATAAACTCAAACAAGATGTGTGGATTTATGTAAAGCCCGCTTCCAATAAACCCATCATTGAAGAAGAATTTCAGGCGGCACAACCTTTTAATTATCTTGGATTTGCAAAAGTTAAGCTCGACGAAAAATGGCAATGGATAGACACCACAGGCAAGCATGTTTTTACAGAATACGATTCTCTTAATTATTTACAAAATAAAGATTTATACATAGCCTATAAAAAAGGAAAATGTGGAATTGTTTCCGGTCTGAACCGAGCAGTTTTGGTTCCTTTGGAATTTGATGAAATTCAAGTTATAAAGTTTGGTGATCCCGAAATGATCTCATTTTTGTCTGTTGTATCTCCTTATCCAATAATTGATTTAATTGGTTCTACGAAGTTAAAAGGCAAGACGAAAAGCAAACTCATTCAAATTGATTTAGATGGTAAAATTAAGACAAGGGTGAAATACTCTGAGGAATCGTATGAATCAATTGCTTACAGTGATTTGGATTTGAAGAATTTCGATTCAAGGCTATTTTTGGTGACTTCCGGCAATTTCATGGGATTGCTTTCTGCCAATTCGAAAGTCATTGTCCCTCCAATTTATGAAGAGATTCAACTCGTTGATAGGCCAAAAAATGGACGAAAAACGGTGGCTTTTTCCTCTAAAAATGAAAGGTTTTTGATTGTAACATTGAATCAAAACCAGGGTTTGTATAATTCTGAGGGACAACAGTTGGTTAAGCCAGTTTACAAAAGCGTTTCGCCACTTGAAAATTGTAGTTTGCCTATTTTTAGACTTCAAAATAAGTCAGAATTACAAGGATTGTATTTTGCGGAAACAAATCAAACAATTGAACCTAAATATATCACGATGAATTACTTATATAATGTAAACGCAGTGGTTTGTAGGGATAAAAAATGGATTGATTTCTATAACCAAAATGGTATTCAGGTATTGTCTAACTTAGAAAGTTCAGAATTTAAGAAAATTGCGAATAATACGTTTAAGTATTTGTCAGTAAAAGGGTTGTATGGTTTAATGCAAGGCAATTCTAAGGTTTTATTGGCAGCAGAATATGATGAAATCAAGGGAATTGGGTCCGATAAATTGGTGGCCATTCGTAAAAAAGAAAAATGGGCTTTTTACAATGTTGTGAATCAACAATTGTCGGGATTTGATTATAAACACATTGGAATGATGACATCTTCAGGACTGTTGCCGGCTTCAAATGATCAACTTAAATTTGGGTTTTTGAATGAGAAAGTGAACTGGGTGATTCAACCTAAATATAGTTCCGCTTCATCATTTAATGAGGGTTCTAATGGCAGCGTAAGCATTGCAGACGCCATTCAATTGGCTGCAGTTTCGATCAACGGAAAGTTTGGGTACATAGATGTAAAAGGAAATCTTTTTACCCAATTGGAGTACGATAGTGCGCAAGGTTTTTCTGGACAAATGTCGGCTGTAAAAACCAAAAATGGTTGGCAAGTGATAGGCAAGGGGAAGAAGCCAATGTCTCGTTTTTACAAACAGGTGAAAATTCTGTCGGGCGTGGCTATCATACACCACAAAGATTCTTCTGGGGTTCTTGATTTTGAGGGAAAATGGATTTTCCCAATGACAAAATCCGCGAGTTACACAATCATAGACCACAGTTCAGATAATTTCCCTTTTCAGAGAATTCACGACAATGTATCATTCACGCAGGTGGGAATTGTCAATGGTTTTGGTAAGTTAATTCTGAAATTAGATGATTTTACAATTGAAAATTTAGATTCTACGCATTGGTTATTACTGGGAAAAAAGCAAAGTGCAGTGATTCATTCATCGGGTGAAATTTCTCCATTGAATGTATCTGGAGTCGCTTTTGAATGGTTGAATTCCAAGCACACAATTGGTGTTTTTAAAAATAAAAATGGTACAACGGAAAAGTTGAAATATTTCAATGCGTTGAATTATAAATTGGCTTCTGAATTGGATGATTTAGTCATTGAATTTGATGAGGAAACGGAAAAGATAAAAGTTTCAAAAAATGGGAAATTGGGTATATTCACTCAAGATTTACAATTGTTATTGCCTGCTAATTACAGTGAAATTAAATTGGTAAATCCATTTATGAATGATTTGTTTATCGTGAAAAATTACAATGGGAATTATGGAGTTATCAATCGCAGAAACGAATTTAAAATTGCATTTGCGAATCAATTTATTTATTCAAAATCATTTGCAATTGAAAAACATAAAGGAGCCTGTGATGCTCAGATAATTTGTGTTAAAAAGGCCGATAGAATTGACTATTACAATCAATTGTCGCAACTAATTTATAGTGAAACTATTGATTTAAACAGAGGGTTTAGTGCAATATCTGATAGTTTATTTGAAATTGTAGATTCAGATAAAAACACTTTGTATTTTGTAGATGCCAAGGGTTTCAAATACGAGAGGGTAAAGTAAATCCAGTTGTTTGAGTTTGGATTTTTTGTCCCTCAAAAAAAATAGATCAATCACCAAAGATTGGATTAAAAATTGAAACAAAAGAGTTATCTTTATCGGAAATAAATTGTTAAAAATATTATCAAAAAATATGAATGATATCATTTGTCCTAGTTGTAAAAAAGCGTTTAAAGTAGATGAGGCGGGGTTTGCCGATATTCTGAAACAAGTTAGAGACCATCAATTTGAAGAAGAAATTAAGAATCGTCTTGCCATTGCAGAGCGCGAAAAAGAGTCGGCGGTAAAATTGGCTGAAGCAAATTTAAAAAGTGCATTGCAGGTACATATATCGAAGAAGGACAATGAAATAGCGGATTTAAAGGCAAGGGCAGAGAGAGCCTTGACGGAGCAGGTGATGAAAAAAGACGCTGAAATAGCGTCGATGAAAGCTGTGATAGAAAATTCGGAATTGGAGAAAAAATTAAAAATTTCGGAGGCAGTCAAATTAATAGAAAAGGAAAGAGATGATCTTCTCAATGCTGTGAATAGCAAAGAATTGGAAAAGCAATTGCTAGAAACAACTTTGAAAGACAAATTTCAAGCAGAGTTAAAAAGCAAAGAAGAAATCATTAAAATTAAAGATGAAGAAATTGCTTTTCGAAAGGATATGAAATTGAAGTTATCGACCAAAATGGTGGGAGAAACTTTAGAGCAGCATTGCGAAATTGAGTTCAATAAATTGAGAGCGACGGCATTCCCTAAAGCCTATTTTGAAAAAGACAATGATTCAAAATCGGGGAGTAAAGGTGATTTTATTTACCGAGAATTTGATGATGCTGGCAATGAGGTCATTTCAATCATGTTTGAAATGAAAAATGAGGGTGACGAAACGACAACGAAAAAGAAAAATGAAGATTTCTTTAAGGAACTAGACAAAGATAGGATAGAGAAAAAGTGTGAATATGCGGTGTTGGTGTCGCTTTTAGAGTCTGAAAGTGAATTGTATAATGCTGGCATTGTTGATGTTTCATATAAATTCCCCAAAATGTATGTTGTAAGGCCTCAGTTTTTCATTCCTATCATTACGTTGTTGCGAAATGCTGCAATGAACTCTTTGAAATACAAGGCTGAATTGGCTTTGATGAAGAATCAGAACATAGATATCACCAACTTTGAAGACAATATTAATTCGTTTAAAGAAGGATTTGCGAGGAATTATGAAATAGCCAGCAAAAAGTTTAAGGTGGCTATTGATGAAATTGATAAAACAATTGATCATTTGCAAAAAACGAAGGATGCCTTATTGTCGTCAGAAAACAATTTAAGATTGGCAAATAACAAAGCTGAGGATTTAACAATTAAAAAACTCACAAGAGGGAATCCCACAATGACAGCGAAGTTTGATGAATTATCAAAGGGTTTGGGTTCGGAAAATGACGAATTCGATGAGCCTCATATTGATTGATTTTGCGCATTAAATTGCGTATATTTGTAGGAATTTCAGTGCCTAACAATGAAATCTATTCAGTTAATCTTCTTTATTTTTCTTTTCAATGTAGGTGGCTTGCTTGCTCAAAATTACTCTGTGAGCTTTGACGCAACAGATGATTATGTTCAAATTCCTTCTACAATTTATGCTGATGGTGTTCAAACATTAACCATTGAAGCTTGGATAAAACCCAATTCAAGTTCTTTTAATGCCAATTACCATGGCATTGTAGGTTATCAGCCTGCAGGCGGTTCAGTTGGTAATAGAAATCCTGGGATTTGGTGTATTGACGGTAAAATTCATTACATGATTGTCAATACAGCTGGAAACACTGTTTATGGTAGTGTTACAAATGTTGTGATGACCGTAAACAAATGGTATCATGTTGCTCTTGTTTATAGCAGTGCAACATTGTATTTGTATTTAAATGGTGAAATCATTTCTACCACTGCTGCTGTTTCAGGAGCGAATATTGAGGGAAATTATAGGATTGGTAATATTGATAATTATTTTGGAGGAAATATTGACGAGGTCCGTTTTTGGTCTACTGCCAGAACTCAAAGTCAAATCGCCGATTATATGTTTCGCTCACCAAAGCTCAATGAAACCGGTTTGGTTGCTTACTACACTTGCAACAACGGCAGCGGAACTACATTGTCGAATGTCTGCACAAATTCGAGCAGTTTAAATGGGACCTTAACCAATGGCCCAACATGGACAAACACAACTTCTGCAACATTTGCATCGAATTCAATGGATTTTGATGGGTCTAATGATTTTATCGATGGGGCTTTGCAATCTTCGTCATCGAATGTAGTCACAATGGAATGTTGGGTGAAATTGAAGTCCTCAGGCACTCAAAAGAACTTCTTTCAAATAAAGAATGATATATCATCAACGTCTTATAACAGATTGATTTTATACACCAATACGTCGAATCAGCTTTGTTTTTATATCAATTCAACATCATCGGCGTCAAATACAAATGTTACATCTTCGAGTACACTCACTACAAATACTTGGTATCATGTAGCTGCTGTTTATAATAATCAGAAAGCATATTTGTATGTGAATGGTAACTTAGTGGCATCCAATACATCAACGGTAGCATTTTCCTTAGATGGAATAGATTATATATCATTGGGTTGTGAAGCGAGCTATTCAACGGCATATACCACCGGGCTTTTTAGTGCGATGGTCTTAGACAATGTAAGAATTTGGAATACTGCTAAAACGAGTGCTCAGTTAATGGCAAATCGATATTATTCATATGAACCTAGCACTGCAGGTTTAATTGCGCAATATCAGTTTAACTATGGAATTTCTTCAGGTACAAATACCGACATTAATAATGTGTTCGATGAGTTGGGTAAAAGTCCTTTAACATTGAGGAATTTTTCATTAACTGGAACATCTTCAAATTTAACCACTCAAGATACTGCGGTGCCCACTTTATTTCATTGGTTGGGGGAAAGCAGTACTTCGTTTACCAATACCGCGAATTGGTCGGAAAGAGTTGTTGCTACGTCGGGATCAAATGCTGAAGTTTCATCGTCTTCTACTTATATGCCTTCATTGTCTGCCTTTTTAAGGCTCAATCATTTAACCATACAAAGTGGTGCTAAAATGGCATTGAATGGTCAAATGCTGGTTTTAGATGAGGGAATATGGGGGACAGGGACGTTAACGGGTGGAGGGAATTCTTCAATATATTTTCGTTCTACATATAATTCGTGCAGTTTGTATGTTGATCAAACAACAGATCGAACCACAAATACATTTAAAAAGATACATTATGGTATTTCATATGGTGGATCCCTCATTGCTGCAAATAAAATCTATGTTACAGGTGTACTCATAGGCGATTGGGGTAATTTTAATGGCAATGGAAACACTGTTTTCATGAGTAACGCGAGTGGCACAGGGTTGGCAATGATTTATCCAGATGCCTTTGTAGAAGGGAATTTTACAGTTGAACGTTATATTCCAGCAAAACGTGCATTTAGATTGTTTAGTTCTCCAATTAATAGCGTTTCATCAATTTATACCAATTGGCAAGAGGGAGGTAGTTCAACTTCGGGGTATGGAACACATATCACTGGAAGTGGTAGCAATGGAACAGATGCAACAAATACTGGAGCTGCATCTTTATTTACTTATAACAATTCAACTCAATCTTGGGCGAGTGTTACAAGCACCAATAGCAATTCAACGAATTTAATTACCGCGGGAACTCCTTATCGATTATTTGTACGTGGCGATAGAACAATTGATTTAACAAGCAATAGTTCAAATGCTACAAATACGGTCATACGAACCACTGGTACATTAAACACTTATGGAACAACGGTCTCGATGGCTTCAGGAACAGCAAGTGGATCAAATGTGTTTATTGGAAATCCCTTCCAAGCCCCTTTAAATATGTACAAACTCCTGAGAAATGTTGGAAGTATATATAATACAAATATGGGCAATACCTATTACTATGTTTGGGATCCAACTCGAAATACTAGAGGGGCCTATGTTACTGTAGATGTTACAGATGGAAGTAACAATGTTGCTGGTTCTACGGCAAATCAATATCTTCAACCAGGACAAGCTGCCTTTGTGAAAACAAATAATGCAGGAACGGCTTCTTTGAAACTTTCTGAAATGGCCATTGAAAATGTGACATTGACAACTACGTTTAAAGAGATTTTAGATTTTTCAAGCTTGAGTGTGCAGCTTTATCAAAAAGATTCATTTGCAAATGGTGCCTCTCCAACAGATGGAATGAAATTTAAATTCCATGGTGAATTTAACTCAGGCATTGATGCCGAAGACGCCGAAAAGCTCACAAATCAAGATGAAATTTTTGCAGTTCAACATTCCGGAGTTTTGTACAGCATTGAAAGAAGGAATTTTCCAGAGACTTCAGATACCTTGCAATTGATCAGTAAATCATACCGACATTCAAACTATGTCATTGAATTTGATCCGCTTATTCTTGAGGGACATAAACTTGTGTTGTATGATAAATTTTTAAATCATGAATTTGAGATTGCGAACAATAAAAAATCTTATTATTCATTTGCAATAAAAACAAATGACGGTTCGAACATTGAAAACAGGTTTGAAATACGCGTGTCGCAGGGAGTTTCAAGTGTTGAAAATTTCTCAAAACGATTGAAAATTTATCCAAACCCTAGTCATGGACAATTATTCATTGAAAATTTGTCTTTTCCCAAGCAAATAAACATTTTTGATTGTATGGGTCGTATGGTATCTTTTAAGGAGGAAATCACCCTGAAAGGATTGAAAATTGAGTTGAATTCGAACATACAGTCAGGTATTTATTTTATCAATATAAATGGAAAGATTCATCCGTTTGAGTTCAATTAATCACCTGAAAACATAGTTTTTTGGGTTGATAAGTTCATTAAATCATTTCATAATTTTTCTTTAAATTCGTTTAGTTATTGTAACTTAAATTATAAAATGAAAAATTCAATAAAATTGATGATGGTTGTTGGAATAACAATCACATTGTTGAGCGGTTGTGGCGTAAAGTATATTGAAAACGGTTTTGGTGGTGGATGTGATCAACACCATACTGCAAAATTGAATCATTCAAGGACTTCTAATTCTAACCCTATCTGTGAATTGAATTCTCCAGCATTCAAAGAAAATGAAGTTTCAGATTTAAGAATTGTATCCAATGAAGAAATTGCTTTAAACAAAAACAATGCGGCCCCAAAATTAACTTTGGTACAAAAGTATAAACTGATTCAAAATGTAAAACAACATATCAAAAGTCTGCCAAAATCGGAATCATCAGATTTGGGAAAACAGAAAATTAAAAGTTCCAATGCTTTGAAAATACAGAAAAACGACTTTGATACTTCGGTTGAAGGTTTGTTAAAGCTTGTCTTAATTATTCTATTGGCCTTATTGATTCTTGGGTTGATTCATATGTTACTAGGATCGAGTTTACTGAATTTGTTGGTTTTATTACTTTTGATGTACTTCATTTGGGTCTATCTATTTTAATTCATTTAAAACATTCATGTTTTTTTTACTGAGTAAATTATTGTCCTTTTTACTGAGCCCGTTGTTCTGGGTGAGTATTCTGATTATCATTGCGTTATTGAAATTAAATTTAAGAGAAAATGTCCCTCAAAATAAATTTAAAAAGTGGTTTTACACGTATATACAAAATAGGAGTACGCGTAAGAATTTAACTTATGCATTGGTGATATTATTCATCTGTGGAAATTCTGTTTTGATCAATGAATTAAATATTTGGTGGGAGGGCAGTGAAGGATCTGAATCAATTTCGGATGTTTCTGTCAAAAGTAAATTGCCTAAAACGGCAGTTGTTTTGGGGGGATATTTGGGCTACGATCGATTGAGAAATCGTTACAGATTGATGGATGCTGGCGACAGATTTATGGTTGGTTTTCAGGGAATTCAACTTGGGAAATTTGACAGAGTGATATTGAGTGGTGGTTCATCTTCAATTATCAATCATGTTTATTACGAGGCAGTTGAAGCCAGGAAATACATGATCTCGTTGGGCGTTGATTCTAATAAAATTATCATTGATCCGAAAGCTCGCAATACGTTTGAAAATGCAGTATTTACAAAGCATTTGTTGGATAGTTTGAATATTAAGGAGCCTGTATGCTTGATTACTAGTGCGGGACATATGAATCGTTCTGCAATGTGTTACAAAAAAGTGGGTGTTCCATTTGTTGAATATCGCGCACATTTTACCTCCGCGAAAGATCGAAATTACTCGCTTTCTACATTTATTGTTCCATCTGCAGGTGCTTTGGATAAACTTGGTGATTTGATGCACGAATGGATTGGTATCATGGCATATAAATTATCTGGAAAAGGATAATTACTTTTTTAGTATCTTTGAATGTCTTAAATGAAAATATCTTATGTGTTTTTATAGAAAACCCCTTGTTTTATTTATCGTAACCTTCTTTTTAGGTACTGAAGTTAAATCTCAAACAACCTATTATGTCTCTCAGTTTTCAAATTTACAGTCAACCATAAACTCTGCTACATCTGGAGATATCATTGAAATTCAAAATGATTTAACCACTAGCACCCCGGCATCGGGTTATTCTGCAATTACAATATCCAAAACATTAACAATTAATGGTAATGGATATACAATTACAGTTCCTGTTACTGGTGTTACAGATGGTGGGGTGAATAATACAGGAACGGGAGGTACATCTACTGCTTCTGCATACAGGGTTTTAAATACAACAGGAAGTTCAGTTGTTATTACCATAAACAATTGGAAAATTAAAGGCGGAAATATAGGTAATTTAGGTTCCGGCGGCTGTATATTAAATAGTGCTGACAAATTAGTTTTAAATAAAGTGACCATTTCAAATGGGAGAAGTGCTTATTTGTCTGGTGGTACGATCACTTTGGGTAATGGAGGCGGAGGGATGAGTAATTCATCTACCGGTAAAGTTTACATGACCAATTGCATGGTTACGAGAAATTCTGCAGGTTATGGTGGTGGTTTCCTGAATGATGGGGGGCAAATATTTTTAGAAAAAACAACTTTTACTGAAAATCGTTCAGAGTATGATGGCGGTGGCGGCGGCGGTTGCGAAACAAAAAACAGTGGCTTGTTGTATTTTAACAATTGTACGTTTTCGAATAATTATAGTACTGAACAAGGTGGAGCAATTAACAATTACAATTCTACAATTTATGTTGCAAATAGTACGTTCACCGGAAATGTAGTTTATGGAAGTGCGAGAGGTGCGGCAATTTCAAACAGAATGAATGAGTACATCTTGAATTGTATTTTTGCTTATAATTACTACCGTTCTGCAGGGACATCCACAAATCCTACCGGATTTGCTTTGGATGACTTTGCAAGTTCAACAGGGTCAAGTGTAAATTGTTATTATACAATTTATCATTCGAGTAGCAATAAATTCAATACATCTACTTCAACTGGAAATATTCAATATACAGGAGCGCTAGATGGCTCTGACAATACAATTTTTGCCGGTGGTATTTACACAAAAATTACTGATGGAACAGGGTCAGAAATTGGAACTGCAAAAGTTTATCAACCATTATTGGTTACAAATACTCAATCTAAAACTGCAACACTGAAATTAAGTAGTTTCCCGAATCAATCGACCAACAAAGGTGTTGTAACAGGATTTACATTTGGAAGTGGAAGTCCATCAATGGGGTATAAAAACACTGGGGGTACGTGGGTGAATATTTTAGGTTCATCGGCTTCCAGCAATGTTGTTACCACAGATCAACTCGCAGGTACTAGAAGTACAACAACGCCAACAAGAGGTTCAGTGGAAGCAGAAATTGCGACGGTTTATATGTTAAAATCGATTACCGCAACAAACGGATCAACCAGTGGTGCGTCTATTTATGGAGATGTATATTCCTCTGGAACCCAAGTTACAGTGACTGCCGCAGCCAACACTGGATATCAATTCAGCCATTGGATTGATTATGCTTCAGGCTCTACTTTATCGAGTAATAATCCTTACACAATTACGTTAACTTCAAATTTAACAATTCAACCAGTATTTGTAACGTCAACTTCGTATACAGTTACATATTTGGGGAATAATCAATCATCTGGGACCGCGCCAAGTTTACAAACATTCACATCTGGAAATTCAATTACAATATCGAATCAAGGAAATTTGTCGCGAGATGAATATTATTTCGATGGATGGAACACTCAACCGAGTGGTGGTGGAACTTCATATACAGCGGGAAATACTTATTCAACGGCAGCTAATCTAACTTTATATGCCAAATGGACCCCATATGTTAAATATTATATCAAATCTACCGCAACAAGCACACTCAATAATACATCAAATTGGACAGGTTATCCAGATGGAACAGGAGGGAATCCCTCGAATTTTGGAAGTGATAAAATTTTCATTTTAAATAACACAGCAAATTCAACAAGTTTCTCAACGAGTGGAAATTGGAGTGTTGCTGGGGCTTTACAAATACCAGAAGGCAAAACACTGACCATAACAGATAATACAACGTTTACAGTATCGGGTGAAATTTTCAACTCTGGCACCATTGTGAGTGGTGGTAGTGGATCAACGCTATCGATGGAAGGAACGAGTGCACAAAATTTAGGAGGTACAAATACCATTTCCAAGTTTTCCATTGACAATACTTCTGGGGTTTCTTTGAGTGGAACGACCAATGTTACAAATTCGTTAACATTAACAAATGGTCAATTAACTACAAATAATTATTTGACATTGAAGAGTAATTCTACTAGAACAGCAATTGTAAATGCTGTTGTAAGTAGTACTGTTTCTGGAAATGTAACTGTAGAAAGATATATCCCTGCAAAAAGAGCTTTCAGATTGATTTCTGTGCCTGTGACTACTGCAAATTCTATTTACAACCATCTCCAAGAAGGGGGTTCAAATACCGCAGGTTGGGGAACACAGATTACTGGTTCTACAAGCGGTAGCAATGGCTTTGACGCTACCCAAACTGGTAATTATTCAATGTATACACATGATAATGCTACAGGCACCTGGAGTCCAGTAACAAATACCAATACAAATACACTCACCGCAGGCAATCCATATCGTTTAATGGTGAGAGGAGATAGAACATTAAGTTTGGCGACAAATACTCCAACACCAACAAATACAGTCTTGAGAGCTAGTGGAACATTGATTACTGGGAGTAAAATTGTTTCAAATTTGAGCTCATCTGCGAATGGATTTAGTTTTGTAGGAAATCCTTATCAATGTCCTGTGAACATGTCGCTAGTGCTATCGAATGCAACCAATTTAAACACAAGCTATTACTATGTTTGGGATCCAAATGTTTCAACAAGGGGTGCTTATGTAACCGTTGATTTAGGTTCGAATACAAACAATGTCTCAGGTTCGGCTGCAGATAAATTTTTACAACCTTGGCAAGCATGTTTTGTGAAAACGGTGAATGCCGGTTCAGCATCTTTAACCTTTACAGAAAATTCGAAAGGATCCGTTTTAACCAATACATTTAAACAACTTCCGGCATTGGCTTCGTTGAGTATGCAATTGTATCAACGCGATTCTCTCAATGCCAATAATTATCCTACCGATGGGGCTTTGATTCATTTCGACCCAAAATTATTCAATGAAATAGAACAAAGAGATGCCATTAAACCAACAAATCAAGACGAAAATTTTGCGATTGTAAATTCAGGGAAACTATTCAGTATCGAATCGAGGAATATCCCTCAAAATAATGATACAATTCAATTGTATATGAATCAATTAAGAGATAGTTCTTATGCTTTTGTTTTCGATTTTAACCAACAATTGGGAATGAAAACGTATTTGCTTGATAAGTTTTTAGCGACAAAATTCCCGATTGAAAGTATGGGTAAAACCCAATACAATTTTGTTATTCAATCTTTGAATAGCGAGTCTAAGGAAACTGATCGATTTGCATTGGTTTTTGAAGATCTGCAAACCAAGACTCGAAAACTTGCAAATTCTAAAATTTCAATTAGTCCCAATCCAATTGAAAATCAAACATTCGAAATTCAATTTCTAAATGAAAGAAATTGTCAAGTTGACATTCGGATTTTAAATACCCTTGGACAAATTATATTTCAAAAGGATGTAATTTTAAATCAGGAAGGTTCTGCGAAAGTTGAATTGCCGCACAAGTTATCAGCTGCAACGTATTTTATGGAAATCCAAAGTCATTCGATTAAAACGACCCAAAGGCTTATTGTTGAGTAATTAATTAACTCTCAATTTTTGCCCAATGGCAATTTCATTTTTTCTTAAATGATTCAAATCTTTTAATTCATCTACAGAAAGATTGTATTTTTTAGATACACTAAATAATGTATCGCCCTTTCTGACTTTATGATATTTTTTAGACTGGACTTTATCTTTTCTTTTTTCTGATTTAGCCTCAGTTTGAATATGATTATTGTTCTCGCTTTCAAGGATCTGTTTACCCTTAGGATAATGGGTTAAAATGTTCAATTTTCTACCCCTTTTTAAAGCATAACTTCTCAGATTATTCCATTTTTTAATTTCAACGGCTTTTACATCAAAATTTTCAGCAATATTCCAAACAGTTTCTCCCGGTTTGATTGAATAGACAATCCATTTGGCTGACGTTGTAGGATTATTGTTCACAATTACTTCCGGCTGAATTGTAATCACAGGAGGTAACAATTGTGTGCTATCAATTTTGATTGTTGTGTCAATTCTATGTAAATAACCACTATCTAAAATAGGGATAAACAAAGAATTGATAGAGTCTTTCTTTTGATTGATTTTTAAATAGGTAGATTTAAATGCATGGAACATCATTGAGCCTTTCAACTGGTAACCGGTTTCGGTTAGGCGAAATCCATTGTTTTCAGCCAATCCTAAGGAAATCCATTGTTTCATCGATTCATGTCCACCAGAAACCCTATACCAATCGTAATACGCCACTTTTTCGGTTCTTGCGATGTCCATCAACAATAAAGAGAATTTTGAATAATCTAAATTACTTTTCTCACCTTTGAATTGATCTTGCGGTGAAACTAGAAGAATGAGTGGTTTTGTAGGTAGGTACTTCAAATAATCAATGAACTTAATTATTGTTCGCTTCAACTCCTGTTTGTCAAACCCTTGAGTAAAAAAATCATTTGTCCCCAAATCCAAAATCACCATGTCGGGCTTGATTGAGAGAATGTCGTTTTTCATGAGGGACATTTGTTTGAAATGGCCATAACCCAAACCAATACTTCCAACGCTATGATAAACAATTCCTTGATCTTCTGCAGATTCTAAACTGAATCCATACAATTCAAAAGAATGTTGTTGAGCTTCATTTTTTAAAAACTCAATTGTTAATGATGTCTCAATTGATTTAAGATCAACAATGATTTCTGAATTTAATGAATCTTTTGCAGTTGTATAAACATCAATTTTACTGCTATCATTTTTAGTGGTGATTTTGATATCAAATGATTGTGGAATTCGTTTACAATAGAGATGCAGACGTTTACAATTTGACTTTATTATACCTTTATAAAATAATATTTTAAGTTGAGACGTATGTTCGAATGTTTTGGCAGCAAGAGCATGAATTCCTATGGGTAAAATAGGAGAGGATTCGACTGGTTTTGAATAAATCCATTTGCCGAAGTGAAAAGATTTATATCCGTAAATATCAGAAATTCTTGCCGTTGAATATGGAAAAAATGTACCGTATCCGCCATTCCCAAAGGTGTTTTGAAAAAGTGAACGAGAACGCTGCGTTTGAATATTCTGTTGAACATGGATATCGCCAATATGTAAAATATTGATTTTCTTCTTGTTCGTATTTTGTAGTTTGGATAGAAAAGGTTTTAGTAAGACTTTATTTCCAATTTGAAGGGTATTTACATTTGAATCAATCCAGGGAAATGTTTCATAATGTGAATTTGGCCAATTGATGGATTGCCCAAAAGACATGGATGAAGACATCAAAAACAGGATGAACGTGTGAAAATATTTCACTTCAAATGGTTGTGTTAATTTTAAGCTCCTAAATTTCTGTCTAAAATAATTTGAATCATATCGCCAACATTTTTCATTGAAGTAAGTTCTTTCAATTTAAATTTAATATTGTAAAACGATTCAACTTCTAGAATCATCGTTAGGTGAGTTACAGAATCCCATTTATCAACTGTTTCTGCGTTCATATTTTCTATTACAATGATATTTGGGTCAGAAAATACTTTCGCAAAAATGGGCTGTAAGTCTAATTTAATTGAATCTAGTGTCATATTTTTTTTAAGAGTGCAACTTTTGTGTCGCTAGGTAACAAAGTTAATATATTTTTTTGAGTTGAAGTTTTAATTTCCCTCACATCATAACCGTGTCTTTTATACAATTCCATGGCTCTAACATTATTTCCAACCATAATTATTTCTTTGTTTCTATCTGGAAATGTTTCGTCTATGAAATAAATCATGGAAGTTATTAATCCACGATTTCTAAAATCTGGATGCGTATAAAAATATTCAACTTCAATTGAATTGGGAATTCTTGGAATTGTGAGTTCAGAAATGAGTTTCAACTCATCTAACTTCATTTTCCATTTTTCAGGTAAAAAATACTGAAGAATTTGTGATTTCAACATGTCTGAACCAATGCCATTTTCTGCTTCAATCCAACAACAACCACCGCAAACTTGAATGTTATCTATAAAACCTATAAACCAATGTTCGAGATTCCAAGGTTGACCCTCAATTTCTTCATCTATGATTTCAATTAAGAGTTCTCTAAATTCACTTTCAGTAATTTCAAATAATGCGCAATAACTTAAAATTTGGGATCCAGAATATTCTGCACCTATAATACAGTCGATTACAAACTGTAAATCACTTTTTGTTGCTTTTTTAAAGATTAGTTCGTCCATTGTTTTAAGTAATTTCGATCTAGTTTACCGTTGATATTGTATTTGAATTCACTCACAAATACAACCTTTTTTGGCATCATGTATTCAGGCAATATTTCTTTGAGCTGCAATAAAATTATATTTTCTGAAAGTTTTAAGTTCGCGAGAGTAAAAAGTACAATTTCAGTATAATTATTTTCATTTTGTTTTGGAATGACCACAGAAATTTGATTGGGGAACAATTTTCCAAAGGCATTTTCAATCTCAGTCAATTCGATGCGATATCCTTGAACTTTTATTTGTTGGTCTTTACGTCCCAAACAATAATATTGGGATTCAACAGATTTTCCAATGTCGCCAGATTTGTAATATCGAACCCCGTTGACCTCTGCAAATGCCTGAAAATTCAATTCCGCGTTCAAATATCCCTTCGTAATTTGTTGTCCCCCAATAAAAATTTCATCATTTTCATTGAGCATGACTGATGAATTTTTAAGAGGCTCTCCAATACACACAATGCCATTTTGGCTCAATAATTGCTCGGTCGGATAAGCAATATATCTCGTACAATATATTGTAGCCTCAGTGGGGCCATAAACGTTGTCTATTTGACAATTAGGGACACAAGATTGCCATTTTTGCAATTGGTTTGCGGTGAGAGCTTCTCCGCAGAACTGGGTGACCCTAAGATTGGGCAATTCGATTTCACTTAAATAATTTTCCAATAAATTGATGGAAGATGGAATTAACAGCGCAAAGGTAATTTGATGCGTTTCTAAAGCATCATATAAAGCCAACGGCTTTACCATTTGTTCATTCAAGGTATAAAATGAAGCCCTATAAATCATGGGTATCATAAAACTACAAATGGATAAGTCGAATGTTAAATCGAACATTTGCAAAAACCGATCATTTTGACTGATTTGATAACCTAAATTCTCGAATCCTTCAAAAAAGGAGTTTAAATTTTCGAACGAAATTGAAACACCCTTGGGTTCCCCAGTAGTGCCTGAAGTAAATAAGACATAGGCTTCTTCGAACTGAACCTCCAACAAATTGATTTGGATCGAATTGTCTATTACAGTTGATGCATTCGTTGAGAAATATTGGATACCATCAATTTGGTCTACAATGATTTTGTGGGTATAAATATGCTTGATTTGTGCAATTTTACCAATTTGTTGGATTCTCTGAATTGGCCACTTGCGTTGCAAAGGCACATAAGATTTGCCACAAAACCAGCAAGCAAGAATGGCAGCATAAGTATCAATATGATTTTCAACATAGATTCCGATTCTATGTTCCGGAATATTTTTAAAATCGTAATATTTCCTAAGAACTAGATTTGCAAATTCTTGGAAAGTTGTTTGCTCATCTTGAATAACAGATAATGTTTTATCTTGAAGATTTGAGAATAATTGTTGGTGAATTCTGTCTAAAAACCCAGGAATCATTGGTCTAATTTCGAAGAAATCAATTGATTGGTAATTTTTGGATCTGCCTTACCTTTTGATCGTTTCATGACCTCTCCAACAAACATCCCTAATAAACCTTTTTTGCCAGATTTATATTCTTCAACTTTCTCAGGGAACAAATTGAGAACCTCGTCAATGATTTCTTCGATGAATGAAGTATCGGAATTGATTGATAGGTTTAATTCTGTAACCAAGGCACTTGGCGACATTTCAGGAGACGCAATGAGTGCTGGGAATAGTTTCTGGCTGGCAATGGTATGATTGATGGCTCCTTTGTCGATTAAATCAATGATTTCTGCAATTTGAGATGGAGTAAGTTTAAAATCATCAATACTCAATGCATTTTCATTCAAATAGCCTCTAATGGCCACTGTAATCCAATTTGAGACAGCTTTGTAGTTGGTAGTGAGCTTACAAACATTCTCAAAGTAAAAAGCACTTAGTTTATCGTCGATTAACACGGAAGCATCATATTCAGATAAGCCATATTCATTTGTGAAACGTTTAAATAACGCTCTAGGAAGTTCTGGCATTTTAGACTTCACTTCATCGATGTATTCTTGGGTGATGATTGTAGGTGGCAAATCTGGCTCAGGGAAGTAACGATAATCGTTGATGGCTTCTTTTTTACGCATTGAAAACGTAGTTCCTGCCAAACCGTTAAATCCACGGGTTTCGCCAACAACAGTTCCGCCAGAATTGATGAGTTCAATTTGACGTTGAATTTCAAAATCGATGGCTCTTTTCACATTGGAAATAGAGTTCATATTTTTCACTTCAACCTTGGTTCCAAAGACTGTTGAGCCTTTTGGCATGACAGAAATATTTGCATCGCAACGAAGACTACCTTCTTCCATATTGCCATCACAAATTTCTAGATAACGCACCAACCGGCGAATTTCTGTAACAAAAGCATAGGCTTCGTCACCAGATTTAACATCTGGCTCAGTTACAACTTCAATGAGGGGTGTTCCTGCACGATTGTAATCAACGAGTGTGTCATTTAAATCTTGGTCGTGCATACTTTTCCCTGTATCCTCTTCCATGTGGATACGGGTTAAGCGGATATTTTTCTCTACACCATCTTTTAATTTAATGGTTACAAAACCATTGTTGCAAAGGGGAGTGTCGAATTGTGTGATTTGATATCCTTTAGGCAAATCGGCATAGAAATAGTTTTTACGAGAATATTGATTGATTCTACGAATATCACATTCCAAAGCCAAACCCATTTTAAGGGCCATTTCAATTGCTGCTTGATTGTGTTTTGGCAAAGTACCCGGATGTCCTAGGCTAATGGGACTCACTTGGGTATTTGGCAAAGCACCATATTCTGTGCTATCGAAAGAGAAAGCTTTACTTTTTGTTTGTAATTGGATGTGGATTTCTAATCCTATAACGGCTTCAAATTCAGACATTGTGATATAAGTTTTTGTGGGAATAAAATAGCATTTACTCCGAATACAAAGATAGTAAATAGTAGTGTAGGATTGCAATTGAAAGTTTGACGATTTTGCGAAAATTAATTTTCCGATAAGCTAGAGATAATGGCTATCTTTGTGCAAAGGCAGTCTGATCTATCGTCTCAAGCAATTGAGTAGGAAAGTCCGGGCAACATAGGGCATCGCACTTCCTAACAGGAAGGGACATTGGGTTAAACCAATGTTACAGAAAGTGTCACAGAAACTAAACCGCCTCTTCGGAGGTAAGGGTGAAAAAGTGGGGTAAGAGCCCACTCGTTTTGATGTGAGTCAAAATTGGGATAAACCTTGCGCGTTGAAAGACCAAATAAACCTGGATTAAAGGGCGGCTCGCTCAATTATCTTCGGATAAGCCAGAAGGGTAGGTCGATTGAGGTATACTGTGAAGTATATCCTAGATAAATGATAGATGGCACGGCAAAAACCGTGTTTACAGAACCCGGCTTATAGGGCTGCCTTTTTTTAGTTTAAAGTTTAGGGTTTAAAGTTTAAAGGAAAGGCTTATGGGCTTATATGCTCATGGGGGAAAATTCAGAATAAATTATAGGTTCATGAGAATTGCTTTAACAATACAGCCTCATTACAATTCTGAAATTGCGTATCATTAAATGGGTATAATTTAAAGGGTAATCTTGTTAGACATAAATCTATAGTGCAGAATCAACAGCTCAGCGAATCAATTAAAGCGTGATGAATTAAGAAAGTAATAAAAAAAGAAAAGCCCCGTTTCCGGGGCTGTTGCTACTTAGAGCGAGAAACGAGACTCGAACTCGCGACCCTCACCTTGGCAAGGTGATGCTCTACCAACTGAGCTATTCTCGCATTATTCGGAATTGTTATTCCTTTATGGTGCTGCAAATGTAATGAAAAAGTAATCACATTGTCAAGTGAAATGGAATAAAAATTCAATATTTTTAGTATTTTATTTTTGTAGTAAGACTAACTCTTTGATATATAATTAGAGGGATTTATATTTTAGTGTATCAGAAAATTCAGATTTCTTTATTCGAACTGTCAAAAAAAAAGCCTTGTGATTTCACAAGGCTTTCTTTTAATATTCTTTGTCAAAATTAATATTGACCAGATTTTCTTTTTGTCTTTTTATCTATACCACTTGAAGGCAAGTTGTTGTACTTCTTAGAACTGTTTCCTACAGGAGAACCAATACGAATCATTGCACAACGGAATCCTAAAGTAGACAACGCATAATCTTGATCCAAGAATCTACGTGTACCTGGAGTAGCATAGTAAACACGATCGTTCCAGCTACCACCTTTGATCACACGCGCTTTATCGTTAATTAAAGTAGTTACACCATAATCGTATGTGAATTCAGGATCTTTGTTTTTATCGTTTTCTACATCACGGAAACCAATGTTATCGGCTTTAGAATAGTTTCTTCTACCACCTTCTTTGATTTTTGTTTCAGCAACGTCTTCGTAGATAAGTCTACCAAGTTCATCTTTTTCAGCAACACCGTTAGGACCATTTTCGTCTAATTTCAAGTTTTCGAATTTGTTACCACGGAAAGGCATGAATGCATCCATATCTTCAAGAGATAACGGACGATATACATCCATAACCCACTCAGATACGTTGCCGTTCATATTGTACAAACCATATGCATTTGGCCAATAAGAGAATACTGGAGTAGTAATCATACCAGCATCATTCAATTCACCACCAGCTAAACCGGCATTGTCACCTTTGGCACGCATAACGTTCAAACGAATTTTACCACGATCTTTTTCGTTACCATCTTTGATACGAATTGTATAATCGTTCCAAGAGTATATTTTCTTTTGGTCAACGTTACTAAATTGTGTCTCTCCAATGTTTGCTTGAGCAGCATATTCCCACTCAGCTTCAGTTGGAAGTCTGTAATCTGGTAACATAATACCATCTTCCATATTCACTTTGTAACGTTTTTGATCTTTTGACTTAGCTTTTGCATAGTTTTTAAGAGGCTTAGGACCAAGAAGGTTTTGTCCTTTAATTGGTTTAGCAACTGAACCATCTTCTGTAGTTCCACTAAAGATACCAGCATCTTGACCAGCCAAATAAGCCCTAGTGTTGAACTGATTGTTAGGCGCTTCTTTTAATTGAGCGTTCGATACGTCAAATTTAATGATGCCTTTTTTATCAAGAATGATTTCGTTCACACGATCAGTTCTCCATTTTGCAAACTCAGCAGCTTGGTGCCAGTTAATTCCTACAACTGGATAATCTTTGTATGAAGGATGTCTGAAGTAATATTCAACGAAAGGCTCATTGTAAGCCAATTTGCTTCTCCAACAGTTTGTGTCGGGAAGTGCTTTGTCGAAAACTCTTTCTTCTTCGTTCAAAGTTTTACCAGCAAAATTTAATTTGTTTTGACGACCACCAGCCTCAGAGTTGTAAACACGCATCAACCAATATAGGTATTCTCTATATTGCAAGTTGCTTACTTCTGTTTCATCCATGTAAAATGAATTTACAGTGACCGTTCTTTCTCCATTGTTTTGATCGTATTGAAGATCGGTTTCAGTGTTACCCATGGTAAATGCACCACCTTCAATTAAAACCAAACCAGGACCAGTTTCCTGACCTTTGTACTTTGGATTAGCAAATCCACCCCATTTCGCACTATTGTACGCTTGACCTGTGGTCTTGCTATTGTTTTTAGGTCCGCATGCAGCGAAACCCATAGCAACGATTGTTGCCAATAACCAAGTGTTTTTCATTTGTTTAACAGTTGTCATTGTTGTTTTATTATAACGACAGAAATCCCGTATTATTTGCAAACATAGTGAATTTTTTATATAAAGCAAAAAAAAAGTCCGATAAATCGGACTTTCTATAAATGTGTTTAGAACTCTGGACACTTAATAGGTTTAAATGGCTTTCCTCCTGGAGGTACACACCAATCGATAGTGGCGCTAACTTCGTGACTGGCAGGAATCGCTGAACGACCATCACTCACGGTAAAGTCGTAGCTGTAACCAAATTTGAATCTATCTTTTCTAAATCCAACCAACATAATAATTGCATCAGAATTTCTGTAATTTCCAAAAGTTTGTCTGAACCACAAACCAGTAACCAAAGGACCTTTATTTGCATAAAATCCTAAGTTTAACTGTGTGAAGTTTCTTTGCATCATGAACAAAGCGTTAGGAGAGAAGGTATTCTCTTCATATCTACTTTTTGATATTTTAATTACACCACCAGCGTGCACAGTATATCTTCTTGGTAAAACTTCATCTGGGTTTTTGTAAAAACTCCAATTTGGTTCGTTTATATTATGCGCTGCAAATCCTAAATAAAATTTACTGTTGTACATAATCCAACCTGCATTGAAATTAGGATAACTAATGCTCTCTGCTGGTTTTTGCTCTCCAGTTGGGTTCTTAAATCCTTGAGTAGGCAAAATTTGATCACCAAATTTAAGTCTATTGAAATCTAAACTTTTAAATGCCATAGACCCTTGAAGTCCAAAACGCATGAATACACGTCCACCCCCTCTACCTATTGGTAATAAGTAACTGTAAACTCCCGATACTGTAGTTGATGTTAATAAACCTGAACCTGCGATATCGTGAAAAACCATTGCACCAACACCACCACCAACGGCAGGAATATGTTGATCCCATGATGCACACAATGAACGAAATGTACCAGGAAGATTTGGCCATTGGTTTCTGTAATTTAATGCCAAACGACCAGCTGCGCCGGTTTGACATACTGCAGAACCAGCCAAGGCCGGATTTGTATAAACAGGGGCTGCATAAAATTGCGTTAACTCTGGATCTTGACCAAATAAGTTAACCGTCCCTCCGAATATAAAACCGAATAAAATAGTGCGTAATGCTCTTTTCATTTTCATGTAGTTTGAAACAAAAGTAAAGTATAAATTGAATGAAACAAAAAAAAAATGAAAAAATGAATCTTTTTTGATATTTCACCTCCCCTACAAAACTAAAAAAAATGTCATTTATTGTTCACAAATAGTAAAAATTTCAAATTTATCTCCGAAATTTACGTTCTAGTTCATATTGTTAAATATCCATTCATTGCATAAATAAAAATGTTTCCTTATAAAAAAATGATATTCAAGGTGTTGTGTGGCTTTTTTGCTACATTGTCTACCTTTGCCAGTGCCCAAATTTTAACCAATGGGAAATGGGTTCAGCTCGAATTTAAACAAACCGCTGTCTATAAAATTACCTATAATGATCTTAAAAACTACGGTTTTGATATCAATTCTGTCAATCCGAAAAATTTACATTTCTATACCGTTCAAGGCAATCAACTTTCGCTCTTGAATACCTCCATCAAGCAAAGTTGTACCGAAATTCCAATTTATGTTTACGGTCAGGACGACAATTCCTTCGACCCACAAGATTATATCCTTATTTTTAAGCAAGCTGTAAAAGATGTTTCATTCAATGGCGCTACACTCAGTCATTTTAATAATTTTTACAGCGGAAAATCTTACGGTTTGTTAGGTTATAATTCTTTTGAGGGACAAAGAATCAATTCAATATCCAATACGAATCTAAATCATTGTAAGAAAATAGAAAATACACTTGCATATCATATCCATGACTCCGACATTGTCAATCCAACAACAATGGGGAATTATTGGGTAGGAGAAAAACTTGGCAATGAATTTATTGAAAGAACTTTTGTTGAAAAAGTTCATCCAAATGCCGATTCAATGACCATGCAATTATCTCTTGGTATTTCAATGTACGACGATACTGGGAGTGTCTATGTCAATGTGAATGGATATTCCAAAATGTTGTATTTACGTCAAAATAACCCAGACAATGAAGTTGTTTATGACTATACCTTAGAAATTACAGTTCCGAAGACAGCATCCAATGTTGTGACACTTTACATGAAATTAAATCGACGAAACACCAAATCCGGCGTTTATCTGAATTATTATAAAATATTATACAAGAAACCAATTGAACTCGCCAAAGGTCAATATACCATTTTGAATTCAGAATTGTTGAAAACAGATTCTAACAAAGCAGTCATATTAAATACCTCTAATGCCGATTATCGATATTTAAATGTATCAAATTGTAATGTTCCACAGTTTCTAGAACCTACCGATAACGGTGGAATATTGTCCCTACAAATAAAAGACACTCAAAAAATAAGTCGTATTTGGGTATTTAATATTAACGAACTTACACCTCCTGCATTGGTAGGGCCCGTTCAAAATCAGAATATTGTTGATGGAAATCTCGATATGGTGATCATTTCTCATCCCAATTTTGTTCAAGCGGCAAATGATTTAGCAGCGTTTAGAACATCGAATGATTTATTAACAGTGAAAGTTGTAACTCCTCAGGAGATTTACAATGAATTTTCGGGTACTCAGCAAGATTTAATGGCACTCAGAGAGTATCTTAAAGCAGAATATTCGAAATCGTCAGGTAAGTTAAAATATGTATTGCTTATAGGCGCAGCTTCTTTCGATATGCAAAACAGGGTCGCAAATAACACCAACTTCGTACCGATTTATCAATCTGCAGGTTATTTTAAATCGCAAGTATTTTGTTTGGACGATGTCATCGGTTATTTCGAACCTGGAAAGGGGAATC
>JACCDW011975854.1_pt1 | contig 28900 bp, 8 predicted proteins | sample 7449781 | NCBI WGS metagenome assembly JACCDW01 (sample SAMN15323449, study PRJNA562643) | freshwater metagenome | isolation source: river surface water | place: USA:Blue River Watershed | collected 2017-08-18
CTGCATCCTCACGTAATGGACGCAAGAAACGCTATCGTGGGCAAGGAAGGGGATGACTGAAATCGAAGCACATATTAGGGAATGGATTGCGAAGATCTCAAAAATACGCCCAGAATTGGGTGGTTTTGCAGTCTGTCCCTATGCTTCGACCGCAAAAATCAAAGTTATTGAATGCTTAGCAGAAGACATCGAGCCTATTGAGGGGTTCGATGTCGTTTTTTATGTCGTTGAAGAGTGTGTGGACCTCGCAAGTATCCAATATTGGGTAAGTTTTTACAATAAATTGTACGACGATTACGTATTTTTGGAGGATTTTGCGGGTTATGACACGTTTATCAACGGAATTCAAACAAATAACGGCAAGTACAACCTAATTTTGATGCAAAAACGTGAAAAATTGCGTAAGCACCGTCAAATTTTGCGTAATTTGGGGTATTATGCACATTGGAATGACGAAATGATGCGCGAAATTTTGGGTGATGACTACGAAGTGGTTAAAAATTCGGGATAGCAACCCCGTAAAAAGTTCTGTTTCAACCTTTTTGGAGAAAAACAGATGGCAAAATACCAAGTCGATAGAGATACTTCGTTTATGAAAGAAAATTGGGGCACTACAAAGTTAATAACAGACTATGGAGCCTTGACTCCGACAGGTGACAATAAAGTAAATCAACCACCATCAGATAGAATGTCCCGACACTGTGGTGGAAAGGGCGGTTTTGATGATTATGTAGAACGCTGGCACTAAAACTCCGTCAAGATCAGGCATAAATAATTCTACAAATAGTGTACTTTTATGCCTGTCAGTAGTTCATTTAAAGACTTAAGTATTACTTTTGACAGTCACCCAGTTACTGATGATTTTTTAGTAACTAAGAATGAAACTGCTATTAAAAGATCCATATACAATTTGATCCTGACTAAGCCTGGTGAGAGGTTTTTTAACCCTAATATCGGATGTAGTGTATCAGAACTCTTGTTCGAACCACTAGATTTTGTTACAGCGGGATTGGTTCAGGATCAAATTCGTTATACCATTGCTGCCTTTGAACCTAGAGTCAAGTTAGAAAATGTTGAGGTTGAAATTGACGAAGATAATAACGGATTTGAAGTTATTATAGAGTACAAAATCATCGGCAATCCAGTAAATATTCAACAATTAGAACTTTTCCTAGAGAGCACAAGGCCATAAGCAAATGCCATATAATCAGTTAACAAATCTAGACTATTTTGAGATTCGCAATTCTCTTAGAGATTATCTAAGGGCGAATTCAGATTTTACTGATTATGATTTTGAGGGTTCTGTTTTTAGTACCCTTTTAGACCTCTTAGCATATAATACATATTACACTGCATTTAACACCAATATGGTGGCGAATGAGGTGTTCCTAGAAACCGCTACGTTGAGAGATAACGTAGTTTCTATAGCAAAGCAGTTAGGGTACGTTCCAAGGTCCGCTAAGGCGCCTGAAGCAGACGTTACATGCAGTTTGACCCTATCATCCACTGCAATGCCTAACGCGATCGTATTCAAGCGCGGCAGTGGGTTTATAACGACTTTCGACAACGCCATTTATCAGTATGTCTTGCTTGATGATGCAAAAGCCATAGTCAATGGCGGTGTTGCCACATTCAATAATTTAAAAGTATACGAAGGAACAATCGTAACATCTTTTGTCAATGTTACTAATGACTCACCTTCATTTACCATAACCAATAGTGGCGTTGATGTTTCTACTATCCGAGTAAAAGTTTACGATAGTCCAACATCTTCGTCATTCCAGATTTATTCATATGCAGAAAACATTCTGACGACTACTCCATCATCTAGAGTATATTTCGTTTCTGAAGTTGAGGACGAAAACTACAAAGTTACTTTTGGTGATGGAATTTTAGGATACAAGATTCCAGCTGGATCTAGAATTGAAATCAGCTACTTAGCAACGTCAGGCGAAATCACAAATTCCGCCAAAACGTTCACATATGCAGGTGTTCTGGAAGACGAAAACGGAAATATCCCATTTTCAGTTGCTACGATTCAAATAAACACTAATGCACAATCTTTTGGTGGAGCACCCATCGAAAGTATTGACAAAATCAAGAAAAATGCTCCTGCAATGTTCGGAGCACAGAATAGAGCCGTCACATCAGATGATTATGGGGCAATCGTAAGAAGAATTTACCCATCAGTTGCTGATATTTACTCATTTGGTGGAGAATTCGCAAATCCGCCTGAATACGGCAAAGTTAAGATTGTCATAAAACCTTCGGATGCTGCCTTTCTGACATCTTTCACGAAAAACAGGATTGTAGAAGAAATTAGAAAATTTTCTATTGCTTCTGTAACGCCAGAAATCATAGATCCGTCTATTTTATACATCGAACTCAATTCTAAGATATATTACCAAAGAACAGCAACAAACAAAACTCCTTCTGCTATAAGATCTGACGTAATTAGAAATATTGAAAATTATATCGCCAATTCTGATACAGAAAAATTTGGCGGTAAGTTCAGATACAGCAAATTCACAGGAGCAATCGATAGTTCAGAAATTTCGATAAAATCTAACCTAACCACTATTGTGATGAGAAAGGATTTTTATCCTTCGTTAAATAATAGTACATACTATGAATTATGTTTCAATAATCCATTTGATTATGACAATGATGAGTTAGCATTAAGTTCTACAGGTTTCGTAGTTCAAGAATATCCTAATTTTACTTGTTATTTGGAAGATAAAGATGGTAAGGTGGTTCTATATCGTCTAGATAGTCAAACTGGCGATAAAATTGTCTTGAATCAAAATCAAGGTGAGATTAATTATTCCACTGGAGAAATTAAACTATACAATTTGACCATCATAAAAGGAAGCTTTAATGATGAAAAAATAGAAGTGAGATTAAGACCTCAATACAATGATATTGTTGCAAAACGTGAAATGTTTTTAGATGTAGATATTAGTAAAAGTTCTTTTACAATTATCCAAGAGTAGTATAAATGGCAAGCCGAGAAAGAAGTCTTTCAACTCTAGTAGAAAGTCAGTTACCAGATTTTATATCCAGTGAATATCCCAAGTTCGTAAAATTTGTACAGAAGTATTACGAGCACTTAGAGAATAGCGGGCAACCACTAGATATAATCAGTAATTTGAGTAAGTATCAAGACATTGATACTTACGAGAAGAGTATTCTTTCGGAAAATTCTACTCTAGTATCAATTGTAGAAATTCAGAACGGTCAAGGACAGACTATTGATTGGAATATCACCGTTGCTAACGGTAGTTCTTTCCCAGAAAAGAATGGTTATATCTTAATTGATGAAGAGTGTATTTTTTATAAGAACAGAGTCGGCAATCTGTTCACTGGATGCTATAGAAATGTAAGTGCTACAACCAGACTGGGTGATTTATATAACTCATCTACATTTAAGAATGTAGAATACAAAGATTTAGGAACACCATCTCCACATGATAGTGGTGTTTTAGTATATAATATTAGTAACTTATTTCTATACGCTTTTGTTAAGAATTTTGAGAATCAATATCTAGCATCTTTCCCAAAGGAAAATCTAAAGCCTAGTGTTGATAAGAAAACGTTAATCAAAAATATTAAATCGTTTTATAGATCAAAAGGAACTGAGCAATCTATAAAATTCATTTTCAATGCAGTAGTTTCAACAACTGCTGATGATGTTCCATCTGTTTATTATCCAAAAGATTACACCATTAAATCTTCTAATGGCGATTGGATAAACAAATACGCACTGAAAGTAAAAGTTGCATCTGGCGATGTAACAAAGCTGGTAGGAAAGAGAATTTATCAAGAATCTGATAAAAATGATTCTAGTATTAAATATGCAACTGCTGTAATTGATGCAGTTACTGAAATTAATGGATTTTATGAAATTGTCTTAGCTCCAGAAACAGTTATTGGAAATTTTGATATAATTGCACAGACATCTCTAACAAAAGCAGTATCATCAGGAGATTCTGCTGGGAAAAATGTTAATGTCTACTCTACGTTAGGGTGGAACAATGATGCAACAAAACTTGTAATTGGCAACGAAGTAATATCGTATTCGGGCAAGAGTGTTTCTCAATTCACAATTGCTGAGAGAGGTTTTCCTGCGGGTTCTTATTCAGTAGGAACTGAAGTTTATAGCTATAGTAATCTCTATGGTAAGTACATTGAGAACAATGTAGAGAACATTGTCAAGATTATTCCTTTAGGTGTAATTTATGATTTAAAGACTAACGATCCAAAACCATATTCAAATGTTGGCGACGTTATTCAAATTTCGAGATCTGGTTTTGAGTCAAGAAATCCTATTCTATGGGACGAATTTAATTCTGCATATAGATGGAAGATAAATGAAATCAATGCTACATCTTTATCTGCAATTAGTGCAATCCAAAGCAAGATATCAGAAGTAAATTCTGGAGTAAATGCTATCTTCGAAGATGATCAGTATTTCTACGTAGCATCTTCTGGATACCCAGCTCATAATATTGGAAAATCTTCTTGGAGCAATGTAAACTTCAAAGATCAGCGTCATTTAAAGCTGATCAGAAAATCTCCAAGTAGAACTACTGAGGTTTACAACACCACCACTGACGAAGTGGGTATTTTGGTCAATGGTGTTACTGTACGTAGTTATAGAGATGATGAGCAAATAGTATTTGGTGAAATCACTAATATTAAATTGAAGTCTTCTGGATCTGGATACGAAAAACCACCTTTCGTACTAATTCAAGACGGTAGCGGTTCCTTTGTCGCCAAAGCTAGAGCAATTCTTTCTGGTGATGTTGTAGATAGCATTGAAGTTTTGGAAAGTGGATCTGGATTCTTCCCCCCAGTACCAGAAGTTACAATTACGTCTGGAAGAAACGCCAAGGCAACTGCAATCGTAACTGGAGATAAAGTAACCAGTTTAAAGATCACTAATCCTGGCGAATACTATTCATCACCACCACAAGTTATCATCAGAGATTCTGCAGGTCAAGGAAGATTTGCTAGATTCGAATCCATCATTTCTGATGACGGTAAATTGATTGGATTTACTAAAATTGATGAAGGTAAATTCTACACTCAGGAAAATATTGTTGTAGAAATCGTTGCCGTTGGTTCTGGTGCTACTGCAGTATCTAGTGTAAGAACTTGGAATAGAAATAGATACACAAAACTGAGAACACAGCTAGATGACAACAATGGTTTCTACTTCAGAAACAAAGATGAGTCATTAGGTTTTGGATATTCTTACGTTGCTAATCCAAAGCAGTTGAGAGTGAATTTAAATGATAACTTATCCTCTTCTGGTGTAGTACCACTTACTTTAACTCACTCACCAATACTAGGATATGCATATGATGGCAATCCTATCTACGGTCCTTACGGATTTTCCAATTCTAGCGATCCTACATCATCAATAGCTAGAATGACCTCTAGTTATGTTTTAAAGAGAAATAGAACAAATGGTCCTGCACTATCATCTTTCCCTTTAGGATCGTTTATTGAAGATTATGACTATTTGCATCGTTCAGGAACACTAGATGAAAATAATGGACGTTTCTGCGTAACTCCAGAATATCCAGAAGGAACTTACGCTTACTTCTTGACAATTGATTCTTCAAATAATCCAGTTTTCCCTTACATTATCGGGAAATCGTATTATTCCATCCCAGTAGATGCAAACTACAATAAAATAATTTCTCAAAAAGATATTCCACAAAAAGTATCTAGATTAAGAACACAAAATACGCCAGAAAATGGTTCTGATGTGTATGCTTTCGTCGATGATGTTTCTGTTGGTAATGTTTCTTCTATTGATGTCTTCGATTCGCAGAATAAATTTTCTGTTGGCGGTCAAGTAGTAGTAGACTATTCAGATAACACAGGATCTGATGTATCTGCCAGCGTTTCTTGGGTTAGAGGAATACCCATATCAGAATTCAAATCTAGTTCATCAAGAGATTTAACTAGATTCCCCGAGATCGTTATCGGAACTCAAAGATATAACAATGTCGTAGAGCAGAGAAATGGTTCCACATATGCAATAACTGATTTTAATTTCTATCAAAGAAATGGCATTTTCTACGAGCTACAAGGATTCGATTCTGCTCTGAGATGCGTTAAAATCACTACCGAAACGCCTTGTTATTTTTACCAAGGGGATATCATCACACACTCAACAACAGGTGCTACAGGCACTCTGATTGGTGACGTAGAGGGTGGTAAAGAGTTGGTAGTAGAAGAAACTACGGGAAGATTCGTAGTAAATTCAAATACTCGCATTTCTTCTTCTATTAGTGTTTTAAACTTATTAGTAAATTCAGTTTCAAACTTCACTAAGGATGCTGAAGTAACATTTACAAATGGCAATCAATCAAGAATCATTAGTGTTTCTGGAAATAGATTATCTGTAGCATCTAATCCTTTTGTGGATGGAGATCCAATTATTTTTTCATCTGCATTTTCAAATATTCAAGCAGACACAATTTATTATGTAATTGATGCTTCTTCTACCACTTTTAAGGTATCAGCAACACTTTCTGGCAGTGAGATTTCATTATCTTCGTCAACTTCACCAGGAATTGTAGCACTAAGTCAAAAAGCGAAGGGCGTAGTTTTAGAGACAGTACAAGATTCGAACACTGTAAAAGTACGTGTGGTTAGTGGTGATTTTACACCAACTGCCAATTATTACATCAGAAGTTCTTTCTTGAGAGATACGAGTGGTAGTTTTATTGTTACTACAAACTCTCTAAGTTCTAACATAAAAATTATTAATGTAGATGAAGATATTGCCATCGCAAAGACTAGCTCTGCTCATGGAATTTCTGTAGGAGATCAGGTCGAACTGAACTTTGACCCAGATGATTCTAGAACAGAAACAAGAATATATGTAAGAAAGAGAATCTATCAAGATGTTCAATTAAACTCTGCTGCTTATACCAAAACAATTTCCGATACTGGTATTGGATCATTCTCAATTTTAAATGGTGGGGCAGATTATGCAGGTGCAACATTAGGTGGAGGCGTATTCCAAAATGTTGAACTCATTTTTGCAGATATTAATAAGTGTAGAGATGAAGAAGGCAGAATAGTTGGAAACTCTGCAAGAGCTGTAATAGGAAAGCCTGGCAACGCAAATAATGCAAGAGCAGATATCACAGTAGGATATAATAAAGTTGCGTCTGGTGCTACTTCTAGCTCAGTAACTCCTGCATATATCGTAGTCCCTGATAATGATGGATTGTATATTGGTCAACCAGTTGTTGGTAACGGTATTGACAATTTAACAGTAATTACGAATATAACTAAACTGGTTTCTGGTTCATACAAAGTTGACATCAATAAACCAACAATTGGTGTGGTAACTAATGTTGTCTTTAGTCCAGGTATTGTTACTAATGTAGTAATTCAATCTAGAGGAAGAGGATACAAGAGATCTGATTTACTTGCGGCATCGACCACAAGTTTAGGTAGATTAGGATCATCTACCGCTTCAACATTCTTTACTGGCGAAGTTCAGCATGTAGGTTTTGGAAAAAATGAAACTAGATTAAGACTAAACAATATTGATAAGATTTCTAGGAATGATTTTCTACAAATCTCGGATGAAATTGTTCAAGTAGCTGATGTTGATATTGCTGGAGCATATGTAGATGTTCTAAGAGCTCAAAATAATACAATTGCAACAAATCATTTTAATGGTCAGTCTGTATCTCACTACGATCCTCAATATAGATTTGTAACCAATTTTAGAATTGGAAGTACGAATGCAGATCCCACAATTCTATCATATGATAGAAAAACAGGTATCGCTAGACTGGTTTTTGATTTAGATAAAGATTTATCAACGATTACTAGAGTTTCTTCTAATTTCTCATTCTTTGACTCAAGCAGTCCTGCTAAATTGGTGACTGTTACTGACGTAAAAGAATCTGCTGCATATAAGTTTGAATTCAGCACCGATAATGTAAATTGGAATAGAAACCCAATTCTAAAAGTACAAAAATATTACAAGTATACGTTCGATACTTCGAGTCCAACATTACTTGGTTCTTATTTGGAATTTTCTCCAAGTGGAAACTTCAACATTTTAACTAACGAATCTGTAAGAACCGCAGCTTTACCAGGAAATGCAAACTCGTCTATTTCCGTTAAGTTCGGATATGGTCCTGCTTTACAAAGTAATAATTACACAGTCAAGAAGAGTGTAGATTTCAGCAATTTCTACTATTTCGACAAAAATGGTATTGTCAGTTCCGATAAATCATACTTAAGATTAGTGGATGATCCTCTACAAGGATTGCACACCGTATCTTATGTGACGGCAACTAGTTTTGTTTATCAAACCAATACTTTACCAGATTATTCGCCACAATACACTAATATTTTCTACGATACGAATTCTAGACAAGCAGTTGGAAAAATTTCTAAAATTAATCTAGCAAACTCAGGAAAAAATTTCAATAAATTACCATCCATTGTTGGCATTAATTTCAACAACCAAAATGAGTGTTTAACTGATGTTGTTTGGGATGAAGTTACAAAATCTATCATTGCTGTAAGAATACTATCAACTGGATTAAATTATTCAAAGCCAAAAGCAGTAGTTACCAGTGGTAATGGTTCTGGAGCTGTCTTTGAAGTTATTAAAAATTCGTCTGGTGGTATTTCTATCATTAACGTTCTGAACAAAGGTTCAAATTATACATTTAAACCAACTGTAAAGATTGTAGAGACTGACATAAAGGCATATTTTACAAGTAAAAATATTGGCGTTCCTCAGAGCGTTAAACTAGTCTTCAACGGCAATAATTTCAACAAAGATTTCACAATCAGCAAGAAATTCAGTACACCACAAATACTGGTACTGAAGAATTTTGATTCGGATGCATTCTTAGAAAATGAAAAGATAACTCAAAGTGAAAATGGAAGAATTATCGCAGAAGGATTTGTATCCAAGAATGGATGGAATGGAAAGACTAATGTACTGAAATTAGAAAAAATTACGGGTTCTTTCAAGAAAAATTTACCTATTCTTGGAACAATCAAAAATAAAACTGCATTTGTAACTGAGGTATTCTCTACTCTATACAATTCTAATGTATCTTCCTACTATGATAATCTCGGATACTATAACTCGGATAGATCTAAACTAGGCGAATATTCACAAAAACTAGCAGATTCTTATTTCTATCAAGATTATTCATATGTAATTAAGTCAAAAACTCCAATAGATGTTTGGAGAAACTTAATCTTAAAGACTACGCACCCAGCTGGTTTCAAACTATTTGGTGAAGTCTTAATTGAGAGTGAAGGTGATGGAAGAATTAATCCCAAGCAGCCAGGATTATCAAACGTATCTATAATTCAACTTTGGGATCCAGAGAAGAACAAAATTTCTGTAGAAAAGACATACAGAACTGTAACTCAAACTCAGGTCGCGTTAGTAAATACTAATGTATCCAGAGGTAAAGGATCTGTATTCATCGATGCTTTTAATGATGCAGAAATTTCTTCCTCTGAAGTTTATCTAACACCAGCTTTTAATGGTTATTTTGATGAAACAGGAAAGAGAAGTGGAACTAGAACTTTTACAATTACATCCATCGGCAGTAATCTCCCTGTTTTTGTTCCCAAAGCAGAAAACTTAATTCTGACTCTTGATGGTATTTTACAGATACCAAATAAATCATTTACTCTTTCAGGAACACAGATAACATTCACCGAAGCTCCTTTAGGATACAGAAGTGTTAGTGGACAACCAATATCAACAGCTCAGTATAAAGAAGGAGTTGATTCACCTTCACAGAAAGTAGTTGCTAAGATTCTCAGATTTAAATCTGGTTCAGTAAACAATGATTACTTCAGATCTATAAAAAATATCTCTTCTGAGTTTGATGGAGTAAAAACTATTTTTGATTTGAAAGATATTAACAACAATAATATCACACTAGATGCAAAAGAAAATTTAATTGTAACTCTAGATGGTATTTTGCAGGAAACTGGAGTAACTCCTCTCATTCCATATAACAGAGCATATTATATCAGAAAGAATGTAGTTCCTAATCAAATTGTTTTTGCTAATCCACCAAAAGCTGGACAACAATTCACTGGTCATTCGATTTCCAATTACGAAAGACTGAAAATTGATATGTCATTGGTTAATGGTTCATTGAAAGGACCATTCATTATGAAATCTGTTTTAAACAATAAAGCTGTAGATATTTTCGACGACAAGAACATTTTAGTTTTTGTTGATGGTGTTTTACAGAAAAAGAACAAATCATACAGCATTTCTGGTTCTAGCATAACATTTTCAGATGCACCAAAACAATTACAGAATATTAACATTCTGTATTTCTATGGAAGAAATACTGTATCTTCCCTCACTGCATTTGAATTTGAAGATGATAAGTTCTTCAACTATGTAAAAGTTTCTCTGGATTATATTCCATCCGTTGTGCAGTATTCAGACAAACCTCTGTATCAAGGAGTTAGAACAAATCCATCTGCTTCTGGTATTCTAAAGTCGGTTAGAGTTACATCAACAGGAAGTGAATTAATTCTATTAACACAAAATAGTGTTTTATCACCCACACTACCGATTACTATTATTAATGGTAACGCTAGCGGCGGTGGAGATATTGTTGTCCCATCGTCCTCTATTATTTCCATATCACCATTCGTAGAAGATGAAGATACAAATGATATTCTAATTAGAGATAATGCTGGATGGCTATTTGGAAGTTCTATCACCAAAAAATCTGATAACTTTATTGACATTGGCGATAAGATTAAGATAGATGGTGAAAATAACTATAGAAGTGTCTTAAGTGTTCCTAGTGCTGCATTTAAGACTCAATATAATTCTGATTCTTCAATTGGTTCCAATTTCTACGGAAAAATTTCAGTAACACCAAATGATGAAATTACTAGAGGAGAAGGATTAGTAGTTTATGCCGAAATTGATGCCAATGGAAGCATATCTGCATTGAAATGGAATGATAGGCAATACAATACATATGGTGTTGGAAGAATTCAGCCTGGCGCATATACTTATGTAAATGCACCAAAATTAAAGTTTATTCCAAGAGCACTCAGAGATGATGGAGGAAATATTATTTCTCCTGCTCAGGGTGGTGGTGCTGAAGCATATGTAATCGAAAGTGCTGGTGAAGTTATCGATGTAATTCTTACAAATCCTGGTAGTGGATATTTAACTCCACCAAGAGTAGTTGTTACTAGAGGATTTGACATTGTTAAAAAACCTGAAAGAAAGATCAATACAGATATTGTATTGTCATTAGAAGGTAAAATAACAACTAATTTTATTATTACTACTGCTATCAACCTTGAGTATCTTTTTGCTGTTCACTCTGGAACATCTATTATTTCCAAGGTTAGTGAATTAGAACCTTCCAGACAAATAACGCAGATATTACCAGCTTTTGTAAAGAATATCGATAGTGTTAGAAGTGTTGTATCTGGTCCATACGTAACAACTATTGAGTCTAAAGCAAACATTACTTCTTCTACTACAGTAACTAAGTTTATAACTATCATCAACAATGTTGCATTTGACTCTATATCAAGTGCTACTGTAGAAAATGTTGATAAAGAACTTGAAAAACTATATTCCATTGGTTTTGTCGATTTCTATGCAGATAAATCTCCAAATACTGCATCATACACATTGGCGAATTTGGGCACAACATTAAAGACATTTGAAAACAGTGTTTTCATATCCACAGGAATATTCTCAGATGGTGCTTCTATCTCTGGTATGTCTCTAGAGCAATTTGAAAAATCATATGGTGATATTGTAATCGAAGATTTTGAACTAAGACCAAATAGCGCAAAAGCAACTGTAGAAGAAACATTAATGAACATTGGGTATGCTTCAATAACTGAATATGGAGCATATTTGGATAACGATTTAGAAATTTCAGATACTGTTGTTTATGTACCAAATACATCCAGATTCCCTAGCTCTGGAGTTTTAATGGTAGGAACAGAATTACTATTCTATACTTCAAAACTATCTGATCGTTTTACAGGAGTAACAAGAGGATATTTAAATACAGAAATACAGTATCATGCGGCAGGATCTTACTTGAGATCTGTTAATTAGCGATATAAATATAAATAACTTGGATCTAAAAACCACTAGCAAGAGAGTTTAATTCAATGTCAGCAATCATTTCTGAAAAATTCAGAATTTTTAACGCAAAGCAATTTTACGAATCACTTACCGAACCTATTAGTGATACGACTGATACTTCTTCGGAAAGAACGAGAATGTATTTCTTTGTAGGTAGACCACAGCGATGGTTTGCTTATCTAGAAATTTACAACAAAAATGCTACCGATTTTGTCGCTGGAAGGGACAAAGTTTTTGTTGGAACTAGTTTTGCTTCAGCAACTTTCAAAGCTGATGTAATTGCGGCATACCCCAATAGTCTTTTGCTTAGTGGTGTTGGTCCTACTGCCGCTGCTGTTCCAGGATCTGGTGCCACTGTTAGAGGATACAACCCACTAACTTCTGCTAACACTGGAGCTGAAGCAAAAGCAGGTGTATATCGCTTTGCTACTGACGACATTCCTACCAGACCATACGACAATCAAACGGAAAAATTTGATATTTATTCCGATATGATTGCTGCTAAGAGAATTACTGGTGAATTTGCTAGACCAGTAGTTAGACGTTATCAGTGGTCCAGTGTCCCCACTAAGTATGATATGTGGAGACCAGACTATTCGGAAGAAAAGTTAACTGCAAACTCGGCACAGTCAATCTCTACTTCTAAATTCTATGTTCTAAATTCCAGATACGAAGTATTCAAGTGCCTGTATAATGGTCAGGATCTATCCAACCCATCTGGTGTCAATGCTACCGTAGAACCAACTACCGCTCCTGCAAACGCTGCTGCTGGTACTTATTCAAACGGAATTTATTCGGAACCTATTAATCCTGCTACAGGTCTTCCAAACTACATTTGGAAGTTTATGTATTCGCTACCAATCGACGACGTTATTAGATTCCTATCAACTGATTTTATTCCGCTTCCTAACGCAGCAAATAGCAGCTATCAGACTGTACAATCATCAGCAGTAAACGGATCCGTAAGCGCAGTAGTTTTAAAATCTGCTGGTGCTAATTTCCCTGCAACGCCAACAACTCTATATGCTCCTATTGTTGGAGATGGTTCCAATGGAGTTGTTAAAATTACAACAGCTGGCGGAGCAATGACATCTGCCACTCTTTATAATATTGGACAAGACTACACTTACGGTAGCGTTCTATTTGACGGCAATCTATATTCCGATTTCTCCTTAAGCACCCCAGTTTCATCTACTGGTGCTTTCGGAACCATCGAAGTTGTTATTTCTCCTCAGGGTGGTCACGGAAGTGATGCAATTGTGGAATTAAATGCTAAGAGAATTATGACCAACATAAGACTAACTTATGCTGAAGGTCAAGGAGATTTCCCTGTGGAAAACGATTTCAGAAGAATTGGTATTCTTCAAGATCCAAAGTTAGCAAATGGTTCCGTCGCAACAATCGACACTCTCTCGAACTTATATGCTGTAAAACTAACATCTGTCACTGGAACCTTCCAGCAGGATGAAGAAATTCAACAATCATTGTCTGGTGGTAATATTGCCAAGGGCACTGTTGTTTCATGGACTCTAGACAAGGATGTTAATGGAAATGATATTCCTGGTAGCGGTACTTTAAAGTATTTCCAGTCACCAGAAATTCATCAATACAATGGCAAAGTTAGAGCGTTTTCTGGAGCAAATACTATCACTGGTTCTGTTTCAAATATCACTGGTACACCAGATACTTCATTCACTAACACTTCGTTAGGTTCGAATTTCACTTCTGGATACGCTGTTCCTGAAATTCAGAAGAATTCTGGAGAAATTATCTACGTAGAAAACAGAAGACTAATCACCAGAGCTATTGACCAAGTAGAAGACATTAAACTTGTAATCGAGTTCTGATTTTATATTATAAGTAAACTTACAGAAGATTGATGATCTAAAATGCCACAGACAATAAATCTTAATGTGCCACCTTATAATGATGATTTTGATACGTCTAAAGGTTATTACAAGGTATTATTCAGACCAGGATTCTCTATCCAAACTAGAGAGCTAACTAATTTACAGTCTATCCTACAAAACCAAATTGAAAGTTTGGGTAGAAGTAAATTTAAGCAAGGTCAGCAGGTAATACCAGGAGAAGTAGCATTTAATAATCAGCTAGATTATGTCAAACTATCTTCTGTTTCGGAAGTCGCTGTAAATACTAATGGCAATGTAGTATTTCAAAAATACGATATTGCTAAATTACTCAACTCCACACTGAATGGTTTATCTTCTGGTGTCACTGCTAGAGTCATATCTTACTCATATGGCAGTGACACCGAATCAGATATTTTATTTGTTCAGTATACAAATAGCGGAAATTCTGGCAACGAAAAAACATTTAGACAAGGCGAAACTCTAGAAGCATTAGATATTGTCGATAGTCCAACATTAGTAGTTGGCACTGATGGAAGTGTTCTACCTACAACTATCGATGTTCAAGATTACGACACCAAAGAAATAAAGACTATTGATAGTCCAGCTATGGGATTTGCTTCTGCTGTTAAAGTAGAATCTGGTGTTTACTTTATCAACGGATATTTTGTAAATAACCCAGAGCAAATCATTGTAGTTGACAAGTATTACAACAAACCATCAGCAAAAGTTGGTTTTACTATTAAAGAGACTATAGTAAAACCAGAAGACGATAAAACTCTCTACGACAATGCCAGAGGTTTTTCAAACTTTTCTGCGCCAGGCGCTCATCGTCTAAAAATTGATTTATCATTAAAAGCATATGAGTATGACACTCAAACAGGAACTGATTATGTTCAACTAGTCATTCTCAAGAATGGTGAAATTCAGCAGCTAATCAGACAAAATGATTATGATCTTATCGAAGAAACTCTAGCTAGAAGAACATACGATGAGTCTGGAGATTATGTAGTTGATAATTTCTCATTAGATCTAAGAGATTATTACCAGAAGGACAACAATAAAGGTTTATATCCACTAAATCAAGAAACTAATTTAGTTAACGGAAAAACCAAAGAAGAAGCAGAAGAACTAATGGTTGCCAACATTGGTTCTGGAAAAGCTTATATAAAAGGTTATGAGATTATCAATAAGAATCCAAAATATATTACAGTAAACAAGGCAAGAGAAACTTTAGATAAAAACGACAATCGCATCAAGTTAAATTCACTATCATACTTCAATGTTACGAATGTACACAATTCTGTAGCATTAAACACTGTTGGCAGTGATTTAAATGGATACTCTACCGTTTTCCTAAGTTCTACCTTTACTGATGGAGCTATTGGATACAATAATTCCGAATCGTCTTCTGATGATAGACAAACTCTTGTAAGAAGAGGAGTTGGTTTTAAGTTAGACAGCAAGCAAACTAATACAGGTGAAGAAGACTTTTTTGGATTAAGTTCTGGAATAGTAACTCTATACCTAGCAAATCCAGGAAACTATGGAACTAGATCGTTCCCAACTTCATCTAGTTTTGGTTCTTCGTTAACTAGTTTGTGGTATGTTTCATCTCTCGGACCATCAGCAGCTAGCACTGTATCAAGAAAACTCACTCTACTTTCATATTCTAGAGTAAAGAGACCTGATATTATTCAGTTTTTACCAGGAAGCATTTTAACGTTGACATCTTCTGGAACTGGAAGTACAGGACCATCAGTAACATATACTAACGTATCTCCAACTTCAACCAGTGGATCTGGTACTGGAGCTTTATTCACCGTTGTAAAAACTAGTGGTGTATACACCGTTTATGTTGCATACGGCGGCACAGGATATGCAGTTGGCGATACCATCACTATTGAAGGATCTGTTTTAGGTGGTTCTGGAACCAATAACCTAAACATTACTGTTACTGGTCTCGTTCCTTCAGATGATATTCTGGAACTAACTGTACTAGGTAATAAGTTAGATATTCAAAATCTATTAAAAGAATATGATGAAATAGATCCTTCGAAGAGAAAGAAACTTTTCGCTAGCGAAAGTGATGCAAACAACTATTACTTCCAAACTTCAACTACAATTGGAGCTATAACTCCTTATTCAGAAATATTCGATTACAACGAAGTCATAACTCCTATTATCGGTGTTTGCAAACCAAAAGATTTTTCATTGCTAGAACTCGGTTCTGGTTTTGATGCCAACAACGACAAAATTTTATCTAGAGGAAGATTGCCTGATGGAAGAGAGGCATATAATTCTATCTTTAGATTATCGTACTTCAATCCAAACTTCTTTACTAAGATTACTCTAGATTCCCCAATTCAGTCTGGAACATTCCTGACTGGAAAATACGTCACTGGTGCAACTAGCGGCGCATATGGTATTATTGAAGGTTCATCAGATTCTAGATATACTTCAGTCACGCAACTGTTTGTAAAAACTCTATCGGGCACGTTTATTTCTGGTGAAACTATTACCGATGAATTGGGCAATTCATTAAGAATCGCTAGAGAGGGAACCATATCTCACTTTGTTGTTCTAAGAAGAGGTGTTGGTTATCCTCAGTCAACTACCAAGATAAAAATAAATGGTGTTGAATATACTAACAGTGCCATTGAACTAAACTTCTTAGCTGGACAAATCTACAAAGTTCTTGTTAAAGATAAGAATTTAGTATCAACGGTATATTCAAACCCACCCGCAATTTCATTTGATACGGGTGGAGTAACTGTAACTCAGGAAGCTACAGTTCTACCAGTTCTATACAGAAAAACGGTAGTTGAATACGGACCACAAAATGTTAAATCTATGTATGGAGCACTGAATTCTTCGAAGGATGTTTTCAGTGCCGATGTAGAATCTTTCTCTTCAAACTATATTACAACTGCAAATATAACCGATTTTACTTTCTCTGGTTCGGAAGGATCTAAATTCTTAGAATGTACTTCTTTCTCTGGTGACGCATACAGCGATCTGATTCAAGGAGATATTGTTCAATTCACTGATTCTGGTAATAAAATTGTTCGAGCAATTGTACAGAAAGCAGAAAAACCAAATGGATTAGTGAAGTCTAAGATTTATCTAGATACTGTTCTAAAGAGAAACGTTACTAACGCTAGCATAATCAGAGTTAGACCAGTAGTACAGAATTCTTCAAAGTCTTCTTTACTTGTTCCAGTTGGTTCAAATTATATCAAGAGTGTTGTATCTTCCGAAGAAGATTCTAAGATAAAATACTACTTCCGTAGAGATTTTGTTTCGAATGCTTCAGTTAGTGGCGGCAATATTACTTTTGCAGCACAACTGCCATTCGGCACACAGAGATTCGCTTCATATTCTAAAGAGAACTTTATTGTAACCGTAATTAACAATGGCGGAGCTACCAATATTAACGTTGGAGATATTATCTACCTACGTTCATCTGATGTAGATGTACAAAACTCCACTGATAGCACAAGTAACCTTTCTTCTGGTAGTGTTATTATTACACTTCCATCATCTTTCTTTGTTGGCGTTACCGATTACACTAACTTAAAGTTAAAACTCACAGCGACAATTGAAGTTTCAAAATCTAGACCAAAATTAAAAACTCTATACACAAATAAGAGAATTCTAATAATCTCACCTGGTGATAAAATAATTCCTCTGAGAGGAACTGATTTTGATACAAATAGCACCGATGTTCTATCATATTCGGATGTTATTAGAATCAAATATGTATACGAAGGAACTGCACAAACACCTCCAGTAGTATCTTCTTCTGGTGAACTTGTTTCTGGTACTGACATCACCGAAAGATTTACGTTTGATGATGGACAAAGAGATACGATGTATGATGTTTCTCGATTGATTCTAAAGCCAGGATACAATGCACCTACTGGTCAAGTAATTGTTGCCTTTGATTATTTCGATCACTCACAAGGAGATTTCTGCACAGTAGACTCTTACTTGCATGAGGCTGGTGTTTCTGTTGACGAGATTCCATCATTTAATTCACCAAGTCTTGGCAAAGTTTCGCTGAGAGACGTATTCGATTTCAGACCAAAAGTTGATTATACGACAGTTATTAGTGGTTATCAAGATACTTCTATCCTCTCTGTTGCAAAAAATATTACTCCTGGACTCACCAATTACGATAGCTTTACTGGATCTGGTGGTGCTGTATCCAATACACCAGCAACAGAACCTATTTTAGAGTATACAATATCATTCAATTCTAAGCAATATCTAGACAGAATTGATGGAATTTATGTCGATAAGAAAGGTCAGTTCTTTGTTTCAGAAGGCAACTCATCACTAAACCCAACAAAACCAACTGATATCGTAGATTCTCTACCACTGTATTATCTGTATGTTCCTGCATACACTGTATCTCCTAATGATGTAAAAATCATTCCAGTTGACAATAAGAGATACACTATGCGTGATATTGGAAAGATCGAGCAAAGAGTTACTAGACTCGAAAAATATACTATGTTGAGTATTCTAGAGCAGCAAGCTATGAATACACAAATTAAAGATGATATTGGTGTTGATAGATTTAGAAGTGGATTTGTTGTAGATGGTTTCGAAAACCATGGTATCGGTCAATTAACATCTCTGGATTATAAGTGTGCTATTGATACTCAACAGTCTGTTCTAAGACCAAGATCAATAGAAACTTCTCTCAAACTAGTAGAAGTAAATACTAGAAAAGAACAAAGAGACCTAGACGGATATGCTAGATCTCAAGATGTAATTACTTTACCATACACCAACACTAGATTACTTGGAAATGATTCGGCAACAAAGACACTGAACATAAATCCATTTGTTGTTGTGCAATTTGTTGGCGATCTATCTTTATCTCCAAACGTTGATCAATGGTACAATGACAGGGAAAAACCCCTAATTCTAGACAACGATAGTCAAGTATTCTCTGCTATTATTGCCAAAGAAGACGCGAGAGAAGGATACTCTAGTTTACATAATAATTTCTCGATAAACTGGGTTGGAACCAATAGTGTATTCTCAAACACCACACCATTAAATACCAGCATTATTTCTTCATCAAGCAGCAGCACTGCTTCTGCTAAATCAGGAAGCAGCTCGAATATTAGTCCACAGAATAATCAACTTTCTCAGGGAGTACCTTCGGTAACGATTGGTTCCGATCAAGTCAATATTTCTCTGCAACAGTTCTGCAGATCAATTCCAGTATACTTTGTTCTAACTAGATTAAAACCAAGAACCAGATTCTACGCATTCATAGACGGTATTAATGTTGATAGATGGACTATTCAGGATCTGAAATTTACTGGAGTTGGCGGAAATTCTCTAGGAACATTTAATAGCACCATTACTACGGATGCTAATGGAAATGCTAGCGGAATGATTCTAATTCCTTCTGGATTTGCTCCTTCTGCTGGTACTGGATGGACTGGAGATAAGAACACAATTCAATATGATGAATCTTCAAATAAGGTGTTCTTAACAGTAGGCAACAAAACTGTACGTTTCACCACGAGTGCTGTTGGTGATATTGATAGTAGCGTTGATTCATTTGCCGAAATTAAATACTATGCCACTGGAAGATTGCCAGAGCAACCATCTAGCATTGTATCAACAAACCCTGCTATCTTAAAAGCAACTGAGGGTGTGCAATATGCAAACCCAACTACATCAGGAACCACTGGCGCACTAATTAAACCAAATCCACTATCACAAACATTTAAGATTGAAGGATATCCTGGTGGCGTATTTGTGAGTGGAATGGATCTTTACTTCAAGAAAAAGAGTGCTACTATTCCAGCAAAAGTAAGTCTAGTTAATATCGAAAACAAAAAACCAGGAAGATATATTGTTCCTGGTGGCGAATGTGTTCTATCACCAGACACATATTTAAAGATTTACACTAATGGCACATTGACATTTGATCAGAATGAAAATGCTACGGGAGGAAGTTCTGGAGCATCTGGTCCAGTCAAGGAAGTTTACGATAGAAACAATAATATTGTTGCACCTTCTGTTACTGGTGTGTATACACTATCAAATAGTCAAGTATACACTCTTGTTCTAAGTAACCACAACGGAAGAAGTTTCATCCAAGGTGAAAATCTAACATTCCCTTCACTTACCGCATACAATGCAGCCCAAGCCACAAACCTTCGTGTAACCATCGCCAGAGACTCAGGAAGGGTCGTTGGATTAAAAATCAACAGCACGGGTACTGGATACGAAACGGCGTCTCTGACGATCGAGAGTCCTCAATTGGTAGGGGGTGTTAGAGCGACTGCAACTTGCCTAGTATCTTCTGGCAATATATTTGATGTCACTTTAGGAGTAAATGGTTCTGGATATACAGATGCTCCTGCTGTAATTATCAATGGAACTGGCGCATCTTATTCTGGTGCATCTATTGAAGCTATTATTGAGATAGATACTCCAGCAGTTAGAATGGGTATTGCAACTGATCCTGGAACTCCTGGCATTTTAGATTCCACAACTCCAACGACATTTGTATTCCAGCATCCAGTATATTTACAAAATAATACTGAATATGCATTCTACATTGAATCAGATTCAATTGACTATGAAATTTGGGCATCGCGCCTAAATGAAACTGAAGTTGTCACTGGTTCTACTGTAACTACACAACCTCTACTTGGTTCGGTGTTCAAATCACAAAACGTTGATAGTTGGACAGAAGATATCTTCGAAGATATCAAATTCAACCTATATCGTTGCAGATTTGATACGAGCAAGAATGCAACTCTATTACTGCAGAACGAACAACTTGGTTATGAATTATTGAACGCTAATCCACTAGAAACAGATTCTCTGTCTGGAACTGATGCTACCTCTAAGTTGTTTAGAAATAATAACAGAATTATAAAGGTTTCACATCTACATAATGGTTTTGAAGATAGCGGAAAGTCTTGGGTAAACTTCAAGAGACTTCCTGATGTAGCTGGTATTGATTCCACTACATTAGTAGAAACACTATTTAATGTTTCAAACTGTGGCAGTGAATTCTATAATATTGATGCTGGAATTAGAGCTGGTTCAAATGTAATTGGTGGCGGCACTGAAGTTCTTGCTACCTACAACAGAAAGTACGAAAAACTATTCGCTCAGGTTGGATACTTAACTTTCAATGAAACTAAAATAAGCAGCAAAGTTAAAACTACCAATATTGTTCCCGTAGATTCTGGATTTGTAAATTATTCTTCCTATTCGCAATCTCCAGTTGAGGATGGTTTCGAGAATACTTTCTTAAATGAGCAGCACTATTTTACAAACCAGAAAGTTGTTTGCTCCAGAGTAAATGAATTGAAAAATTCTCTACAAAATTCACTTGTATATAAAATTAATTTCTCATCAAGTGTTGATTACTTATCACCAGTTATTGATCTAAGAGCATCCAGTGTAAAACTAGTTAACAACCATATTGAAAAAGCTTCTGGTCTAGAAAATAGATTCGGAAGAAGAAATCAGGTTATAAAGTTCTACCCAGTATACAAGTTTGGCATTAATGGTTCTGCACTTGCTTCTATCGATGCTGGCAATCCATCAACTCCAAAAATTATTACTGGAAACACATCTAACGCTAAAGCAATTATCGCTAGATTTGACACAACTTCAAATGAATTATATGTCAGACTATTATCCGACAATCTTTTCATCCCAAGTGAAGTTATTACATTCCAGTCTCAACCATCTCTAGTAAATATCAGAGTAAATGATACAGGATTGACAGATGTAACATTCAATTTTGTTGTTGGATCTACCGTTACTGCTATTGATAAAACTAATACCACCTTAGACTACACAAATAAAATTAGTGGCAAGGTAGTTTTCTGGGATAATCAATCCAAAGAATTGTTTATTGCTAATAATAAAGAACCAATAAACGGCAATTACACTGCGGCATCTACTCCTAGTTCCGATTATTCAAGAAGACCAATTACAGTTGGATCTTCTATTGTCCAACCTTCAGATATTTTCAGAGTTAATGATTTCTTAACTTATGAAAATCAACCATCTACTGATAAATCATTCTTAGAAATCAAAGAAGTTAAGCAATCTAGCGGCATTTTATTTGTTGGCGATAACAGATTAAATAGTTCTTCCTTGGCAAAATATGTAACTAAGGAAATTTCTCTAGAAAATCCAGCTAACTCTTTAGATGTTCGTCTAACTGCGAATATTTTCGAGGAAGATGATATTAGATTATTATATAAAGTCAAGACTGAAACCACACAGGTTAATTTCGAAGACATCGGTTGGGAATATTTCAATACCTCTGGAGAATCAGATATCAGAATTATTCCATCATCTGATAATACTATCGTATCTTATAATGAAAATCAAAGTTCATACAAAGAGTATAAGTATAGTATTTCAAACCTAAATGAATTCACTTCATTTGCAATCAAGATTGTAATGAGAAGTTCAAACCCAGTATTTGTTCCTAAGATTCAAGACATCAGAATTATCGCCACTTTCTAATGATATGAATTATACTAAAGTATTAAATTATGATGTATTCGTTCGTGATAACAGTACAGGAGCTATTATAAATACTGATAAAAGTGCATTTGAAGAAGCTCGCAAATTAAAAAATGGATCTTCTTCTATTAAAAAATTACAAAGTGATGTGGAAGAATTGAAGAATGAGTTATCAGAAATTAAAAATCTTCTAAGAGAATTAATCCAACATGGCAGTTAGAGAAGTCTTAAAAACTTTTACTTTTGAGCAGCAGAGGCAAGAAATAAATGCCATAAGTGCGGATGTAGGAGATACGTCCACTCTTTCTACTACATCAAAAGTAATTACAAATGCAATTAACGATATAGTTTCTGGTGCTCAAACTCTCGTTAATGGAACGTTTTCTGGCGATCTAACGGTACAGGGGGGTGACATATATTTAAGTTCTACTCCTACTGATTTTTTCATAAAAGATAATGTATTAAATTCTTTCCAAATAATTGAGGGATCTAATCCATACTTAAGCATAGATACCTCAAATGGTTCGGAATTAATCACCTTACATAAGAATACTTTAATTGGTGGTGATTTAGTAGTAAATGGTGATATAACATTCCGAGCAGGTCAGGGAAGTGGTGGTGCTATCAATTTAGGTGATATCAACACCGATAATATTGTCTTCAATGCAGATGTTAATTCTAATTTTATTCCCAATATAAATGATACTTATGATTTGGGATCGGATGCTCAAAAATGGCGTAATCTTTATGCATCCTCAGTTACCACTAACCTAATTTCTTCGACAAATACAAACGGAGATATTACTGTCGATCCTAACGGGACTGGCGATTTTGTATTCAAAGGAGGTTCTGGACAAAACTTTGTTATCACTGACGGAACTGCAGAAAGATTTCGCGTAGATAGTGCTACAGGAGATTTATTTGTTTCTGGTGGATTAAACATTCCGAATGGCATTGCTCTATTAGACAATACTGCAGATGCATTTGTAATTAAAGAATCTACTAATAAGTATTTTTCCATTGACACCGTTAATGGTGCAGAAAAAGTAGTATTACATAAAAACGTTGACGTTCTTGGTGATTTATTTGTATCGGGAACAACCACCACGATTAATTCGACTACTGTATCTGTAGACGATAAAAATATTGAACTAGGTTCAGTAAATACTCCATCAGATGCAACTGCAGATGGAGGTGGAATTACATTAAAAGCTTCGGTAGATAAAACTATCAAGTGGATGCAATCATCTGGAGCATGGGAATTCAACACACCCGTAAAGATCCAAGATGGTTTAAAAATTTCTCAGAATGCAATCCTTAATGATAATTTAACTCCTTCGGATATTACTATCCAACCAGGACAAGATAGAGTAGTTATCTTAGACACAACTGCTGGGTTCGTAGTTCCAAAGGGAACGGTTGCTCAAAGACCAGCAACACCAATCGCAACAAATGGATTGGTTAGATTTAATACCACAACAAATGAAATTGAATCATTTATTGATAATGAATATGTTTCATTGACAGATCAATTTAGATATGGTATTACTCCACCACCAAATTCATTGGGAAACAATGGAGACTTCTATTTTGATAAAGTAAAACAGAATTTTTATGGTCCAAAAGAAGGTGGTAGTTGGCCATCTCCAATTTGCATCAAAGAAGATAAACTGGAAAATGTAATTTACGTTAGTAGAAATGGTAGTGACACTGATTATGATGGATCAACGCCTGCAAAGGCATTCAGAACTATAAAAAAAGCTGCCGAGGCTGCAAGGGCAACCACTGGCAACACCACCATCAAAGTTGCCTCAGGAGATTATTACGAAAACAATCCAATTTATTTGCCCAAAGGAACTACGGTTATTGGTGACAACCTCCGCGAAACTATCGTAAGACCTCTGAACGATGGAGTTGATATGTTCTGGGTTACTAGCGGATGCTATGTAGCTCAATTTGTAATGAGAGATAACTATGGAGATCCAAGTAATTCAGCAGATGCTCTTCGTGGTTTAGGTCAATTAAATTCTGGCATTAATCCATTTATAAGTAAAACCACCACGTCATTTAATTTATTCCCTGGACATAATTTAAAAGATATTAGTGGTATTTATAAAGATGGAGCTAATATGCTCCAATACAAAAAAATTGAAATAATTGATTTTGCTTATAGTCAATTAGTTAGTGGTTATCCTTCATTAATAATTCCTGTCACGGTTTTTACTGGCAACTTAACAAACGGAAATATTGTTGTAACTGGTGTAAGCAATACTGAAGGATTAGAAGTTGGGGATGTAGTAACTGGCACTAATATTGCGGCTGGAACTACAATTGCAAGTATTGATAGTAGTAACCAAATTACCCTTTCTGCTGCTGCACTCGCCAATGAAACTAACGCATCATTGAGTGTTCCTGGCGATGGAAAATGTAAGAGAGATCTTGGATTGATTTTAGATGCTATTATTCATGATTTGAAAGTTGGTGGTAATGTTAAGTCCATTTTGGCAGGAGAATCTTATAGAGATGCTAATGGCAACTTACAATATATTACCACGGAATTTATTGAAACAAAATATGCTATTGAACAACTTAGATTAAAAGCAAGACAAACTGTTACTGACACATCAATTATTACCGAGTCTGGATTCTTATCGCAATATCCTGCGGTTACAGTAGGTGATTGTACGAATGTGCAGACGAACATCGATACATTATTTGGTATTGTTGTTTCAATTTTAGATGGAGCAGATAGTCCATCATATAATCCTGGTCCTGGATATGTGCTTATTGATCAAGAATGGATCAGAGTTGATGATATCACTGGCAACACAGTAACTGTTTCTTTAAATGGTAGAGGTGTTGCAAACCCAATTACAGGAGCTCCATCTGTAGCAGCAGAGCATTCGAATGGATCTATTATAACTCAGGGTGGCAGAATTTTCAGATACGCTGTTTCATATCCAGATCAAAATGGTATCAAAGGATCAGGAAGAATTAATGTAAATTCTTCTTCATCAATTATAACAGGAACAAATACTAAATTCACCTCTCAAACTTTTGCTGGTGGTTCTATAAAAGTAGGAAATAATTCTTACACTATTTTATCGGTACAATCAGATACACAATTAACATTAACTACTGTACCAAGTTCTTCGGTTTCTGCAACAATTTATAAATTTGTACCACCAAAAGAAAGAATTTTCTTATCACCATATGTCCAGAACTGTTCTGTAATTTCTGTTCTTGGACAGACTTCATACAATTCAATAACAAAAGAGTATGATGCCACCAAAACCAAAGGGGGTGGTTTGTTAATTGATGGCGCAAATTTGCTAAATGATACTCCATTGAAATCAATGGTTGCTGATGCGTTCACTCAAGTTGTATTCAATTCAGTTGGATTCCACCTCAAAAATGATGCGTATGCTCAGTTGGTATCGGTATTTGAAATTTTTGAAGATGTTGGTGTTCTTTGTGAAACTGGTGGATATGCTTCAGTAACTAACTCTGCTACAAACTTCGGCAACGAAGCTTTGAAAGCAATCGGTTATAGTCCAGTAGCATTACCATTCTATTCTAATGGTAGAGTTGCTGGCATCACAAACATCACAAAAACTTCTTTTGCTACCACATCATCTGCTATTGTTGGAACATCATTTAGTTCAGTATTAAGTGGAGCAAAAACAAGAGTAACTGTTAGAGTTTCTGCTAATGATATTAGCAAATTTGAAAGAGGTCAAATTATCACGATTTCTGGACACACAGCAACTCCAAGTATCAATGGAACTGGCATAGAAATCGAAACAGTAAGATTCAGTGATAACTATTTTACATTTATTTTAAATACTCCATTTTTACAATCATACGCACCTCCATATGCTGGTGGATCTACTGGTACTGTAGTTATTACTAGTGGTTCTACTTATACTAAAGTAACTGCTATCAACTTCCAGAAAGCTCCTTTAGCAAATCAAATTGTTAAAATTGATCAATTGCCTGCTTTGCCAGATGGAGAATATATTGTAGATGAAGTATTTGTATTTTCTCCACCAGATGAAGCAAATACATGTGAATTTAGTTTAGTACAAAAAGTTCCAAACGCAGACATTCCATTAGTTCCAAATAATGCCGCTGTCGAACTTCGTTCCCCATCAAGCGTTAATAGTTCCAGCCACACATTTGAATATGTTGGATCGGGAACCAATTATATGGCTTTGCCGACAAATGGTGGCAGGGCTATTGCATCCAAGCAGAGTATAGAAATTAATGCTGGTAAGTGCTATGTTTCTGCTACAGACCAAGATGGTAACTTTACCGTTGGACCAAACTTTAGCGTTGACTTGAGAACTGGTAAAGCAACATTCACTGGTGCTGTTGCTATTGGTATCCTAGATTCACTTCAGTTAAAAGGATCTCCTGGCACACCAATTTTTGCATTTTCCACAAATACTGATCTTGGTGGAGCTTCTGGTAGATCAGATCAAATTGTACCAACACAGAAAGCAGTTCGTGATTTTGTTGTTGATAAAGTTGGTCCATTTTTTGATCTTGATGTTGGTACTTCGTCTCAGCCAGGATTGGTTGTTCAGCTGGACGGAACTGGTAAAATCAATAGAGATCAAATCCCGCCACAAGAACCATTTAACGTTTATGTTGTTGATGTTGATGCCGAACGTCTCGTCACTGCAATTCCAACTTTAAGTAAAACAGTTGTTTCGCATACGATCGGTAGTAACGTAATAACATTGAATGATCTCATTCAGGTTGAAATTGGTTACGCGGTAACGGGAACTAATGTTCCACAAAATGGACTAGTAGATGCTAAGGTTGCTTCAATCAATACCGCTACCAATGAAATTACTCTTGACGTAGCTGCAGCAAACTTCACTTCTCAGATTTCTGGCACTCTTACGATTAAAAATGCTACTCCCCTCAAAGTAGGTGATTTCGTTGTACAAACAAATACCGCAAGTCCTCCTTCAAGATCTTATATTTTAGCATCTTTACCAGCTACGGTAAATTCAAACTGGCAGGTTATTTCATCGGAACAAGTAGATGCAAGTCAAATTGTTTCTGGAACAGTTTCGCCTGCTCGTCTAGGAACAAGAATCGCTAACGAAAATACTTTCCTTTCTGGTCTAAGCAAATACGTTCCTCTTCCAAAAGGTGTAAGAGCAGTTCCCAATAGTATTTCTGGAACTACAATTATTAATTTGGGAAGTGATGGTCCAATTTCTGTAAAGAGAACTGCTTCTTCGGTAAACATATCATCAGCATTTTATACTGGTGGTGGATCACCTACATTCACATTCAACACTTCAACTTTCCATAATTTGGTAAATGGTGATTATGTAGAAATCGATGGTGTTTCTCCAGGATCATATAATGGTTATTATCAGGTTACGGTAATTGATGGAGACACTTTCACTGTTTCAGCTGCTGTTAATCCAGGTGTATATGTAACAGGAGGAACTGTATCGAAAGGAGATCCATATAGAACAGGATTCCTAGATCTTGATGTAAACATTGCTAAATTTGCTTCTGGGCAATCGACGGGAAGTAGTGAATATGGTGTTGCTAGCTTTGACTACAATACTTTCGAGATGTTACCATCTACTGGATATTCGGTAACTCTTAGAGATAAAGGTGTTTCCTTAGCAAAGTTAGAGAATATTGGTCCTCGTTCACTACTAGGTAATACTTTCTATTCAGAACAAAATGTATCAGAAGTACCATTAAGAGGATTTGCTGCTGAAATTTTTGAATATGAAACAATTCCTAACGTAAGCGGAAAGTGGGAGATTAATGAACTTGTTACAAATAGACCACTCGGGGAAAGACCACAACTTCAAATGGTTGTTGGACAATCAATTAAATTTATATTAAAATCTACCAATGTTGGTCATCCAATGTTCATCACAACCGTTCCTGGCCAAACTGGAACAGTTTTAAATCCACCACCATCTGTTTATAATATTGGTATTACTAAATTTATCAGCAGTGTTCAATCCAATGGTTCTGGAGTAGAAGTTGGTGAAGTTATCATAACTGTAACTCAAGATACCCCATCTGTTCTATACTATCAAGATGGTTCGGATCCAGATAATTATGGTGTCATTAATATCACAAACTTTAGAGGAAGCACAGTTAATGTGTCGCAAACTTTCTCTACTATTGCTCCAGTTGTGATTGATACTTTCTCAGCAAAAGACATCTACACTGCCAAGTATTTACTTCAAATTCACAACAAACCAATTGGACCAACTAATGTACAGAATCAAGAAACAAAATATCTACACTCCACTGAATTGATGATCGTACATGA
>JACCDW011029646.1_pt1 | contig 28899 bp, 29 predicted proteins | sample 7449781 | NCBI WGS metagenome assembly JACCDW01 (sample SAMN15323449, study PRJNA562643) | freshwater metagenome | isolation source: river surface water | place: USA:Blue River Watershed | collected 2017-08-18
ATTTACAATTTGAGTATGAGTGTTGGAGTCGATGGAATTTGTGACAGTGGAAGCCTGAGCACGACTTGTACAATCTCGAACACTCGCTTTGTGCCGAATGGTTACAGCTTTTCAGGCACAGGATCCATCAATCAAACAGCTGGAACTTTAGGTATTGTTGCTGGCAACTTGTCCTTTAGCATGGGCGGCAGTCTCACTTTCAATGGCACCGTCGGAAATTCTTCGAGTCCTTACGCAGTCACAATCAATTCGGGCGCGACCACTCTGTCTGTCGGCGGCACGATTCACTCGACTCAATTCACGGCAACCCTCAGCGGTTCGGCGACGGTCACGGGAACGATCAATGGAAATATTGAAATCAATGCAGCCAGTTTTTCAGCGCCGGCGGGCTCTTTGCTGAGTGCCGACTCCCGCGGTTACTCGGGAGGAAATAATTGGTCCGGCTCTGGACCTGGTGGTGGAGTTTACAACACAGCAAATGGTGGCAGTGGCGGTGGCGGTCATGGAGGCGCCGGAGGAAAAGGCAGTGGCACCAATACCGGAGGTCTCACTTACGATTCAACCACCAATCCAACCATGGGTGGCTCCGGAGGTGGTGCCGGGACGCAGGGAAAAACAGGCGGCAATGGTGGCGGAGTCATTCGCATCCTAGTGCTCTCGAGTGCCAGCATCGGTGGAACTTTGAGTGCCAATGGTGATGGCGGAAGCGGCGGCGCGGCCTGGGGCACAGGAGGGGGCGCCGGGGGTTCCATTTACGTTCAAGCAGCGACTTTGACGGGAGCAGCCTCTGCGATTTATCGCGCCAATGGTGGTGAGGGAGATGGTTGGTTGACTGGTGGTGGCGGTGGTGGTGGTGGAATCATTTCCATTGTTGCAGACCGAGCTCCGTCTGGAACTGTGCAAGTCAATGGTGGCTTGGGTGGTTTGAATTTTGGAGCCACATCGGGCTCTCCTGGGATTTACAATTTGAGTATGAGTGTTGGAGTCGATGGAATTTGTGACAGTGGAAGCCTGAGCACGACTTGTACAATCTCGAACACTCGCTTTGTGCCGAATGGTTACAGTTTCTCAGGCACAGGATCCATAAATCAAATAGCTGGAACTTTAGGTATTGTTGCTGGCAACTTGTCCTTTAGCATGGGCAGCAGTCTCACTTTCAATGGCACCGTTGGAAATTCTTCGAGTCCTTACGCGGTCACAGTCAATTCGGGCGCGACCACTCTGTCTGTCGGCGGCACGATTCACTCGACTCAATTCACAGCAACTCTCAGTGGGGCTACGACTGTGTCGGGAACGATCAATGGAAATATTGAAATCAATACGGACAGCTTCTCAGCACCTGCGGGCTCTCTCTTGAATGCGGATTCTCGCGGGTATCAAGGAGGGAATAATTCTTCAGGCACGGGACCTGGCGGTGGTGTTTACAACACATCTGCTGGCGGCAGTGGCGGTGGTGGTCACGGCGGATCTGGAGGAAAAGGCAGTGGCACCAATGCCGGTGGTGGCACCTATGATTCGACGACCAATCCGACCATGGCTGGATCCGGTGGGGGTGCCGGGACACAGGGAAAAACAGGCGGCAATGGGGGCGGAGTTATTCGCATCCTTGTCTCAACGACGGCCAGCATTGCTGGAACTTTGAGTGCCAATGGTGATGGCGGAAGCGGTGGTTCAGCTTGGGGCACAGGAGGAGGAGCCGGTGGTTCAATATATGTTCAAGCGGCCACATTGACTGGTGCTTCTTCCGCTCTCTATCGCGCCAATGGTGGTGAGGGAGACACTTGGCTCACTGGTGGTGGCGGTGGTGGTGGCGGGATCATTGCGGTCAAAGGCACGCCGCCGGGAACATTCCAAGTCAATGGTGGAAATGCCAATGCGGGAATGGGGGCTGTGGCGGGTTCGCCGGGTGTGATCACCTATCTGCCATAAAGATGGAGTTGGGGGTTTGATTAAGTGCTCAATTGCCTTGGGGAACTCAGAGAAGTGTTGATCTTTTTTGCTGTTGTTACTTTTCGCGCGAATAGAATGCGAGTGAAAATCTCGGAATGAGAAAAACAGGCGGAAGTCGAATTTATAGCGGTCTGGTGTTTGGAGCGGAGCTTGCAAAGTGAATGAGTGTGCGGGGGCACAGGGGATATCATGGGGACAATTCGAAATCTGATCATTTTGAGCCTCACTTTGCTGGGAATCGCAGCTTTTCAAAACTGCGCTCCAGTGAAAGCCACATTTTCTCCGGCTGAGACAGTCGCGGAGACGGTGCCGGCTGCCGGCTTGGGAGATTCGACAAATGACTCTTCGAATCCAGTGGAGATTCCAATTCCAGCCACGGGCGCCGAAGTTCTTCCGCAACTGTCGATGAAAGTGAATCCCTGCCAGGCCAACACTTTGTGTGTGGTCGATTTTTATTTGAGCAAAGCTTTGGCGGATAAATTCTCTTTTGATTGGCGCACTAACGATACCAAGTATCAGCAAGATCCAGCCAAGTACGCTCAGCCCAATGTGCACTATGTTCCGGCGGTCGGAGTTCTAGAATTCAATCCCGGTGAAACTCACCGGCAAGTGAAAATTCAGGCCCTCACCGGATTCTCGCAAATTTTAATTCCTTTGATTATCGATCGTTGCATGCTCAACTCGAAATTGATGGATTGTCAGGCTTTGGCAGGAAAGTAATCAGGAGTCGAATCATGAAAGCAAAAATTCAAAGTCTTGGATGGGTCAGTTTGGCAGCTCTGGTTTTGCTTTTTCAGAACTGCGGCTCCTTTGATGCCGAAGTGATCAACCCGGATCTCAAATTGGAAGTGCTGAGTTCAAAGCCTGTGTTTGACACGTCTGTGCGCAAGCCGGTCAATCTCGATATTGAAGTTTCGGGTCAGTCTCCGGTTGACGTGACGATTCCAGCCACTGGTGCTGGATCTCTCAACACGGATATCCCTACCACTTCTCCAATTGATCCACGCAAACATCAGCGACCTGTGGAGTTCGAGCAGTTGGTTACCGATGGTTATCCGGTTTCCTATTTGTGTTCGGATATGCGCAGTGGACGCAAAGGAAATATGGGCATGCAGAGCGAAGAAGTTTACGCTGTGTATGCGAATGAAGGGACTTATCGAATTGATTTAGGGATGAAGCCTGTTTGTGTGTTCACGGCTCCCGAGATCAAAGCCGAAGTTCTCTCCACTCAAAAGAAAATCAAATTGAGCACTCTGTCGGCAGCCATGTTGCGAGCTCAGTGCCCGGGATTGAGCGATGGCATGTATTCTCTCATGGGATTCAAGCCGGCTGCGATTATGTCCAATTACCAGTCGGGCCAAATTGCGAGCTTTGCCAACTATTTGGAGCAGTCGGGATCAACTCTTCGTAGCAAAGCTCTCTTTGCTTTGAGTTTTGAATCTCAAAACTCGGTGATTCAAAAGAATTTCTCTCGCGGTTCTCAGCCCGTGGTGGAAGTCCTGGTCGATTTCAATCGACAGCAACATTTGACTTCAGTGACTTGTGACCGAAGTGCATCTCCGCTTTTGGTGCAATTCAATTCGGATGTGGAAAATCCTCAGGGTCTGGTTCTGACTTCATTGGAAAAAGGAATCAACTTTGACATTCTTGGCGCCAATGCGGATCCTGAAGCGCATGCGTTGAAGAGAATTTCTTGGCACCGCTCTTTGGATTACCATTTCATTGCTTTGCCGAATTCCAAGGGTGAAGTTTTGGGAATTGATGAGCTCTTTGGTGACAACACTCAAGGTCCTGATGGTCTTTTTGCTACCGACGGCTACGCAGCTTTGGCGAAATTCGACGGCATGTCAGCGGATGGTCGCACTCGCATTGGCGAAGCCGATGGTATGATCACGGAAGCGGATCCCGTTTTTGAAAAATTGCGCTTGTGGCAGGATCGCAACTTTGATGGCAAGGCTCAGTCTTCAGAGCTGCTCAGTTTGAAGAAAATGAATGTGCAAATCATCGACTTGAACTACGACGGAAGTTTCATTGAAACGGATGTCTACGGCAATCGCACCATGTACAAGTCGGTGGTTAAAACCAACGACGGCCGCTACCACTTGATGTTCGATCTGTGGTTTGCCTGGCAGGATCTGGTGAGCACGACTTCGCTGCCGAGCTGGTAAAATTCGCGCCTTTGATTTGTATTCTTTGAAAAAGCCGACTTTCTAGTCGGCTTTTTCTATTTCAACACCTTGCTTTTCATAGAGAATCACGAGACGCGCCGCGCCATCTGTGTTTTTTGAGAGAAGCTACTGATCTGGATCATAAGCACCCCCACCTAAATAACCTAGTATTCCACATTGAAAACAAATTCTGAATGTGAGGAACCTCTATGGGTGGTCTGGGATTAACAGAAGTTTTACTTGTGGGCGGGATTGCTCTTTTGTTTTTTGGACCCAGTCGCTTGCCATCTCTCGGTCAAGCGCTCGGCAAGACAATCTCCAATTTCAAAAAAGGCATGCAGGAAATCGAGAATGAGGAGCCAAAGCCCCGATTGATTTCCGAAACCGAGGCATCGCACGCTTTCTCCAGAAGTGAGGGCTAGCCAATGGGCCCCCTGCTCGTCAATGTCGAAGAGACAATTCCGGAACTGACGAAGAGATGGCAGAGAGCTCGAGAGGCTGCGCACTCCCAAGTGTTCGCCTCTTCATTGCAGGAAAGTGATTTCCTGTCGAAGCTACCACAAATTGAAGGCGAAAAATTCGAAGAATTTTTGAAGCTGGTTTTTCTCAACTCGCGAAATCTCGGGCGCAGTTATCAAAAAGCAAACTCCATCGTTTGGGAGAAGGATGATTTTACGAAATTTGCAGGCCATCTGGGTTCCCCATGTCTCACCGGAACTTGGGTGAAAAAAGACTCGGCCCATGTTCTCAGTCGTAAAGGCTGTGGCGAGGGATTGAAATTTGGCAGGAGATATTGCCAGTACTGGCGAGAAGCTATCGATGGCTTGGTTCTCGGCATCAGTGATGAGGTGGGGTTTGTTCGCAACAGCTCAATCTCTGTCGAAGACGGGGATTGCACAGATGTCTTTTTCGACGACGAGTCCAGCCCGACAGGAGCCATTTGGTCCAATGCCAACAAATGGGGAGCCCTTCCTGAAAGTCTCAAGGAAGATCTCGTGAACATTGAACAGAAGTTCATTGAGATGAAGATCGATCTCAAATTTCTGGGGCTTTCTGAGAAGAATCTTTTGTACAAATTAGAACCCAAAGAAAACTTAACCTGTGGCTCTGCTGGCACCATCTATCGCAGTCATTTGGAAAAAATCGTCAAAGAGAAATTTCCATTGCTGACACTCAAGGATGCCAGTCCCGTGGCCGTCTATGGGGAGCGTGCCTAATGGAAAGTTCCAGACGTGAATTTTTCAAATCGATCTTGCCAAGAACAAAATCCTTTCGAGAGGCAGTGGACGACCATCCGTGGACTTTGGGTCACCTCACGGTTTTTCCTGTGCAATCGAAAACAAAGATTAAAATTAAAGAGACTCAATTGATTGTTGAATCGTTGCCGGAAGGAATTCGTCTTCGCGACGAAGTTTCCAACAAATACTTTAAACTTTCATTGAGCAGTAAGGGGCTTCTGCAAGCTCATCTCAATGAAGAATGGCCAGAAACTGCCGTCTTGTCACTTTTTACCGGAGAAATTTACACCACATGAGGAGATCCTATGTCTGAAAAGAAAAAAGATTTAAATCGACGCTCTTTCTTAAAAGGCACTGCTGCAGGGGCGACCATTCTCGCGACCACCAACGTCTTTGCGGGTCCCTTGAAATATTTTAAACCGACGATCATTGAGAATCCTTTGGCTCAGTACCCCAATCGCGATTGGGAAAAAGTCTATCGAGATATTTTCAAAACCGACGGCGAATATCACTTCTTGTGTGCTCCCAACGACACTCACAATTGTTTGCTTCGAGCTTACACTAAAAATGGGGTTGTGCTCCGAATTGGGCCTTCCTATGGATATGGCAAAGCCAAAGATCTATATGGAAATCAATCGTCACACAGATGGGATCCTCGAATTTGCCAAAAAGGTCTTTCGCTTGTCAGACGGGTTTATGGAGATCGCCGAGTGAAAGCTCCCATGGTTCGCCGGGGATTTAAAGATTGGGTCGATGCAGGTTTCCCAAGAGATGTAAAAACGGGTCAGCCGGATTCGAAATATTTCAATCGGGGAAAGGACAGTTGGTTGCGAGTCAGTTGGGACGAAATCAACAAGATCACAGCCAAAGCGGCTGAGAACATTGCAAAGACTTACAATGGCAAACAAGGCGAAGAGTACCTCAGAGCCCAGGGCTACGAAGAGGAGATGATTCACGCCATGGAAGGGGCTGGTGTTCAGACCTTTAAATTACGAGGAGGAATGGCCTTCTTGGGAGCAACTCGTCTTTTTGGTCTCTATCGCTTTGCCAATTTGTTGGCCTTGATGGACTCCAAGATCCGTGGTGTTGGGCCAGACAAAGCAGTGTCGGCTCGAGGTTGGGATAGTTACAGCTGGCACACGGATTTGCCTCCGGGTCACCCGATGGTCACAGGAGCCCAAACCAATGACTTTGATCTTTTCTCAACGGAACATGCCAAACTGATCATTCCTTGGGGCATGAATTGGATCACCACCAAAATGCCAGATTCCCACTGGATGACGGAAGCCCGAATCAAGGGTGCGAAAATCGCCGCTGTGACTGTCGAGTACAGTGCCACTGCTTCCAAGTGTGATGATGTCGCGATCATTCGCCCGGGTTCTGATCCGGCTTTCGCTCTGGGGTTGGCGCAAGTGATTATCAGCAAAAATCTGCATGACAAAGACTGGGTCGCGAAAAACACGGACCTGCCATTTCTCATTCGCATGGACACTCTTCAACCCCTGCGTCCCCAAGATGTGATGGAAGGGTATAAAAATCCGGATCTCGCCAGCATCAAATTCCTGAAAAAAGGCGAAAAGTTACCCCCAGGAAGCAAAAGCCAGCAGTCGGCGCCAGACAAAATGAAAGACGACTTTCAGCCCTATGTTGTCATGAACAAAAACGGCAAACTAGCGGCTGTCACTCGAGATGATTTCGGACCCAATTTTGAAAGGCTCGGTCTGTCGCCAAAATTGAGCGCGATTTCGACTGTCAAATTGCTCGATGGCAAAACAGTCAAAGTCCGAACCAATTTCAATATGGTGGAAGAGTATTTAAATAAAAACTTCACACCTGAAAAAACAAGTGCCATCACGGGCTGCCCGAAAAAAGGAATCATCAAGTACGCGGAAATGATTGCTGCCAACAAAGAAAAAACTTTGTTTGCCGTGGGCATGGGGCCCAATCAATTCTTCAATGCCGACCTGAAGGATCGAGCCATTTTCTTAGTGGCAGCTTTGACTCGCAATGTGGGCTTCCCCGGCGGCAATGTCGGAAGTTATGCGGGCAATTACCGTGCGGCCATTATTGATGGGCAACCGGCCTACACTTTCGAAGATCCTTTCAATCTCAATCTGAAGAAAGATGGAAAATCAAAAGTGAAGAAGTATGTTCACTATGAATCTCTTCACTATTTCAACTATGGGCAAAGACCGAATAAACATGGGAATAAAATGTTTACCGGGGCTGGTCATATGCCGACTCCAACCAAGTTCATGTGGAACAACAACTCCAATTCAACCATTGGAAACGTCAAGTGGCACTACGATGTGGTGATGAACACATTGCCCAAGGTAGAATTCATTGCTTATTCGGATTGGTGGTGGACAGGGTCTTGCGAGTACGCCGATGTGGTCTATGCCGTCGACAGTTGGGCTGAGACCAAAGTTCCCGATATGACAGGCTCTTGCACCAACCCATTTGTGCAGATCTATCCGGAAACACCTTTGCCTCGAATTTTTGATACAAAATCTGATTTGGAGATCATCGCCGGTGTTGCCAAAGCCATTGGCGAACAAATTGATGAGCCCAGAATGAAGGAAGGCTTTCAGTTTGTCTGGGAAGGACGAGTCGATGAATACTTGCAAAGAATCATCAATGCCTCCAATTCTCTGAAAGGTTATCAATTCGAAGACTTGCATGAGAAGGCAAAGCAAGGAATTCCAGCTCTCATGAACATGCGAACCTATCCTCGCTCCTCTTCTTATGAGCAAGCGAAAGGGGAAGTGCCATGGCATACAAAATCGGGTCGACTGGAGTTTTACAGATTCGAGCCAGAGTTCATTGAGCACGGTGAAAACGTTTTAGTCTACAGAGAGCCTGTGGATTCCACTCACTATGAGCCGAATGTGATTTTGGGCGACAAGCACGAGTGGATGCGACCCACAAAACCGGAAGATTGGGGATTCTCTTCGAAGGACCTTTCCAGCGAAACTAGACAAGTGCGAAATGTGGTGATGAGTGGCGAACAAGTTTTGCAGTCGAAGCACCCGCTCAAGTTAAAGCTTCAGTACTCGCATGTTTATCACACGCCGAAATATCGCCACGGAGCGCACTCGACTCCGATTGATACGGACTTCAACTCGGTTTTCTTTGGACCTTTTGGAGATGTTTACCGTCATGACAAGCGGCTTCCATTTGTCACGGAAGGCTATGTCGATATCAATCCACTCGATGCGAAAGCGATGGGAGTTGAAGACGGAGACTACGTCTATATCGATGCGGATCCTGAAGATCGTCCGTTCCGAGGTTGGAAAAAAGGCACAGAGGAATACAAAGTTTCTCGTCTGCTGTTGAGAGCTCGTTACTATCCGGGAACTCCGCGTGGAATCGCCCGCACCTGGCACAATATGTATGGGGCTTCCTTCGGCAGTGTGAAGGGGCACGAAACCCGTGCCGATGGTTTGGCGAAATCGCCGGAGACCAATTATCAAGCCATGTATCGGTATGGCAGCCATCAAAGTGCCACACGTGCTTGGTTGAGACCCACTCTGGAAACAGAGACTTTGGTGCACAAAACAATGTTTGGGCAAGGAATGGACAAAGGTTTTGAAGCCGACATCCATTGCGTGATCGGCGCGCCTCGCGAGGCTTTCGTGAAAGTGACAAAAGCAGAAGCGGGCGGACTTGGCGGGGAAGGAAAGTTTAGACCGGCAGAGCTTGGTTTTAGACCGACCTATGAAAACAAAGCGATGAAGCAGTACTTAAAAGGCGGCTTCATGAAAAAGAAAAGATCTTAGGTCGAAAGCATCGGAGGAATTATGGCAAAAGTAAAAAATTGGCAAATCAACAGAGAGATGGATTACCCTTACGACGAGAACCGACCTCAGAAACAGTGGGCGATTGTCTTTGATCTCAACAAGTGCATTGCCTGCCAGACCTGCACTCTCGCTTGCAAAACGACTTGGACCAGTGGCAAGGGACAAGAGTACATGTTTTGGAACAATGTGGAAACAAAGCCTTACGGCTCTTATCCCCTGGCTTGGGATGTGAAAGTCTTGGAAAGACTGGGGCATCAAGAGTGGGAGAAAAAGCAACCCTACTATGGAAAGACGATTTTTGAAGCGGCCGATACTTTTGAAAGAGCGGCCCACTTTGCTCCTGAAGACAAAGATTGGATGTATCCCAACCACGGGGAAGACGATTGTGCTGGGCAAGTCAACCAAGGGGATTTCCTATCCCTTCAGCATGACAAATGGTTCTTTTATTTACCAAGAACCTGCGCGCATTGCACTTATCCGGCCTGCTTAGCGGCTTGTCCTCGCAAGGCGATTTACAAGCGCCAAGAGGATGGAGTCGTGCTGATCGATCAGTCTCGGTGCAAAGGCTACGGAGAATGTGTTAAGGCCTGCCCCTATAAAAAATCCATGTACAATGCCCACACTCGCATCAGTGAAAAATGCATTGGCTGCTATCCCTTTGTTGAGCAAGGGTATCAACCGCGATGTGTGACCAATTGTATTGGAAAAATTCGCGTGATGGGATTTATCAATCCGCCATGGAAATCGCGCAACAGCAATCCTGTGGACTATTTGGTTCACAAGGCCGGATTGGCGCTTCCGTATTATCCGCAGTTGGGTCTGGAGCCGAACATTTACTACATTCCTCCGATTCATGCGGATCGCGAGTATCTCACTCAAATGTTTGGGCCCAATGTGGATAGCGCCATCGAGTCCTATCGGAAACTGAAGGATGATCCTGTGGCGCAAGGTCTTCTGCTGCTCATGGGCAGCACGGATCGCATCATTCACGACTTCAACGTCAAAGATGGAATTGCCTACGCTTATGATGAAAAAGGCGATGAGATCGTCCAGGTTCCAGTCACCGAACAATTAATCACTCGTCCGGCCTTTGATGAAAAGTTCGGAACAGCCAGAAACAACACTCCGTGAGGGTTTTATGAAACTGAAAATTCTTTTTACATTTTTGATTTTATCGAGCTTGGATTGCTTTGCTGACCTGGAAGTCAAAAGAGTTTCAGCCGATCTGCTCAAGCACTATCAAAGTGATGCTGTCTGGAAAACGGCCAGCCCTGAACAGACCGTGAACTTGATGGGACAGCCGATGGTTGTGCCAAGGCCAAAGAAAACAGAGACCTCTGTCGTCAACGTAGCGGCTGTTCATGATGGAAAAAACATCGCCTTCCGGCTGCGTTGGAAAGATTCAGAAATCAGCGAATCCGAGAAACTAGCCACTTTCTCGGACGCTGTGGCTTTGCAATTCCCAATAAAAAACAATGAGATTCCTCCGCCCATTATGATGGGTGGGAAGGATGACCCGGTTCATTTGTTTCATTGGAAGTATCAGTACCAGGTCGATGCGAAAAATGGAAAAAAGCAAATCGACCAGATCTATCCAAATATGACCACGGATATGTATCCCATGGAGTTCAAGGAGAAGGGAAATTACAAAGAAGCGTCTCGTGAGCAAAGAGAAGCTTTTGTGGGGGGCACGGCTGCTGGAAATCCTCAATCCTTTCCCAAGTCGGGTGTCGATGAGATTTTCGCCGAAGGTTTCGGTTCCTCGGCTGTTTCAGATTCGCATCTGGCCCAGGGATTTGGCGAGTGGAAGGACGGCGAATGGACAGTTTATATTGTCAGACCCCTGGCTTATGAAAACGGTTCCAAATTAGCGGTCGGAAGAAAAAGTCATATCGCCTTTGCCGTCTGGCAAGGTGGAAAAAAGGAAATTGGAGCTATGAAGTCCCTGACCATGGTGTGGACACCCTTCAATATTCTCGAAAACAAAATTGAAGTGATTGGAGATATCAAATGAAAAATTCCAATGTTGAAATGAAACCTGGACCCTTTGTGCTCGCTTCGATTTTAACTTCTTATCCAGATTCTGATTTTCAGAATTCTTTGACGGAACTTTTGCAGGATTCGTCCATCGAATTGCCCGACAGTTTGGGGGAAATGCTCCAAATGTTGGCCAAGGATTCTAGAGCCGTTGACAGTTTACGATCCGAGTACATTGCGATTTTTGATCAGTCCAAATCTCTCAATCCTTTGTATGAAACCGAGTACGGCCGGGAAAGAGCCATGTTCAAAGCGGCCGAGCTTTCAGATATTGCAGGTTTTTATCGGGCTTTTGGTTTTGAAATGAACCAAGAAGGTGAAAGAGACATGGTCGATCACGTCTCCGTCGAATTGGAATTTTACAGTCTCTTGATGATGAAGTTTTTGTATCTCAAGGAAGCCAACGATCTCGTCGGTTGTGAAATCGTGGAAGATGGAATGAAAAAGTTTATGGATTCCCATTTGGGTCGCTTCGTGGCCGCGATTTTAGAAAGAGACGGCGTGCGGGCCTCAGACTCGTACAACAAAATCATTCAATGGGTGGCTGGCCTTGTCGATCAAGAGTGTCGTCGAATTGGCGTCAGTCCTGAGTTGGCTAAATGGTTCAGCTCTCAAGGAGCAACTGAAGAAGTCTGCTGTGGTGGGTCGGTTGGAATAAATAAATAGAACCCACTCCGAGCCAAACTGCCTAAGTCGTTGAGCGATAAGGTGGTTTGGCCGCGAACGATTGTTCGCCAAGGTTAAAGAGGAAACTCGATAGCCTCCCGAATGGAAAGGAGAAAAAGTGTTAGTTGATACCTATTCAAGAAAATTCAAATATCTTCGACTTTCTCTCACTGAGAAATGCAATTTCAAGTGCAGCTACTGCCTGCCGAATGGCTACCAAGGGTGTTCGAGCAGAAACCTCACTTTGGATGAAATTGTTCATTTGGCCTCAGCTTTTAAGGAATTGGGAATTGAAAAAATTCGTCTGACAGGTGGTGAGCCGACTTTGCGGCCAGACCTCTGTAAGATCATTCAAGCTCTGAAAGAGGATGTTGGCATCCAACAAGTCGCTCTGACCACCAATGGCTTTCGCCTGGAGCAGGACCTTCTCCGACTCAAATCGGCGGGCCTGGATTCACTCAACATCAGCCTGGATTCTCTGCAAGCGGACAAATTCAAGCAGATCTGTGGGGTCGACAAGTGCGAATCCATCAAGAGATCCATCGACTTGGCGCTGGCTCTGGATTTTCGAAGCATCAAACTCAACTGTGTCTTGCTCAAAGACGTCAATGACGACGAGTTCTTGGACTTTGTGGAGTTCGTTAAATCCAGACACATTTCGATCCGCTTGATTGAATTGATGAGAACCGGTGACAACAGAGCTTACTTTGAAAAACATCATTTGCCCGTGAGTGAACTGCAGCAGCGACTTTTGCAGATGGACTGGAGGCCTTACGCTTCCAATTTGCTCGGCGGTCCGGCCAAAGAGCTTTCTCATGCAGGCTCCAAAGGTCGAATGGGCTTTATTTCACCTTACAGCAAAGATTTTTGTTCCGATTGCAATCGTCTGCGAGTTTCTTCAACGGGCGGCTTGCGCCTGTGCCTGTTCGGCCAGGGAGATGCGCCTCTTCGGCATTTGCTGCAAACACCAGAGGACCGAGATTCACTCAAAGAGCACATTGCAGAATTATTAAAATTCAAACCCCGCGGACACAGACTTCACGAAAACATTTACGGGAATATGCACAGTCTGTCGGCGATAGGAGGATAAAATGAAACAAAATTACCGAATGATTGATGTTGGCAACAAAGAAGTCACTCGCCGAAGAGCTGTCGCCAAAGGCACCATTCGTCTGAGTCCGGTGACCCTGCAGATGATTCAAAATGGTGACTCGCCCAAAGGAAATATTTTGGCAATCGCTGAAGTGGCGGGAATCATGGCGGCCAAGAACACTTCGAATCTGCTGCCGCTGTGCCATCCGCTCATTTTGGACTCGGTAAAAATTTGGTTTGAGCTCGGCGAGGGCCAAGTGCAGGCCACTTGCGAAGTGATTTGCGCAGCGAAGACTGGCGTTGAAATGGAAGCCCTGACGGGAATCAATATCTGTCTCTTAACGATTTATGATTTGGCCAAAGCCGTGGATCCGGTCATTGAAATCACGGACGTTCACTTGCAAAGAAAAGAAGGTGGCAAGTCGGGTGTTTGGAATCATCCCAAGGTGGAATCAGCCAGCGCGAAAGAGTCTTCTCCTGAAACGACTTTCAAAAACATTCGATTTTCCGTGGGCACTCTCAGTGATCGCGCCAGTCAGGGAATTTATCATGACGAGTCGGGGGCCTTGCTTCGCGACTACGTTAAAGTCCGCTCGGGCCAGGAAGAATTTTATGCTGTGATTCCCGACGAGGCCGAGTCTTTGCGAAAACTGGTCTATGAAGCTACGGAAAAGAAGGTCGATTTGCTGTTGCTGACGGGTGGGACTGGTATTTCCAAACGCGATATCACACCTGAGACCATTCAAGCGATGGCGAGCAAAGAGCTGGTCGGCTTTGGGGAATTGCAAAGACAGTCGGGAGCTCGCTTTACGAAATCTGCTTGGCTCTCCAGATCATCGGCCTATGTTGTCAAGAACACTCTTGTGGTTTTATTTCCCGGAAGCCCCAAAGCGGTTCAGCAAGGTCTGGAAGCTGTGGGAACCCTGATTCCGCATGCCGTGAGAATGATTCGCGGTGAATCCCATCACTAAGGAAGGAAGTGGAAAATGATGACTCATCAGGAAAGTTTAGAAATTCTCAAATCTGTGGCTTCGAATTTTCCCATTCTGGAAAGTGAAACCGTTCCACTTGCGAAAGCGGTTGGGCGCATCTTGTGGGAAGATATTGCCGCCAGGGAAAACAACCCTCCCTTCGACAATTCGGCCATGGACGGATTTGCCCTTCATTTCGATTCTCTGCCCAAGTTGCAAGCCTCAGCTGATGGCTGGATTCCGGTGCAGGTATTGATCAGTGCCGGGGATCGTGATTTTCAAATTCAGAAAGAGGAAGCCGCTATAGAAATTATGACCGGTGCGCCGATCCCGGATGCTTATTTTGATACGGTCATTAAGGTCGAGGACGTGGAGCAAAAAAGAGATAAGAATGGCGTGAAATGGATTCGCATCCAGTCGCAACCTCGAAGGGGCGATCACATTCGACGCTGCGGAGAGGACACTCGAGTGGGGGATCTTCTGCTCAGTAAAAACCAGAGATTGAACTGTGAACATTTGCTGGCGCTGGCGACCCAAGGAATTTCATTTCTGAAAGTCAAACGACGAGTGCAAGTTGCGATTTTATCAACAGGCAAGGAGGTTGTTCCCTTTGAGTCACCAAAATTGGATTTTGGGCAGATTCGCAATTCAACGGGGATCTATTTGCAGACGGTCTTGTCGCATCCGGCTTTGAAAGTGGTGAATGAAGGAATCATCAAAGACGATCCTGATCTTTATGTGCAAAAACTCGGGAAAATTTTCAACGACGACACTGACATTTTGATCAGCACTGGAGCTGTGAGCATGGGAGTTCATGATTTTGTGCGACCTGCTCTGGAAAGTTTGGGTGCCATGATCCATTTTCACAAGTGTGCCATCCGCCCTGGAAAGCCCGTCTTGTTTGCCACTCTTGACTGGAAGGGAAAAAGAAAATTCCTATTCGGAGTTCCGGGGAACCCTGTTTCCACGGCTGTGGGCTTGCGGTTTTTCGTCAAACCTTTTGTGGATCTGCTTTTGTCAGGTGAAATCGAAAAGCCCATCCATGCGGTGCTGACCGCGGACACTCAAAAGCCAGAGGGCCTCAAATGTTTTTTCAAAGCAAAAGTGGACTTGGAAAATCCCGAGCCCAGTGTTGAATCGCTCAAGGGTCAGGCTTCATTTATGGTGGCGCCCTTTATTCAATCCAATGCCTGGGTTGTCTTTCCTGAACCCGGAGAAATCATCAAGCAAGGTACAAAGGTGGAGGTCTTTACATTATGAACCAAATTGAAGTGAAGCTTTTTGGAGCTTTTCGAAAATACATCCCCTCAGGTGTTCTGAAAGTTCAAGCGCCCGATTCGATCACGGCCGCTCAGATGAAGGAGCTGATCAAAGAAGTCCTGCAAAAAGAAGCTCCGACTTTGAGTCAGTCAGACCTGGTGCATGAATCGGCCCTGGCCACAGAGACAGAGGTTTTGGCAGAGGACGAATGGATCCGGAATCGAAATAACTTGGCTTTGCTGCCGCCGGTTTGTGGAGGTTGAGATGGGACAAATTGCAGTGCAAGTGACGACGGCGCCGATTGTGCTGAAAGATCTGCATCAGTTTCAAGCCTCTTTGCAGCACGGGGCGATCAATGTGTTTGTGGGAATCGTTCGAAATTCGAATCTGGGCCGAGTGGTCACTCAGATGGAATATGACTGCTTTATTCCGCTCTGTGAGAAAACGTTTCTGGAAATTGCACAAGAAGCGCAAAAAAAATGGTGTGAAGATGCCAACATTCTCGTGATTCATCGCCATGGTTGCTTGAGCATTGGCGAAGCCAGTGTGGCGATTGTGGCAACCACAGGTCATCGTGATGAGTCCTATCGAATCACCAGATACATTATTGAAGAGATTAAAGTCAGAGCTCCCATTTGGAAAAAAGAATATTACCAGGATGGGGAGACCGATTGGGTTCGTGGGCATGCGCTATGTCAGCATAGAAAGGTGGACCATCATGAGCATGGTGGGAGTCATTCTTGCGGGGGGGAAATCCACTCGCATGAAGCAAGATAAAGCGCTCTTGAATTTGGGGGGCGTCAGTCTCTTGCAAAGACAGTTTGATTTGTTAGAAGACCTGCTAGGTTCGGGGCAAGTGATTGTCAGTGGGGATCGGCCCCCGTTCCCGCATTTGAGGGATCGGGACCAGGGCTTGGGACCCCTGGAGGGTCTCAGGTCCGTGGCAGACCACTTGCTCAAAGAGACTGTGATAAATTCACTTTTGGTCGTGCCCGTGGACATGCCTTTCTTGACGCCCCTGGGGCTGTCTCGCTTGATGGCTTCTTCGGAAAGGGAAGCTGTCACTAAATTCAAAGGCTGGCCTCTTCCCTTGGTGATTCATGATCTTTCTCAAGTGCTGAAAGCTTTGGACGAAGTGAAATTGAAAGCGACAAGCGAATCCGATCTGTCTTTCCGGCAGCTTTATAAAAAAGTCTCGGTGCAAGAGATCGAAGCGGAGTCCGACAGTTTTTTTGCCAACCTCAACACACCGGAGGACTGGAATGCAGCGCTATCTTAGACAAACCATTTTGTCGCAAGTGGGAATCGAAGGCCAGGCGAAGCTTTTGAATTCGCGAGCTTTGGTGGTCGGCGCTGGTGGTCTTGGGCATCCAGCCCTGCAATATCTGGCGGCCATGGGAGTCGGGCACATTGAAATCGTCGACGGGGATGTGGTCAGCATCACCAATCTGCATCGTCAGATTCTGTTCACGGACCAGGATGTCGGAAAAAACAAAGCTCAGGTGCTGGCGCAAAAAATCGAACACATGAATCCGGACATGAAAGTTTCGGCTCGCCCCCGGTTTTTAGATAAGAAGATGGCCCTGGAGATTTTTTCTGATTTTGATGTGGTGCTGGATTGCACAGATAACTTTGAGACCAAGTTTTTAATCAACGATGTTTGTGCCTTGTATGACAAGCCCATGGTGTATGGGGCGATTTCGCAGTTTGAAGGTCAGGTTGGAGTCTTCTGGAAATCCAAAGGGTCTTGCTACAGATGTCTGTATCCAGACAAGCCCCATTCTCAAATTCAAAATTGCGCCGAGGCGGGAGTGGTCGGGCCGGTGGTGGGAGTCATCGGGTCCCTGCAGGCCTTGGAGGCCATGAAGATTCTGATTGGCAAGCCGAGCGAGTTGAGTCCTCTGGTCGGTCGGGTGCAGTTTTCTCATTTTCTTGAGCATTCTTTTCGAAGTCTGAAGGTTCCGCAAAGGCCGCAGTGTCGATGTCATCAGTCGACTTTCGGCAAAGACGACATTGCAGAAATCGAGGCAATGAACTGTGAAATGAAGCCCTCTTCGCTTTTGGTGGACGTCAGAGAAAAAGAAGAGTGGGACGAGTTTCATCTCCAGCAGAGCTATCACTTGCCACTGAGCCAGCTGGAAGCGGGTCATCATCCAGGCTTGGCCTTGGAGCAAGAGATGATCTTGATTTGCAAGGCGGGTGTCAGGGCTGCCAGAGCGCGGGAAATACTTTTGCAAATGAACTACAAAAATATCAAATGTTCAGCAAGGAGTGTCTATGAATATCAAGCTTGATCAAAAAACTCGAATCCGACTCAGTGAGGACGATGTCGCTCTTTGGAAATCGAATCAGCGCTTGTTTCAATCCTTCAAGCTGGGTCCTATCGAGCTGCAGGTCCTGATCGAGATCGACTCGGAAGCTTCGCAATCGCAGGTCTCTTTTGAAAAACACAAATTGGTGATCGCTCTGACCGCCGAAGACAGCGAGCGCTTGATTTCCGGGTCTGAGTCCGTCGAAGGAATCACGGTAGGGGAGATCGAGATGCAAGTGGATCGCTGGAACAAAGAAAAAAGAATGCGCATGGAAAAACATCAGAGCTCACGGAATCTTGGATGATGGACGCTTTACCCCTCGACTATTTGCTGATGGGTTTTCTTTTTTTTGCGGTGGCCGGTCTTTACTCGTCTGTGGGGCATGCCGGAGCCAGCGGTTATTCGGCGGTCATGGCCTTGTTTAATATTGCGCCTGTGCTAATGCGTCCGACCTCTTTGATGCTCAATCTGGTTGTGGGTTCAATTGGGCTTTACCGCTTTCACAGAGCTGGGTTCGTCAATTTCAAACTCGTCGCGCCCTTTTTGTTGGCTTCGACGCCGGCAGCCTTTTGGTCGGCGCAACTGAATATCAGTAAAACATATTTCTATTTGGCTCTGGGTTTGGTTCTTTTGTTTTCAGGCTTGAAGCTCGTCCTGACGTCTTCGGTCGAGAACTCCTCTTTGGATTTGCGCAAACCGCCCTTGCTATTGTCTTTGCTCAGCGGGGGAGTGATCGGCCTTTTTTCTGGAATCACGGGCACGGGTGGTGCCATTTTCTTTACGCCTCTGCTCTTGAAAATGAAGTGGGCCGATGCAAAAAGTGCAGCCGGCCTGTCGATTGTGTTTGTTCTCGTCAATTCCATTTTCGGTCTTGCAGGAATTTACAGCTCCAGTTTGTTTTTTGAGCTGCATTGGACTTTGCTTTGGGTGGTCGCGGTGCTGGTGGGTGCTCTGGTCGGCACCCAGATTGGTATTTTTAAGTTTTCCAATTTAAAAATCCAAAAAATGCTTGGATTGGTGATGCTCATTGCCGCTGTCAAGTTGATAGCCATGGGAATCAGAGCCTGAGATTTGGCTATTTTTCGATTCCATTTCGCCTGTTGAGAGGGTCTTTGAGATGGGAGCGAATTTCTTCAAGCAGTTGATGAGCTTTCTCCATTGAGAAGTCTTGGTGCAATTTTTTTTCAACTTGATAGTCAGACAAGACGATCGGCAGATTGGATTGAATGTGGTGTTTGCCAAGGCAGGCTTGACAGCATTTCAGGGCGCAGCCGTCGAGAGTGATGATAAATTCTGAATTTTTCGCAGTTTGCACGAGCGGGCGGACATCACCACCAACGCCCGCAATGCAACTCATTTGCGCTTCGCCCGCTCGATCCAGCTGCAAAGCCAGATAGTTCGCCATTTGGGCCGCCGAAGAACACCCTGAACAAGAGTAGATTGTTGGCTTTTTTGCCGTCATGAGCTTCATTATCAATGACCTGTCGGCCACGCGATATGAGCTAGATCACATAATTTCTATATACAAGTCGGTGGTCAAAACCAACGACGGCCGCTACCACTTGATGTTCGATCTGTCGTTTGCTTGGCAGGATCTGGTGAGCGCGACTTCGCTGCCGAGTTGGTAGGCGGCTGGCTTTTTGAACCAACAAAAGAAAATAGTCTCTCTCGATTTCCGTCATTCCAATGAATTGGGTGGTTGATTTTCAATCCAGTCGTTGATGCATCGTTTGTAGTCATGATAGTCAAAAACATTCATTGGGGGCCTGCGAGTTGATTGCCGGTGAAAGATAGCACAAATGCTAACTATAAAGCTCACAATTAATTTTAAATATGTAGAGATGGCCAGGAAATTTGGCATAACTGCGTTTGTTCAATTCGTTACAAATGCAGGAGGCGATATGAAAATGTGGAAGATCTTGACGATCGTTTTTTTAGCAACTGGCTTGCTGGCTTGTCAGCAGAGCTCGAGCAATCCTTCGGCCCAAGGAGCTCCATTGACAGCATCCATGACTGGCGGAGTTGATGGTGGAGGAGGGAAGGGAGTTCTCTGCGGCTCTTCACTGATGACTCTGGATCTTTTTGAGGCCAGGCTCCATGGGCTCCATCCCCAAGCTCGCGAAACTCAATTGAATGAAAACTTAAAATTCTTTGGAATGGAACTCGCACAACACTTGGCCGAGTCTTTGGATGGACTTCAAGATCCTCAGATTCCAGAGTTGATTCTTAAGGAAATGAATCAAGCGGTGGTCGCTCGCTTTCGAGATTTGCCACCTGGGCAGCGCTTGCCTCTGACGAATGATGCCACAGTTCCCCCATTGCCGGATAATTGTTCGATTGTTCAGATTGCGGTCTACTCGCAAGATGGTGTGATTCACAGAGATGCCCAGTATTGGAATCAGCTCTCGCTCGTGGAGCAAACGGCGCTGATTCTCCACGAGTGGATCTATCACCGCGCCCGTCAATACGGAGCTCTCAACTCGGATGAAAGCCGCAAGGTGATTGGAATGATCTTTTCCGGAAAGAATCCCGAGCCTTTGCTCTCGCCATTCTGGGCGGCCGGGAAAAAGTTTTGGTGTGGCGCTGGAAAGCAGAATTCCGCACAGAAACTGTATGAAATCTTCGGAGTCGAGGAAGTTCGAAATGGCACACCTGGAATCGCACTTTATTTTCGCGCCTTCCAAAGTGTCTATCTCGCTTCGCGCACATCGGCTTTCTTGCCCGGTTTGACTCGAGATCAATTTCTCAGTTTGAACTTTCAGCCGATGACTGTGAAGGTGAGAAACGAGTTGATGAACACCGAATGGAATTTTGAAATCGGTCCTGATGCTGGATTCTCTTCGGGCTATTCCCTTCGAGCCTTTGCGAACGGGGAGATGTCGCCAGAATATTCACAGGGATTTTGCAGGGCCGAGTAATTCGGCCTTTTGATTTTTTTGATTATCAAAATTGAGATAAATGGTGCGCGAGGAGGGACTTGAACCCTCACGTCTCTCGACATACGCCCCTCAAACGTACGTGTCTACCAATTCCACCACCCGCGCGATCGGAACTATCAGAGATGAAGTTCCGTTAAACCTTGTTTTCGAACTCCTGTCAAACCCTGCGGAAATTCAGCTTAAAAGTCGAGCAGTTGCGGATTCGCAAAGAATCCGTGGGGAATTTTTCGGAATCTCCTCAAAAAACTCTTATGGAATCTCAAAAATTCTGAAATTTATGTTTTATTTCAATAAGTTGGTGTGACGAGTTGAAAAATAAAAAAGCGCGCGTAGTATCTAACCTTTCTCAGCCCTCCCACTGTCTTAAGAGCAGGAGCACGGATGCTCCGGAGGGAACGACGGGAAAGTCCAGGATGGAGTTTCCTAGTTCTCGGTAGACGAAGCCGAAGAAGCCAAGGATTTAAAAAAATCTTCGAAGGGAGTTGGAGATGGCTGCAGAGCTGAACGTGGTTTTTATGTTTGTCGGTGCTTACTCGGTCGTTGTTTTGACCTCGATTTACACCTCCCTGGTGTCCAGTCGAAGCCGGCGACGATAGAGCGAGTTCCGTGGTTCCTCCTAAAGTGGTTGTTTTAAAGGCTGGAGAGGGTTTGGTGGTTCCCCTTTTTGGCCTTAAGCGGAGCGCAAGCTCCGCTTTTTTTTTGCCCAGGGTCATGCTAGGTTGCCCCCTCAGCAAAGGCCCTAAAATTCATGAAGCTTTCTGACTTGAGATTCGACTATCCGGAAGAATTGGTGGCCACGCAGCCGTCCAGGCCTTCACGCGTGCTTTGGGTGGAAAACAAGCAGCCAGTCGAAATCACTTTGCGCGAATTGATCACTCGCATTCCGGCCGGCGATGTTTTGGTCGTGAACAACACCAAAGTTCTCAAACGCCGAGTCTTCGCCGACACCGCCGAGATTTTGTTTCTGGGGAAACTCAACCAGCCTGGCGAATTTTGGGAAGTTCTGTTTCCCTCCAAGAAGCTAAAAGTCGGAGATGAGATCGAGCTGCCGCTTGGAGTGAAAATGAAACTCCACTTGAAGGGGCGACCGCAAGTGGTTGAAATCAGCAAACCTCTGGATGAAAGCTATTTTGAAAAAGTGGCCGAGCTGCCGCTGCCGCCTTACATTCAAAAAGCTCGCGGCGAAAGACACACGGTTAAAGCGGATGAATCCTGGTATCAAACAGCCTGGGCAAAAACTCCGGGTAGCTTTGCGGCGCCAACTGCGAGTCTGCATTTCTCCAAAGAAAATATCGAAGAAATTCAAGCGGCTGGAGTTCATGTTTGTGAAATCACTTTGCATGTGGGTTTAGGAACTTTTCTGCCGGTGACAGCTGAAGATCTCGAGGATCACGATATGCACGAAGAGTGGGTGGAGATTCCAAATTCCACTTGGGCCAAGATTCAGGAAGTCAAAGCCCGAGGCGGCCGAGTTTGGTCTTTGGGGACAACAGCGACTCGCGCTTTGGAAAGTGCCGGCCAGGGAATGCTGAAGTCCAGTGAGGCGGGGCTGCAGGGCTTAACCAAATTGTTGATTCAGCCGGGCTACCACTGGACGGTGGTGGATCGACTGCTCACGAACTTTCACCAGCCCGAAAGCACATTGCTCGCTTTGGTGGCAGGCTTTTCGGATTTAAACACAGTGAAAGCAGCTTACGACTATGCTATTTCCAAACGCTTTCGACTTTTCAGTTATGGAGATCTTTCTGTATGGATCAAATGACCACGTCTGCAACCAAGCCGCTTGGCACTTTTGAACTGCATGCTCAGGATGGCGAAGCTCGCCGCGGCACTTTGTGGACGGATCACGGCCCCGTGCAGACGCCTGTGTTTATGGCCGTGGGAACCAAAGCCACTGTCAAGGCCATGACCCCGGAAGAGCTCAAAGATTGCGGCACGCAAGTGGTTTTGGGGAACACTTACCATTTGCATTTGCGCCCGGGCGAAAAATTGATTCAAAAAATGGGCGGCTTGCACAAATTTATGAACTGGCACGGGCCCATCCTCACCGATAGCGGTGGCTTCCAAGTTTTCTCTTTGAGTCAGCTGCGCACCATGAGCGAAGAGGGGGTTGAATTCCGCTCGCATTTGGATGGCGCCAAGTATTTTATTTCTCCGGAAAAGAGCATGGAGATTCAAATGGATCTCGGCTCGGACGTGATCATGGCCTTTGACGAGTGCTTGAAGTATCCGGCGACCGACGAGGAAATCAAAAAAAGCATGGATCTCACTTACCGCTGGCTCTTGCGTTCGAAAGCAGCGATGACTCGCGAGAAAAGTCTGCTGTTTGGGATTGTGCAGGGCGGGCTTTCACTCGAGCACCGTAAATACTCTTTGGATCAGGTCACCAGTGTGGATTTGCCAGGCTACGCCCTCGGCGGATTCAGTGTCGGCGAGCCAATCGAATTGATGCATGAATTGGTTCCCAAAATTGCGCCGCTGATGCCCAAACACAAGCCGCGCTATTTGATGGGAGTCGGGACGCCGCTGGATTTGATTTTGGCGATCGATGGCGGAATTGATATGTTTGACTGCGTCATGCCCACTCGAGTGGCGCGAAACGGAACTCTCTACACCTGGGCTGGAAAAGTCAGCATCAAGCGCAATGAGTACCGAGAGGACAGTTCGCCGCTGGATCCGGAATGCGACTGCTACACTTGCCGCACTTACAGCAAATCCTATCTTCGCCATTTATTTTTGAGTGGTGAAATTTTAGGCAGCCGACTCAACACCATTCACAATCTTCACTTTTACATGTCTCTGATGACTCGGGCTCGTGAAGCGATTGCGGAAAAAAGATGGGCCGAGTTCAAAGCCTTCTGCGTTTCTCGCTTTATGAAAAACAAGGACACTTGAGAACCTTGCGGCATCATACTTAAGTATTGATTCTTTCTGTGAAAAGTGGTCGGATTTGAGCTTGAATTTAAAGTTCATATTCCCAGGAGGAATCTCTTATGCAGCCGGCACAGCCAAACATGCTTGAAATGTTGATGCCCTTTATTGTCGTTTTTGGAATCATGTATTTCCTGATGATTCGTCCTCAAAGTAAGCGCATGAAAGCGCACGAGTCTTTCTTGAAAGACCTCAAGCGAGGCGATCAAGTCGTCACAGCTTCTGGCATTCTGGGCACAGTTGACGGCATGACCGAGCAATTTGTGACTTTGGAAATCGCAGAAGGCGTGAAAGTCAAAATGCTGAAAAAGCAAGTCGCTGCTTCTGCAGCTTCAGCAACTGGTGAAAGAAAAAAAAACGGATAGTCATAAGAAAAGTGAAAGGTAACTAGGGATGGAAAATCTTCGCACACGAAGTATTCTGGCGTTTATCGGATTGGCCTTGGCCGTGACTTGGGTTGTACCCAATTTCGGCAATCTTTCCGAAAAGTGGATCACCAACAAAAAATTGAACTACGGTCTCGACATCCAAGGTGGTCTGCACTTGGTGATGGGTGTGGATGTGGCTGGTGTGGTCACTGAGTCCGTCAATCGTCTTTCGGGAAGTTTGAAAGCCGATATGGAAAAAGAAGGCATCACTGTCACTTCGGTGAAAGCAGTGAAGCCGGAGCTGGGCGAAATCGAAATTGCCTTTCCATCTCCTGATCTTAAAGAAAAAATCACCAAGCACCTGAGTGATCGCTACGGCACCATGTTGCAAGTGATGGCCTCGACGGATTCTGTGGTGACCACTCGCTACTTGGAAGCTTATCTGATGGATTATAAATCCAAAGTGATTCATCAAGCGATTGAAACCATTCGCAATCGTATCGATGAGTTCGGTGTGGCGGAGCCGAGTATTTCTCAACAGGGCGCGGACCGCATTTTGGTTCAACTTCCAGGTGTGGCTGATGCGGAAAAGGCCAAAGCATTGATCAACACCGCGGCTCGTTTGGATTTCATGCCGGTGATTGATGATCGCTCTTCTGACGAGCTGATCAACATGGTGGCTGAAGCTGAAAAGGCCGGCAACTACAGCTTGAAAACTCTCAAGTACTCTGAGTACGTCAATCGTTTGAACCAGGATCTCAAATCCAAAATTCCAGCCAACACCATGGTTCTGTTTGAAAAAGCGGACAATGTGCAAAATCTGGAAGCTGGAAAAATTCCTTTGATTGTGAAAACAGACTCCAATTTGTCCGGTGCGGATTTGGAAGATGCGCACGTGAATTTCGGTCAATACGGCGAACCTGTGGTCTCTTTGACTTTCAATTCGGTCGGAGCTGGCAAGTTCAAAGATTTGACCACCGCTTGGGTGAATAAGCGCATGGCCATCGTTTTGGACCGTGTGGTGAAATCTGCACCAAATATCAATGAGCCAATTGGCGGCGGTTCCGCGCAAATCACCTTGGGTCGTGGTGGCAACCGCGATCAAATGATGGAAGAAGCGAAAATGATTTCAACAGCTCTAAGAGCGGGTGCTTTGCCAGCCACTTTGGAGCAATTGGAAGAGCGTCGAGTCGGTCCAACTTTGGGAGCGGACTCGATTCGCAATGCCATCATGGCTTCCTGGATTGGCGCAGCTTTGATTCTGACCTTTATGCTGTTCCGATATCGTGCCATGGGTCTGGTTTCCGATATCAGTTTGGCCATCAATATTCTCAGTGTCCTGGCTTTGCTTTCCACCTTGGGAGCTACTCTGACTTTGCCAGGGATCGCAGGGATTGCCTTGACAGTGGGTTTCGCAGTTGATGCGAACGTTCTGATCAATGAGCGCATGCGAGAAGAGCTGGCCAAAGGCTCCAGCTTCGCTCTGGCAGTGAAAGAAGGTTACAACCGAGCCATGTCGGCGATCATCGATGCCAACGTGACAACCGCGGCAACAGCTGTGGTTTTGCTTTACTTCGGAACGGGCCCGGTGAAAGGTTTCGCTGTGACTCTTCTGATTGGTATCATCACTACGTTGTTTGCCAATGTGTTTGTTTCCAAAGTGTTGGTTGATCTCTTGATCCACCGTTTCGGTGTGAAGAAACTGTCTGTGTAAGGGAGCGATAATAATGAATACGACTCAAAAATCCCAAAATTTCGGAAAATTTGATTTCGTCGGCAAAGTTGGTATTTTCGGCGGAATCTCTGTGTTCCTCGTGGTGATCTCCCTGATTTACTTGGGCGTTCACGGCTTGTCTTACGGCATCGATTTCTCTGGCGGAACTGAAGTTCAAGTCAAATTCGCTCAGCCTGTGACCATTGATCAGGTTCGTGCTTTGACCGAAAAGCAAGGTGTCTTGAATGTTGGAGTTCAAGGTTTCGGCGATGGCAATGAGTACATCGTTCGTTTCCAAACTGCCCAGGGAAAAACTGACAAAGAGACCAATGAAAATCAAACCCAAGCCGTGGCCAAACTGCGCTCGGCAATTGAAACCGATTTGGCTGCAAGTCAGCCGGAAATTCGCCGAGTGGACTCTGTGGGGCCGCAAGTCGGTGCCGAACTCAAGCGCAACGGTCTGCTTTCGGTTTTCTATTGCCTCTTGGTGATCTTGATTTATGTGTCTTTGCGATTTGATTATAAGTACGCTCCGGGAGCAGTGCTGTGCTTGGCTCACGATGCGATTATCACTCTGGCCGTTTTTGAACTGACTGGCCGAGAAGTGAACATTGCGATTTTGGCGGCGATTCTGACTTTGATCGGTTACTCACTGAATGACACGATTGTCGTGTTCGACCGTATTCGAGAAACTGAACACTCTCAAGCTCGTGGCAATATGAAGAACATTATCAATCAAGCAATCAACGACATGTTCTGGAGAACATTGATCACTTCGGGAACCACTTTTGTCGCGGCCCTCAGCTTGTTTATTTTTGCTGGTGGAACAGTTTCGGATATCGCCTTCGCCATGTGCGTGGGAATTTTCTTTGGAACTTATTCGTCGATTTACGTGGCGGCTCCGACCATTCTTTTGATGGAGAAAATCAAAAGCGCTCGGGCTGTGACGGCTTAAGCGCTTTCAGGAAAAGAGGCGGGCTTTGGAAATCATTTGGCGCTCGCGCGAAGAAAAGTATCTCAATTCAGGGGAGAGTTCTGGAAATGGGCTCTCTGACTCTGATTTTCCGCCATTGGTGCGGCGTCTTTTGCAATCTCGCGGTCTTCGCGATGCGGAGACGGTTCGCAAATGGATGACTCCTAAGCTGGCTGAACTGAAGGACCCCTCACTCATGCAAGACATGGGTTTGGGAGTGTCGCGTTTGGTGGAAGCTTTTCAACGCAAAGAAAAAGTCTGCATTTATGCCGATTTTGATTTGGATGGGACCTCCGGATTGGCACTTCTCAACGATGGACTGCGCCAGCTGGGATTTGTCGATGTTGTCTTAGCTCAGCCCAAAAGACTGTCGGAAGGTTACGGTTTTCACGCACACATAGTTGAAGATTTAAAAGCTCAAGGTGTTTCGGTGATCGTCACGGTCGATGTGGGCATCACTGCCTTTGCCGCTTGCGAAAAGGCCCGTGAGTTGGGCTTGGATGTGGTGATCACGGATCATCACCAGCCAGCCGAGCAGCTGCCGCCAGCTTTGGCTGTCATCAATCCCAATCGCCGGGATGACACTTCCAAATTAGGTTATTTGTGTGGCGCCGGTGTTGCCTTTTATTTTTTACGAGCTCTCAAGCGGGGGTTGATCCAAGCAGGTTTGATTTCTGAAGAGCGTTTGGATTTGAAGTCCGTGTTGGATTGCCTTTGCATTGGAACATTGACCGATATGGTGCCGCTCAAAGAAGACAATCGGGCTTTGGTGAAGCAAGGCTTGATTCAATTGGAAAAGACAGCTCGTCCCGGACTGCGCGCTCTCATGGAGTCTTTGGGTCTCGAGGATCGCGCTCTTTCCAGTCAAGATGTGGCCATTCGTTTTGCGCCCAAATTGAATGCACTCTCGCGAATGGAAATGGGAATCCTTCCGATTGATATTTTCTTGTGCGAAGACTCTCGCAAAGCGGAAGAGATGGTCTCGACAGTTTTGAAAAACAATTCAACTCGGGTTCAATTGCAAGGCGCTGGTGAAGCCGAGGCCATGGAATTTCTCAAAGATTGGCCGCACGAGGGCTTTGTCTTTTTGGCTTCTAAGAATTTTCACAAAGGTGTCGTGGGGTTGATTGCAACGAAAATTTCGATGCACACCAATGCTCCCACTTTTGTCGGTGCGATCAATGACGAAGGAGTGGTCACGGGAAGTGCTCGTCTGCCCCAGGGGCGACCCAATGAAAGTTTGCTCTCGGCTCTCGAATCCGCAAAGGATCATTTGGTCCGCTTTGGCGGGCATGATGCCGCCGCTGGATTCGAGTTTGCGGAAGGCCAGCAAGATCTCATTCTCGAAAAGCTGGTCGAACATTACCGCAATCAAACTCTGCAAGTGCAGAGATGGATTGATTTTGATGTCGAAGCTCGATTGTCCGATATCAATGAAAGCTTTATGAAATGGCTCGAAACTTTGGGTCCTTTTGGACAGGGATTTGAAAATCCAATTTTCTGCTTGCGTCGATTGATTCTACAAGATGTTCAAGTCCTCAAGGGAAATCATTTGAAATTCAAGTTTCAAGATTCCGAGAGCGACAAGAAGTCGGATGGAATTTATTTTTCGCCGGCTCCCCAGGTTTTAGAAAATCTTCCTGCTAAAGGCAGGGCAGTTGATATTCTGGGCGAAGTTCAATGGAATTATTTTTCCGGACGCAAGACCGTGCAGATTCTTGTGAAAGATCTGCGGGAGTCTCAGGGGTGAAAAAAACCGTTGTTTTGCTCAGCGGCGGGCTGGATTCGACTGTGAACTTTCTCGTTTCACGAGCGGAAAGTGAAGTCGTTCTCGCTCTGACTTTTGACTACGGACAGAAAGCGGCCAAAAAAGAAATCGAAGTCACTTCACAGCTGACCTCGACATTTGGAATTCGTCATTTGGTGTTGTCTTTGCCTTTCTTTCAGAATTTCGGCTCCTCATCTTTGACCAATCCAAACAAAGTGATTCCAACCGGTGGCGAGGTCTCGATTGATGACCTTCAAACCTCTCAGGAAACAGCACGCTCTGTTTGGGTTCCCAACCGCAATGGAATTTTTCTCAATGTGGCAGCTGGATTTGCCGAAAGCCTGGGAGCGGATTGGATTGTGCCTGGATTCAATCGCGAGGAAGCGACCACTTTTCCCGACAATTCCCAGGCCTTTTTGGAGGCCGCCACCGAATCCTTTAAGTACTCGACGGCCAATCAAGTGCAGGTCAAGTGTCACACCACACAAATGAGCAAGACAGAAATTGTCGAATTGGGTCTGCGTTTGAAGCTCGATTGGAAATGGATTTGGCCTTGTTACTTCAATGGCGAGAAGTGGTGCGGTCAGTGTGAATCTTGTTTGCGATCCAAGCGGGCTTTGCAAGCCAATGGCGTCTCACTTTCTGGACTCTTTGTGAAGGCATGATGAAAACGAAATATTTGAAACAAACTGAAAAATACGATGGCACTCAA
>JACCDW011403194.1_pt1 | contig 28856 bp, 26 predicted proteins | sample 7449781 | NCBI WGS metagenome assembly JACCDW01 (sample SAMN15323449, study PRJNA562643) | freshwater metagenome | isolation source: river surface water | place: USA:Blue River Watershed | collected 2017-08-18
CAGCAAGACGCAGGGGCAGACTTGCGTACGGACCAGCCGCTGGACATCCTGGTGGTGGACGACAACGCGGTCAACCTCATGGTGGCCCGGCTGCAACTGCAAAAGACCTGGGCCCATGCCCGCATCACCACGGCCGGCAGTGGTGCCGAAGCCCTGCAGCTGCTGGATGCGCAGGGTTTTGATGTGGCGCTGGTGGACATGGTCATGCCGGAAATGGACGGCACACAGCTGACGCAGCAGATCCGCCAGCGTTTTCCGGCCATCACGGCGCGCATGCCCATCATTGCGCTCACGGCCAACACCAACCCGGTCGAGCGTGAGCGTTGCCTGGCCGCCGGCATGGACGACGTGCTGCACAAGCCCATGGACACCGACAGCCTGGTGCGCAGCGTGAACCGGCAAATCCGGCGTGTGCGGAGCCTGGCATGAACCCGTCCAGACCACATTGGCTGCAATGGTTGATGGCCCGTTTCCCGAGCCGTTTCCGCGAAGGCAAGCTGGCATATGCCTTCATGTTCGCCTGGCTCGTGATCGCCATCCTGCTGGTGTTTGTTGCCATCAGCCCTTACCAGAACGGGCCTTGGCTGTTCCTGCCCATGGTGGGCTTGCTGCTGGGCCTGATGGTGGCGGTGCAGCGCGGACTGGGACTGGTGCCGGCGGTGCACATCGGCACCAGCGCCGGGCTGGTGCTGATCCTGTTTGCCACATGGCATGCGGGCGGTGTGTTTTCGCCACGGCTGGGCTGGCTGCTGATGCTGCCCTTGCTGCCCTTTTACGTCCATGGCCGGCGCGCCGGCATGGTGTGGGCAGGGGTGGTGCTGGTGGCGCAACTGGCCATGGCCTGGTTCACCGCCACCGGTCGCATAGCCCCGTTCGAGGCGGGCGATCAGCACGTGTTTTCATCGTGGTTCACCTTCAGCATGATCACGGGCGTGCTCATCATCGTGCCGTTCATTTACGAGCGGCAATACCGGCAAGCCCTGCAGGACAGCCGCGACCACCAGCGAGAGCTCGAAAGTCAGCGTCAGGCGCTCGAACACACCCTGCAGATGCGCGAATATTTCATTGGCACCGTGAGCCATGAGCTGCGCACGCCGATGAATGCGATTCTGGGCTTCAATGCCTTGCTGCTGTCCCGCGTGCAGGACCGGCCCGAAGCGCTCAAGGTGCTCAACCACACGCGCCAGTCGGCCGATCATTTGATGACGGTGATCAACGACATCCTGGATTACTCGCAATTGCAAGCCGGCAAGCTGGTGGTCCATCCGGAAACCTTCGAGCTGCGCAGCGTGGTTCAGCATGCCTTTGAGCTGTTTCGTCCGCGTGTGCAGAGCATGGCGCTCGACTACCACCTGGAACTGGATGAGCAACTGCCACAGTGGGTGCACAGCGATCGTCACCGCCTCATGCAGGTGCTGGTCAATCTGCTGGGCAATGCCCTCAAGTTCACCCACCACGGTCAGGTGGTGTTGCGGGTGCGGTGGCAGAACCCGGGCGTGTTGTTCGAGGTGCAGGACACGGGCATCGGCATTGCCCAAGCCCAGCAGGCGAAAATTTTCAGCCGCTTCAGCCAGGCCGACAGCGACATCCATGCACGCTATGGCGGCAATGGTCTGGGTCTGGCGATCTCACGCCAGCTGGTGGCCTTGCTTGGCGGCGAGATCGGCTTTGAAAGCGAATGGGGTCAAGGCTCGCGCTTCTGGTTCCGCTTGCCCTTGATCGCCGCTGAAGCGCCGGCGCGTTCAGCCGACGCAGGCCCGACCCCGATGCAGACCCAGACCGTCGCCTGGCGCTTGCTGGTGGTGGATGACCACCCGGTCAACCGCCTGCTGGTCAAACGGGTGCTGCAAAACGCCTGGCCCCAGGCCGAGGTGCTGGAAGCGGTGGACGGGCAGCAGTGCCTGGATCTGCTGGCGCAGGGCCCCGTGGACCTGGTGCTGATGGACATGGTGATGCCGGTGATGGACGGCATCGAGACCACGCGCCTTTTGCGTCAGAACCCGGCGTGGCAGCACCTGCCGGTGCTGGGTCTGACGGCCAATGTGAACCCGGCGGATCTGGAGGCCTTTCGGGCCGCAGGCCTGAGCGCGGTCATGCTCAAGCCCTTTGAGCCCGCCGAGCTTTGCGCCCGCGTCGAGCACATGTTGCTGCGGCCTGCCACCCCGCCCATGTAAGACCCGCCCCTGCGGCCGAAGGCCTGTTCGCGCGCAGGGGCGCGCTCCCGCAGGGACGATCGGGGCTTACCAGCGGAAGATCTTGCCCGGGTTCATGATGTTGTGCGGGTCGAGCGCGTGCTTGATCGTGCGCATCATGTCCACCGCACCTTCGCCGGCTTCGTCGATCAGGAAACCCATCTTGTGCAGGCCGATGCCGTGTTCGCCGGTGCAGGTGCCACCCAGGCGTTGGGCGCGGGCCACCAGCTGGTGGTTGAGCTGTTCTGCGGCCTCGAACTCGGCGGGGTTGTTGGGGTCGATCAGGTAGCCGAAGTGGAAGTTCCCATCCCCCACGTGGCCGACCAGGAAATACGGGATGCCCGAAGCATCGGCTTCGGCAATCGAGTCCAGCAGGCAGTCGGCCAGCTTGCTGATGGGCACGCAGGTGTCGGTGGAAATCGCGCGGCAGCCGGGTTTGCTCTGGATGGCCGCAAAGTAGGCGTTGTGGCGTGCGGTCCACAGCCGGGTGCGTTCTTCGGGGGTGGTCGCCCACTCGAACGACTGGCCGCCGTGCTCGCTGGCCAGGGCCTGCACGGTCTCGGCCTGTTCCTTCACGCCATCCGGTGAGCCGTGGAACTCCATCAGCAGCATCGGTTCTTCGCGCAGGCCCAGTTTGGCGTAAGCGTTGACCATGCGCACCGAGTTGTGGTCGATCAGTTCCACGCGGGCGATCGGCACGCCCAGCTGGATGGTTTCGATCACGGTATGCACCGCGTCGGCGATGCTGGGGAAAGAGCAGATGGCGGCCGAAATCGCTTCGGGCAGCGGATACAGGCGCACCGTGATTTCGGTCATCACGCCCAGCGTGCCTTCACTGCCCACAAACAGGCGCGTGAGGTCGTAGCCGGCGCTCGATTTTTTGGCTCGCGTGCCGGTGCGGATGATTTCGCCGCTGGCGGTCACCACTTCGAGCGCCAGCACGTTCTCGCGCATGGTGCCGTAGCGCACGGCGTTGGTGCCGCTGGCGCGCGTTGCGCTCATGCCGCCAATGGTGGCATCGGCACCCGGGTCGATCGGGAAGAACAGGCCTGTGGACTTGATCTCTTCGTTGAGCTGCTTGCGCGTGACGCCTGGCTGCACCGTCACCGTCAGGTCTTCGGGGTTGATGGACAGCACCTTGTTCATGCGGGTCAGATCGATGCTGATGCCGCCTTGCACCGCCAGCAGGTGCCCTTCGAGCGAGGAGCCCACGCCAAACGGAATCACCGGCACCTGGTGTTGCGCGCACAACTTGACCGCGTCGGCCACGTCCTGGGTGCATTCGGCAAACACCACGGCGGCCGGCGGCGGCACGGTGGTGAAAGCCGACTCGTCACGCCCGTGCTGCTCGCGGATCACCTGGGCGGTGGAGCAGTTGTCGCCAAAGCGGGCCTTGAGGGCTTCCAGAAAGGCTGCGGGCACATCGCGCTGGGCAACGGCCAGGTGGGCGGCAGGGGTGGGGGCGTTCATGGGCAGTCTCCAGTGGGCCGTCGCCAAGGTGGACGGCCAATCGTCATATGTTTGTCAGTTTACTCTGGACTGGCGAGCGGGGTTGTCCTGTGTCAGACAAGACAAGGGGACATGCCCGACAATGCAGCGCAGCAAAAAAACAGGATTGAGACGCACCATGGGCAACCGACTCTCCCAAATCGCCACCCGCACCGGGGACAACGGCACCACCGGCCTGGGCAACAACCAGCGCGTGTCCAAAAACAGCCTGCGCGTGCACGCCATGGGCGATGTGGATGAACTCAATTCCCACATTGGCCTGCTGCTTTGCGAAGAGATGCCGCCCGATGTGCGCGAGCTGCTGGTCGAGATCCAGCACCAGCTTTTCAATCTGGGTGGCGAGCTGTCGATCCCGGGTTTTGAACTGCTCAAGCCCGAGGCCGTGATCGCGCTGGATGAGGCCCTCGAACGCTACAACGGGCAATTGCCCAAGCTGCAGGAGTTCATCCTGCCGGCGGGCACACGCGCCGCCGCCCAGGCCCATGTGTGCCGCACCGTGGCGCGCCGCGCCGAACGTGAGGTCGTGGCCCTGGGCAATGAAGAGGCCCTCAACGACACGCCGCGCCAGTACCTCAACCGTCTGTCGGACCTGATGTTCGTGCTCGCGCGCGTGCTCAACCGCATGCACGGTGGCGACGATGTGTACTGGAAAAGCGAACGCATCAAGCAGGGCGGCTGACCTAGCCCCTCACTGTCTTGTAGGAGCGCGCCCCTGCGCGCGAAAACTGTTGCATGGACGCACCAATTCGCGCGCATGGGGTGCCCTCCTACAGACATTGTTCATCTGTCACCAAAGTGCTGCACGGCGCTCAAGGGCGCCGCTACCCTGCGCCCCATGAGTCACACCATGCACACACGTCCACCGTATGTCCCCCAGATCCGCCTGTACCAGGACTGGTTGCGCGATCAGCGAGGCCTGAGTTTCCCGACCTACCACGAGCTCTGGCGCTGGTCCATCACCGATCTCGATGCTTTCTGGCAAAGCATCTGGGACTATTTCGAGATGGAGTCGCCCACGCCGCACACCGCGGTGCTGGCCAAAAACGTCATGCCCGGGGCGGTCTGGTTTCCGGGAGCCAAGACCAACTACGCCCACCAGGTGCTGCGCCATGTACAGCCCGCACATGCGGCCGGCTTTCCGGCCGTCATCAGCCGAAACGAGAAGGGGGAACACCGCGAAATCAGCTGGCCCGAGCTGCGTCGCCAGGTGGCCTCGATGGCCTTGCATTTGCAGGCGCAGGGCGTGCAGCCCGGTGACCGCGTGGCGGCGTACCTGCCCAACATTCCCGAGGCCATGGTTGCCTTCCTGGCCACGGTGAGCGTGGGGGGTGTCTGGAGCATCTGCGCCCCCGACATGGGCACCAACGCCGTGCTCGATCGCTTCAAACAGATCGAGCCCAAGGTGCTGATCGCTGTCGATGGGGTGAGCTACGGTGGCCGCGACTTTGACCGCATGACGGTGGTGCAGGAACTCAAGGACGCACTGCCCAGCGTGCAGCATGTGGTGCTGCACGACAACCTGGGCACGGCCGATCTGGCCAGCTGCGATGTGGCCGCCAGCGTGCGCATGAGCGCCACGGTGGCGCGTCACGACGAGGCGGTGGCCACCTTCGAACCCATGTGGCTGCCGTTTGACCACCCGCTGTGGATCGTCTATTCGAGCGGCACCACCGGCCTGCCCAAGCCCATCGTGCATGGGCATGGCGGCACCGTCATCGTGGCCCTGGCCAACAAGATCATGCACAACGACGTGGGCTGCAGCTACCACCCCAACTCCTGGGGCGAGCGCTTTCACTGGTACAGCTCGACCGGCTGGGTCATGTGGAACGCCCAGGTGGCGGGCCTGCTCAACGGCGTGACCTGCGTGATCTACGACGGCAACCCCGGTGGCAGCAAGGACAACCCGGACTGGGGCCTGCTCTGGCGCTTTGCCTCGGAGCAAGGCGTGACGTTCTTCGGTGCAGGGGCGGCCTTTTACGCCAATTGCCAGAAGGCCGGTGTCGATTTGTCGCAATGCGGTGACCTGTCGCGAGTGCGGGCACTGGGCACCACCGGCTCTCCGTTATCGCCTGAAACCCAGACCTGGGGCACCGAGCAGTTCCGGCAACTGCGTGCCAAACATGGTGATCTGTTCAAAGGTGAAGACATCTGGTGGTGCAACATTTCCGGTGGCACCGATTTCGCAGGGGCCTTTGTCGGTGGCCACCGCGAACTGCCGCAGGAGCCCGGCGTCATGCAGTGCCGCGAACTCGGCTGTGCGGTCGAAGCCTGGAACGAAGCCGGCGAGCCGGTGACGGGCGAAGTGGGCGAACTCGTCTGCACCCAGCCCATCCCGTCCATGCCGCTGTACTTCTGGAACGACAAGGACAACGCCCGCTATCTGGCGAGCTACTTCGAGATGTACCCTGCGGGCCATGGCCGAAAGCCGGGTGGCGGCGATGGCCCGGCCGAGATGGGCGGCGTCTGGCGCCACGGCGACTGGCTGCGCATCGGCGACGCGAATGGAAAAGGTGAAGGCTGCGTGATCTTCGGCCGCAGCGACGCGACCATCAACCGCCACGGCCTGCGCATGGGCACCAGCGAGCTCTACAGCGCGGTCGAGGCCTTGCCCGAGGTGATGGACTCGATGGTGGTCGACCTGGAGTACCTGGGCAAGGAAAGCTACATGCCGCTGTTCGTGGTGCTGCGTGCCGGCGTGTCGCTCGACGATGCGCTCAGAAAACGCATCCACGACGCGATCAAGACCGCACTCAGCCCGCGCTTCATCCCCAACGAAATTTTTCAGGTGGCCGAGATCCCGCGCACGCTGTCGGGCAAGAAGCAGGAATTGCCGATCAAGAAGCTCATGCTCGGTCACCCACTGGAGAAAGTCGTCAACAAGGACGCCATGGCCAACCCGGGTTGCCTGGACTGGTATGTGAACCTGGCGCGCGAGCACCTGGCCAGGACCGCCTGATCCAGCCCCCCACAAAAAGATCAACTCACCAAGGACAAACGATGGAAGCATTCATCGTCGCCGCCCTGCGCAGCGCAGGCGGCAAGCGTGGCGGTCGCCTCAGCGGCTGGCATCCGGCCGATCTGTCGGCCCAGGTCATCAATGCCTTGCTGGACCGGACCGGTGCCGACCCTGCCCTGGTGGAAGATGTCATCTGGGGCTGTGTCAGTCAGGTGGGCCAGCAGGCCAGCAACGTCGCGCGCAATGCGGTGTTGTCGTCGCGCCTGCCCGAATCGGTGCCCGGCACTTCGGTGGACCGGCAATGCGGCTCATCCCAGCAGGCGCTGCACTTTGCCGCGCAGGCCGTGATGAGCGGCAGCATGGATGTGGTGATTGCCGGTGGTGTCGAAAGCATGAGCCGTGTGCCCATGTTCTCGCCCAACAGCCTGGCTGACAAAGCGGGCCTGGGGGGTTACGTCGGCGAACAGATGCAGCAGCGTTACCCCGGTGTGGTGTTCAGCCAGTTCAGCGGCGCCGAGCAGATGGCGCGCAAATACGGCCTGAGCCGCGATGAACTGGATGCCTATGCCCTGCAAAGCCACCAGCGTGCGGCGCAGGCCCGTGAGCACTGGGCGGGCCAGATCGTGCCGGTGCAGGCCCGCAGTGCCGAAGCCGGTCCGCTGGGCGAGCTGCACACGCAGGACGAAGGCGTGCGCGCCAACGCGACGCTGCAAGGCATCGCCAGCGTCAAGCTGTTGCAGGAAGGTGGCGTGGTCAGCGCGGCCAACGCCAGCCAGATCTGCGACGGCGCTTCGGCCGTGATGGTGGTGAATGAACGCGGCCTGAAAGCCCTGGGTGCAGAGCCGCTGGCGCGTGTCCACCACATGAGCGTGCTGGGCCATGACCCGGTCATCATGCTCGAGGCCCCGATCCCGGCCACGCAGCGTGCGTTGCACAAGGCCGGCATGCGCCTGCAAGACATCGACCTCTACGAAGTCAACGAGGCGTTTGCCAGCGTGGCGCTGGCCTGGCAAAGGGCGCTGCATGCCGATCCCGCGCGGCTCAATGCCGAGGGCGGGGCCATCGCACTGGGGCACCCGCTGGGTGCGTCGGGTACGCGGCTGGCCACCACGCTCATCCACGCCTTGCACCGCACCGGAGGCCGCTATGGCCTGCAGACCATGTGCGAAGGCGGTGGCATGGCCAATGTGACGGTGTTCGAGCGCTGCTGAACCTCAGGCCTTGGCGGGCTTGCGCAGCACTTTCTGGCGCATGAAGCGGCCCGCCGCCTGCGTTGCATGACGCGCACGCCCCAGGACACCGCGCCAGCCGCGCTGCGCGTCAGCCGGGTTGGGCGGCAGGTCCCAGCGCTTGGCTGGGTCATGAAAAGTGCTGCCCAAAAGCCAGATGATCAACACCATCAGTTCAGCCATGGCGGCCAACAGCATGACCACGATCCACGGCACGCCCGACCACAGGAAATGCCCGGCCACGGCGGCCCCGATCAGCCACACGGCGCTGGCAGTGCCGATCAGGAGTTGGGTGTTGGGCAAGGTGGCCATGGACAAGCTCAGTTCTTGTGCAGCTCGGCGTTCAGCTCGCCCCAGCTCTTGTTGCGCGGGATGGCGTGCAGCGCGCCGCTTTGCGAATCGCGGCGGAACAGGATGCCGTTCTTGCCGGACAGTTCCTTGGCCTTGACGGTGCTGCCGTCGGGCAGCTGCACGCGGCTGCCGCCAGTGATGTAGCAGCCGGCTTCGACCACGCAGTCGTCGCCCAGCGAGATGCCGATGCCGGCATTCGCCCCCAGCAGGCAGCGCTTGCCCACCTTGATGACTTCCTTGCCGCCGCCCGAGAGCGTGCCCATGATGGACGCGCCGCCACCGATGTCGCTGGCGTCATCGACCACCACGCCCGCGCTGATGCGGCCTTCGACCATGCTGGCGCCCAAGGTGCCGGCGTTGAAGTTGCAAAAGCCCTCGTGCATGACGGTGGTGCCGCTGGCCAGGTGCGCGCCCAGGCGCACGCGGTCGGCGTTGGCGATGCGCACGCCGCTCGGGATCACGTAATCGGTCATCTGCGGGAACTTGTCCACGCCCTTGACTTCGAGCATGCGGCCGGCGGCGCGTGCTTTGAGCCGGGCGGCGGGCACGTCGGCAATGGCGCAGGGGCCGAAGTTGGTCCAGGCCACGTTGGCCAGCAGTCCGAAGATGCCGGTCACGTTGGCGCCGTGCGGCTGAACCAGGCGGTGGCTGAGCAGGTGCAGGCGCAGGTAGGCGTCGTGGGTGTCGGCGGGCGCATCGGCCAGGCTCTTGATTTCGGTGCGCACGGCGACCACGGTGGTGTTGCGCACGCTGCAAGGTGCCATGGCCTTGGCCACCTCAGCGCCCAGGGCCGCCACGGCCTCGGCTTCGGTCAGGCGGGTGCTGCCGCTGGCGGCAATGCCATCCATCAATTCAGGTGTCGGGAACCAGGTGTCCAGAACGGTGCCGTCGGCGGCCAGGGTGGCCAGGCCAATGGCGCGGGCGCCGGTGGTGACAAAGGTGCTCATGTGTTGTTCTCCGCAGCAGATACGTGAAACCCGCCATTATCGGGGAGGCGGGCCACTCGCACTCATGCCGGCCGGCGGTTCACCAGCACGATGCCAGCCGCCACCAGCGCCAGCGACGCCAGCAAGGTGGGGGTCACGGCTTCGCCCAGCAGCAAGGCGCCAAACAGCAGTGCGAACAGCGGCGTGAGGAACACGAATACGGAAATCTTGGTGGCGGGGTAGCGCCCGAGCATCCACATCCAGACCAGGTAGCTGGCAAAGGCGCCCACACCAGCCTGAACCGCCATGATGGTCCATGCCATGCGGCTCCAGTTGAACGACCAGGTTTCTCCCAGGGCCAGCGACACCCCCGACAAGGACACGGCCGTGAAGGCGATCTGATAGAAAAGCAATTTTTCGGGCGAGATGCGCGTGAGGTTGGTGGCGCGGATCGACACGGTGGTCAGCCCCCAGAAGGCGCCAGCCAGCAGACCCATCAGGTCGCCGCGAGCGCTGCCGCCGCCCATGCCCTCGCGCAGCGCAAACACCACGGCGATGAAGGCGCAGACCAGTCCCAGCCATTGCAGCGGACGCAGGTGCTCGGATTTCACAAACACAGGCACCAAGGCCGCCACCCAGAACGGCGAGGTGTAGAGGAACACCGTCAGCCGGGATGCGCTGGTGTGCAGCAGGCCCTGGTAAATGAAGGCGAATTCGGCCGCGAACAGGGCGCCGGCGAGCAGGCCCGCCCACAAGCTGCCGTCGCGTCGGAACAATGCAATACCGCGCCAGCGGCACCAGACGAACAGCAACAGCGTGGCCCCCACACAGCGCAGTGCTGCCTGCATGACGGGGGGTACCTCGGGCAGGGTGAGCTTGACCAGAATCTGCTGCAGCCCCCAGAACATGCAGCACAGCACCAGAATGCCGATGGCCAGGCCGTCGAGGTGGTCTTTGCGTTGAACAGAATTCATACCGCCATTCTGAACCTGGCCAGGCAGGGGGTCTGTCGTCTGCGTGCGGGTAACATGGCCGCATGTTGTTGCCTCATTTCACCGCGCTGGGCGCGGGTCCGACGGTGCTGATGCTGCACGGCGCCGCTGGCGGTTACCGCAGTTTCGCGCCGCAGGTCGAGCACTATGCCCTGCAGGGTTTCCGTGCAATTGCCTGGGACATGCCTGGCTATGGTCTCAGCGCCCCGGTCGAGCCCTATGGCGTACGGGGGCTGGCGCAAAGCTGCATCCACCTGATCGAGGCTTTGTTACCGCCCGAGGCCCAAGACCCGCAGCGCTCGGTGGTGCTGCTGGGCCATGGGCTGGGCGGCATGGTGGCGCAGGAGGTGGTGATGCGTCGTCCGGAACTGGTCAGCCGGCTGGTGCTCAGTGGCAGCACCAGTGGCCCGGATTCCGGCTGGGCCGAAGAAGCGCAGCGGCAAATCGCCTTGCTCGATGCCTCTGCCAACGACATGCTTGCACTCGCCAAGACGGTGCTGCCCGGACAGACCGGCCCTTTGGCGCTGGCCGAGGGGGTGCAGCTGGCGCGTCACTGCATGGCCCAGGTGTCACCGGTGACCTACCGGTTGGCCCTGCAGGCGCAAGCCGCGTTTGACCGCGATGCCGCACTGGCCCACATCCACGTGCCGACCTTGTTGATCACAGGCGAACAGGACCCTGTTGCACCCGGCCGCGCGATTGAACGCATGGCGGGCAAAATCCACGGCAGCCGCTGGGTGCAGATGCCTGGCGTGGGCCACTGGCAGAACCTGGAGGCGCCCGATGCCTTTGACGCCCTGGTGCTGGATTTTCTGCACCAGCGCGTGGACCGGTGGCTGCATTGAGCTGAGGAAAGTCCGGACAAGATGCAAAGAAGAGACCTGAACCGGCTGGCCCTGGCCTGGGCCCTGTCGGCCTGGGCCCGCGTGGGACCGGCGCACGCCAGTGGACGCCGGCCTGCCGGTCCCGCCTGGCAGACCAATCCGTTTGCATTGGGCGTGGCCAGCGGCCAGCCCCGGCCCGACAGTGTCGTGCTGTGGACGCGCCTGGTGTTTGCCGAGGCAGATGCCGCCTGGCAGAGCTTGCCGCAGACCGTGCTGTGCGAGGTGTTTGCCGACGATGCCTTGCGTCAGCCGGTGCGCCAGTGGCAGGTGGACACCGATGGCCGCCGTGGCCACAGCGTGCATGTGCTGGCCCAGGGCTTGCAGCCTGGACGCACCTACTGGTACCGCTTTGTGTGTGGCAGTGCGAGCAGTCCGGTCGGGCGCACCCGCACCGCGCCCGCGCCCGACGCGCGCGTGCCGCAGCTGCGCATTGGCCAGGCCTCGTGCCAGCATTACGAACAGGGCCACTATGTGGCGCACCGCGAGATGGCGCAGCGCGATCTGGACTTCGTGCTGTTTGTGGGCGACTACATCTACGAAAGCACCAACCCCAAATACCGCATCCGCACCCACAAAGGGGGCGTGCCGAAAACACTTGACGAATACCGCGCCCGCCATGCGCAGTACAAGGGCGATGCCGACCTGCGTGCCTGCCATGCCGCGCACCCTTGGGTGATGACCTGGGACGACCACGAGGTGGTCAACGACTACGCCAATGACCTGGACCGGGACTATTCCGACCCGGCGGTGTTCCTGCGCCGCCGCGCCGCTGCCTACCAGGCCTATTTCGAGCACATGCCGGTGCGCGTGGGCCCGGACCCGCAGGTGCCCCACCAGATGCGCATCCACGACCGCATGGCCTGGGGGCAACTGGCCGATGTGTGGACGCTGGACTGCCGCCAGTACCGCGACCACCAGGCCTGCCCCGACCCGAACCGTGGAGGTGCCCGCGTGGTGGTGGGTTGCGATGCCTTGCAGGATGCGCGCCGCAGCATGCTGGGCAGCGCGCAGGAAGCTTGGCTGATGCAAGGCCTGGCCGACAGCCCCCGACGCTGGAAGCTGATCGCGCAGTCCACGCAGATGAGTTCTTCGGGCGTGGCCACGCCATTGGGGCGCAGCAGCTTCAACGACGCCTGGGATGGTTACCCGATGGCGCGCGAGCGCCTGCTCTCGGGCATGGCCGACATGAAATTGCACAACGCCCTGGTGCTGGGCGGGGATGTACACATGAACGTGGCGGCCAATCTGCGCGTGCGGCCCAACGACGCGCAGTCGCCCGTGGTGGCCAGCGAGATCGTGACCACGTCCATCAGTTCACGCGGAATGGGCGAGAGCATGCTGGCTGCCATCCGGGACAACAACCCGGACATCCGCCATGCGCGCTCGGACGAGCGCGGCTACACCTTGTTGGAAGTTCGTGCGGATGGCGTGTCTGTCGCCTTCAGGGCCACGCCGCATCCGGTTCAATCGGACAGCGTGTTGCGCGACCAAGCCCGCTTTGAAGTGGTGGCCGGTCGCGCGGGTGTGCAGGCGGTCTGATCCTGTGTGTTGTGGGAGGCCGCCCCTGCGGCCGAAATGCTTCGCGCGCAGGGGCGCGCTCCCACAAGGCAATGCTTACCGAACCATCAGCACCGGCACCTTGCTGTGGGCCAGCACCTGCGTGGCGACCGAGCCCATCACCAGGTTACCAAACACGCCGTGGCCGTGCGAACCCATGACGACCATGTCGAACTTGCCTGACTCGGCCACCTTGCAGATGGTTTCGCCGGCGTGGCCGACCTTGGACACGGTTTTGGGGTTGATGCCGTGGCGCATCAGGAAATTTGTGGCCGGGCCGAGCACTTTCTCGGATTCCTCGCGGTACCAGGTGTCCGTGGCTTCCTTGCCCACCACGCGGCGGGCATGCGCGGGCAGCTGGGCCTGCACCGTCAGCAGGGTGAAGCTGTTGGTAGGCGCCAGCCATTCTTCATGCGTGGCCAGATAAGCCAGCATTTTTTTGGTGTAGGCACTGCCATCGACGGCGAGCAGGATCTTCATCAGAGGGACTCCTTCAGGGGGTTGTGTCTGAATTGATTGTAGTCACAGCCTGTGAAATGGCGAGCGTGCATTGCGGCACAAAACGCGCTTGCTCCCCCTTGCCGGCGTAGCCCAAGGGGTTGGCCACCACGCGGCAGCCTTCCTGTGTGTAGTCGCTGGGGCAGTGCAGGTGTCCGTGCAGCCACAGTTGTGCGTGGGGCAAGAGTGCATCGAGTGCATTGCAAAAGCCCGCTGTGCCTGGCACCAGACCGTAGCGCGGATCGGCGCTGCGCAGGCTGGGTGCGAAATGCGTCACCGCCACGGTGGGGCCTTTGTGGGGTTGGCGCAGTGTGTCGGTCAGCCATTGCTGGCAGATCAGCGCCTGCTCGCGCACCTGCTGCGCCAGCCACGGTTCGCCGTGGCGTGTGGTGCCGGTCTTTCGCAGGTACCAGTTGGCAGCACGAAAGGCTTTTTCGCGTGCCTTGAGCTGCGCGGTGTAGCTGCCGGGCAGGGCGTGCTGCGCGGGCAGATCGGGCAGAGGCTGTCCCGCCAGCGGGCCGAGTGCGTCAAAGTCGGACCACAAGGTGGTGCCGACAAAGCGCACGCCCTGCAGCACATGCGTTTCGCGCTCCAGCCAGACGATGCCCAGCCGCGCGCAGGTCTCGCGCAGGCGCGCGTGGGCCTCGTCAAAGTCCAGAGCGTCGTACTCGTGGTTGCCTGGCACGAAGAGCACCGGCACTGGCCAGCCGCGCAGCGGCGAGAAGCGGCCAAGGCCGAAATCGGGGTCGTCCAGCGTGGACAGGGCCGAGCCGCTCTGGTAGGAGCCGATGTCGCCAGCCAGCACCAGCAGGTCAGCATCAGGCGCAGGCTCGGGCGTGAAACCGGGGTTGCTTTCCAGATGCAGGTCCGACAGCAATTGCAGCCTCATGTGCCGGCCTCCGGTGTGCGCCCGTTAGCGAATGCGGCCTGGGCGACTTCCAGCAGTTGCTGGCGCAGCCACTGGTGGGCCGGGTGATCGTGCTGGCGTTCGTGCCACAGCGCCTCCACGTGCACCGGTGGCACATCCAGTGGCAGCTGGCGCACCACGAGCTGGTCGCTCATGCCGGTGGTCGGCACGAAGTGCCAGGGCAGCACCGTCAGCAAATCGGAATTGACCACCACGCGGCCGGCGGTGAAGAACTGGTTCACGGTGAGCACGATGCGGCGCTGGCGCCCGATCGAAGAGAGCGCCTCATCGACATAGCCGTAGGGGCGGCCCGAAAAACTCACCAGCAGGTGGCGCGCGGCGCAATAGCTGTCGAGCGTGAGCGGGGTGTCGGCCAGCGGGTGGCCCTTGCGCATCACGCACACGTATTCGCCCGCATACAGGCGCTGGTGGACAAAGTTGATGGGCTCACCGGTCTGTGCGCGTGCGGTCAGATCGGTCAGCACGGCCGGGAAGTAGCCCAGCGCCAGGTCAGCCATGCCGTCCGTCAACAACCGGCGCGGGTCGCGAGTGGTCAGCGGGACCACGCGCACCGATACGCCCGGTGCCGTCTGCTGCAGGCGGATGGCCAAGCCGCCCATCAGTTCGGCGGCGGTGGCGTCGGCCATGGCCAGCACAAAGGTGCTGCTGGCTTCTGCCGGCACAAAGCTGCTGGGCACGATGGCCGTCTGCAGCTGGCGCAAGGCTTGGCGCACGCTGGGCCACAGAGCCAGCGCATGTGCTGTGGGCTCCACCCCCTGGCCTGAGCGCCGCACCAGCTCGTCGCCCAGGCTGTCGCGTAACCGTCGCAGCGCGTTGCTCACGGCCGGCTGTGTCAGCGAGAGGTTGCGGGCCGCCCGCGTCAGGCTGCGCTCGGCCATGACCTCGTCAAACACCCGAAGCAGGTTCAGGTCCAGGGTGCGAAAAGAAAACGACGGGCGGTTCGACATAGACATCACTAACGTGAATGATATACATCATCAATATAAAGTTGAACAACACCAGTGGAAACCCTAATATCTGCCCTGTGGTTTTGTCAATGAACCTGCCAAAACCAAATAAATTGATACGAAGGGATGAAAATGAACGCACAAGCACACACCTCCGCTCCTCTGGGGGCACCCGTCGAACGCACCTCCTCTCGCGCCTTGGCCAGCCTGCTGCTGGCGGCTGGCGTGTCTGCTCTGGTGGTGTTGGCTGATCAGCTGCTGGACAGCTGGGCCGAGCGCCACGAGATGGCGGCCTGGCTGGTGCTGTGGGGCATCGCCGTGGCCGCCATCGTGCTGCTGCGCGGCATCACCCGTGTGGTGGCCCGCAAGGCCATGAGCGCCCTGGATGCCTGGTCTGCCGGTGTGGCTCAGCGCCGTGCCGACGAGCGCCTGTGGACCATGGCCCAGACCGACGCCCGCCTGATGGCCGACCTGCAGGCCGCGCTCGACCGCAGCGGCTCCACGCCAGCCAAGGATGTCATGGACCTGACCCAGCGCCGAGTCGCCCGCATCCTGCGCGACCGCCTCTACTACATCTGATCGCTCAGAAGCGCTGTTTTGAAAGAGCCTCCTTCGGGAGGCTTTTTTCGTCGCTCAGGGGGGCGGCCTACTTGCGCGACGCCAGCCAGATGCCTGGCAGGATCAGCGCAGCCCCGCCCAGGTGGTGCCAGCCCATGGGCTCGCCCAGCACCAGCCAGGCGGTGACGCCGCCATACAGCGGCCCCAGGTAGAGGCTGGCGGCCACGCGGCTGGCGCCCAGCACTTTTTGCGCAAACCCGTAAGCCCAGTAAGCCCCCACGCCGGGTACCAGTCCGGCGGCCAGCACCAAGCCGCTGGCGGCCCAGCTCCATTCGGGCCGGTCGGCCTGCACCCATTCCCACAGGGCGAAGGGCAGCAGTGTGAGCACGCCACCCATGCAGATCGCGGCCAGGCGGGCGGTTGAGCTCAGCGGGCTGCTCCACTTCTTTTGCAAGAGGGCATAGGCGGCCCAGGCGATCACGGCAGCGACGATCCAGGCATCCCCCGGCACCCACTGCACCTGCGACAGGCGCAGCCACTGGCCCTTGACCACCACATGGAACACACCCGCCAGCGCCAGGACCACGCCCGTGGCCTGCCGCCAGGACAGGCGTTCGCCCAGCCAGAACACGGCGCCCAGCGCAATCAGCACCGGCGAGGCGGCATAGATCAGCGCGATGTTCATGGCCGAGGTGGTGCGCGCACCGATGTACACCCAGGCCCCGCAGACCAGCATGCCCAGCGCGCCGAGCACCAGGTACTGCCAGCCCGCGCCCAGGATGTGCTGCCGCTGGCGCCGCAGCTCGCGGCGGGCAATGAAAATCAGAATCGCACCCGCCAGCGCCCAGCGGCCCAGGGCCAGCACATGCGGCTGGACGATGCCCGGCGCGGTGCGGGCCACCAGGTAATTGACGGTCCACATGGCCGGGGCCACCCACAGCAGCATGAGGGCCAGACGCTGGCGGAATTCGGGGGAACTGGATGGCGACATCTCTCCATTGTCGATGGGCCAGCCATGTTTCCCCTGTCTTGCACGCGCACAGGGGAAAAGCTGCACCGCGCTGAAGCGCTGAAAAAAAACCGCCCCGGTTTGTGGCCGGGGCGGTCGCAAGGTCAGGCGCCGGGTGGGCGCTGGACCCGATTCGTGAGCGTTTGGATCAAGCAGCGATCAGGCGCTTTTCCAGATCGGCACGCGTGTCCAGCAAGGCCTCGGGCAGGCGCTGGGCCAGCTTGGCGAAGTGCTCGTCGTGCAGCTTGAACTCCTCGGCCCAGGCGGCCTTGTCGATGCTGGTGACCTTGGCGAACTGTTCAGCGCTGAACTCGATGCCGTTCCAGTTGATCTCGGCGTAAGTTGGGGCGATGCCGAACATGGTCTGCTGACCGGCGGCCTTGCCTTCGAGGCGGTCGATGATCCACTTGAGCACGCGCATGTTGTCGCCGTAGCCGGGCCACACGAACGAACCGCTCTCGTCCTTGCGGAACCAGTTGACGCAGTACATGGCGGGCAGCTTGTAGCCGGCGGCTTGCTGTTTGGCACCCATGTCCAGCCAGTGCTGGAAGTAGTCGCTCATGTTGTAGCCGCAAAACGGCAGCATGGCGAAGGGGTCGCGGCGCACCACGCCCTGCGCGCCAAAGGCGGCGGCGGTGGTCTCGGAGCCCATGGTCGCGGCCATGTACACACCTTCGGTCCAGCTGCGGGCCTCGGTGACCAGCGGCACGGTGGTCGAGCGGCGGCCACCGAACATCATGGCGTCGATCGCCACGCCGTTGGCGTCGTCCCACTGGGGGTCGAGTGCGGGGTTGTTGGTGGCAGCGATCGTGAAGCGGGCGTTGGGGTGGGCCGCCTTGGCGCCGGTTTCCTTGGCGATCTGGGGCGTCCAGTCCTTGCCCTGCCAGTCGATCAGGTGATCAGGCAGCTTGCCGGTGTCCTTTTCCATGCCTTCCCACCAGACGTCGCCGTCATCGGTCAGGGCCACGTTGGTGAAGATCACGTCCTTGTGCAGGCTCAGCATGCAGTTCGGATTGGTCTTCATGTTGGTGCCAGGGGCCACGCCGAAGTAGCCGGCCTCGGGGTTGATGGCGTACATCTTGCCGTCTGCGTGCGGCTTGATCCAGGCGATGTCGTCGCCGATGGTGGTGACTTTCCAGCCGTCAAAGGCCTTGGGCGGCACCAGCATCGAGAAGTTGGTCTTGCCGCAGGCGCTGGGGAAGGCGGCCGCGACGTGGTACTTCTTGCCCTCGGGGCTGGTCACGCCCAGGATCAACATGTGCTCGGCCAGCCAGCCGCCGTCCTTGCCCATGGTGGACGCAATGCGCAGCGCAAAGCACTTCTTGCCCAGCAGCGCGTTGCCGCCGTAGCCCGAACCATACGACCAGATCTCGCGCGTTTCGGGGTAATGCACGATGTACTTGGTGGTCGGGTTGCAGGGCCAGGCGGTCTTGTCCTTTTCGCCAGCGGCCAGCGGGGCGCCCACGGTGTGCACGCAGGGCACGAACTCGCCATCGGTGCCGAGCACGTCGTACACCGCCTTGCCCATGCGGGTCATCAGCTTCTGGTTGACGACCACGTAGGCGCTGTCGGTCAGCTCGATGCCGATGTGGGCGATGTGCGAACCCAGCGGGCCCATGGAGAAGGGCACCACGTACATGGTGCGACCCTTCATGCAGCCGTCAAACAACGGATTGAGGGTGGCGCGCATCTCGGCCGGGGCCATCCAGTTGTTGGTCGGGCCGGCGTCTTCCTTTTTCTCGGAACAGATGTAGGTGCGGTCTTCCACGCGGGCCACGTCCGAAGGATCGGTCCAGGCCAGGAAGGAGTTGGCGCGCTTGGCGGGGTTGAGCTTCTTGAAGGTGCCGGCATCGACCAGTTCCTGGCACAGGCGGTCGTATTCCTCTTGCGAGCCGTCGGCCCAGTAGATGTTGTCGGGCTTGCACAGGGCGGCCATTTCGGCGACCCAGGCGATCAGTTTGGCGTTCTTGACGTAGGCCGGTGTGTTCAGGTTCAAGCCCTGCATCACGGGTGAGTTCATGGGAAAAGCTCCAAAGTTTGAAATCGTCTTTCCACAGGGCAAAAGCACTTGTTGACCTCTGGAAAAACGATGACCGGGTCTGCAAGACGTCCGGTCATGGGCCTGTCACACAGGGCGTGTAACCCTCTGGTAACCGGCAGGAGACCGATTTTAGGGAGGCCGCTTCTTTTGTGCCTGTCATCAGGCTGAAAATCTATGCAATAAATGCATTACTTTATGCGAAGACCAATTTGGGGCACAAAAAAACCCGCCTGAAGCGGGTTTTGCGAGCTTTCGCCGGGCGATCAGGCCATGAACACGGCGATGAAAGCCAGCAGGAAGATCAGCAGGCCGCCCACCACGGGGATCACGACCGGAATGTGTTTGACCACGGCCTCTGCCGGATCGACGGGGTGTTGTTCGTTGTGGGCCGACATGGGGTATCTCCAAACTCGAATATGGGCCGTATTGTAGCCAAGACCAATACGGGATGGATTGAGGTCAGAAAACACGCTGAGCTGAGCCACAAAACGCGTGCCATGCCCGCGTCCTTGCTGGACGCTTTGCCTCTGTTGCAAAAAAATCCTTTGCAGGTGGGCGGTGCTCGGTTATGGTCCGCCACAAGTCGGTTTGTCATGGCATGGCAGGAGTCGGGCATGGTCAGACGCATCGCGCAGGAAAGTCGCACCGGGCAAGTGATGCTGCCGCCGGGTCTGGCGGCTGCGCCCGTGCTGGACCTGATGTGCACCCACTTCGTGCTGACCTTGACGCAGCAGCAAGGCGCGCAATTCAACCTCAGGCGCGATCTTTCCGGTCTGCTGCCTTTGTGCGGGCGGCATCTGGTCTGGCCGGTGACGGTGCTGCACCGCTTGCGGCGCTGGCTTGGCCAGCGCGGGCCTGCCTTTGAGGCCTGGTCCGGCCATGAGCAGTTGCAAAACCGTGAATTCCTGGACCGGTTTGCCGTCTGGCGTGGGCCTTACGACGAAGCCACCCTGTTTTTTTATCTGGACGACTACGCCCGCGAAGCGCCCAAGGACCTGATGGCTGTGCTGTCGGCCACGGCGCAATGGCTGGCCCACACGCTCAAGAAGCAGTCCACCCGGGTGCAGAAAAACATTGATGTGCTGGCGCGTCTGCTGCAGCTGAACGCCGCAGAACAAGCGGTGCTGCTGTACGGCACGCTGGCGCGTTACCAACGCGAGTTGCGCAGTCTGCTGGTGGAGTTCAAGGTCAGCAACGCGCCCGAGGCCTACGCCGCGCTGGCCGAGGTGGCAGGTGTGAACGCGGCCGATGTGGCTGAGGCGCTGCGCGCGGGGTCGCGGCTGGAGCGGGTGGGTCTGGTGGACAACCTGCTGTCCGAACACGCCATCACCGACCTGTCGGACCTGATGAAGGTCAGCGACAAACTGCCGCCGGTCCTGATGCGCGAATACAGCGACACCGCCGAACTCATGGCGGTGTTCACGCGCCCAGCACCGAGCAGCAGCCTGAGCGAGGCCGACTTCGACTACGTGGCTGAAGACGCCCGCGTGCTGCGCCAGTTGCTGGCGCGAGCGGTGGCGCGCGGCGAAGTCGGCGTCAACATCCTGCTCTACGGCCCGCCGGGCACCGGCAAGACCGAATTGGCGCGTGTGGTCGCTCAGGCCGCCGGGCTCAAGCTGTTTGAAGTGGAGCACGCCGACCGCGAAGGCCATTCGCTCTCGGGCCGGGACCGCTACCGCTCGCTGCAGATCGCACAGGCCTTTCTGAAAGGCAGCGCGCAGGCGGCGCTGCTGTTTGACGAGGTGGAAGACGTGTTTCCGCCGCTGTCGATGGAGGCCAGCCAGCTCATGGCGCGTGCTGAACAGGTGATCGGGCGTGGCAGCCAGTCGGTCAGCGGCAAGGCCTGGGTCAACCAGATTCTGGAAACCAACCCGGTGCCCACGGTCTGGGTGACCAACCGCATTGAACAGATCGATCCGGCATTCCGCCGCCGCTTTGCCTACCACCTGGAGCTGACCAGCCCACCGCCTGGCGCGCGTGAGCAGCTGGTGCGCAAGGCGCTGGCCGACCACACGGTGGACGACGCGCTGGTGGTGCGGCTGAGCGCACGCCATGACCTGACCCCCGCGCAGATCCACACCGCGGTGCGTTTTGCCGCGCTGGCGCAGGGCGAGGGCGCACCGCTGGATGCGCTGATTGAGCGCCAGCTCGCCCACGCAGACCAGGCTCTGGGCCGTGTGCGCCACCAGCCGCAGGCCGTGCCACCGGTCACGCAATACAGCCTGGACCTGCTGCATGTGGAAAGCCGCCACGAGGTGCCGCGCATCGTGCAGGCGCTGCAGGCGCGCGGCCACGGCTCCTTGTGCTTCCATGGCGCGCCCGGCTCGGGCAAGAGCGCGCTGGCCGCGCACATCGCGCAGGCCTTGGGCAAACCGCTGCGCATCCGTCAGGCCAGCGACCTGATGAGCAAGTACGTGGGCGAGACCGAGCAGAACATGGCGGCCATGTTCGCGGAGGCTGAGCGCGAGGGCGCGGTGCTGCTGCTCGATGAGGCCGACAGCTTTTTGCAGGACCGGCGTGGCGCACAGCGCCACTACGAGGTCACCGAGGTCAACGAAATGCTGCAGGGCATGGAGCGCTTTCGCGGCGTCTTCATCTGCACCACCAACCTGATGGATCAGCTGGACGCGGCGGCGCTGCGGCGTTTTGCTTTCAAGGTGAAGTTTCTGCCCCTGCGCCGCGAGCAGCGCGAGGCCATGTTTGTGACCGAGGCTTTGCAGGGCGATGCACAAGCCCTCACGAGCGCCTGGCGCGAACGGCTGGCGCAGCTCGACCAACTGTGCCTGGGTGACTTTGCAGCCGTGCAACGTCAGGTGCAGATCCTGGCTGAAACGCTCGATGCCGAAGCCTTCCTTGCGCAGCTCGAAGCCGAGCACCGCCTCAAGCCCGAGGTGCGCGAGCGCCGGGGTGTGGGTTTTTTGAACTGAAGACGCCTTGGCGATAGGGTCCAGTCGGATCAAGGAGCCATGATCCTGCGCGTGCATTGCAGGAGACATCGATGTATTACGAACCCGGCGTGACGCCGCACGGCTTGCCCCACGACCCTTTCAAGTCCTGCGTGGTGCCCAGACCGATTGGCTGGATCTCCACGGTGGACAGCCAGGGGCGGCACAACCTGGCGCCCTACAGCCAGTTCCAGAACGTCACCTTCAACCCGCCCATCGTCATGTTCTCGGCCAACCAGAACACCGCTGGTGGGCGCAAGGACTCGGTACGCAATGCCGAAGAGACCGGTGAATTCGTCTGGAACATGGCCACCTACGCACTGCGCGAGGCGGTCAACAAATCGGCAGAAGAGCTGTCACACGGGGTCGACGAGTTTGAACATGCGGGCTTGCACAAGCTGCCTTCGCGCAAGGTCAAGCCCATGCGCGTGGCAGGTTCACCCATCCAGTTCGAATGTGTGTACCTCAACACCCTGCGTTTTCCGGGCGTGCCACCCATGGGCACGGCCGATGTGGTGTTTGGCCGCGTGGTCGCGATCCACATCGACGACGCGGTGATCGACGGCCAGGGCATGCTCGACATCCTCAAGATCCAGCCGCTGGCGCGCATGGGCTATTACGACTACACCTTCGTCGACAACAAGTTCGAAATGGTGATTGGTGGCAACAACACCGCGCTGCTGGCGGGGCTGGAAGGGTCGCCCGACAAGGCGCTTCAGGCCACCCGGTAAAAGCTCAGGTAAACGCCGTCGGGTGCACGGCGCCCACTGCCGATGAACTGGCTTTCGCTGAGCCAGGCCCACTTCTCGCCTGCAGCTTCGAGCCTGGGCTGGCAGCGGAAATAGATGTCGGCCGGGTTGACCGGTTCGCCGCGCAGGATGCGCTGCGAATTTTCCAGCGAGGCAAAACGCAGCGCGGTGTTTTGAACGAACACGCGGGTGCCGTCGTCAAGTTCGATCACGTAGCGTGCGTCCAGGTGCGCTTGCGTGCCGCCCCCCAGAATCAGCTGAAAGTCGGCGCCACCGGCCAGCACTTTGCCGTTGAGCATCGGGCCTGTGACCACACCCCCGGTGATCGGAATCACGCGGCGCAGGCCAGACGCAGTTTGGCCTACCTCCAAAGGGGGCGCGATCGTCACGGCCAGATCGCAGACGTGTTCAAGCTGGGGTGGGGGCAGGGTCTCTGTCATGGCGGGCCTTTACACTTTGCGCAGATTATCTGGTGATCCCATGCTTTCCACCCAAGACAAAACCCGCATCGACGACACCCGCATCGCACTGGTGCGTCCGCTCATGACGCCTGCACTGCTTGAAGAGCGACTGCCGGCCACCCCCGCGCACCTCGCGCTGGTGGAGGCCTCGCGCCAGGCCATCTCGAATGTGCTGCACGGCCAGGACGACCGGCTGGTGGTGGTGGTGGGGCCATGCTCCATCCACGACCATGACCAGGCCATGGACTACGCGCGCCGACTGAAGCTGGAGGCGGACAGGCACGCCAAAGACCTGATCGTGGTCATGCGCGTCTATTTCGAGAAGCCGCGCACCACCGTGGGCTGGAAGGGCTACATCAACGACCCGCATCTGGACGGCAGCTTTGCCATGAACGAAGGTCTGGAGATGGCGCGCAAGCTGCTGCTGGACGTGTTGGACACGGGGCTGCCCGTGGCCACCGAGTTCCTCGATCTGCTCAGCCCGCAGTTCATCAGCGACTTGGTGACCTGGGGCGCGATCGGTGCGCGCACCACCGAAAGCCAGAGCCATCGGCAGTTGGCCAGTGGTCTGTCGTGTCCGGTGGGTTTCAAGAACGGCACCGACGGTGGCGTCAAGGTGGCGGCCGATGCGGTGCTGGCCTCCAGAGCACCACATGCCTTCATGGGCATGACCAAGATGGGCCAGGCCGCGATTTTCGAGACGCGTGGCAACCAGGACGTGCACATCATCCTGCGCGGCGGCAAGGCGCCCAATTACTCGGCGGCCGATGTCGATGCGGCCTGCAAGGTGCTGGAGGCTTCAGGCCTGCAGCCGCAGGTCATGGTGGATGTGTCGCATGCCAACAGCAGCAAGCAGCACGCCAAACAGATCGAAGTGGCGCACGACGTTGCCGGTCAGATTGCTGGCGGTGATCGCCGCATCATGGGCCTGATGATCGAGAGCCATCTGCACGAAGGCCGGCAGGACCAGAAACCGGGTCAGCCCTTGCAGTATGGCGTGTCGATCACCGATGCCTGTATCAGCTTCGAGCAGACGGTGCCGGTTCTGGATGAATTGGCTCAGGCCGTGCAAAAGCGCCGCGCACGCTGATCCGCTCAGTGTCCCAGCATGCCCGCCAGTTCTTCGGCGGGCAGCGCCCAGTCCGAGTCGTCGGCCACGGCCTGCTCCAGAAAGGCACGCTGGCTTTCGGTCCAGATCGGGGCGTGGGGCAAGGCGCAGTCGACGCAGGCCCCTTCGTGCCGTGCAATGAAGTCCTCTATGGCCGCGGCGTCGTGTGGCAGCCCCAGTTGCTTGAACAGATCCGACATGGTGTGAACATTGCCACGCATGGGAAACCCTCCTCAAAGGTTTCAGTGTGAGCATGCGCCTGCTGGCTGGCAATACCCAATCCCCGGTCTGCTCAGGGTTGTTGCACCCAGCTGGCAAATGCCGGCAGGGCCTGCTCTGGGCGAAGGCTGTAGATGGCCGGCAACTCGTAGGGGTGCAGCTCGCGCAGCCGCTGCTCCACCTGTGGGTAGCGGTCAGTGGCGGTTTTGAGCAGCATGCGCCACTCGGGCGCCTGCACCACCTCGCCTTCCCAGCGGTAAATGCTGTCGATGCGTTCGATCTGCGCGCAGGCGCACAAGCCTTCCTCCACAAGGGTGCGTGACAGGCGATGAGCGTCTTCGGCACTGCCAACGGTGGTGAGGATCAACAGGAAAGGCATGCCTCGAGTCTAGCCTGCATGGTTTGTCGCGCGCTCGTCTGCATGTTGTGCGGTCAATGGCTAAGATCCAGTTTTCATCCCGCCTGAAAGACACACACGTGTTCCGTTCCCTCAAGCATCCCGGCGCCATGGCCGTCACGTTGGCCGCTGCCGGCATCCTCATGATCACCATGGGCATGCGTCAGTCCATAGGCCTGTACGTCAGTCCGATCAACACTTCCACCGGGCTGGGCATCGTCACGCTCAGTTTGGCTCTGGCGATTGGCCAGTTCGTCTGGGGTGCGATCCAGCCCGTCGCGGGCGCGCTGGCCGACCGGTACGGTCCGCGCGGCGTGTTGATGGGCGGTGTGCTGCTGATGGCGCTGGCTTCGGCCATCACACCCTTCATGAGCAGTGGCATGGGGCTGGCCATCACGCTGGGTGTGATGTCGGCTGCCGGTTCCGGCGCCGCGAGCTTTTCGGTGCTGATCGGCGCGGCCGCGCAGCGCATGCCAGCGCAGGCACGGGGCACGGCTTCGGGCGTGATCAACGCGGGCGGCTCGTTCGGTCAGTTCGTGTTCGCGCCCATCATCCAGAAGCTGATCCAGTCCATGGGCTGGATGGGGGCCATGTGGGCCACCGCCGTGCTCACGCTGGCCGCATTGCCGCTGGTGGGCAAGCTGACCGCCAAAACCCATGCGGCGCACCCACACCCCGAACCCGACACCGGCCTGAAGCAGGCCATCAAGAATGCCTTTGCCGACCGCAGCTACTGGCTGCTGCATGCAGGTTTTTTCACTTGCGGTTTCCACATCGCTTTTCTCGTGACGCACCTGCCCGGCGAGGTGGACCTGTGCGGTCTGCCGCCTTCGGTGGCCAGCTGGTCGTTGGCCATCATCGGTCTGGCCAATATTTTCGGCAGTCTGTATGCCGGCTCGGCCGTGACCAAGTACCGCAGCAAGCATGTGCTGGCCTGGATGTACGGTTCGCGTGCGGTCCTGGTCATCGCTTACCTGCTGCTGCCCAAGACCGCCTGGACTTTCTACGTGTTCGCCGCCGGTCTGGGCTTCACCTGGCTGGCCACGGTGCCGCCCACGGCCACGGTGGTGGGCAAACTGTTCGGTGCACGCTACCTGGCCACGCTGTTTGGCATGACGCTGCTGTCGCACCAGATCGGGGGCTTCATGGGCGCCTGGCTGGGCGGCCTGGCCATCACGCACTTTGGTGACTACAACTGGATGTGGTATGCCGACATCGTGCTGGCCGCTGGCGCCGCACTCATCAATCTGCCGATCCGCGAGCCGGCGGTGGTCAAGCCCGCAGTGGCCTGATGGCGGGCCGTCTTGTCAAACCATCCGGCGACCCTGACAATCGCCCCATGTCCATCCAGGCCCTGATTGTCGGTATCCACCTCGCGCGCAGCACGCGGGGCAGGCCGGGCGCGCCGCCAGTGTCCTTCTGAAGCCTTGCGGCCTGAGGGTCGCAGGCGCTTCGCTCTCCTTTCCTTTTGTTTGTTCGCGCGCACCACGGACGTGGTGGCGCTGCCATTGCATGGAGAAAAGACATGGCCGATCTGTTTGACAACCCCATGGGCCTGTGCGGCTTCGAGTTCGTCGAGTTCGCATCCCCCACCCCCAATGTGCTGGAGCCGCTGTTTGAAAAGCTGGGTTTCAGTCTTGTTGCGAAACACCGCTCCAAGGATGTGGTGCTCTACCGCCAGGGCGACATCAATTTCATCGTCAACCGCGAGCCGCGCAGCCTTGCGGGCTATTTCGCTGCAGAGCACGGTCCGGGCCCTTGCGCCATGGCGTTCCGTGTGCGTGATGCGCACAAAGCCTATGCGCGTGCCCTGGAGCAGGGGGCCCAGCCGATTGACGTGCCCACCGGCCCGATGGAACTGCGTCTGCCGGCCATCAAGGGCATTGGCGGTGCGCCGCTGTACCTGATCGACCGATTCGAAGACGGCAAGAGCATCTACGACATCGACTTTGAATGGCTGCCTGGCGCCGAGCGCCATCCGGTGGGGCATGGCTTCAAAATGATCGATCACCTCACGCACAATGTCTACAAGGGCCGCATGGCGTTCTGGGGCAGCTTTTACGAGCGCATTTTCAATTTCCGCGAGATCCGCTACTTCGACATCCAGGGCGAGTACACCGGCCTGACCAGCCGCGCCATGACCGCGCCCGACGGCCTGATCCGCATCCCGCTCAACGAGGAGTCGGGCGCCAACGGCGGGCAGATCCAGGAATACCTGCAGCAGTTCAACGGCGAGGGCATCCAGCACATTGCGCTGCTGACGGATGACATCCTCGCCAGCGTGGATGCGCTGCAGATGGCCGGCATCCCGCTCATGACCGCGCCCAACGACATCTACTACGAAATGCTGGCCGAACGCCTGCCCGGTCACGGTGAACCAGTGGGTGAGCTGCAGACGCGGGGCATCCTGCTTGACGGCTCCACCGCGAATGGCGAGAAGCGTCTGTTGCTGCAGATCTTCAGCCAGACGCTGTTGGGCCCGGTGTTCTTCGAATTCATCCAGCGCAAGGCCGACGAAGGTTTCGGCGAAGGCAACTTCAAGGCGCTGTTTGAGTCGATGGAACGTGACCAGCTGCGTCGTGGCGTGATTTGAGCGCTGTACGCAGCGGCTTCAGATGCTGTAACGCGTCTGAAGCCGGCTCAGCAGGTCGTGCAGTGCCTCATGGCGCTCGGGGCCCATGACCTGTCGCTCAAACGTGTCGAACTCGCGCGACAGGGCGATCAGTTCTTCGGTGCTCAGGAGTTGTTCGGCCATGGGGAACAGCACGGTGTTTTCCTGCTCGATGTGCGTCAGCAGCAGCTGGGCGTAAGCCCGCGCCGCCTCGTGAAAGGCCTCGGGCCGCAAGGGCTGCAGGGCCTGGCGCATTTTGCCGATCCAGTGCCGCCCGCGGACATGCTCGGGCAGCAGGCGTTCCACCGTGTGCTGCACTTTCGGGTTGCCGGTCTGCGCCAGGCGCGGGAACAGCAGCTGTTCTTCCTTGCCGTGGTGGCAGGTGTCGGCAAACTCCGCCAGAAAGTCCACCAGTGCCTGCAGGTCCTGCCGCTCCACGGGGTCGTGCGCAATGGCATGCCGGTCGATTTCGGCCAGGATGCGCAGGGCCAGCACGATGGCCTCGTGTTCGTGGCGCAGAACGGCGGTCGCGGTTTTCATGGGACAAGATCCTTGCGGGCATCCAAAACGATGCCGCAAGGTACTGGGAGGGCGTCTGTTTGTCTGTGCGTCAGCTCGCCCGGCACACCTGCAGCACCTGCTCGCCATAGGCCTCGAGCTTTTTGGTGCCAATGCCGCTGATGCCCTGCAGGTCTGCCAGCGACTGCGGCGCGGCTTCGGCAATGGCGGCGAGCGTGGCGTCGTGGAAGATGACGTAGGCGGGCAGGTTGTGTTCTCGGGCAACCTCGGCGCGCCAGGCCTTGAGGTGAATGAAACGCACCATCGCCTCCTGCCCCAGGTTGGCGGCGGCCACTGTGGGGGCGGTGCGGCCCTTGCTTTTGCTGCGCGAGGTTTTCTCGGCGGTGACCGATTCACGCAACAAAACCGACTGCTCCCCGCGCAGCACCGGACGCGAACCATCGGTCAGCTCCAGCGTGTTGAAGCCGTCTTCGCTGCGGACGTTGAGCGCGCCCAGTGCGATCAGCTGGCGCAGCACCGCGCGCAATTGCTGCTCGCTGTAGTCGGCGCCCACGCCAAAGGTGCTCAGCTGGTCGTGCCCGCGCTGCCGGACCTTGTCGGTCAGCTTGCCGCGCACGATGTCCATGGTGTGCGCGGCGCCAAAGCCGCTGCGGCTGGCCTGCTGGCAGCGGTAGACGGTGGACAGCAGCTTTCGTGCGGCGTCCGTGCCGTCCCAGACTTCGGGCGGATTGAGGCAGTTGTCGCAGTTGCCGCAATACGGCATGTAGATGCCGCCGCCGCTGTCCTGCTGCCCGCTGTAGGTTTCGCCAAAGTAGCCCAGCAGCCGCGCACGTCGGCAGTCGGTCGCTTCGGCCAGGGCCAGCAGCGCGTCGAGCTTGCCGCGCATGACCTGCTTGAACTCCTCGGCCGCAGGGCTTTCGTCGATCATGCGGCGCTGGTTGACCACGTCCTGCAGGCCGTAGGCCATCCACGCATCCGACGCGAGCCCGTCGCGCCCGGCGCGGCCGGTTTCCTGGTAGTAGCCTTCGATGTTCTTGGGCATGTCCAGGTGCGCGACAAAGCGCACATCGGGCTTGTCGATGCCCATGCCAAACGCAATGGTGGCGACCATCACCACGCCATCTTCGCGCAGGAATGCGTTCTGGTGTTTCTGCCGCAGCTCAGGCGCGAGTCCCGCGTGGTAGGGCAGCGCCCGAATGCCGGCCTGCACCAGCTGTTCGGCCACTTCTTCGACGCGCTTGCGCGACTGGCAGTACACCACGCCGGCTTC
>JACCDW010067772.1_pt1 | contig 28855 bp, 18 predicted proteins | sample 7449781 | NCBI WGS metagenome assembly JACCDW01 (sample SAMN15323449, study PRJNA562643) | freshwater metagenome | isolation source: river surface water | place: USA:Blue River Watershed | collected 2017-08-18
GCGGTATTAAGCATTTTTAAAGCTAGAAATAACATTAAGAAATTTAACCCGGGCGCCGTTATTGGCACCGGTGGCTACGTTAGTTTTCACCTCTGTTTTATGGCCAGCAGAATGCAAATCCCTGTGATTTTGCAGGAACAAAATGGTTTTGCCGGACTAACCAATAAAGTAGTAGGTTCTAAGGCATCTGTTGTTTGTACCGGATTCCCCGATATGGAAAAGTTCTTTCCAAAAGGCAATTGGATGTTTACAGGCAATCCCGTTAGAGATGCCATAATTAAGACAGGAATAGAAATAGAAAATTCAAAACGAAAGGAATTACTTGTTATAGAATCATCGAAGAAATGGGGATTAAATTCAACAGGTAATTCCACCCTATTTATAACAGGCGGAAGTTTAGGGGCAAGAACTATCAACGAAACCATTTTAAAGCACCTTCCCCAATTGCTATCAGCCGATATCCAAATAATTTGGCAAACCGGGGAACGTTTTTGGAACAGTCACCAATTGGAAATCGAAGCACAAATTAAACAGGTACACCAAAACGGCAATGCTACCCCCATATATGTGTCGCCGTTCATCGATTCCATGGAAATTGCCATGGCAATAGCCAACGTCATCGTATCGCGGGCCGGGGCTATAACGCTATCAGAAATAGCCATTATGGGTACACCCGCTATTTTGGTACCTTCTCCCAATGTTACCGACGACCACCAAACCAAAAATGCACAAGTCTTCGATGGTGTTCACGCAGCGCAGCTGGTTACAGACAGTGAGTGCGGCGAAAAGCTCTATGCCAGCATTATCGATCTAATAAACAAACCAAACAAACGCTTAGAATTTAAAGAAAATCTGCGGGCATTAGCTAAGCCCATGGCAACCGCAACCATAGTAGATCAAATCGACCACATTTTAAATCAAGCATCGCATGCATAATACTATTAAACCTATAAATCAATATTCCAAAGCCTATTTCTTGGGCATCGGAGGTATTGGTATGAGTGCAATAGCAAGGTATTTATTGCATTTAGGCTTGGAGGTCTATGGGTACGATAAAACTAGAACATCCCTTATTGACGATTTGCAACGCGAAGGTGCAACCGTTGTTCTGGATGATAATCAGGATTTATTACCGGAGGGCTGGGTACACAATCCGGAAGTACTATGGATTATAACCCCAGCAATTCCAGCAGATCACAGCGCTTGGAATTATTTAAAATCACAAAAAGTTGAAATTTTTAAACGCTCCGAAGTGCTGGGCTCCATTGCCAGAAATGGATTTTGCATTGCCGTTGCGGGAACGCATGGAAAAACCACTACCTCCACCTTAATCGCTCATTTGTTACATTCCTGTAATGTAAATTTCACTGCATTTCTAGGAGGTATATCGGCCAATTACAATTCCAACTACATCCAAAAATCAGATGGAGAAACGCTGATAATCGAGGGTTCAGGTAAGGAGATTATCGTACTTGAGGCAGATGAATTTGACCGATCTTTCCACAGACTCAATCCCAATTTAGCCGTGATCACCGCCATGGATCCCGACCATCTGGACATTTACGGGACCGAAGAAGAATTTAAACTTGCATTTAATGTCTTTGTAGAGTTGGTTCAAACCGGTTCTACCGATAAGACCAATACAACGCCTTCTAAGGTTCTTGAGAGATCTGATGATTCTGGGAAAACCAAAGATCTTAGGGGTATTGAAGGTTCTACAAAAACTGAAGGCCGCCGAGGAGCTGGGCTGGTACTAAATGAAAAATTAATTCAACAAATCCATACACCTGTCGGGATAGAATTGATCACCTACGGAGAACAGGCACAATCCCAAATTCACTACAAGGACGTTGTTATAAAAAATGGGAACTACCATTTTCAATACAAGGAGAAAGATGCAGAGATTATTGAATTTCAATGCGGCTTACCGGGTTACCACAACATCGAGAACGCTTGTGCTGCACTGGCAATAACCCATCATTTCTTGCAACTTCCAATAGACAAACTGCAAGAAGGTATTAAAACGTACAAAGGTGCCAAACGCAGATTTGAGTATATCATTCGCAATGAAAATTACATCGTTATTGACGATTATGCTCACCACCCCGAAGAATTAAATGCAATTATTCGATCTGTAAAGGCATTGTATCCAAACAGTCCATTAACCGGAATCTTTCAACCCCATTTATTTACACGAACTCGCGATTTTGCCGATGGATTTGCAAACAGTTTATCGCAATTGGATGAGTGCTGGCTGATGGAAATATATCCTGCTCGGGAAAAACCCTTGGAGGGCGTGAATAGCCAATGGCTATTGGAAAAAATCACCGCAAATGCACGTTTGATGGACGGCGAAACAATTTTACAATCCTTAAAACAGCAACCTAAAGAACTGCTGCTTATTCTGGGCGCTGGAGATATCGACAAATTAGTATCACCCATTAAAAACATTTATTCCGCGTTATGAGCTCATTAAAATTAGCCCTAAATAAACGACAATGGCTGGTGGTCATCGTATTATTTTTAATTATTGCGATTTCCATTCTTTGGGGCAAATTCTCCAATGCCTCTAAAAATCGAATTGTTAAAGAAATTGAGATAACCATCAATAAAAATGGATCTACCTACTTTCTAAATACAACAGCCGTGACCGAGTTACTCCGAAAATCGATAGGAAATCCATCGGGTATGGCTGCAGCCGATATTAATACCCAATCCATTGAGGCATCATTAATGAAAAATCCATATGTAAAAAAAGCCGAAGCCTACATAGGTTTGGATGGAATTTTTAAAATTAAAATTGATGAACGAAAGCCGGTGGTGATGATTGAAAACACGCTTGGGGAATCGTACTATTTAGATACTCAAGGAGTGATGATCCCCAACTTGAAAAACAACTTCCCCGATGTGCTGATTGCAAACGGTCAGATCAGCGAAAAACTAAAACCCGGTAAAGAAATTACTCAACTTGTAAGCAAAGAAATATTACGATTAAGTGCATTTATCGCAGCCGATAGCTTGTGGAACGCACAATTTCAACAACTGTATGTAGATAATTACCAAGAGCTGATTTTGATTCCTCGCATTGGGAATCATAGCATTGTTATAGGAAACGCGGAAGAACTCCCCTTAAAGTTCGAAAACCTGCGTCTTTTCTACGACGAAGGCTTCAAAGCCGTTGGTTGGGAGAAGTACAGGCAATTGGATATATCCATAAGGAATCAGGTGATTGGACGCGGTGCTGTACAAAATACTGAACAAAATTAAATACTTACTGAACAAAAAACTAAACACAAAAAACTATTAGATATGGCTATCAATAATAACAACATCATCGTGGGACTAGACATCGGCACAACCAAGGTTTGTGCGATTGTGGGTCAAATGGCCGAAAACGGTAAAATCAACGTTTTAGGCATGGGAAAAGCCCCAAGTTTGGGCGGCGTTGCACGCGGTATGGTGGCAAACGTCAACAAAGCTGTAATAGCAATACAAGCAGCCGTTGAAGATGCAATCAGACAAAGTCAGGTAGATATTAAAACCGTGTTCGTGGGGATCGCGGGACATCATATCAAAAGCCTACAACACCGAGGAACTTTAAGCAGAAAACAATGGGATACAGAAATCACGGAGGATGAATTAAACAAATTAGAATCCGAGATGGAAAATTTGGCTCTCTCTCCTGGCGTTGAAATTTTACATGTTTTACCTCAAGAATATCGAATTGATGGTGAGGACGGAATTAAAGATCCTATTGGCAGAGTTGGCGTTCGAGTTGAATGTAACTACCATATTATCACCGGTGAAACCCACGCTGCCAAGACGATCATCATGGCGGTAAGAAAAGCCGGATTAGAAATTGCTGATTTGGTAGTAGAACCCGTGGCGTCGGCCGCTGCCGTATTATCTGAACCCGAAATGGAAGCAGGGGTTGCTTTGGTGGATATCGGAGGCGGTACTACAGACATCTGTATCTTCGATGACGGTTCCATTAGGCATACTGCTATCATCCCTATAGGTGGCGATCGGATTACCAAAGATCTTCAAGAAGCATTCAGTATTTTGAAAGATCAAGCGGAATTTGTTAAAGTGAACTACGGATCCTGCTACCCAACCGAAGCCATGCGCAACGAAGTGGTGGTTATCCCTGGTTTACCCGGTAGAGCTCCCAAAGAAATTTCCTTGTACGCAATTTCTCAAGTGATTCGTGCCCGCGTTGAAGACATCATTCAGAAAGTTGACTTTGAGATGGCCGTTTCAGGTATCAGACATAAACTCGGCGGCGGCTTGGTATTAACTGGCGGCGGAAGCGCTATGAAAGATATCACTCAATTATTCAATTACCATATTGGATTAGAAGTTCATATTGGAAGTCCTGGTCAACATTTGGGTAAAGGCATGATTGACGAAGTAAGGAATCCCATGTTCGCAACCGGTATCGGCTTAGTAATGAAAGGATTTGACCTTGCTATTAAACACGGAATGGGTATTGGCAACACGGTAATTCACAAGGAAGAAGTTAAACCAACTGTGGAGGAACCATTCTTTGTGGACGAAGTATCCAATGAACCCGAAATACCGCATCAAAAACCCGATAAATCCCCATTCCCAGGCTCCAAATGGAGTGGAAATTTGTTCACCGAACTAAAAAATTGGTTGAATGAAGGTGACGATTTCAACAAAAACTAAAGATCGAAAGGACAACAAATGACCTATTTCCAACCAGAAATACAAGCAAATAGAAACAACCTTATTAAGGTAATTGGCGTAGGTGGCGGCGGAAGCAATGCGGTTAATTACATGTTTAAACATGGAATTGAGGGTGTTGATTTCTTTATCTGCAACACCGACGTGCAAGCATTAAACAGCAGCCCAGTAGAATATAAGTTGCAATTGGGCATCAACCTTACCGAGGGTTTAGGAGCAGGTTCTATGCCCGATATGGGAGAGAAAGCCGCGATGGAGAGTGTGATGGCCATCCGCCAAATCCTAGAAAATAATACCAAAATGGTATTCATTACTGCTGGGATGGGTGGTGGCACAGGAACCGGCGCTGCACCCATTATTGCTAAAATCGCCAAGGAACTGAATGTTCTAACTGTGGGTATCGTTACACTACCTTTTGAAGACGAAGGGCCACAACGTATCAATCAAGCTCGAGAAGGGCTAGAGAAACTCAAGCCCCACGTGGATGCCTTGATTTCTATTTCCAACGATCGAATCGTAGATATGTATGGCGATCTAACCATCACCCAAGCATTTGCAAAAGCAGACGATATATTATGCACAGCGGCTAGAGGTATTGCAGAAATTATCACTAAACCAGGACAAATAAACGTTGACTTTATGGATGTTCAAACCGCAGTTTCTAACAGCGGTAGAGCAATCCTAGGTACTGGAATTGCTTCGGGTGCCAATAGAGCTGAAGATGCAGTTAGAACCGCTTTGGATAGCCCATTATTAGACAACGTAAAAATTCGTGGCGCTAAACATTTACTGGTGAATTTCACTTACGGCGATAAAGAACCCGTTATGAGTGAGATTTCCAAAGTTAAACGATATTTACAAGAAGAAGCAGGACATAGCGCACACCTTAAAATGGGTATTACCAAGGATGATTCGCTCACAGATGAAATATCCATTACTGTAATCGCAACCGGTTTCGAGGTAAGCAATGCTATTGAAAACCCGAACCATGGACTTCAATCCATGCAATCACCGTCTGCCTTCGGAGTAATTCAAACCGGCGTTTGGCCCAATGAAATGTCCAAACCTTCTTTTGCAAATTCAGAAAATTCAACAGAAATTCCGGCTACCAACAACCCCATTTTCCCTACTCCATCCGCAGTTATTCCAACTGGAAATAATCCAACTGCAGCACCAAGTGTTGAAAATGGCAATTCAGGAAACACCCAAATGAATAACGAGATTCCCGGGCTATTCAACTCGGCATTTGGCGGTGGAATGAATGGATATGGATTGAATAACATACCCAATCAAGCTCAAAATACTATAGATGTAAACAACAACGTTCCGCAGAACACCAGATTACACGAATCACCCGCGAATCACCAAAATGCGATGAATCCTGTGAATCAAGTTCCCGTTCCTTACGAAGCCCTGAACGACTTGTTTAACGAAAATCCTTTGTCCGATATTTTCAAAGAAAATCACTTAGAAAAACAGCGAGGCAATAGAACAAACGTATTGGATGATTACGATGTTCCTGCTTATTTACGAAAAGGAATCAACTTACAATCAGCTCCTCCCAGCAATAGCCAGCTGGTTTCTAAAATAACGATACAAGAGGAAAACGCCTCCGCAGATAGGGATTTAACAATAAGACCCAATCGACATCTGCATGACAACGTGGATTGATAGCCAATTAATCCCCTAACGAAGAAGGTCGCTCCCCACGGGCGGCCTTTCTTTTTGCCCGTTTGTAGGGACAATTCAGTTGTTATCAACCGATTTTATAACTCTTCATCAACATGTCGCACATTTCTTGAACCCAATACTACAATCCCCAATTTTCAAGTAATTCAACATCCAATTCTCGAATAACAAAATAGACAAATCACCCTATTTACGAATAACGAATTCACCCATCCGCTGGGTTAAATCAACCTTTACCTTTTTAATGAGATTACCCTGGCGTTCCCTGATTCAATGAATCTCTATACAAGTTGCAATATCGATTTGCAACTCCAATCGCTCCGAATTTTTCAATTGCAAATTCACGATTCCGTGCTGATAAATCCGCCTTTTCGTTTACTCCTAAATTACCCCAATTCCTTATCCAATTCGCCATACCATTCAGATCCATAAACTCCCCGCAAAAACCCAAATCCCCCACGATCATCTCCGGAATTCCACCCACATTAAAAGCCGCTACAGGAACTCCCATACATTGAGCCTCCATTATTGTTGTAGGAAGATTCTCTTCGTGCGAGGTAGTTACATACAAATCAGCAATACTGTATACATCCCTGATCTCTTCTCCAGAATTTAACAAACCTAGAGCTACGAAATCCATGTTCACTCCAACACTGTCAGGCCACCGATCACCCACAACCACAGAAACCCATTCCCCCGGTTCCTGCTGATCTAGAATATGGGAAAGTCCTGCAAATTCTGCAAATCCCTTTTTAGGATTAGATAAATTCGCCGAAATAAATAATAATACCTTTTTGGACACTGGAATACTCCACCTCCTCTTAATGTCATCTACAGAACCAACCAACGTCCTGTTAAAAAACTCTACGTCCAATGGGTTAGAAATTACCGATATTTCATTACATCTCAGAAAATCAGATCGTTGACTTGCCTGATTTTTCAACCACTGGGATGGCGTAACCAAATGCAAATTTGTGGCTGCTAGAATTTCCGATTTCTTCTTAAATACGCTAACCGATAAATCCGTAGAACTTGGTTTAATGAGATACTGACAGTTTCCACAACCTGATGTGAAATTGGTACATCCTCGAGGATGGTAACAACCACCGGTGAAGGGCCACATATCATGACATGTCCAAAAAACAGGCTTCCCAAGTTCCAAAATCTGAACTATTCCCTCTAAGGATAAAAACCCCTTATTAATCCAGTGCAGGTGAATTATATCGGCATCTTTAAGAACTTCCCAATTTCTAGGAGAGATTCCTGTTTTACCGTGACTGAATGCAAATCGAAGTTTCTTAGACTTTTCGAATCGTAAAAAATCAAACTTTTCTAAAGCATGCAACAAAAATGCATACCATTTCTTGACTTTTGTATCAGCCCAACAATTTGGATGAGTTGCATTGTATTCGAAAATCCAATGCCGTGATTGAAATCCTTCCGTTTTATTAATCGCTTCCGATAAGCGATTGCCGGCAACAAAAGCACCGCCTGAACCCGCTGCGTTAATATGTACAACCGAAATAGATTTCATCAATTGCGAATGTCGAATTTAATACTTTTCGACAAAGCCAGAGCCAAAACAAACGCAATCATCATCAAAATTCCTCCGCCAAAGTAAGGCAAAGAGGAATAATAATCGTATAAGAATCCTGAAATCAACGGACCGATTGCACGGGCCAATGATCCCATACTTTGCAATAAACCTAGAATTTTTCCTTGAGCATCGGGCGGAGCATTGAGTGAAACCAATGAATTAATGGAAGGCATCAGTAAACCGTTAGCGAAGGCTAAAAACATTACTGCTATCACCTGTACGGGATAAAACCACGTCGCATCGGGAGGTAACGGTATAAGGGTCAAGCCAATTGCTGCCATCGGACAACCCCAAATTAGCATCTTCTTAATTCCCAATTTCTTCTGAAACACTCCTATTAATCCACCCTGAACTACCGCACTGAATACCCCAATCATCGCAAAAACATATCCAATTTCATTGGGCTTGAGATGGTATTTCTCATCCCATAGAACACTGGCATTGGTTTGCATCATACTAAATGCAGCCGTGTAAATAAAACTCACCAAGAACAATTCCCCTATCACATCAATTCGCCATACGGTTACCATTCCTTTAAATGTCTCTGATACCTTGCGATATTCGCTTACTTTATCCATCAAACTTTCAGGTAACAATAACCAGGCTAATATAAAATTCACTGCACATAAAACTGCAGTAAAAACACCAATATAATAGAGTCCTTGTCCACCGGCCAACTCCCCCATGGAGTACAATTCTCCTCCAATAAATGGCCCAAAAACAAACCCCAATCCAAATGCAGCCCCGATGATTCCCATTCGTTTAGCGCGTTCTTGAGGAGGAGTGATATCAGCAATATACGCTTGCGCGGCGGCGATGTTTGCACTTCCAAATCCTGAGACAATCCTAGCCACCATCAACATCCAAAAACTACCGGCTATACCCAATAGATAATACCCTATAATGTTGGCGATGATACTTCCTAAAATGATGGGTCTCCGACCAATTCTATCACTAAGACTTCCAAAAATCGGCGCAAAAATGAACTGAATAATTGAAAACACACCCGCAGCCAATCCAACTGCCACATTAGGCGAAAATCCTACATGACTTATCTCGGCGAACGATTTTGTTATGGGAGAAAGATTAGGTATCACGATACCAAATCCCAACAAATCAATAAAAATGGTGAGAAATAATATTCCTATACGTTTATCTTTCATTCAAATTGTAATTTGGAAGCCATCCATGATTCAGACAAAGACAAATACGTATTATCCCTAAGTTCGCCCAACGTTGTAGCCAAGGAATTAAAGGTCAATGCACTTAACGATAAATCACCTTGATTTATTAAGGCTTGGATTTGACTTTGATTTAGAATTTTCGCAGAATTACAATACGAAATATTTAATAATAGTCGATTAAAAAAATCAATTCCAGTGGTCTGAGAAAATGCCTTTAATAATCCAAAGGCTTTGTCGATACTGCAGCCCGATGGAGGTTCTTTCGACTCGTCTACTCCAATAACAATTATGCTACTATGGACAATTTCTGCATCGGCAACCAGATTAACGCCATGCGCTTGCCAACCCGATACAAAGTTCTTTAATTGATGCAATAATTCTAGTTCTTCGGTTTCGGAAAGCAGGCGATTCGACTGAAAAATCCAGATTCTAGCGTTAGAAGGTAATTCTGCTAATATCATTTCACCATGGATTGTTGTACCATTTCCGCGATATCCAACACCTCAATTTGATCTTCTTTATTGAAGTGTTTGGTACCGTCTTTTAACATCGTACTACAGAATGGGCAGTTAACCGCAACGATATCAGCGCCTGTTTCCAAAACATCCTCCGTCCGCTCCACATTCACCTCTTTGTTTCCGTGCTCTGCTTCTTTAAACATTTGTGCTCCTCCGGCTCCACAGCACAAGCCATTGGTTTTGCAACGCTTCATTTCCACCAACTCCGCATCCAATCGCTCCATAACCATCCTTGGCGCTTCGTAAATCCCATTTGCTCTGCCCAAATAGCAAGAATCATGATACGTGATTTTTTTACCTTTAAACGCACCGCCTTCAATGGCTAATCGACCTTGCTCCAACAATTCGTTAATCAATTGAGTATGGTGAACAACCTCATAAACACCTCCCAAATTCGGATATTCGTTTTTCAGTGTATTGAAACAATGTGGGCATGCGGTAACGATTCTTTTCACACCATAACTATTCAGAACTTGAATATTTTGCAATGCTTGCATTTGAAACAAGAACTCATTACCTGCTCTTTTAGCCGGATCACCGGTACAACCTTCCTCGATACCTAAAATTGCAAAATTCACCTGCGCTTTGGTCAAAATATCTGAAAAAGCCCTACTAACACGCTGCGCACGTTCATCATAGCTGCCTGCACAACCCACCCAAAACAATATTTCGGGCACTTCTCCGGCGTTAATATAATCTTGAATCGTTTTAATTTTCATATCGGAATTAAGTTGACCGCAATTTCGGAATTAACTAGTTATTTTTAACATTATTTATTCCACAGAATAGTATAAAAAAAGGGTTGGATCTAACCGATACAACCCTAATTCCTTCAATTCTTCCAAGTACTTTTTTAATAACCTGAGCCACCAGTACCAACAATCTCACGATGTGGAACCAACAACAAGGGGAATCCTGCATTTTCGCAAATAGTTTGAAATATGGATTTTTTAAAACCACCTTCTGAATTGCTTAAAATAGTTAACCACTTCCTTGGATATTTCATCGAGACATTAATCACTTCACATGCAATGTCTTCTGAAACATGCACATCCAAATCTTCCACTCGGATATTGCGATCAACCATGTAATTGTTTGCTTGAACCAAATACACTCTTATATGATGAGCATCGTCTTCGGACGGTTTTTTCATCACCCCGAAATAAGTAACTTGGCTAAAGCAATTAGTAGCAATTCTAGCAACTACGGGTAACTTTTGGCGAGTTTCCGATGCAGAATCCAAAGGCATTAAGATACGATCTGGCGGTTGCCAAGATGCATCCGGATTTAAATACAGTACTGCACACTTTTGCTTTGAAACCTTCCCCCTCATTCCAGCACTCATTAGGCCTTCTTTTGAAATGGCCGATGAAATTACCAGTAAATAAGGGTCTTCGGATTTTGTTGCAGTTTGCATCGACTCCCAAATAGTGCTATTTACTTCTTGAATGCTCAGGCTCGCCCCGTAGCGCATGCGAAAATGCTGGATCGCATCGTCTACCCCCAAGTTTTCAAATTCACCCGTTTCCGCACTACGAACCCAAACCAATTCTTGGCGGGTACGCATCGCTAAATAGGTAATCGATTCAAGAACCACAGAACTATTTGCGGATTTGTCGAAAGAAAAGAAAATTTTTGTAGCATTTCTATCCATAGGCAAATCATTATTGACAAACAAATGTGCTAAATATATATTAGAATATCAAGCAGTTGGGGATAATTTAACCAAAAGAAAACAATCTACTTTCTTTTAACAATATGACTGTGAATCATATATTGATTGTATGGAGTACTTTCGCGCCGTGTTTACTTATTCACAAAAATGTCAATTTTACACTTATTGCAAATCTATATTCACTTTCTTTATCCCTGATTTTTCAAAAATGGTTTGTATTTTTCTGCTATGGCGAACCCAAATTTAACCCGCTATCTAAGTCAATCTAATGTATTTTCGTATATCGAAAACCGTAAGAATATTCTTTTTGACTCCCTCCCTAAAATCCTATGGATGTTAATCTTATTCATTTTTCGACTTCAGGACTCATTTGCATTTGGATCAATAACAAAAACAACTTTTACAATTTATTCTACTGTAATCAACCCAAGTCCTGTACCGAAAAAATCGGCCAGTTTCAGAGGTATTTCTACCAATTCTCAAACCGTATGGATTGCTGGTAGTAAAGGCACTGTGTTAAAACTGAATTCCATTAAAATTGAGAGTGATACTGCAACGACATCTAAAAAAGGTACCAGGTCCGGCAATAAAAATTCAAGCGTACAGAAATCCTTAAGAAAAACTCATAGTGGAGGGACACGATACCCTCAATCAAGCATTAGTACATTACCGTTAATTGAAAATCACATCGCAATTTGGGATACCATCTCACCAAAAGGATTCGAAACCCTTGATTTTCGAGATATAGAAAGCTTGGACGATAAAACAGCCATCATAATGAGTGTTGGTGATAGTGGTAGAATTCTAAAAACTGTAAATGGGGGAAAGAACTGGAACGTGGTATATAAAAATTTCAGCCCAAGTGTCTTCCTTGATGCAATCGACATCGATTGGACTACTGGTGTAGGTTTCGCTATAGGCGATCCGCAAACTGAATTTGAATTGTATGCAGGAGATACATCTAATAATTACATTCAAACCAACTCAACTCCAACAGTAAGTACCCAAATTAAATGGTTTATAAATAACCAAGAAACAAACAGCGGGATTCCGAGCAGTAAATTAACGCAAATCACCCAATCGAAAGTCCTGAAACAAAAGTATTTTCTAATGCTTATCACCTTGGATTCGGGCAATACATGGCATAGAATCCCAGCATGCGATGCACTCATTCCTCAAGATAGCATTGCCGCATTTTTCGCAGGCAGTGGCGGATCATTGCATATATTACATTCTAAGGTTAAACGTAACAAAGTGAATGAGATAACCTACTTAAACGTACTGGTAGGTATGGCCGGCGGAGGAATAAATCCAGAATTTAGAACAATAAAAATTCAACCCGTAAATCCATTAATCAAATGGGATGATTTGGATCAACCTGATAACTCAGCTATATCAAATCAACGTATTCTATCAGAAAAATCGAAAACCACCATTAATAACGCTGATACTAACAAAAGGACATTTACTTCATCACAATTACAATTTTCTATAACATCTTACTCTTACCCGCTGTCATTAGGGTCAGGTTTAGGATGGGGTGCTTATGGCGGATATTACAAAAACGGAAATCTAAGTTGGGTAGGTGGTAATTATTTGAATCCGGACTCCGGCAACAATACCGTGCAAATTTTCCCGAAAACAGAAATTAATCGATTAATAAAATCAAAATATCCAATCAAAGCAATAGCATCACATTCCGCTTCGAGTTCGGGATATAAAAGCGGAATTTGTGACTGCGAATTCGTTGGTAGACATTATCTTTTTGCTGCAGGCAGTAACGGATTAGATATTTCATCAGATCAGGGTAAATCGTGGATGCCCATAAATGTGTCCTCCGTTTCTACGCATACCCTATCAAACAAAAACACCACGGTAAACAGTGATTCCCAAGACAGTACCCGTCAATTAACTCGCAATACCCAATTAACCAATAATATCCCCACCCCCTTTTATGGAATCAACGCTGTTGATTGTTATAAAGAAGGTGTTTTTGTTGTGGGTAACAAGGGACAAGTTATCTATTTAAGAATCCGTCCTTAAAGTAGACCTAATTTTCATCTTGGAACCAGAGATGTAAGGTTGCAAAACAGCACCGATTACTTTTCATTTAACATGACAAAATTCCTTTTTAGGAAAAACACATTAAACCAATGTAAGTTAAAAGAATCAAGGCAAATGCAAAAATTATAAGCAACAAGTAACTGATAGCTTTTCGGATATTAAATTTAACGATACAATAGATGGCCCTAAATCCGTCTTTCCAGCCAATCTTCTTACCCTCTTCGTAGGTTCTTCCATAATAGCTAATCCCTACCTCATAAATTCGAATGTTTGGGACTCTTGCCATTTTAGCCGTTACCTCTGGTTCAAAACCGAAGCGTTTTTCCTGCAAGTGTAAAGATTGAATAATGTTGGTTCTGAACATTTTATAACACGTCTCCATGTCGGTAAGATTCAGATTAGTCATCATATTACTCAGGAAAGTCAAGAATTTATTGCCTATGGTATGCCAGAAAAACAAAATTCTATGGGGTTTACCTCCTATAAAACGAGAACCGTAAACAACATCGGCAAAGCCATCGGTTATGGGCTTTAGCAAAACATTAAATTCATTGGGATCGTATTCCAAATCGGCGTCTTGAATAATCAAAACATCCCCTGAAGCCTTAGATATACCCGTATGCAATGCAGCCCCTTTCCCTTGATTTACCTCGTGTGAATAAAATAGAATATTAAGTTCTGGATTTGATTTCCTATAATTTTCTACAGCATCAACGGTATTGTCATTCGAACAATCATTAACAATAATAATCTCTTTTTCAATGTTATTAATTAATGTTACTTGCTTGACCTTATCCAAAATAAAGTGTATCGTTTTCCCCTCATTGTAGGCTGGAATAACAATACTTAACTTCTTAATTTCTGTTGACATTCACGAACAAAAATAGGCAGTATTTGCAATTATCAAATTTCTCTTTGCAATTATCCCAAATTACAATCAGTACAGTATTTAGTTTATACTTTCAATCATTTATTCGCAGAATGAACGAATACTTCCTTCACACCGTTTGGAATCATCAAACCTTTATTCCCTATAACCTTAAAACTGCAAATGGGAAAACGCTAATAATTCATCAAAAAGGTATTTATAACCATACCAATGGACCGGATTTCAAATCGGCCGAAATTTCAATAGATAAAGAAAAATTGAATGGAGATATCGAAATTCATATTAAATCATCTGATTGGGTAAACCACAAACATCATATCGATGACGCATACGATAATGTCATCTTGCATGTTGTTTTTGATCATGACAAAGCGGTCTTCAAAAAAAATGGGGGCCCTATAGAGACTTTGGTTCTTAAGCATCGAATTAATCTTGCATTGGCTCAAACAGTTCAAAATAAAAAAGATCTGATTTGTTCTGGTAACTCGCTAATAGCATCAACTTGGCAAAAGCAAAGCAGCCGTAGTTTAGGACTTAGATATACAAAAAAGAAGTTGGCGATTTCACAACTTCTGGAACGCGAATTCCATGGAGATTGGTGGTTAACGGCATTTTGGTTGTTGTTAAAAGCGTATTTAGGAAATCACAATGGGGAATTGGCATTACCTATAACAAAGCATATTCAAAAGAGAATATTACTTACTTGCACAAATCCGTCAGAAATGACGATTTATCTGCTAGGAACCGCTAATTTATTGGAAAAGCTTTCTAAACAAGAAAAACAACTGTACAATTCCATAAAATTTAAATACCAGTTGCCCGCTTCTCCCGTAATCGGGTGGAAATACAAAGAAGTAAGACCATCCTCGTTTCCGGAAATACGTATTCGGCAATTTGCGAATTGGATCTTTCATAATCGAAATAAATTGGATCTTTGGTTTAAAGAGAATGTTACAGTAGATGAATTTAGAATTTCACTGGTATTCCCAAATGACATCACCAAATCACATCCATTGGGGGAGTCGAAAATAAACGAAATCATTATCAACGGTTTTCTACTCCTGCAATTTTGTCGAGGGAATTCTAACCACTCATTGGAATTACTCTCCAAAAACTTATCCAAACTCCCCTCGGAAACGAATTCAATTTCTAGAAAATTTTACAAATTAATTCCCCCAGTTAAAACCGCATTGGATAGCCAACAAACCATATCCCAATACCAAGAATTTTGTGTAATAAAAAATTGTTTAAATTGTCTAATCGGATGTGAAGTTTTAGGTAGAACTTCAATAAAATAAATGCTGTGAAATAGGTATTTTTGTTTCCATGAATTCGAATGTAGTTGTAATTGGAGGAGGAATAGTAGGACTTTCTACTGCTTGGCAATTACTTAATATCGACCCGAACATCACTGTAACAGTTTTAGAAAAAGAAAAATCTATCGCTTCCCATCAAACTGGTAATAATAGCGGTGTTATTCATTCGGGAATTTATTACAAACCCGGCAGTTTAAAAGCAGAAAATTGCATCCGCGGTTATCACATGTTATTAGAATTCTGCAAAGAAGAAGAAATACCTTTTGATCTTTGTGGTAAAATCATTGTGGCTACATCACAGGAAGAATTTGGAGCTTTAGAGAACATCTATCAGCGGGGCATTCAAAATGGGCTATCGGGATTAAGATATTTAACAAAAGAAGAAATATTGGCATACGAACCCCATTGCTCGGGACTGAAAGGCATTTTTGTTCCACAAACGGGGATTGTCAACTATAAATTAGTATCCGAACACATTGCAAAACGAATTTTAAATTCGGGAAGAGGTCAAATTCTAACCGGAGAAAAAGTAGTTTCGGTTACTAAAACTTCGGAAAGTACTATTTTGCATACGGAGAAAAACCGATACCAAAGCACACTTGCAATAAATTGTGCAGGATTGTATTGCGATAAAATTGCCTCCATGGCTGGAGAACAACTACCAGTTAAAATTATTCCATTTCGCGGAGAATATTATAGTATCAAACCTGAAAAGGCGCATTTGGTAAAAAATTTAATTTATCCTGTACCCGATCCTAATTTCCCATTCTTAGGTGTCCATTTTACACGCAGAATTACGGGCGAAATTGAAGCTGGCCCCAATGCTGTTTTTGCATTTCGCAGAGAAGGTTATACCAAATCCAGTTTTAATTGGTCTGAATTTTGGGAGAGCATTACCTTCCGCGGATTTCAAAAAGTAGCGGCAAAATATTGGCAAACCGGTCTGGGTGAATACAAACGTTCGTTTTTCAAACCCGCTTTTGTGAAAGCGTTACAAAAATTGGTTCCTGCCATACAAGAAGATGATTTAGAACCTGCAGGAGCCGGAGTTCGCGCCCAAGCTTGCGACAAAGACGGTGGCCTAATTGATGATTTTTACATCCATGAAACAGAAACATTTATTCATGTCTTAAACGCTCCAAGTCCAGCAGCTACAAGTTCATTGTCCATTGGGCTAACTATTGCTGAAAAAGCACTCATGAATATCAATGGCCGATAAAATTGACAATTGGGTGTGTTACATCGATGAATAGTCAACAATTGCAACTTATTTTATCGAAGTACCTTCCCAAAGGCAGCGAAGAATATGCTGCTGAGTTAATGCTTCAATACAAAATTCAATTAAAAATAAAGAAACCTAGATTATCAAAACTGGGAGACTATCGTCCACCAAGACCCGGTGAAGCACACAGAATTTCATTAAATAAGGATTTAAATCCCTACGCTTTTTTGGTTACCTTTCTGCACGAGGTTGCTCATCTAATCAATTTTGAAGAGTTTAGAGGAAGAGTGTCTCCCCATGGGGTTGAATGGAAATCCCATTTCCAACAAGTTAGTGTACCTATTTTCAAACAAGAAATTCTCCCAACCGATATTTACTTGGCGCTATTGAATTACTTGAAAAATCCCAAAGCAAGTAGTTGTACCGATGCGAATTTGGTAAAAACACTTCGTAGGTACGATTTGAACAATCCGTGGATCCTAGTAGAACAAATGGGGGTTGGATTATTATTCGAGACACAGGACGGTAGACGATTTAGAAAATTGGAAAAAATGCGTACGCGCTATCGTTGTAAAGAGGAATTAACAGGTAAAATATACCTCGTCCCTGGATTAATGAATTGCAAGCCTGTTCTATAAATTTTTTTTCAGTTTCCAACGACAAAGAAGCTGAAAATCCATTGAAAATTCGTTTAGATAAAAACCATCTCTTGCATACACCGCAGCTATAACAACTATTTTAGAAACCTAGAACTGTTTCCTCTGGTCTTTTACCATCGAACAACATTTCAGGATTTTCTAATAATTGCTTAACTCGCACTAAGAAACTAACGGATTCTCTTCCATCGATAATTCGGTGGTCATAACTCAACGCCAAATACATCATCGGCCTAATTACGATTTGTCCATTTTCTACCACTGGACGCTCTACAATATTATGCATCCCTAATATTCCACTTTGTGGAGGATTAATTATTGGGGTACTCATCATGGATCCAAATACACCGCCATTGGTAATAGTAAAGGTACCACCGGTCATTTCCTCTAAACTCAACTTATTATCTCTCGCTTTACCCGCCAATCTCTTTACTTCTTTCTCTATTTCAGACAAACTAAGCGTTTCCGCACTGCGAATTACTGGAACTACCAAGCCTTTCGGTGCACTAACGGCGATGGATACATCGCAATAATCATGGTAAATAATTTCTTCTCCTTCGATACTCGCATTCACAGCTGGCCAATCCTTCAACGCAATACAAACCGCCCGTGTGAAGAAACTCATAAATCCTAAACCTACTCCGTGTGTTTCTTCAAACTTCTTCTTATACTGAACACGTAAATCCATGATAGGCTTCATGTTAACCTCATTAAATGTGGTTAGCATGGCGGTTTCATTCTTAGCAGCTACCAAACGTCTACTTACGGTTTTACGTAGGTTCGACATCTTCTCACGCTTTGGTTCTCGGTTAGATGTATGATACTTATCGTTGCCAGAGCTTGTAGATTTATTGTTACCAGTATTTAATCCTTTACCATTGGTTACTATTGCCTCTAGTACATCCACTTTGGTAATTTTACCATTTGCTCCGGTACCCTTAATATTTTTAGGATCTAGTTGGTACTGCTGAATCAACTGAACTGCAATAGGCGATGCATTAATATCGGCAATATTTGCTGTAGAAGCACCTGTAGCCCCTGCCGAAGGAGCACTTTCCACTGCTTTGTTGGATGATTCCTTTATCTCTTGTTTTGCCGTAGATGGGGTTGTTCCTGCCTCTGCTACATTGGTTGCAACTTTCTCCATTCCCGCTGGTTTCGCTGCATCCGTGTTGATCACCGCAATAACCGTATTTATTGCAATGGTATCCCCTATATTCCCTATCAACTTTTCTACTACTCCTGCTTTCTCCGCATTCACTTCAAATGTTGCCTTATCACTTTCAAATTCAGCAATGGGGGCGTCCATTTCAATCCAATCACCCTCTTTCACTAACCAGTTTGCAATAGTTACTTCACTTACCGATTCTCCGGGTGCGGGTACTTTGATTTCAAGAGCCATGGAATAATTAAAATATTAGTAACGCAAAGTTACTAATTCCTCGCCGTATGGCAAAAGCAAATTGATTACTAAACTTAGATATTAATGTTGATTAAAAGAACTCAAAACATGCGGGTAGCTTCCGCTACCCGCAGTTAACTCTAAACACACCAAAGTATGAATCCTATTTCATTGAACTTTTAAATCCTATGTTAATTCAACAAATAAGGATACAATTAATAAGTAAGTAGATATTGATAAAGAGTATTTATGAATATCATTAATTCAAAATTAAAGATTATTTTAAAAATTTCAACAACCTTAATTGTTTCGAAAATCAATAAAAGTCACAAAATACTTTATTATGATATATGCAAATACCTTTGGGTAAATTCCCTTGGGGTAATTCCCTTTACTTTCTTAAAGGCTCGAATAAAGGTGAAACGTGAAGAAAATCCTACATTCTCTCCAATCGCCTCTAACGTTAACAATCGATTTTCTGAATTTTTCAGCAACTGACAAGCCAACTCAATACGTAAACGAGTTCTGTATTCTACAAATGTTTCTTTGAAATGATATTTTAATAAATAACTGAAATGGCTCTTGGGGATGTTAACTTGTTTACATAGTTTTTCCAACGTGAAATCCTCAAATGTCTGAGGCTGAAATTCCTGGACATATTTAAATACTCTTTTCAAATAATCAGCGACTTGAATATTTGTTAACTCCAAATTCCCCGATTGCTCTATCAACGTGTTTGGATCAGGCACTGTTGGACTAATTGCTTTAGATTTACTTTCCATCTTTGCCCTTTCTTCGTCAACCGGGCCAGAATCATTCTGAAATTTAATCCGCGAAAAAGTTGGCACCCCAAATAAAACCTCAGGAAACAGTAATATTCTAAGTACAAAAACAACCAAAATTGACATCCTCAACCAAGGAATAAAAAACAAAAACGGTCCATCGTAGGAAACATCCAATATTACTTGTCGAGTGTAGTTGAAAACAAACATCGCACTCATTACCGCATACAATAAAAATATACCTTTAAGCCAACGCTGCATCACCCTGTAATGTTCACCATCCCAATGCTGATTAGGATTCTCTTTCAAGAAAGCCGCTAATATCTTTCTTGATTTTACCAATGAAAATACAATCCAAATCAGCAGAAATATAAAATATAAATATATGGTTCCCTGTAAATATGTTTTGGTTGATGCATAATCGGGTCGAATTAATATCCCCTTAACAAATTCTAACTTCGTTTCCCTACTCAACATCGAATAATTTAACCAATTAAAAAACTGCAATGAACTTGGTACCAATAACAAGAAATCCTCGTTTTGCCAACGGTACGATTCCTGTGTAACGTATTTAAAGTAAAGAATAATTAATGCCGGTAACGCTAATAAAAAAATAATATCAAATCCGTAAATCGATGGAAACCTCAAATGCAATTCCCAGTTACCATACAAAACCGGTTGCATTTGAAACCAAGACATAATCAAAATAAATAACCCCAAGAATTTATTTGCTCGTGAGGAATACGACTTGGCGACAAAAATGAAGGTAGAAGTCACCAATCCCAATAACGCAATCAGCAATTTGGAAACAACACCAAAGTCTAATTCTACACCCTTCATTTCTCCTGCAAGTTAAATGAAATTATTATTTATTATCCTCATATTTTGTATAATTGTTTTATATTTGTTCAAACAAACAAAAGGTCATGGATCGTAAAAAATTTATTAAAAGCTCCATACTAGGGACCACCTTGTTAGCTACCAATAAGTTGACTACCAATTTGTCTGCCAACGACATAGATGAGCTACATCCCTTGGATGTTGTTGGATTTAATCACATTAAAAACACAAAATCTACTATCATGGATAACATTGTATTGCATAAATCAAACTCCCGCGGTGAAGCAAACCACGGTTGGTTAAAAAGTCGCCATACCTTCAGTTTTGCAAACTACTACAATCCCGAACGTATGCATTTCGGGGTGTTACGAGTGTTAAACGACGATTTCGTTGAAGCCGGAATGGGTTTTGGTACACACCCCCATGACAATATGGAAATTATAAGTATTCCGTTGGAGGGAGATTTGGAGCACAGAGATTCCATGGGAAATATTTCGGTAATAAAACACGGAGACATTCAGGTGATGAGTGCCGGAACAGGTATTACCCATAGCGAATACAACAAAAGCAAAGAACAGCCAGTGAAGTTTTTGCAAATTTGGGTATTCCCGAACAAAAAAAACGTGACCCCTCGTTACGATCAACTTACCCTTAACCTAAACGATCGTAGAAATAAATTACAACAAGTATTATCGCCAGATCCCAAGGATGAAGGCGTTTGGATACACCAAAATGCGTGGTTCCACCTAGGACATTTCGACCAAGACAAGGAAATAACCTACAACCTCAAAGATTCTAAAAACGGGGTTTACGCTTTCATTTTAAATGGAAATTTCAATATACAAGGTCAGGACCTAGAAAGCAGAGATGGGCTGGGAATTTGGGCACAATCGCAATTATCAATCAAAGCCAATTCCGCCAACGCAGAAATTCTGCTCATGGAAGTGCCCTTATCAATATAGACATTCGAAGGAATGTTAGGTAAGCATTTTCGATATAACTACCTTAACAAAGTGACATTCCCATTGAAATAATATCGCTTCTCATCTACTCCTTTGGCCACGATTAGATATGCATATACCCCTTGGGGCGCCTCACTACCCATGTAATTTCCATCCCATTTAGGAGAACAACCCGTTTCACTAAAAAGTTCCTCTCCCCAAATGTTAAATATCTTTAGGGTATAACTCGCAATGTAAATACCTTCGGGTTGAAAGGTCTCGTTGAGTCGATTGCTGTTGGGTGTAAAAGCATTTGGTACGAAAATTTTAGTAACTGTAACCGGTTTGCTTACATTACTGGCCGATAAATGCATCCAAATACTATCGGAAGGAATTGGCCGATTGCGATTGGCCGTCACTCGATACTCCAAAGTTGGAATACAATTTAAACTAGCCAAAGCATCGGTATACATGGTATCATTGGGGGTGAGTGTAGCAACTACTTGGAAACCTGCACCCATATTTCTTTCAACCAAATATTCCCTTACCCCATCAGTCCACTTCTGGTATTTATTCCATCGTAATACCGGCTGAAATTCGGCATTTAGAGTAACCTCCAATAAAATAGATTGCGATATAGACGTCCAAACAGAACTGTCTCCGCATTCATCAATCCCTAAAACCCGATATCGATAACTCCATTTATCTACATCTACCCGTTGATGCTTTAACAACAACGAATCTTCGTTCGCAGACATCTTCCAAACAGAGGTATTCAAAGGATTGCCTTGGGGTGTTATAAGTTGCTCCCCCTTAATCACATAATTTACCAGAGGAAAACGATTCCGTATAGGTTTTTCCCAATCAACCCTAACATATTCATCATTAACAACGGTGGTCCTTCGCATTGTAGGCGGATTCACGGTGTTTATATAAATGGGTTTTACATGACACGTATCACTAAAACTGAATTCTTTAAATCCCAATAACTCGCCCGCCTTTACCCGATAAACATGGGTTTGATAACAGATAATATTTGTGTCGATGTATTGCAATTTCGATCCATCAACCCTACCAATCGAATCCCAAATCAAAGCAGACTTTTGTCGATATATTGTATAATGATCCACAGGCCACCCCACATAAGGAGACCAACGAAGTTCCGACGCATTTACCAATGGTTTTCCTTTTAACTCAATAGTACAATGCGATTTTAAATCCACCAAAGACTGCGTAAATCCGCATAAATTCTCCATCGACACTTTATAGCAATCGCTCCTCACCAAACTTTCGGCATCCATCACAACGGCTACAGTATCTCCACTGACAGACTTGTCCATTAACCACTGATAACCGGCACCTCGATCTACCCAAACTCGATATCGTTTAAAATCAAAACTCTGCACATTCCCCCAAACCAACTCATGACTTTTATCGCCTGTTACACTAACTCTTCTCCAAATAGGAGAAGACGGAGTTACCGTATCCCCTACCAGTACACGCACAGGAATTGGCAAAGAATCCACACAACCAATAACATTCTTCGTGATGTATTGCAACGAATATATCCGGGATGTCAGAGGTACAAATTGGAAATTAAATGTATTGGTTTGATAGGTATTATTCAAATACCAACCTTGTTGAATGATCGTAGTATCCGTACTGTATTTTACTACACCTTTCCACGTACTACCAAGACAAACTATAGAATCGTACGGATTCACCGAAATTGTTGCTCCGTATAGTTTTAGATTCCTTGTTATGCTATCAACACAGCCCTGTTTACTGCTTGCCCATACGGTTAACAACGCACTTTTATTCGCGAATTTCACTTTGGTTGAAAATCCAGCATATCGTTTACCTTCAACCATCCAAGTGACATTATCGAGGATGGGTGAATACGCCGCTCCTTCGGCACTCAATACCACCGAGTCATTAAAACACAAACCCGATTGGTTGATTGTCAATATTGGTAGTCCAAAAACCTCAATAGTGTCTGGAGACTGTATCGCTTTCACACATCCAAAAGAATCCTTAAGAATCAAGGATGGGATGTACTTACCTGGAAGTTTATACGTGTACGAAGACACATTGCCCACTTGCACAACGCCGTCTCCCATATCCCATTCCTTTTTCATGACAGCGCCCGTTGTACTATGTTTAAAGTTTACTAACAATGGGAGGCAACCCGACTTGGGCGTAAAACTAAATTGGCCATCAGGACCAGGCACTAAAATTAAATCCAAAAATTTCCTTGTTTCCGTGCAGCCTAGAGAATCCTTAATCGTTAAGGTAATAGAGTATTTCCCCGGTTTCAAGTATTGGTGTTGGGGATTTTTTAATACGCTGGATGTTCCATCGCCAAAATCCCAAAACCAACTTAAAATTTTAACATTAAACGAACTACTGGAATCACGGAATTGCACCAACATGGGAGCGCATTTAGTACCTACAATCGAATACGCTACATTGATTTTCAATCGATTTCCCGGAAAATAAACACTTCGTTCTTCCTCGGATACACAACCGGCAGAATCCGTCAATTTCACCTTAATTTTATACACTCCCGAATCCTTATAACCATGACGTACAAACGAGGTTGCATACGTTTTCCCGTCGCCCATATCCCAACTAATTTTTGCGGGAGATTTATTCACTTGAACGGCAAACCCTTGAAACAAACTCTTATCACAACTGTGTTCCCATAACTGCCTTAAGGTAAATATTGGACCCGAAATAGCTATCGGCAAACGAGCCGTTGGATAACAAGATTGCTTAGACGCCTGTGATTTAAGTGTAGCCCAAACCGTATCGGTGTTAGCATTTTTTACAATATATTTTGTTAATGCCGATGTTATTGGGATGGTATCTCCCGTACTCAATACCCAAACATGTTTTTTTGTGGGTGAGTAGGAGGAGTCGTACAATTCTAACGAAATAGGCAAACATCCTGGAGATCGCTTTAACGAACCTCGTAAATCCGTTTCTCCTACGTCATACCTCAACCTACTTAAACCATTACAAAATTTACCTAAGGGGGTTGTATATTCTACAAAATAAACACCCGCGGTATCGAATTGAATTTTAACCGTGGTTTGATTTTTTGCAAAAACCTTTCCATTGAGAATCCAATCAAATTGGGATGGTCCATTTACTACCCGTAGAACAACATGCCCCGGTGCACACAAATCAGATTCCAATTCTTGAATACTGGGAGAGGCATAACTCTCAGGAGTATAAACCATCTCGGTGGTATCGAAACAACCCGTAGAATCATCCCAAATACGTAATCGAATGTAATGAGAAAACGACGCCGATACTGAAACGGTATCCGATGTGTATTTTTTCTTGTCAATAATCCACTCAAATCGGGTGTAAGACTTTGACAAATTATATAAATACAACGCATTGGAATCGCAAACATTAAGGTAATATCCAATTTTCGCAAAAGCGGCTTTAATCTTAATGGAATCCCGCTGACTCACAACCGATTCACAACCATGATGATACGCAAACAACTGAGGATTCACCCAGCCGGTATCTCTATCGTACCGGTGCCAGATATTGGATTTCTCATACCGTTTTGGCGCAACCATCCAAGCAGGAGTAAATGAGGCTCCAGGAACCCCATCCGTTTCGTCGAAATTCCAAATAAAACTATCAATCACAAATCCCGGGTATTGAGTTGCATTCACAAACAAAATACTATCGGTATTATTACAAAATTCACCCGTAGGTTGCGTATAAAATGCGGGTTTCAATTTCATCCCCACATGAATCTGAAAGTCCCTGGTAACACAACAATTATTATCGGTACAAACCGTGAGTTTTGCATTGAAAACACCGGTGTCAGGGAAATTCTTTTCTACTTCAACTCCAGAACGAATATCTCCATCATGAAACTCCCAAGAAATGGATTTAATAGTTCTGTTGGATTTAATACTTGCTTTTAATTTGGATTTCAATGGCACACAGCCCCAGCGAACTCCTTGCACATTTGCCGAAATAATCACTGGTTCTAAATATCGAAATTCTATCGTATCTACACATCCTTCCTTATTTTCAACAACGGCCGATATTAAATGAAGACCATAAGAATTCCCATCAATTCGAATGGGATTCGTGCTACCCAATACACGATTAGGTCCATTATTGATAGACATTCGCCAAGTAATTTTTTTGTATCCAAAAGAATCCAAATAGGTTGCATAAACCGTAAATGGGACCTTACATGGCGCTGTATCGCTCAGTTGAATTTTGCCCTTGGGGGATGGATTTACAATAATGTATAAATTTTTTGTAGCTGTGGCCGAACAATTACGATACATCGATTGAATGGTGAGTGTTACCGTAAATTTCCCCACTTTGTTGTAGAATTTAGAAGGATGAGATCGCGTAGACGTGGTGCCATCACCGAAATCCCAGGTGGAAACCACACCGGTTTGCGGAGTGCTTAAATTGGTAAAATTCACCGTTCCCGAACCACAAAAGACTTGTTTGTCCGATGTGAATTCGGCTTTAAATGGTTCTAAGATCACTGCGGAATTCTTTATCACCGAGTCCATGCAGCCGTTACTATCTTTAACAACCAATTTCACCGTGTACTTACCTAGATTCGCATATTGATGTCGAATACTCCCACCTACCATTAATAATTTCTGATTACCATCTCCAAACGACCATTTCCCGCTTAAGCCTTTCCCTTTACTTTTGTCATTGAAAGTAACCCAAGAGGGCGCCCTACAATCAATGGCAGAATCCGTTGTAAAGTCCGCTGTGGGTTTAGGATTCACCACGATATAGGCTGTTTTACTTACTTTGGAAACACACCCATTTGCATCTTGAACAGAATAGGATATCGGGAAGGTCCCAGCACTTTTAAAGGTATGAGTAGGTTTTGACGAGCCTGTGATCACTGTCCCATCGTTCATATCCCAGGTATATTTATTAATGACCGTATCTCCAGCAGTGGATTGGTCTGAAAAGGTCACGGATTCGCCTTGACAGATAGTCCGGGGACTACCCGTAAAATCGGCAACTGGAGATTTAAAAGCTACAACAAAATTGGTTTTAGTGGCCGAATATTTATTCCCCGACGCATCAGTCACGGTTAATTTTATCGTGTATTTACCTGGAGATGTATAGCTTGCCGATGGATTTTTCAGAGTACTCAGATTACCATTTCCTAAATCCCAAGACCAAGAAACAATACTACCGCTAGATAAATCCGAAAATTGTACGGTGAGAGGTGCACATCCTTTTCGGTTATTTGCTCCAAAATCCGCTTGAGCCTGAAGCTCTTCGGAATTAAAAGCAAATCCAATCCAAATTAATATTACACCTAAAATTCTAACCATAATTAACAACTAGACGAATAAATGCAATTCATTGATTTAATGACGAATTGCATATTGTGGTAGTTGCACGAATATAGTAATTAAAATAATTTATTTTTCTAGCAAATTATTACTAAAAATTACAATAAATTAGATACAGTGAATTAATGCACAGCTATTTATCATTTTTTTTGTTGATGTGAAATATCTTTACCTTAATAAGCTAATTGTACCCGTGTACGTATAGGTTTTATTTGATTTCGACGTCACCTGTAACAAATATACGTACACCCCTTCTTGCACAGGTTCTCCCATATAATCGCCTGTCCAGCCCTTTGCCGAATCAGAGGTTTCGTACAATTTCTCTCCCCATCGATTAAATATCTTCAACATAAACGATGCGTGATTATCCATAAAAGGCATGAATGTATTATTAGCCCATGGCCCAACTCTGTTTGGAGTAAATGCATTAGGAATATAAACGGTTAACCCACAGTTATTATCAATTAACGTTAATTGGTAAATAATCGAGTCACAACCCCTAAAGGTTCTAATTGTGTCGAAAAAAATCCCTGGACTTGAATAGTTTTTTTTCAGAAATGAAAAATCATCTCCATTACATTTGACCTTCGTAAAAGCCTCCCGTTCTACCCTATTAAATCGAACCCATCCTTGGATAATTGAATCGCATCCGTAAATCGACTTCAAGCTATCAATAATTAATGTATCCTGGGTCACCCATCGATTTCGGAAATGTATCGGAACTCCATCGCATGCATATACCGTATCGAATAAATGATAATTAGGCATATACTCTGTAACCGTGTAGATCGTTTTACACACCTTTTGCTCGGTAACGTCTACGTTTGTATCAATAAAAACTGAATACTTATCGTTGGAACTGCAAAATCGATAACGATCATATTGCGAAATCGTGTCTTTCACTGCCAAGTATAGCGAACGCAATGTATCTCGGTACAGTATGTCGTGAAACCCTTCTGTGTACAGGGCTTTGTTATAAATCGACAATGAATCTCCTTTACAAATCACGTAGTTCTTGGTCGGGCGATCAACAATACAAGGCATGGCAAGGGTAAAATCCACGCCTATTCTGACACTCCCTTTGGCGGATGTTAGCTCGTGATCGTCTACCGAATAAAATCTAAAAATACTGTCTTTCGAATAGGTATAGAAAAAATCCTCCCCCGCTATTATATCCAAGACATTGCTGTCCACAAATACTGGTTTGGCATTTTTCTGTAAATCAATTTTATAACAGTCGCCGGCTGAAGTTAAAGCCAGCCCCATCCAACCATCGCACTGACCTGAAATGGCAACTACATCCGTTAAGGTCAATTTCTGAGGCCGTTTTACGACATCGTTCCATTGATAAACCGAACCAAATTTATCCAATGCGATGGATCCATGGGTAGTGGTCTTTATGTCAATAATATTGCTCAAATAGGATATTAACGTTGGCTTAGAAACCGTTTGAGTATCGCCCAATCCGATATAGGTTTTTTCTTGATTGGAGAGTACATACACCTGGCCAGCCTCTGTTAGCATAAAAACACTTTTTACCCCAACCGCGCAGCGCACTGCATTGCTAATTCCTTTTACATCTTGGAGGTAAAAAGGATTGTTGAAGGTTCCAATTTGTTTTTGTCCACTGTTCTGAAATCCAGAAATTATTGCATTATCGGCAGCGGCTAATAACACGCTGCCATCTTTTTTAATAAAAGCACCAATATTCCAACCGCCATCGCAGAATTTAATATCGGCGGCAACCGCGGTAGGATTTCTACTAACAAATGCTTCCCAAACATAACCGCTGTCGTTGTCCCTAATTACTGTCATCACATAACCGGCTGAATGGTATTTCACCTTGCCGATACGTAAAACCTTCCTAGGCTGAAAATAGGTGTAATAATAGCCGATTAACGAGTAGGTATTAGACTTAATTCCCCAACCAAACATTTCTCCGTTGCATGTGGTAAAAGCGCCATACGGTGCGCAACTAACGTTAGTAGGCTTGTA
>JACCDW010037383.1_pt1 | contig 28812 bp, 25 predicted proteins | sample 7449781 | NCBI WGS metagenome assembly JACCDW01 (sample SAMN15323449, study PRJNA562643) | freshwater metagenome | isolation source: river surface water | place: USA:Blue River Watershed | collected 2017-08-18
GGGCATCATCCTGATGAACGACGAAGAGATTGCGAAAAAGATCAACAGCGCGATCTTCCCGGGCCTGCAGGGCGGCCCGCTGATGCACGTCATCGCCGGCAAGGCCGTGGCGTTCAAGGAGGCGCTGTCGCCGGAGTTCAAGGCTTACCAGCAGCAGGTGGTGAAGAACGCCGACGCGCTGGCCAGGACGCTGGCCGAGCGCGGCCTGCGCATCGTGTCCGGCCGCACCGAGTCGCACGTGATGCTGGTGGACCTGCGTCCGAAGAAGCTGACCGGCAAGGAAGCCGAAGCGATCCTCGGCTCGGCGCACATCACCTGCAACAAGAACGGCATTCCGAACGATCCGGAAAAGCCAATGGTCACCTCCGGCATCCGCCTCGGTTCGCCGGCGATGACGACGCGTGGCTTCAAGGAGGCCGAGGCGATCAAGGTCGGCCACCTGATCGCCGACGTGCTCGACAACCCGCATGACGCGGCCACCATCGAGCGCGTGAAAGCCGAAGTCCGCAAGCTGACCGAGGCTTTCCCGGTCTACCAGCGCTGATGCAGGGGCGGCGCATCATGATCCCCGCAGGAGAACGCTGACGATGCGCTGCCCGTTTTGCCATAGCGAAGACACGCAGGTGCTCGATACGCGCGCGTCGGAGGAGGGTGACAGCATCCGCCGCCGGCGCCGCTGCAATGCCTGCGACAAGCGATTTACCACCTATGAGCGGGTCGAGCTCGCGATGCCGGTCATCGTCAAGAAGAATGGCAGCCGTACCGAGTTCGAGCCGGCGAAGCTGCGCGCGAGCCTGATGCTCGCGCTGCGCAAGCGGCCGGTGTCGGCCGATGCGGTCGATGCCGCGATCCAGCGGATCGAGGAAAAGCTGCGCTCGTCCGGCGAGCGCGAGATCATGTCGGGCCAGATCGGCGAGCTGGTGATGCGCGAGCTGCGCCGCCTCGACAAGATCGCCTACATCCGCTTTGCCTCGGTCTACCGCAGCTTCGAGGACGTCTCCGAATTCCGCGACGCGATCGACGAGATCGACGTCGAAGCCAAAGCCGCCGCAGTGCGCAAGACGCAGCGCGGCTGAGGCCGGCGGCCGGCGCGCGTCGCCCGGGCACGCGAGGGCAGTTCGCTGCGCGTGCACATTGTCAGGCAATTGAGCCTCAGTCGGGCAAAGGTTCGATTGCGACGCCGGATCGCCGGCCTGCGCCGGAATGACGCATTGAAATCTGACGGTCTCTGAAACGCCGTCCCGGCGCAGGCCGGGACCCAGCGTCTTTTCGCCTGACGAGCGTCACTGACCGGCATTAACCGCAAGCGCCCGGATTTTTCAGTTCTTCGACGGGCTTCTCGCCTCCAATCGCATCCGGATGAAATGGCCGGTGTGCTGCCTTGGCGCATCAATTGTTAGCGTTGCCTTTAATTTTTCTCAGAAAGCCGACGGTCCTTCGCGATCATGAACGTGGTTCAGTCGGAGGCAACGATGCGCTTGAAGAAATCCGGATTTGCGCTGCCCGAAACGGCGGCCGCACTGCTGATCGTTGTCCTCGCGGCGATGCTGGTGATGCGGACCAGCGGTGCAAGCGCGGTCGTACGCGCGCAAGCGCTGGCGCGCAGCAGTGCGGCGCGGCTGGCAGCCGAGTTGGCCGAATGGACGCAGCGGCGCGGCGAGGAGTCGCTCGCGCAAGCACTGGCGCCGTGGATTGCGGGTACCGCCGGGCCGGCGCTTCCCTGCCATGAAGGCGACTGCGATGCCGCGCAGGGGGCGCGGCATTACCTGTCCAACTGGCGAATGCGCCTGCTGCGGGCCATTCCGGGCGCGCGCGCCGAGCTCTGTGCCGACCAGCCGCCTGCCGGTGGCCCGCCTGTCTGGGCCTGTGATCCGGCCGGTCGGGCGTCAGTACTGAAGCTGGGCTGGTCGCTCGCACATGGGGTGACCGACTTCCCGCCTGTGCTGGCGGTCGAACTCGGGCCGGCGGGGTGAAGCCGCGCCATCGCGGCGCCAGCCTGGTCGGGCTGGTGATCTCGCTGGGACTGTCGCTCTTCATCATCCTGGCGGCGCTGCGCGTGGCGGCATGGTCGGGCGCCGACTACGTGCGCACCGAGCAGCATGCGCTGCTGCAGGAACAGGCGGCGCATGTGCTCGAACTGGTCGCGGCGAGCCTGCGGCAGGTTGGCCATCTGGATCCGACGCAGGCGATGCCGGCGCTGGCCGCGCGCCCGCCGGAGGGCGCGTTGCGCGGAATCGATGACGCGATCGTGCCTGCGGGTTCGCCGTGGCTGAGTGCGGCCCGGGGAGGCAACAGCGGCGGCAGCGATGCGCTGTCCATCCGACTGGTCGGCGATGCGAAGGGACGCACGCGCAACTGCGCGGGCTTGCCGGTGCCCGAGGCTGCTGATGCGTCGGACGAGCGCGGGGCGAGCGTTTTTCATGTGGCCGACGGTCCGGGAGGCGAGCCGGAACTGCGCTGCAAGTACCGGGGCGCGTCGGGCTGGACGTCTCAGGCCGTTGCGTCCGGCATTGCGTCTTTCCAGCTGCTGTACGGGATCGATACCGACGGCGACGGCTTGCCGAACGACTTCGTCAGCGCTTCGCGCATGCAGGCGCTTGCCGCAGGGGCGGAGGCGTCACCGTGGACCCGCGTGGTGGCTGTCCATGTCGCGCTGCTGCTGCGCTCGGCGCAGCCGGTGCCGGGACTGGCGCGGCCGGCCGCGGTTGACCTGTTCGGCAGCGCCTACAGCGATCTTCATGCGGCCGACGATCCAGGGACGCGGCTGGCGGCCAGCCAGCTGCGGTCAGGCAGGCTGTACCGGCAGTTCGATGCGGTGATTTTCCTTCGCAACAGCCTGCGTCCTGCCGCATGAGCCTGCTGCCGTCACTGGTCGTGTTTTTCGCGGTGCTGTTGTTCGCGGCCGCGTCCGGACAGCAGTCGCGGGATACCGGCCTGCTGGCGTCGCAACAGGCTGATCGTGAACTGGCCTGGCGGCGGGCCGAGACGGCGCTGGCCCGCTCGGCAGCATCGCTGGTGGCCGATGTTGCCAATGCGCCGGATGATGGCGGCGATGATGGTGATGGTGACCGTGCAGGGCCGCGGATCGAAACATTGCCCAGCGCGGCAGACTCGGAACTGGGTGAGCTGCCGCTGAACCTCCAGCGGGTCACGGCGGCTGGCGAGGCCGGCACGGCGCAGGTGCGCGTGCAGGCGGACTATGCCATCGACGGTTGCGAGGATGCGCATGACGAAGCCTGCAGGCCGCGGATTCGGCGGCTCGCGTGGCGACAGCTGCTGCCGGACTGATGCGACTACCTGCCGCGAGACGCGGCATCGGCCTGATCGAAACGCTGGTGGCTGTCGCGATCGTCGCGATGCTGGCCGGATTGTCGCTGCCCGCCTGTCGCAGCCTGCTCGACCGCGTGAGGGTGATGACGGCCGCTGCGGACTTTCGTGGCGCGCTGGCGTTTGCGCGCTGTGCCGCCATCCGGCGCGGGCAGCGGGTCGACCTGCTGCCTGCAACGCCGGCCGGCTGGCAGACTGGCTGGCAGGTGGTGGTTGACCTGAACAACAACCAGCAGGCCGATCCCGGCGAGCCGGTGCTGCGCGCCGCGCCGCCGCTGCCGCCCGGCGTGGCTGTCGATGCCAGCCTGCGCGACGGTGTGCGCAATTACCTCGCGTTTGATTCGAGCGGACGGCCGCGCAGCGCGAACAGCGCATCGCTGCCGCAGTTCGGATCGCTGGTGTTTCGTGCCGGTGCGGAGCGTCGCAAGCTGACGATCGGCTTCCTCGGTCGCGCAAGGGTGTGCGACCCTGACCGCGAGCGGGCGGCTTGTTAGAATGGAGGTCCCGCGCTCATCCCCATTCTCGTGAAGATCACCAACGACACCGACGGCATGCGCGCCGCGCTTGCCCAGGCCTCCCGGGCCCTGTACACCACGACGCCGAACCCGCGTGTGGGTTGCGTGATCGTGCGCGACGGCGAAGTCATCGCCGAGGGCCATACGCAGCCGGCCGGCTTTGCGCATGCGGAGGCGCATGCGCTGCAGCATGCGGCCGCCAATGGCGTCGACGTGCGCGGCGCCACCGTCTACGTCACGCTCGAACCCTGCAGCCACCATGGCCGCACGCCGCCATGTGCCGATGCGCTGGTCGCCGCGGGCGTGGCGCGTGTGGTGGTGGCGATCGGTGACCCGAATCCGCTGGTCGCGGGGCAGGGGCTGGCGCGCCTGCGCGCGGCCGGCATTGCCGTCGAGACCGGCGTGCTCGCACGGGAAGCCGCCGAGATGAACGCCGGCTTTTTCAGCCGGATGCGTCGCGGCCGCCCGTGGGTGCGGATGAAAGTGGCCGCCAGCATCGACGGCGGCACCGCGCTGGAGAACGGGCAAAGCCAGTGGATCACGTCGTCCGCCGCGCGCGACGACGGCCATGCGTGGCGCGCGCAGGCTTGCGCGATACTGACCGGCATCGGCACCGTGCAGCAGGACGATCCGCAGCTGAACGTGCGCGCGGTCGACACGCCGCGGCAGCCGCGCCGCATCATTGTCGACAGCCGGCTCGACATCTCGCCGCAGGCGAAGGTCCTGCAGGGCGGCGGCAGCTGGATCGTGGCGGCGCGGGCTGACGAGCGCCGCGCTCAGCCGCTGCGCGACGCCGGGCATGACGTGATCGTGCTGCCGAACGACAGCGGCAAGGTCGACCTCGGCGCGCTGATGCAGGAGCTCGGCCGGCGGCAGATCAATGAATTGCATGTCGAAGCGGGTTTCAAGCTGAACGGCTCGCTGCTGCGCGCAGGCGTCGTCGATGAATTGCTGATGTATTTCGCGCCCTGCCTGCTCGGGCCGGCGCAGGGCATCGCGCGGTTGCCGGTGCTGGAAAACCTGTCGGAGCGGCTCGCGCTGCGCTTCCACGACGTGCGCCAGGTCGGACCCGACCTGCGCGTGCGCGCATTGCTGAACGATTTTTAATCTGATTTTTTCCGGAGTCCCATGTTCACTGGCATCGTCGCGGCCGTCGGCCGCATCACCTCGATCACTCCGCTGGGCAGCGGCGCCGACGCCGGCGTGCGTCTGCAAATCCATGCCGGCGCGCTGCCGATGGCGGACGTTGCGCTAGGCGACTCGATCGCGATCAACGGCGCCTGCATGACGGTCACGCAAAAGACCGCGGATGGCTTTACCGTCGATGTGTCGCGTGAAAGCCTGAACCGTACGGTCGGCCTGGATGCCGAAGGCGAGGTGAACCTCGAGAAGGCGCTGACGCTGGCCGAGCGCCTCGGCGGTCATCTGGTGTCCGGCCATGTGGACGGGCTCGGCACGGTCGCGCAGTTCGCGCCGGTCGGCGAATCGTGGAAGCTTGATATCCTGACACCGCCCGGCCTGGCGAAGTATTTCGCCTACAAGGGCTCGGTGGTGGTCAACGGCGTTTCGCTGACGGTCAACAGCGTCGCTGACGCGGCCGACGGCTGCACGATCTCGATCAACCTGATCCCGCACACCATCGCGGCGACCACGCTGAAGCACCTGAAGACGGGCGCCCGGGTGAATCTCGAGGTCGACCTGATTGCGCGCTATGTGGAGCGCATGCTGTCCGCGACCACGCTGGCTGGCTGAATCCGGCCGCTGCAGGCGGGCCGGATGGCCGCGCATCGGCCGGCGCGTGGCCGAAATCCTATAAAATGTGCGGCCTTTCCGGAATCTCCCCCATGTCACTTTCAAGCACAAACGAGATCATCGCCGAGCTGCGCGCCGGCCGCATGGTCATCCTGGTCGACGAGGAAGACCGCGAGAACGAGGGTGACCTTGTGCTGGCGGCCGAATTCGTGACTCCCGAGGCGATCAATTTCATGGCGCGCTTCGGTCGCGGCCTGATTTGCCTGACGCTCACCGAAGAACGTTGCGACCAGCTGAACCTGCCGCTGATGACGGGCCGCAACGGCACCTCGTTCGGCACCAATTTCACCGTGTCGATCGAGGCGGCCGAAGGCGTGACCACCGGCATTTCGGCGGCCGACCGCGCACGCACCGTTCAGGCGGCGGTGGCCCGCAATGCCCGTCCGTCGGACCTGGTGCAGCCGGGCCATATCTTCCCGCTGCGTGCGCAGAAGGGCGGTGTGCTGATGCGCGCAGGCCATACCGAAGCCGGCTGCGACCTCGCCGAGCTGGCCGGGCTGACGCCGGCGGCCGTGATCTGCGAGATCCTGAAGGAAGACGGCACGATGGCGCGCCTGCCCGACCTGCTCGAGTTTGCGCGCGAACACGACATGAAGATCGGCACCATCGCCGACCTGATCCATTACCGCAGCCAGACCGAGAGCATCGTCGAACGCGTCGGCGAGCGCGAGATGCAGACGCCTTACGGCAGTTTCCGCGCGATCGCTTTCCGCGACACGCCGAGCAGCGGCGCCCATCTCGCGCTGGTGCATGGCGACATCACGGCCGACGCCGAGACGCTGGTGCGCGTGCACCAGCCGGTGTCCCTGCTCGATCTGCTCGAGACGCGCACCACCACGCATTCGTGGAACATGGCCGCAGCGATGACGGCCATCAAGAACAGCGAGCGCGGCGTGATCGTGCTGCTCAATTGCGAGGAGTCGTCCGAGCAGATGTTCGCGCAGTTCAGCGCGCTGGGCGCGGCACAGCCGTCGACGCCGCCGCGCGCGGCACGGATGGACCTGCGCACCTACGGCATCGGCGCGCAGATCCTGCGCGAGCTGGGCGTGGGCAAGATGAAATTGCTGGCCAACCCGAGGAAGATGCCCTCGATGACCGGATTCAATCTCGAAGTGGTTGGCCATCAGGCCAGCCCCGACAACTGACGCAGGAGGCGTTATGACCGTAGGAACTTACGAACCCGATTTCGACGGGAGCGGACTGCGTATCGGCATCGTGCAGGCACGATTCAATGAAGACGTCTGCCACGGACTGGCCGCGGCCTGCCTGGCCGAGCTCAAGCACATGGGCGTGGACGACCAGGACGTGCTGCTGGTGACCGTGCCGGGCGCGCTCGAGATTCCGCTGGCGCTGCAGAAGATGGCCGAGTCCGGCCAGTTCGACGCGCTGATCGCGCTCGGCGCGGTGATCCGCGGCGAGACTTATCACTTCGAGCTGGTGTCGAACGAGTCCGGCGCCGGCATCACCCGCATCGGCCTCGATTTCGGGATCCCGATCGCGAATGCGGTGCTGACCACCGAGAATGACGAACAGGCCGAGGTGCGCATGGCCGCCAAGGGCGCCGATGCGGCGCGCGTGGCAGTCGAAATGGCCAACCTCGTGGCCGCGATGGACGAACTGGCCGACGAGGCCGACGAAGAATAAGGCAGCCCCATGAGCAGCAAATCCCAGCACGCCAACCCCAACAAGAGCCGCACGCCGCGTCACCGCGCGCGCGAATTCGCGCTGCAAGGCCTTTATCAGTGGCTGATGAGCAATGAGGATGCGGGCGTGATCGACGCGCACATCCGCAATGCGCATGGCTTCGACAAGGCTGACCGCGAGCATTTCGACGCGCTGCTGCACGGCACGATTCGCGATGCCGCCAGCCTGCGCGCGGACATCGTTCCCTTCATCGACCGTGCCATCGAACAGCTGTCGCCGATCGAGCATGCGGCGATGCTGATCGGCGCGTACGAGCTGAAGCACCATATCGAAATCCCTTACCGCGTCGTCATCAACGAGGCAGTCGAGCTGACCAAGTCGTTCGGCGGCATCGACGGGCACAAGTACGTCAACGGCGTGCTCGACAAGCTCGCCGCGCAGCTGCGCGCGACCGAGGTTTCGGCAGGCCGCTGACCACGAGGCACGGACGATGGATTTCACGCTGGCGCAGCGGCTGCAGGAGATCGCCCCCTTCCATGTGATGGAGGTGATCAAGCGGGCGGCCGAACTCGAGAAGGCAGGTCGTTCGACCATCTACATGTGCATCGGCGAGCCGGATTTCCCGCCGGCGCAGCCGGTGCTGGACGCCGCCAGCCAGGCGTTGTCCAGCGGTGCGGCCATGCGCTACACCGCGGCGCTCGGTTTGACCGAGCTGCGTGCGGCAATTTCCGCGCATTACAAATCGGCGTTTGGCGTCGATGTGCCGGCCGAGCGCATCGTCGTCACGGCCGGCGCATCGGCCGCCTTGCTGCTGGCCTGCGCGGCGCTGGTCGAGCGCGATGCCGAAGTGCTGATGCCCGATCCCAGCTATCCATGCAACCGTCATTTCATTGCCGCGTTCAACGGGCATGCAAAGCTGATCACCAGCACGCCGGCCGAGCGCTTCCAGCTGTCGGCCGCCACCGTCGAAGCGCACTGGGGCGAGAACACGCGCGGCGTGCTGCTGGCGTCGCCGTCCAACCCGACCGGCACGTCGATTGCGCGCGACGAACTCGCGCGCACGCTGGACGTGGTGCGCCGGCATCAGGGTTTTGCACTGGTTGACGAGATCTATCAGGGGCTGTCGTATGACGCGCCGCCGTACACCGCGCTGGAGTTCGGCGACGACCTGATCGTGATCAACAGCTTTTCCAAATACTTCAACATGACCGGCTGGCGCCTCGGCTGGCTGGTGGTGCCGCCGGCGATGCTGCCGGCGATCGAAAAGCTCGCGCAGAATTTCTTCATCTGCGCGTCCAGCCTTGCGCAGCATGCGGCGCTGGCCTGCTTCACGCCGCAGGCACTGGCGGTCGCCGAAGAGCGGCGGCAGGAATTCCGCCGCCGGCGCGACTACATCGTGCCCGAACTGCTGAAGCTGGGTTTCGAGATTCCGGTGCTGCCGGACGGCGCGTTCTATGTGTATGCCGACTGCAGCCGGCTGTCCGACGATGCCGACCGGCTGACGCGCGACATCCTCGACCAGACCGGCGTGGTGCTCACGCCCGGCTTGGATTTCGGCGTCGACGGTGCGAAGCGCTTCATTCGCGTGTCGTATGCGACGTCGATGGAGAACCTGCAGGAGGCGGTGCGGCGCCTGCGTGAGTATTTCGCGGCGCGCTGACCAGGCAGATCACCGGAAAATAAAAAAAGGAGCTTGCGCTCCTTTTTTTATGTTTGCTGCATTGTTCAGGCCGGTTCGGTCTGCGTCGGTGCGTGGTTTTGCAACTCCGGGGCCATCGCTTCGCGCACCCGTTCGGACGGCTGCGGCGGGGTGAAGGTCGGCACGCGCTTGCCGGCGGCCACTGCGCGCAACCGCGCATGCTCGGCCATCACCTTGTCGGCGTAACCGCCGTCGCTTGCCATGTTGCCGGCGCCGACGTAAAGCTTCAGGCCGGCCTCGGTCGAGCCGGCGCGGCGGATCAGGTCTTTCAGGATCTTCGCGCCGACCTGGATGTTGGCCACCGGGTTCAGCGCGGCGCTCAGGCCGCCGACGTCGTTGAATTTGTCGTGATGTACTTTCGCCATCACCTGCATCAGGCCCTGGGCGCCGACCGAGCTTTCCGCATACGGATTGAAGCGCGATTCGATCGCCATCACCGCAAGGATCAGCAGCGGATCGATCTTGACTTCGCCGGCCGATTCGTAGGCTGCGTCAACGAGCATGCTGCTGGCGGTGCCGGCGATGCGATAGCGCTTGGCCAGCCAGTCCGTCACGCGTTGCTGCGACTGTGCTGCGCGGTCCGCGGCCGGCGTGCTGCGCTCGGGCAGGGCCAGTGCCTGCACCAGCGCCTCTTCGTCGGTCACGGCTTGTTCGGCAGCGTTGTCTGCGAACGGTGACAGGGCCTTTAGGTTGTCCAGCAGCTCAGGCCGGAAAAATGCCAGCGCGATGGCGGCAATGACGACCACCTCAATGGCGATCAGTGTGCGACGGGCGGTGGTGAGGATACCGCCGGCGCGGGCGAGGAAATCCTCGCCGAACAGCTGGAAGCGCGGGGAGGCGTGTCCCGCACCGGCCAACGCTGTCAATTTGCGTCGATTATTCATAAAACCTCCTGAATCGTCGCGGCCCTCAAAGCGCCTGGAAAAACACGAGCGCTTCAACCCGGTCATGCGCACTCTTCGTTGCTAGCATGACAAGTCTGCATTCACGTTCTGCCGGGCGCTCTGAACTGAGGCCAATTGCAAGCGTGCTTCGTGCTTCAATTCACCGCGAGATAACAATTTTCGTTTGCGACCATACGCTCGTGCTGCACTGCGCTGGTTCCCCCGCAAACGCCGGTGTTGCCTTGATCGTCCCCGTATGCTCAGGGGACGTCGACAATCTTCTTTCGGGGGCGAATGTCTGCCCCGGTCGCGCAACTGTCTCTACAATTGCTGCCGGGACTGCCCCCGATGTGACAGGGCAGCCGATGTGTCGCCTTTCATGGATCCGGAGTGTCCGGAGAGGCTGCCCGAAAAATTTGAGCGGATTGTAGGTGGCGGTTTATATCCAGTCAATACTGGAAAAATCAGAAGCTATAACTATAAATTATCATTTTATGGTTGCATTTTATTAATTCCTAGTAAAATCAGTCGCTTGGAAAGAAATCTCAAGCTGCTGCTTTCACTTTGAAACACATCAACAACCCATGAAATATTCCGATTTGCGGGATTTTATTGCCAAGTTGAAACAAATTGGCGAGTTGGCGGAGGTGGGCGTGCCCGTTTCGCCCCATCTGGAGATGACGGAGCTGTGCGACCGGACCCTGCGCGCGGGTGGACCGGCGCTGTTGTTCACGCAGCCGGCCGGCCATTGGATGCCGGTGCTTGGCAACCTGTTCGGCACGCCGAAGCGCGTGGCGCTCGGCATGGGCGCTTCCGACGTGAGCGAGTTGCGCCGCATCGGTCAGTTGTTGTCGGTACTGAAGGAGCCCGAGCCGCCAAAGGGGCTCAAGGATGTGCTTGGCCTCGGTTCGCTGGTGAAGGCCGTGTGGGACATGGCGCCGCGCGAGCTGCGCTCGGCGCCTTGTCAGGACATTGTGTGGGAGGCCAGTGACGTCGACCTGTCGCAGTTGCCGATTCAGCATTGCTGGCCGGGCGACGCCGCGCCGCTGATTACCTGGGGGCTGGTGATCACGAAGGGGCCGCACAAGAAGCGGCAGAACCTCGGCATCTATCGGCAGCAGGTGATCGGTCGCAACAAACTGATCATGCGCTGGCTCGCGCATCGCGGCGGCGCGCTGGATTTTCGCGAGCACTGCCTGGCGAATCCGGGGCAGCCGTATCCGGTCGCCGTCGCGCTCGGCGCCGACCCGGCCACTATATTGGGTGCGGTCACGCCGGTGCCGGACAGCCTGTCGGAATACCAGTTCGCCGGTCTGTTGCGCGGCAGCCGGACCGAACTGGTGAAGGCCATCGGCAGCGAGCTGCGCGTGCCGGCGTCGGCCGAGATCGTGCTGGAAGGGCATATCTATCCCGACGCCGCGCACCCGAGTGGCTATGAACATGCGCTCGAGGGACCATTCGGCGACCACACCGGTTATTACAATGAGCAGGACTGGTTCCCGGTGTTCACGGTCGATCGCATCACGATGCGGCGCGACCCGATCTATCACTCGACCTATACGGGCAAGCCGCCGGACGAGCCTGCGGTGCTGGGCGTGGCGCTGAACGAAGTGTTCGTCCCGCTGTTGCAAAAGCAATTTTCCGAAATCACCGACTTCTACCTGCCGCCCGAAGGCTGCAGCTACCGGATGGCGGTGGTGCAGATGAAGAAAGCGTATCCGGGGCATGCGAAGCGCGTGATGTTCGGCGTCTGGAGCTTCCTGCGGCAATTCATGTACACGAAGTTCATCGTCGTCGTCGATGACGATGTCGACATTCGCGACTGGAAGGAAGTGATCTGGGCGATCACGACACGGGTCGACCCGGTGCGCGATACGACGATGGTCGACAGCACGCCGATTGACTACCTCGATTTCGCCTCGCCGGTCAGCGGGTTGGGCAGCAAGATGGGCATCGATGCGACCAACAAATGGCCGGGCGAGACCTCGCGCGAATGGGGTCGCACGATCGCCATGGACGCGGACGTCAAGGTGCGGGTGGACAAGATCTGGGAGCAGCTCGGCTTCTGATGCCGGCGTCGTAACGCATTGCGATGACAAATGCCTCGAAGCGCAGGGGGGAATGCTGGTAGAATGCCGGCTGGCGGGCCCCTGCGCATTGTGGCATGGTCAATCTGGTCAGGTCGGGAACGAAGCAGCCACAGCCATTCCCCGCAAGTGCCGCAGACAAGGCTCGCCTCCTCTTATTCCTTCTTCCCGGTTTTGCCGCGACTGCCTGACGGCATCCCTGCGCGAACCCTCCAAGCCCCTGTTCAATCCGACCACGCGCGGTGAATGATCCGCGATTCATCGACGCCTGACAGCGTGCCGTGCACCCGACCGTGCTGCGGATCGCAGCGGGTGCCGATGAAGGCTTCGGCAATTGCGGCCGGTGCCTGTTCGAGCAGCAGCGCCGCCTGTGCGAGCAACGCCAGTGCCTGTGCAATGCGTCGCGCCTGTCGCTGTTGCTGTTCGGCGGGCAGCCGCAGCCCGGACTGCAGCACGTCGAACAGCGGCTGCAGGCGCGTATCCGCGCTGACGCCGGCCTGCAGCCAGTCGAGCAGCGGCTGCATTTCGTCGCTCGCCTGCTGCGCAGCGCGCAGCACGTCCAGGCACATGACGTTGCCTGAGCCTTCCCAGATCGAATTCACCGGCGCTTCGCGATACAGGCCCGCCAGCGGCCAATCCTCCACATAGCCGTTCCCGCCGAGGACTTCCATGCATTCGGCGGTGAACTCCGGCGTGCGCTTGCAGATCCAGAATTTCGCGGCCGGCGTCAGTACGCGCACCAGTGTCGTCTCGCCATGGTCGAGCGCCTGCGCCAGTCGCAGCACCAGCAGCAGCGCCGCTTCGCTCTCGAGCGCCAGGTCGGCCAGCACGTTCATCATCAGCGGCTGTTCCGACAGCGCGCGGCCGAACGCGAACCGGTGCCGCGCATGATGCAGCGCCTGTGACAGCGCCTGCCGCATCAGCGCGGCGCTGGCGATTGCGCAATCGAGCCGCGTCAGGCTGGCCATCTCGGCCAGCGTGGCGATGCCGCGTCCCGGCTGTCCGACCAGCGTGCCGTGCGCGTCGATGAACTCGGCTTCGGCGCTCGCATTCGAACGATTGCCAACCTTGGCCTTCAGCCGCTGCAGCAGCACCGGGTTGCGGCTGCCATCGGCGCGCCAGCGCGGCACGAAAAATGCCGACAGGCCTTCCGGCGCGCGCGCCAGCACCAGGTGAGCGTCGCACATCGGCGCAGAGAAGAACCATTTATGACCGGTCAGCAGGTAAAGGGCGCCGCGTCCGCCTTCGCCCGCGGGGATGGCCTCGGTCTGCGTGCCGCGCAGGTCGGAGCCGCCCTGTTTTTCGGTCAGTCCCATGCCGATCAGGATCGCCGACTTGCCGCCGATCGGCAGGTCGCGGGCATCATGCGTCTCGCAGAACAGCTTGTCTGCCAGCCCCCCGAACATCGGCTCATGGCCGAGCACGGGAATGGCCGCGGAGGTCATCGTGATCGGACACAGGCTGCCGGCCTCGACCTGCGCGTGCAGGTAGAAGGCGGCGGCTCGGGCCAGGTGCGCAGTGCGCGACGCCGACCGCCATGCGCGTCCGTGCAGTCCGCTGGCGCGCAGTTTGCCGAGCAGCGCATGCCAGGCCGGATCAAACTCCACCTGGTCGGTGCGCTGTCCCTGCCTGTCATGCGTGCGCAATTCCGGAAGGAAGCGGTTGGCGCGCTGCGCGAGCGCCTGCGCGTCCGCACTGCCGGCCCAGCGGCCGAGCGACTGCAGGGCTGCGACCGTGGCAGGCTCGAGGTCGCGCAATGCGGCGGACTGCAGCGCCAGGTCAGCATCGAACAGGTTGACGTGCGCGAGCGGCGGCGCCTGGTTGCTTACTTCGTGGGTAGGCCAGCGCATCGTGTCCTCCGGCTTCCGGCCCGTGCCGGATCAGTGGTGGTCCTGCAAGATTACGCCAGCCGCGGGACGGCTGCGCGCTCGGGTAAAATTCACGCTTCGACAATCACAGCGCCCCCGGACATGTCCTACCAGGTCCTCGCCCGCAAATACCGCCCGAAAAGTTTCGACAGCCTGGTCGGTCAGGAACACGTGGTGCGCGCGCTCACGCATGCGCTGGAACAAAAGCGGCTGCACCACGCCTACCTGTTCACCGGCACCCGCGGCGTCGGCAAGACCACGCTGTCGCGCATCCTCGCGAAATCACTGAACTGCCAGGGTGCCGACGGGCAGGGCGACATTACCGCGCAGCCGTGCGGAACCTGCGAAGCCTGCGTCGCGATCGATGCCGGACGTTTCGTCGACTACATCGAAATGGATGCCGCGTCCAACCGCGGTGTCGACGAAATGGCGCAGCTGCTCGAGCAGGCGGTGTATGCGCCGTCGAATGCGCGTTTCAAGGTCTACATGATCGACGAAGTGCACATGCTGACCAGCCACGCATTCAACGCGATGCTGAAGACGCTGGAAGAGCCGCCGGCGCACGTCAAGTTCATTCTTGCAACCACCGATCCGCAGAAGATCCCGGTCACGGTGCTGTCACGTTGCCTGCAATTCAACCTGAAGCAGATGCCGCCCGGCCATATCGTCGGGCATCTGGAGAACATCCTTGCGCAGGAGCAGATCGACTTCGAAGCGCCCGCACTGCGCCTGCTGGCGCAAGGTGCGCAGGGTTCGATGCGCGACGCGCTGTCGCTGACGGACCAGGCGATCGCGTATGCGGCCGGCAAGGTCACGCTGGACGCTGTGCAGGGCATGCTCGGCGCGCTCGACCAGACCTATCTGGTGCGCGTGCTCGACGCGCTGGCCGCGCAGGACGGCGCCGCGCTGCTGGCGATTGCCGATGACATGGCCGCGCGCAGCCTGTCGTGGAGCACGGCCTTGCAAGACCTGGCGACGCTGCTGAACCGGATTGCGATCGCGCAGTCGGTGCCGGACGCCATTCCTGACGACCTGCCCGGACACGCCGACATCCTGCGTCTGGCGCAGTCCTTCGCGCCGGAAGACGTGCAGCTGTATTACCAGATCGTCGTGCACGGCCGCAACGAGCTCGGCCTCGCGCCCGACGAATATGCGGGCTTCACGATGACGCTGCTGCGCATGCTGGCCTTCGCGCCGCTGGACATCGCGGGGTCGGCCGCACCTGCAACGCCGGCACCGCGCGCGGCGCAGCCCGCGCGGCCGTCTGCTCACGCAGCAGCGCAAGTCGCAACGGCGTTACCTGTGGCATCACCGGCATCACCGGCAGCCGCTCCTGTCCCGACAGCGTCCGCGGCGGCTGTGCCGGCCGCTGAAGCGCCGGCCACGCCCGCAGCCAGGCCGATGAGTCCGGCGATGGCCGCGCTGGCGGCCGCACGCAGCGGCCGCGCGAAAGCGGCGCCTGCGGCTGCGCCCGCTGCGGCCCCGTCACCGGTCGCGCCGGCGGCTGTGGTTGCAGCCGCAGTACCGGCGGCCGTGCCATCGCCCGCGTCTGCACCGCCGCCGTGGGAAGACGATGTTCCGCCGCCCGACCTTGTCGAGCCGGCGCAAAAAAAAACTGAAACGCCAGCCGCTCCGCCGGCAGCATCGCACAGCAGCGCGCCGGCCGATGACGACTGGCCTTACAACGTGCCGCCGCCGGACAGCCTGTCCGACGAGATGTCGTTTGACCCGATGCCAGCCGACGAACCTGCCGCCGCGCCTGAGCCGGCGCCGCAGACGGCCCTCGGCGTCGACTGGCCGCAGCTGGTGCGCGAGCTGCCGCTGCGCGGCGTGGTGCACCAGCTGGCGATGCAGAGCGAACTGCTGGCCGCGGCCGAAGACGGCAACGTGCTGGCCATGCGGATCCGCGTGCCGGTCGACACGCTGCTGTCATCCGGCAGCGGCGACAAGCTGGCCGCCGCGCTGACTGCGCAGCTGGGCCGGTCCGTGCGAATCGATGCCGAGATCGGCGCGGTCCGGCGCACCGCCCATGCGGCCGATGTCGCCGAGCAGGCCAGACGGCAGCGCGAGGCCGAGCGGATGATGCACGACGATCCCTTCGTGCAGACGCTGATGCGCGATTTCGGCGCCACTTTCGTTCCGGGATCGATACGGCCGGCATGATGCCCGTATCGCCGAACCTTTCCGCCCCCTCTATTTACTTTTAAGGAGTTCACCATGATGAAAGGCCAACTGGCCGGCCTGATGAAGCAGGCACAGGCAATGCAGGACAACATGAAAAAGATGCAGGACCACCTTGCGACGATCGAGGTCGAAGGACAGGCCGGCGCCGGCATGGTGAAGGTGGTCATGACCTGCAAGAACGACGTCAAGCGCGTGTCGATCGACCCGTCGCTGCTGGCCGACGACAAGGACATGCTCGAGGATCTGGTTGCTGCCGCGTTCAACGATGCGGTGCGCAAGGCCGAGGCGATGTCGTCCGAGAAGATGTCGGGCCTGACTTCGGGCCTGCCGCTGCCGCCGGGATTCAAGCTGCCGTTCTGATCCCCGCGTGAAAAATCCGTCCAGCCTCGACTTCCTCGCCGAGGCGCTGCGCCGCCTGCCCGGCATCGGCCCGAAGTCCGCGCAGCGTATTGCCTATCACCTGATGCAGCACGACCGCGAGGGCGCCGCGCTGATCGCGCGGGCGATGACGCAGGCGGTCGAGCGCATCCATCACTGCACGCGCTGCAATACCTTCACCGAGAGCGAGGTCTGCGAGACCTGCCTCGATCCGGAGCGCGACGCGACGCAGCTGTGCGTGGTCGAGACGCCGGCCGATCAATTGATGATCGAGCAGACCCTGACCTACCGGGGGCTGTATTTCGTGCTGATGGGCCGGCTGTCGCCGCTCGACGGCGTCGGTCCGAAGGACCTGCAGCTCGACAAGCTGGTCGCGCGTGCGACCGATGGCATCGTCACCGAGGTGGTGCTGGCGACGAATTTCACCAACGAAGGCGAAGCCACCGCGCATTACATCAGCGAGACGCTGAAGGCGCGCGGGCTGAAGGTGTCGCGACTGGCGCGCGGCGTGCCGGTCGGCGGCGAGCTCGAGTACGTCGATGCCGGCACGATTGCGCGCGCGATGCTGGACCGCCGCGCCACCTGACCTTCCGGACCTCACTCCCATGCAAGAACAACAAAAGCCCGCCGGCCCGCTCGCCGGCATCAAGGTCCTTGAACTCGGCACGCTGATCGCCGGGCCTTTCTGCGCGCGCCTGCTCGGCGAGTTCGGCGCGGACGTGATCAAGGTCGAATCGCCCGATGGCGGCGACCCGATCCGCCAGTGGCGCGTGCTGAAGGACGGCAATTCGCTGTGGTGGACCGTCCAGAGCCGCAACAAAAAGAGCATCACGCTGAACATGAAGGACGAGCGCGCGCAGGAGATCGCGCGCCGGCTCGCGCTTGAGGCCGACATCGTGATCGAGAACTACCGGCCCGGCGTGCTGGAAAAATGGAACATCGGCTATGAGCAGCTGAAGGCAATCAATCCGGCGCTGATCATGGTCCGGCTGTCCGGCTACGGCCAGACCGGCCCGATGCGCGATGCGCCGGGCTTCGGCGCGATCGGCGAGTCGATGGGCGGCATACGCTATGTGTCCGGCCATCCGGACCGGCCGCCGGTGCGCATCGGCATCTCCATTGGTGATTCGATCGCATCCATGCATGGCGCGATCGGCGCGCTGATGGCCCTGCGCCATCGTGACGTCACCGGCGGCCGCTGGAACGGCAAGAGCGGTGCCGACTGCGTGGCAGGGCAGGGGCAGGTGGTCGACGTCGCGCTGTACGAGGCCGTGTTCAACCTGATGGAGTCGCTGGTGCCCGAGTACGACCATGCGGGCGTGGTGCGCGAGCGTACCGGCGGCTCGCTGCCGGGCATCGTGCCGTCGAATACCTACACCACCGCCGATGACGAGAACATCGTCGTCGCCGGCAATGGCGACGCGATCTTCAAGCGGCTGATGAAGGCGATCGGCCGCGACGACATGGCGAACGATCCGCAACTGGCGAACAATGCGGGCCGCGTGCAGCGCACGGAAGACATCGATGGTGCGATCCAGGCCTGGTGCAGCGGCCGCGACATCGATGCCGCGCTTGAGGTGCTGAAGGCCGCCGACGTGCCGGTATCGAAAATCTATTCGGTGCGCGACATGCTGCAGGATCCGCAATTCCTCGCGCGCCGGATGTTCGAGCAGCACCTGTTCCGCGACGGCACGCCGATCACGCTGCCGGCGGTCACGCCGAAACTGTCGGAGACGCCGGGCGGCACCCGCTGGATCGGGCCGGAGCTGGGCGAGCATACCGACGAAGTGCTGGCTGGCCTCGGCTACAGCGCCGACGAGATCGCCGAACTGCGCCGCAGCGGCGCACTGTAACAACCGAAGGGAAATGCATCGCCGGTGTATCAGCCGGCGTGGACGCACGAACCCGCCGCCTCCGGCAGGCACGGAAATCTGACCATGCAGGTTTTTGTGTCTTTACGGAGGCGTCGGCGATGTCCATGAAATTTCCTTCTACACCTCGCTCGGGCGAACCGACGCCCAAGGCCCCGCCGGCCGAAGCGGCCGACGACGATCTCGCCGTCGAGTCGCTGTTCGACGCCCGTCCGGCCGATGAGGCGGGAAAGCCCGGTTTGCTCGAGTCGGCGCTCTCGTCGTTGTCGCAAGCCTGCCGCGATGCGGCAGCCTGGATCGCGCAGGTGTTCTCCTTCATGCGCTCGCGTGATGACGCATCCATCGATATATCGCGACCTTTCAACGTGAGGCGGGAAGCGCTGCCGGAAGACTTCCAGAAGGCAATCGACGCCGAGCTGGTCAGCCGAAAAGTCGCTGCCGTCCGGCAGGAATTTGTCGAAAGCGCGGAAACCGCGCCGACGGCGAAGGCTGCCCCGCCGGATCCAGACAAGGACGCGTTCGACGCCTGGGTCAGGCTCTGCAAACGGGATCGAAAGCCACCGGGCGCACTGGATTGTCCTCAGAATTTCGCTGACAAGGCCGCCCGCCATGCGCAGGACTTTGTTGACATGGTCGCCGACCGGCAAGCCCATGCACTGCAGGAGAAAAAGGAGTTCTGGCTGGGCACCGAGGATCAGGAAAAGCTGAGGTTTGCGAAAGCGCTGCTGAGGCAAGCGCAGGGACCGATCCAGGCGAATTCAACGCAGCAGGTAACCAGCTTCATGGCCTGGCGTGAGTGGAGCCGGCATCCGGAGAAGGTGCCAGATGATCCGGGCTTCAGCATCGACGCTGCCGTCGCCTATGCGCATGAACTATGTAAGGTTCACGCGGGCAAAGACGTCGCGAAGGATCCGCGGACGAAAGACATGCTGGCCGGTGCTTATGAGCTGATCGCGCGCGAGGATCACTACCGGCGTAACTTCGACGTGCAAAGCGAGGCGGTCCAACTGATCAGGCAGATTGATGCGTTGCAGGAGCCGGCGATACCGCCCGCCGTTCGGGAAAGCACGCCCGCGCAGGACGCGCCGCCGGCGCCGCCGCCGCGGGTGCGCAGTACGCCGGCCGACACGGGCGGGACAGCGCCGCCGGCAGGCAAACCACCGCCTCCGCCATCGGTGCGGGTACCGTCAAGCCGGCCACCGATGCCGGAATCCTGGAACGACTTGCCGGAACTGTCGACCCTCGAAAGCGAACTGCAGATCGAAGCGTCGGTTTTGCTGAACCGCTTTTTCCAGCGCTATGCAGAGCAGCTGGACAGCGGCGTCCTTGATTTCGCGAACAATCCGGAATATTTCTCCCCGCTGGCCGCGACGGCGGCCATCGATTTTCTGCGGCGCGCGGACAATCAGCCCGACGTGACCGACCCGCGCAGTTACGCGGCGGCGAATTACATCGTGCGCGAATACGAACACCGCCGGCAGGTGCTGCCGGGCACGGGAAGCTGATGCGGGTTCAGCCGGCCACGGCGATCAGCTGTTCCAGCTTCACCGCGTCTGCGCAGAACAGACGGATGCCTTCGGCCAGTTTTTCGGTGGCCATCGCATCCTCGTTCAGCGCCATCCTGAACGCCTTTTCGTCCAGGCTGACCTTCGTCAGGTCCGTCGCGGCAGCCGATTCCGGCGACAGCCTGCGCGCAACCGGTCCATCGGTCTGCGCAAGCTTCTGCAGCAGCTCGGGACTGATGGTCAGCAGGTCGCAGCCGGCCAGTTCGAGGATCTGTGACGTATTGCGGAAACTCGCGCCCATCACTTCAGTCGGGTAACCGAATTTCTTGTAGTACTCGTAGATGCGCTTCACCGACTGCACGCCCGGATCGTCGGCGCCGCTGTAGTCGGTGCCGGAGGCCTTCTTGTACCAGTCATAGATGCGGCCGACGAACGGCGAGATCAGTTGCGCCTTCGCCTCCGCACAAGCGATGGCCTGCGGCAGCGAGAACAGCAGCGTCATGTTGCAGCGGATGCCGTCCTTCTCCAGCACCTCGGCCGCGCGTATGCCTTCCCAGGTGGAAGCGATCTTGATCAGCACGCGCTCGCGTTTCACGCCGGCGGCCTCGTACAGCGCGATCAGCTGGCGTGCCTTGGCGATCGTGCCCTCGGTGTCGAATGACAGCCGGGCATCAGTCTCGGTCGACACGCGGCCCGGGATGATCGCGAGAATCTTCAGGCCGAACGCGATCAGCAGCTGGTCGATGATGTCGGATACCGGCTTGCCGCGGTGCGCGCGCACGGTCTCGTCCAGCAGCGGCCGGTATTCCGGCTTCTGCACCGCCTTCAGGATCAGCGACGGATTGGTGGTCGCATCATGCGGCTGGAAAACTTCCATGGCATGGAAATCGCCGGTGTCGGCGACCACGGTCGTGTACTGCTTCAACTGCGCGAGCTGGTTCATGGTGTACAGCCAGAGGCAAGAGGATGGTTGAGGTGAGTGAACCCGGTATTTTACCCAGCGCCCGCAGGCGCAGGGCGTGCGCGCTTCATTCCAGCGCGGCAGAGGCGCGCGCGATCAGTGCCGTCGTCGAGCTGTCATGCGCATGCGCGACCGGCGAACCGTCGAGTTCGGACAGGATGCGCGTGGCCAGCGTCTTGCCGAGTTCGACGCCCCACTGGTCGAAACTGTTCACGTTCCACAGCGCGCCCTGCACGAAGGTCTTGTGCTCGTACAACGCGACCAGCGCGCCCAGCGTGGCCGGCGTCAGCCGTTCGAGCAGCAGCATGTGGCTCGGATGATTGCCCGGACAGGCGCGATGCGGCGCCAGGTTGGGCGCCGCATTCCCGTTCATCAGCGCCTCGGCCTGTGCAAAGCAGTTCGCCAGCAGGACCTTGTGCTGCTGTACGTAGTCATGCGCGGGCTTGAGCACTGCGATGAAATCGACCGGCACGATGTCCGTGCCCTGGTGCAGCATCTGGAAATACGCATGCTGGCCATTGGTGCCCACGCTGCCCCAGATCACCGGCGCGGTGCGCAGGCCGACCGGCTGGCCGTCGCGCGAGATGCCCTTGCCGTTGCTCTCCATTTCGAGTTGCTGCAGGTAGGCCGGAAACAGCGACAGGTCCTGATGGTACGGCGCAATCAGGTGCGAACCGGCATTGAAGAATTGCCGATACCAGAATCCGCTCAGCGCGAGCAGCGCCGGCATGTTGCGCTCCAGCGGCGCTTGGCGGAAGTGCTCGTCCATCGCGTGGGCACCGGACAGGAAACCGCGGAAGTGTTCGCCGCCGATCGCGACCATCAGCGACAAGCCGATCGATGACCAGATCGAGTAGCGTCCGCCGACCCAGTCGCGGAACGGAAACATGTTCTCGGCGGCGATGCCGAATGCAGTCACGGCGTCAGTATTGGTCGACACCGCGACGAAATGCCGCCGCAAATCTTCTGCCTTGCCCTTGCGCAGGAACCACGCGCGCGCATCATGTGCATTCAGCAGCGTCTCGTGCGTCGAGAAGGATTTCGACGACACGATGAACAGCGTCGTTTCCGGATCGAGCCGCCCCAGCACGGCCGAGGTCGCATGGCCGTCGACGTTCGACAGGAAATGAAATGACAGGCTGGTGGTCGTAAACGGACGCAATGCGGCGCAAGTCATCGCCGGGCCGAGGTCCGAGCCGCCGATGCCGATGTTCACCACGTCCGTGATTGATTTGCCGCTGTAACCCTTCCATGCGCCGCTGCGCACGCGCGCTGCAAAATCCTCCATCCGGTCCAGTACCTGCCAGACCTCGGCCACCAGTTCCTCGCCTTCCCATTCGAAGCGCGAATCACGCGGCAACCGCAGCACCGTGTGCAGCGCGGCGCGGTTCTCGGTCAGGTTAACCCGCTCGCCACGGAACATCGCGTCGCGCAAGGTCTCGACGCCGCGCGCACGTGCGAAGGCTGCCAGCAGCGACAGCGTGTCGCTTTGCAGGTGCGTCTTCGAGTAGTCCAGGAAAAGACCGACGGCCTCCAGAGAAAAGCGCTCGGCACGCCGTGAGTCCTGCGCGAACAGGTCGCCCAGATGCCATTGGCGTGCGTCATCCGCATGGCGACGCAGCGCTGCGAATTCCGGAGATTGGGAAAGTAGGGGGTCGTTCAGGGTGTGCATCGGGCATGAGTCCCGGACCGGCGGTGCCGGACTGCCTCCGGAAACTCGTTGTTGTTGTCACGCCGGATGATACCTGCATCGGCATCCGTGCCGTTGATTTTGCTGCAAGCCGGAGCGAATTGTCCCGGTCGTCGCCAGCGGGTGCAACAAGTGCCGATCCGGGGCGGCAATGGTCGATATGGGTCAGCGCCAGCCTCGGGACGGCGTTCGAATCGCTCGTTGCAATCCCGGGGAGGAAGTGACGCAAATCATTGTTTTTTATTAGAAATAATCCTGAGGAGTCAGCGCCAAAGTGCGCGATTAACAACAAACATGATCGTTGAGAGAGTATTCTGGTTGTCAAAAAAATAAATTCCCAGTAAGTTTTCAAAAAAATAATTCTTTAATCGAACGATTTTTCGTTTGCTTTGCAGCTTGAGCACCCGGTGTCGGGTGATGGAGGCAAGGATGCAAGCTTTCTCGACCACTGTGAGGGACCTGTACGCGCTGGCAGAGTATGCGTCGCCCGACCAGTTCCTGACTCGCGCGATTGCCCTGATGCAGATGTGGATCCGTTTTGACGGCGCCATTTTCGGTACCGGCGAAAGGCATGACCACCAGACCCTGACCTTGTTGGAATCCGACACGCCGTCGGACCGCGCCACCGTGCCCGAGGCCTTGCTCACACGCGAACAGAGCCGCGACGATCCGGTGGCGCGCGGCTTTCGCGACGCGCCGATGTCGCCGTCGCGCGGCGGCATACGCGAGCTGTACCGCAAGAGTCGCGATGGGCGCAAGCCGAAGTCCGCGCCGGTCGCAGGCATCCGCTCGCTCGCTGAAGAACTCGGGCTGTGCCACCTGCTGATCCACGGCGACGATCCGGACAAGGTCAAGCCGGCACGCTGGATCGTGCTGTACCGGCAGCACGATGTGCGTTTTGCCGAGACCGATGCGGCCTGCCTGCACGGACTCTGGATTCACCTGTCGCGCGCGATGGCGATCAATCGCTCGCGCACGCTGGAGCGACTGTCTCGCACGACGCCGGCGCGGGACAATTCGGGCGCGTCCGGCCTGATTTCCGAAGACGGGCAGGTGGAGATCGCCGACCAGCGCTTCTTTGACCTGCTCGAGCGCGAATGGCCCGAGATCGCGCCGGATTTCATCCCCGAGCAGGTGCTCGAGCTGCTCAATGACGGCAAGGTCTACCACGGTGCACAGATCGAGATTTCGATGACGCGCCAGACCGGCGGCAATCTGTGCCGCATCCGCCCGGTCGATGCGATGGAAGTGCTGACCCCGCGCGAGTTCGTGGTGGCGCGGCGCTTCGCCGCCGGCATGAGCCACAAGCAGATTGCGCGCGAGCTCGGCGTCTCGCATCACACGGTGCGCAACCAGCTTGCGCACCTTTACCGCAAGCTCAACCTGCACGACAAGGCATCGCTCGCTCAGTACTTCGCGTCCAACGCGATCACCGTCTGATCGCGCCCGCCGGCAGGATTGCCGGCGGGCTTCCGCTACAATGTCGCCTTCGATTTTTCAGGCGGCAGCAATGACCCAGGACGAACTCAAGCAGGCAGTCGCTCGCGCAGCGATCGACTATGTGGTGGACGGCGAAATTATCGGTGTCGGCACCGGCTCCACGGCGAATTTCTTCATCGACGAACTCGGCAAGATCAAGGACAGGATCCGCGGCGCGGTCGCGTCGTCAGAGGCCACCGCCGCACGGCTGAAGTCGCACGGCATTCCCGTGTTTGACCTGAATGACGTCGAGCGCATGCCGGTCTACATCGACGGCGCTGACGAGATCGACCACAGCGGCGCCATGATCAAGGGTGGCGGCGGTGCGCTGACACGCGAAAAGATCGTTGCGTCCGTCGCCGACCGATTCGTCTGCATTGCCGACGCATCGAAGCTGGTCGACGTGATGGGCAAATTCCCGCTGCCCGTCGAGGTGATACCGATGGCGTCGAAGTCCGTGTCGCGTGCGCTGGCGGCAATGGGCGCGACGCCGGCCTTGCGGATGAAGGACGGCCAGCCCTTCGTCACCGACAACGGTTGCCACATACTCGACGCCGCCGGGCTGCAGATCCGTGACCCGAAAGGCCTCGAGCAGCAGATCAACCAGCTGCCGGGCGTGGTCACGGTCGGCCTGTTTGCGTTGCAGGGCGCGGCCGTCTGCCTGCTCGGCACGGCGACCGGCGTGAAGGCGCTGACTTACTGATTCGTTGCCGGCGCGGCTGCGCCAAAGACAAAAGCCCGCCGGTCAGCCGACCGGCGGGCTTTTTTTTTCGGGCGGTGGTCGTATCAGACCGACGGCGGCACATAGCCGACTGCCTGGTCCGCGCCCTCGCCGAAGAAATGCTTTTCCATCTGCGCAGCCAGGTACTTGCGCGCGCGCGCGTCGGCGAGGTTGAGGCGGTTTTCATTGACCAGCATGGTCTGGTGCTTCAGCCACGCGCCCCACGCTTCCTTGGACACGTTTTCCCAGATTTTCTTGCCGAGTTCGCCCGGGTAGGGCGGGAAGTCCAGTCCTTCGGCTTCCTTGTTCAGTTTGATGCAGTGGACCATGCGGGCCATGTGATTCTCCAGAAAGTGGTCGGTAGTCTGATGCGGCAGCGGCGGGTCAGAGGTTCTTGATCAGCACCAGCGACTTGCGCTGCCAGTTGTACATGTTCTGCCTGTCTTTCGGCAGGTCATCCACGCTCGCGTTGACGAAGCCGCGCTTGAGGAACCAGTGCGCGGTTCGCGTGGTCAGCACGAACAGTTTTTTGAAACCCGCTGCGCGGGCGCGGTGTTCGATGTGCCTCAGCAGGCGTTCGCCATCCCCCTGAGCCTGCGAATCGGGGCTCACGGTCAGGCAGGCCATCTCGGCCATCTTTTCGGCCGGGAAGGGATACAGCGCCGCGCAGCCGAAGATCACGCCATCATGCTCGATGACGGAGAAATAACTGATCTCGCGTTCGATCAGTTCGCGTCCGCGCTTGACCAGCGTGCCGTTCGCCTCCAGCGGCTCGATCAGCTGCAGGATGCCGCCGACATCTTCCACCGTCGCTTCGCGCAGGCTTTCGAGGTTCTCGGCCGATACCATCGTGCCGACGCCATCGTGCGTGAAGATCTCCAGCAGCACCGAGCCGTCGGTGCTGAAGGGCACGATGTGCGCGCGCGGCACGCCACTCTGGCAGGCCTGGGTCGCGTGCTCGAAGTAGAACGCCATGTCGGCACGCAGGCAGCCGGACTCGAGGATCGCTTCGGCCAGGTGCGCCGACACCTCGCGGATTTCGGCGCCGCCGGCGTCGGTCATCATCGGCGTTTCGGTAATGAAGATCAGCTTGTCGGCGCGCAGCGCGGTCGACGCGGCCAGCGCGACGTCTTCCATCGCCAGGTTGAACACCTCGCCGGTCGGCGAAAAGCCCAGCGGCGACAGCAGCACCAGCGCGCCGGCGTCGAGGATGGGGTTGATGGTCTCGTGCGCGACCTTGCGCGTAACGCCGGTATGCTCGAGGTCGACGCCGTCAATGATGCCCATCGGCCGCGCCAGCACGAAATTGCCGGAAATGACGCGGATCGCCGAGTTCGCCATTGGCGTGTTCGGCAGCCCCTGGCTGAATGCGGCCTCGATGTCGAGGCGGATCTCGCCGGCGGCTTCTTTCGCGCATTCGAGCGCGACAGCGTCGGTGATGCGCAGCCCGTTGTGGAAGCGCGTCTCGACGCGGCGCAGCGCCAGCTGCTCTTCCACCTGCGGGCGCGAGCCGTGCACGATCACCACCTTGATGCCCAGCGCATGCAGCAGCGACAGGTCGTGCGCCAGCACCGGCAGCGCGCCGGCCATCACCAGCTCGCCCGGGAAGGCGACCACGAAAGTCTTGCCGCGGAACGCGTGAATGTAGGGCGCGACCGAGCGCAGCCACTCGACGAACTGGGTAGGGTTCTCCATGGCCGGCATTATAATTCGCCCCGACATGTCCGCACCCCAGACCCCGAAAAAAGCGCCGCCGGCGCCCGCACGGCGCCCGTCAGGGCGCACCCCTCCGCCCGCCCCCGTCCGTAACCCGCTGCCGTCCGTCACTTTTCCCGACGAACTGCCGGTGTCCGGGCGGCGCGACGAGATCGCCGACGCGCTGCGCCAGCATCAGGTCGTGATCGTCAGCGGCGAAACCGGCTCGGGCAAGACCACGCAGCTGCCGAAGATCTGCCTGTCGATCGGCCGCGGCCAGAACGGCCTGATCGGCCATACGCAGCCGCGCCGCATTGCCGCGTCGTCCACCGCCAAGCGGATTGCGCAGGAACTCGGTACGCCGCCCGGCATGCACGTCGGCTACAAGGTGCGCTTCAACGACACGCTGTCCGACGGCGCGTGGATCAAGCTGATGACCGACGGCATCCTGCTCGCCGAGACCCAGGGTGATCCGCTGCTGCGCCAGTACGACACCTTGATCATCGACGAGGCGCACGAACGCAGCCTGAACATCGATTTCCTGCTCGGCTATCTGAAGCAGCTGTTGCCGAAGCGTCCAGACCTGAAGCTGATCATCACGTCGGCGACGATCGACGCTGACCGTTTTGCGCGGCATTTCGAGAGCGGCGGCCGCAAGGCGCCGGTGATCGAGGTGTCGGGCCGGCTGTACCCGGTCGAGGTGCGCTATCGGCCGGTCGAGCCGGACGTCAAGCCCGCCGCGAACCCGGCCTCGCCGGCAGCGAAGGCGCGGGAACAGCGTGACCTGATGGACGCCATCATCGATGCGGTCGATGAACTCGCGCGCATCGGTCCCGGCGACATTCTCGTGTTCCTGCCCGGCGAGCGCGAGATCCGCGACGCCGCCGAGGCGCTGCGCAAGCACCATCCGCCGCATGTCGAGATCCTGCCGCTGTTTGCGCGCCTGTCCGCGCAGGAGCAGGAGCGCGTGTTCAAGGCGACCAATGCGCGCCGCATCGTGCTGGCCACCAACGTTGCCGAGACCTCGCTGACCGTGCCCGGCATCCGCTACGTGGTCGATGCCGGCACCGCGCGCGTCAAGCGCTACAGCTACCGCAACAAGGTCGAGCAGCTGCAGGTCGAGCCGGTCGCGCAGTCGGCAGCGAACCAGCGCGCCGGCCGTTGCGGCCGCGTCGCCGCCGGTGTCTGCATCCGCTTGTATGACGAACAGGATTTCCTGCAGCGCCCGAAATACACCGACCCCGAGATCCTGCGCTCGTCGCTGGCCGCAGTCATCCTGCGGATGAAATCGCTGCGTCTCGGCGACGTCGAGCAGTTCCCTTTCATCGAGCCGCCGCTGGGCCGCGCAATCGCGGACGGCTACCAGCTGCTGCAGGAGCTCGGCGCGGTCGACGATGCCCGTGAGCTGACCGCGCTCGGGCGCGAACTGGCGCGCCTGCCGCTCGACCCGCGTGTCGGCCGCATGATTCTCGCCGGTCGCGACCACCAGTGCCTGCAGGAGATGCTCGTCATCGCCGCGGCGCTGTCGGTGCAGGACCCGCGCGATCGTCCGCAGGAGGCGCAGGGCGCGGCCGACCAGGCCCACAAGAAATTCGCCGACGACAAATCCGAGTTCCTCGCCTACCTGAAGATCTGGAAGTGGTTCGAGGAGGCGATCGAGCACAAGAAAACGAACCGGCAGCTGCAGGAACAGTGCCGCGAGCATTTCCTGTCGCAGCTGCGGCTGCGCGAGTGGCGCGACGTGCATTCGCAGCTGTTCACGCTGGTGCGCGAGCAGGGCTGGCGCGTCAACGAAACAGCGGCCACTTATGAACAGCTGCACCTCGCGCTGCTGACCGGCCTGCTCGGCAACATCGGCTACAAGATGGAAGACGAGCCGCAGTACCTCGGCGCGCGCGGCATCAAGTTTCACCTGTGGCCGGGCTCGTCACTGGCGAAGAAGGCCGGTCGCTGGGTGGTGGCGGGCGAGCTGGTCGACACCTCGCGGCTGTTTGCGCGCACCATCGCCAACATCCAGCCGGAGTGGCTGGAGAAGGTCGGCGGCCACCTGCTGAAGAAATCCTACGGCGATCCGCGCTGGGAAAAGCGCAGCGGGCAGGTGTCCGCGTACGAGCGCGCCACGCTGTACGGGCTGGTCGTGTACAGCCAGCGCCGCATCGACTACGGCAAGATCAATGCGCAGGAAGCGCGTGAGATTTTCATCCGCAGCGCGCTGGTCGACGGCGACTTCGACACGGGCGCGCCCTTCTTCGCGCACAACCAGAAACTGATCCGCGAGATCGAGAATCTCGAGCACAAGTCGCGCCGGCAGGACGTGCTGGTTGACGAAGAGCTGATCGCCGCGTTTTACGACAAGCTGTTGCCCGAGGGTCTCTGCACCGCCGTCGACTTCGAGAAATGGCTGAAGAAGGCCAACGCGGACGACCCGAAGCTGCTGCACCTGTCGCGCGACGACCTGATGCGGCACGAGGCGGCCGGCATCACCACCGACC
>JACCDW010304041.1_pt1 | contig 28779 bp, 25 predicted proteins | sample 7449781 | NCBI WGS metagenome assembly JACCDW01 (sample SAMN15323449, study PRJNA562643) | freshwater metagenome | isolation source: river surface water | place: USA:Blue River Watershed | collected 2017-08-18
CAAACAACGGACAATCTGTGAACTTCGCAGTATCTGGCATGGAAGGAGAGATGAACGTACGTATCGCAGATGCAACAGGCCGCATGGTATATGCTAACCGTTACATCGTAGAAGGTTCATTGAATACTACAATCGACTTTGGTCAGACATTGGCTGGAGGCGTATACATGGTAGAGATGATCCAAAACGGTGAAATGAAAACCATGAGAATGGTAGTGAGCAAGTAATTGCACGCACAGCAATAGTGAAAAGCCCCGTCAGCAATGACGGGGCTTTTTTATTGCAAAAAAAATATCCCGATTGCGGGATATCTCAGGAACTAAATAAATTTAAGTTTTGTTATGCCAGTGAAGAACGATCAAACTGCTTTTGCGCATATTCAGCAGTAATCTTGAACTCTTTTTCTTCGCTTTGGCTAGAAGGCAATTCAAACATTAGATCTGTCATGATGGCCTCGCAAATGGAACGAAGTCCTCTGGCGCCCAATTTGAATTCCATGGCTTTTTCAACGATAAAGTCAATGGCTTTCTTATCGAAGGAGATTTTTAATCCATCCATTTCAAAGAGCTTGACATATTGTTTGATCAAAGCATTTTTTGGTTCTGTAAGAATGCGACGCAATGCAGATTCATCCAAAGGATTTAAAAAGCTTAGCACCGGGAAACGACCAATTAATTCGGGAATCAATCCAAATGTTTTTAAATCCAATGGACTGATGTATTTCAAAAGTGATTGCTCGTCCGTGGTATCAATTTTTGATGAAAAACCGATTGCTGAAGTATTGATTCTTCGTGCAATCATTTTATCCATTCCGTCAAAGGCACCGCCGCAGATAAATAAAATGTTCTTGGTGTCGATTTGTACAAGCTTTTGCTCTGGATGTTTACGTCCACCTTGTGGCGGAACACCCACGATACTTCCTTCTAGTAACTTGAGAAGTCCTTGTTGAACTCCTTCACCGCTCACATCACGAGTGATGCTTGGATTATCACTTTTACGGGCAATTTTGTCTACTTCATCGATAAAGACAATACCACGTTCAGCGCGCGTAACATCAAAGTCTGCGTTCTGTAACAGTTTAGACAAAATACTTTCAACGTCTTCTCCTACATATCCGGCCTCTGTGAGAACAGTGGCATCGGCTATGGCAAATGGAACATTGAGAATTTTAGCTATGGTTTTGGCCAAGAGGGTTTTACCGGTTCCGGTTTCTCCAACCATGATTACGTTGGACTTCTCAATTTCTACTTCATCTTTTTTGGAAGAGGTTGTTTTTTGAGATATTCTTTTGTAGTGGTTGTAAACCGCAACACTCAATACTTTTTTGGCTTCTTCTTGACCGATGATGTATTCGTCCAAGTGTTTTTTAATCTCTACAGGTTTGTAGTTTTTAAAACCAATGGGTTTTTCGTTTTTCTCTTCTTTGATATCCTCAGCGATAATGCGGTGAGCCTGTGTAGCACAGTCACTGCATATATGACCATGAAGTCCTGCAATAAGCATTTTGACTTCTTCTTCCTTTCTCCCACAAAAAGAGCAATGTACGTTTTTCATAAAAAATATTGGCTCCGCAAAGATACGACAGCGCAGCGTTATTGAGGGTCAACATCAATGTTGATTCGCGTTTTATTGTAAGGCGGTAATGCCTTTAAATTTTGAACTTGCTTGTAAATGATTTCTTTGCTTTCAACCATTTGTTTACCCAAGCCGATTTTGACGTGTATGACGCGTATATAATTCAAGTTGATGCGAGCAATAAAAGGTTTTTCAGGACCCAGTATCCCTTCCTTTAATTTGCCTTTGAGTTGCTCAACCAAGTATAGAGCAGTAGCTTCAACGTCTTGCTCCTTTTTGTTTTTCAAGATCAGTTTCACCATTCTAACAAATGGAGGATATCCAAAACGGTAACGCTCCTGAATTTCTTTTTTGTAAAAGTCCAAGTATTTGTTTTCCTTGATCAAAGGGTAGAGCCAATGTTCGGGTTGGGTGGTTTGAATCAAGACTTGTCCTGGATCGTTGCCACGACCCGCGCGACCCGCCACCTGAACCAAGATTTGAAAGCTTCGTTCCAACGCTCTGAAATCAGGAAAGGCCAATAATCGATCCGCATGAATGACACCAACGAGAGCGACGTTAGCAAAGTCCAAACCTTTGGTAACCATTTGTGTCCCTACAAGGATGTCAACTTCTCCGCTTTGCACCCTTTCTACGATATCTGCCTGACTATTTTTGGTTCGGGTAGTATCTGCATCCATCCGTTGAATAGTGGCTGCAGGAAAGAACTCAGAAATTTCCTCTTCAATTTTTTCGGTACCAGCACCCAACATTTTGACATCATAGGAGTGGCATACAGGACAACTTTTTGGGGGTAGTGTTTTGTATCCGCAGTAATGACATTCCAGGTTGTGATCCAATTTGTGGTAGGTCATACTGACATCACATCGGGTGCATTTGGATATCCAACCGCAGGTTTGACACTGCCATTGGGGTGTATACCCGCGTCTATTTTGAAATAGAATTACCTGCTTTTTCTGCTCCAGCATTTTCTCGATGCAGTGTATGAGGGGCTCACTTAACGATCCTTGTACCTTCTGAATTTTTCGCTCTGCGAGTAAATTGATCAAGGCTATTTCAGGCATTTGCGCATTTCCGAAACGTTGGTTCAAATGAACCAAACCATACCTACCCGTTTCTGTATTGCGATAACTTTCCAAAGATGGCGTTGCACTGCCTAATAATATCGGGCATTGGTGAATTTGTCCCAAGACAATAGCAGCGTCCCGACCATTGTACCTGGGTGCGGGGTCTTGCTGTTTGTAGCTGCCATCATGCTCTTCATCTACGATGATCAAACCCAATCTCTCAAAGGGCAGAAATAATGCACTTCTAGCGCCAATGATAATATCATTTTCACCAGGAATGTGACTGATCACTTTGCTCCAAGTTTCTGTTCGCTCATTCCCGGAGTGACCGCTGTGATAAACACCTGCTCTGACACCGAAGTATTGTTTTAGACGAATGACGATTTGAGTGGTCAATGCAATTTCCGGAAGTAAAAAAAGAACCTGTTGTCCTTGGGCAATTTTCTCTTCGATGATTCGGGCATACACTGCGGTTTTTCCACTGCCCGTGACACCGTGCAAGAGGACCGCAGATTTTTCTTCCCAAAGTTTTTCTATTTCTGCTTTTGCTCTTTGTTGATCGGATGAGAGTTCGGGCAAATGAACAGGGGGTAAAAGACCTTCTTGTAGTCGATCAATATTTTTCTTAACGATTTTGAGAAGGCCTTTATCGATAAGTGCATTGAGTATGGCCAGAGATGAATTGCTTTGTGTAAGCAATTCTTTTTTGTCTATGGCTGGGGAATCTGCATGCGGACTTCGCAATAAAAAACAGAGCAGAAGATCATGTTGTTTTTTGGCTTTGCTCTCTAGCCCCAACAGTAATTCTTTTTGTGTTTGTTCGCCTGTAGGATAATTCTGCCAAACAACGGTATCTATGGTCTTGGGTTTGTAACGTTGCTTTACTTCTTGCTGCGCAACTACTGCCTTTTTATCGATTAGTTTCCTCAGCGCCTTGGGTGTATCTGTGTCCTTGATATGTCGAACCAGCTGCTCCCAATTGTGTGCACCATTGGCTGCAAGAAATTCAAGAATTTTCTTTTCTAATGGAGTGAAATCTGGTGAGCTGGGTTGAGCAGCTTCATGAATGAGGTACGTGGTTTCCTCATCAAATTTTAATCCTGGAGGCAATGCGGTAATCATCACTTCGCCTACTGAACACAGGTAGTATTCTGATACCCAAAACCAAAACCGAATTTGCTTTTCAGTGACTATGGGGTATTCGTCAATGAGTGATTCTATCGGTTTGGGATCATATTGCTGTGGGGCTTCCTCATGCATCCGGATGATGATACCTGGATATTTTTTCGAGGCACCAAGAGGAACAACGACCCGCATGCCGGGTTGCAAATAGGCATCCATATGCTCAGGCACACAATAGGTGAGTGGCCTGGGCAAATTCAATGGAAGAATAATATCTGCAAATACCGCCATAATTAGGGGAAAAAAATGCCGCACATCGGCGGCATTTCCTTTGTATCAAATGTCAATTATCTTTTTCTTTCTAAAACGTCATCAATCATACCGTATTCTTTGGCTTCTGATGCAATCATCCAATAATCTCTATCGCTATCCGCCCATACTTGGTCGTATGGTTTTCCGCTGTGTGTAGCGATGATTTCGTACAATTCCTTCTTTAATTTTTGAATTTCACGAGCAGTGATTTCGATGTCTGAAGCTTGTCCGCGGGCTCCACCTAATGGTTGGTGAATCATCACTCTGGAATGCTTTAAACCTGTTCTTTTTCCTGCATGTCCTGCACAAAGCAAAACGGCGCCCATTGAGGCAGCCATGCCAGTACAAATCGTAGCAACATCTGGATTGATGTACTGCATGGTATCATAAATACCGAGACCTGCATATACACTTCCTCCTGGTGAGTTGATGTAAATTTGAATGTCTTTTTTGGAATCTGTGTTTTCCAAAAAGAGCAATTGTGCTTGAATGATGTTGGCAATATAATCGTCAATTTCAGTACCCAAGAAGATGATTCGATCGGCCATCAAACGAGAGAAAACGTCAACCTCACGGAAAGGCATATTTCTTTCTTCGATTACCGTTCTGGTCATCATTTCTGGACCGTACATGTGAGAAACTACATCATCAAATGTGGTTCCTGAAATACCGCGATTGTTCATCGCATACTTTCTAAATTCTTTTCTATTGATCATAAATTAAACTTTAGTCGTTACTTTTTTTCCTAGCTTTTTCTGCGTTTTCACTGTATTCACCGTAACCATAACGGTAACCATCACCATATCCGTATCCATAGCCATACACATAACCATAACCGTATTTGTATGCATACTTGGAGTAGTAATAGCGCCATTTATTTTGTTTGATGTTATTCAACAACAAGGTGACGTGTGAAATTTCATTTTGCTCCAATGTGTCCTCCAAGAAACGAACACCTTGCTTGGTTGCTTTTTGGGTATTCATTACAAACAAGCCCAATTGCACCTTGTTCATCAATACCAGCGAGTCACTGATCAAAGCCAATGGTGGTGTGTCGATGATGATAAAGTCATAGTTGTCTTTTAGGTCTGCAATCAAATCATCAACCTTACTAGACAAGACCAATTCGGATGCATTGGGAGGAACGGGACCCGCCAAGATGATATCCAAATTTTGAATTTCAGAATGGATAACACTCTCTCTCCAATCTTTTTGATTCACCAAATATGAAGATATACCCGAAAGGTTTTGTCTTTTAAACACCTTGTGAATCTTGGGCTTATGCATGTCAAAGTCCAAAAGAATGACACGCTTACCTGCCTTCGCAAACGTCGAAGCCAAGTTTACGGACACAAAAGTTTTTCCTTCACCAGGGTGTAACGAAGAGACCAACATGATTTTTTTATCATCCTTGGGCAGCAAGTATTGTAAGTTGGTTCGGATTGATCTAAATGATTCACTGATGTTGCTACGGGGGGCAGAAACAATGGAGATTGGATTGTCATCCGCTTCTGCGTAAAAAGGAACTCCTCCGATAATCGGAATTTTGGAAATGGATTTTAATTCTTTGGTATTCTCAATTCTTTCAAAGAATAATGTGCGTATAAAACCAATGATGATGGCCAAAACAAAGCCAATACCCAGCGCAACATACGTGTATTTTTTTCTGTTTGGGCCTACAATTCCGATGGATCGGGCTTTCTCGAGTACGGTCGTTTCGGGTACAATTCCGGCTTTTGCAATAACGGTATTGGCGCGTTTTTCAAGCAAGAAATTATAGAGAGATTCATTAACCGCAATCTTACGCTCAATGTTCAAGATCTCTTTTTTGTCTTTGGGAATTCCTTTGAGTTCAGATTCCAATTCAACCTTTTCTTGATTGAAGCTTTTCAGCCTTTGTTCAATCTGCCCTTTGCTGTGCGTGATATAATTTTTGATGGTCTCAATGAGACTATTGATCTCATTGTCAATTCTACCAATTCTCGAATCAGCGGGTTTCAAATCGAAAAGTAAATTGGCTTTTCGTTGCTTCAATTCCATCAACTTGGATATCAGCTCTGACAAATAGTTGTCGGAATATTCAAATGGATAAACCTTGGTAACGTGATCGGAGTTGTTGACGTTTTGAAAATACACTTCAAGTTTCGCAATTGCTTTGTTGCGATTTTCAATTTCATACAACTCTTTTTCAACCTCTTTCAATTGATTGATGACCTCTTCCTGCGTTTCTGTAAGTTGAATGTCGTTATTTTCAGGAGATATCGAGTTTAAAATGTAAGTCAAAGAATCGGTGATGGTGGTCAATTCCTTCAGCTGCTTGTCGATGTACATCAACGTGTTGGTATTGACATCCAACTGACTTTTGATGGTGAATTGTATGTACTCTTGAGTGAGCGTATCCAAAAACTGTTGACACAATTCAGGCAATCCATCGTTGATGGAAAGTGTAAGAATACTGGAATTCGCGTTGTTACCCACCTGCACCATGGAGGCGTATTTGTTGACCAATTGATCTCTGGAGAGCACCACAAATTTGTAGGTTTGTTCCATGATGGTCTCAAATTCCTCAGGAGAAATACCATTGGCGATGGTTATATTCAACTCCATGCGGTTGTCCTTGTAGTTTTCGCCAAATTTGATTTCTTTGAAAAACTTGACACCGTGGTATTCGTATGAAACTTGGTATTTTTCTCGGTCGATAACCTTGATGAAAATGGGTATATTGTACAATCGAGGACTCAGCTTATCCCAGGGACAATCGACAATCAATGAACCGAAATTCGAAACTTGGGCAGTTCTAATTCTACCGACGATGAAATAGCTGATGTTAAAGTCAAGCTTGTCAATCACTCGTCCAATCAAGTCTTTGGACTTAATGGCTCTTTTTTGGTTATTGATGTCTTGAAGAACAGAGTAATAACCAACACTGGAATAAATCTTACTTTGGTAGTTGTATGAGTCGTTGGATTTTAGAAGGATTTCAGCTGAAGCGCCATAGATATCCGGTAGCTTGTGGCTTTGGAAATAGGCCATGACAAAGGCGATGCTACAGAAAATCGGAACAAGAATCCAGTTCTTGCTAACGAACTTCAGAATAGGAATCAAATCCTCTGTGTCAATTGCTCCAGATTTTCCAGTGTTACTCATCTATTGAATCCAATACCCTTCTATGCAAATATATCGTTTTGAATACATGGTTTTGATATTTATTTCTTTTGTTTTCCAACAATATAGAGTTTTATTCTATTTTTGTCATGTATGCTAAAAAAGTCTCTTTTATCATTGTGCTTAACGGCAGTTATGATTTTGGCTCAAGTAGCCATGTGGGCCCAGTTACCTGATCCAGGTGGTGGTGGATTTCCTTGTGGTGGAGAGTTTGGTCCTTGTCCCATTCCATTGGATGGTGGAGTTACCCTGTTGTTGGTCTCAGGATTGGCAATTGGTGGTGCCAAAGCATGGCAGGAAAGAAAATCGGGCAAGTAACCCATGAAGTCGAATTCGACTTTCCAATTTATCTTTCGGGTTACGCTTACATATGCCTTGGGCGTATGTCTTTATGATTTTTGGATTTTACCCCAAACAACTTTCGATGAGCATCTGATTCAAAGTTTGGTTCAAATTTCAGAACCTATACTCAGGCTTTTCGGCTATCTTGTTTTGCCTCATGGAGAGGGTTGGATCAATACGATTCGAATCCAAGGATCCAATGGTGTTTGGATTTCTTCCAATTGTGATGGTTTTGCGTTGCTATGGGTTTTTACAGCAGTACTCATTTTCCTGCCAGGAAAGGGGATGAACAAATGGGTTTATCTAATCATAGGCGCTGTCATTATTGAGTTTTTTAATGTTTTGCGAATTGTATCATTGGCCATGATCGAGCACCATTATCCCCAAAGTTTGGCTTTCAATCATGATTATACCTTTACGGTTCTCGTATACAGTGTGGTTGTTGGGCTTTGGTTTTTTTGGTTGAAAAAGGCGCAGTTTATCGGACGTCATGAATAAGCATTTTTGGTTATTTATCATCATTGCTTTGGCTTTGGTATGGTCCAATGAATGGTCCAAGGTCAATGTGAATTATCAATTGATGATGCGTGAGAAGTTTCCCGGTTTTGATATGATGTCTCTGGAGCAGAAATTGGCGATCAAAGATTATCAGGCTGAGATTGCTCCGTTTGCTCAGATATACGCGCACTCCGACTGGGATTGGTTTTACAACCAAGATGTTTCTTTTTGGAAAAAAATGAAATGGATTGTACCTGTTACTTTTACTTTTCTGTTTGCTTTTTTAGAATTCTGGATGTTGCCCCAATGTTTTAGAGCCTTTGAGGTTAACAGAAAATGGATAGTCATGTATTATGCGGGACTAATTTTGGTGGTTATTGGGCTGTATGGCATTTCCGTAATGGCAGAATCATTGTCCATTCAGAATTTTTCAAGAAAGGTTTGGATGATACTTCAATCTCCATCTTTCTTTGTCCTGCTACTAATCGATCAATGGAAAAGAAAATATGAAAATTAATCAGACGCTTACAACAATTCCTCCGCAAGCAAGATTGTGGTTTTACAATATTCCAAGGGAATTGTCCAATGACGAAATCTTGAAGTTTGAGGAATTGCGCGGTCAATTTTTACCAGAATGGAATACCCACGGAAAGTCCAATCATGGCGATGTTTGGTTGATTGAAGATAGACTTTTGATGGTGATTGGTTGGAACAATTTTGAGTCAATTTCTGGCTGCAGCATTGATAAAAGTGTTGCATTTATTCGTTCTCTTTCAGCGCTTTTTGAAGTGGATTTGATGGATAGGATGTGGGTTTATTTTCAAAAAGAAAATGAATGGAAACAAGCCAAGATTCATCAGTTTTGGGCCATGAGAAAAGCCAATGAAGTAACCGATGAAACTTTGATTTTGGATACAACAATATCTACGTTTTCACAGTTCAACGAATTGGCCAAATCTTTGGGCAATTCTTGGCACGCTCAAATGTGGAAGTAGTTATGGAATGGGGCTGAAATGTTGGTCAATCATATACACCAAACTGGCCATTGACGCCGCGCCCAGTTGTAGCTCCCTTTTGTTGACATTTTCAAAAACATCATTTTGAGTATGGTGATAATCAAAGTAGCGTTGATTGTCAACATTGAGTGCAAATAATGCGACACGGTCATCTTTTAATGGTGCAATATCTACACCGCTCCAACCTCTTTTAAAACTATGCAACTGGTAGGGTTCCCAAAGTGGAATCCAAGTCATCCATTGGTTGTATCTATCATCGTTGGATTGCGTACTGAAACCCCTGGGAGTGAATCCACCGCCGTCACTCTCTATGGCGGCAAGATGCTCGTCCCCATTGGCTTTGGTGACTTTGGCGTAGGTTATTCCGCCATCATTTCCAAATTCTTCATTGATAAATAAGACAACGCGTATGGTACGCTTTGGTTTATATCCCAATGATTTCAAGGTTCTTAAAACTTCCATGCTTTGAACGCAACCTGTTCCATCATCATGAGCACCTTCACCAATGTCCCATGAATCCAAATGTCCACCGATTGTAATAATTTCTTCAGGAAATTCGGTTCCTCTCAATTCACCAATAACATTGTATTGGGTTACTCTTCCGCCGTTGGTACAATTTAGATTCAGATGAAATTTGACCTCTTCATTTGCTTGAATCAAATCACTCAACCATTTGCAGTGGTATGCGCTGAGTGCGGCAGCAGGTATTGTTGTCGCATCCATAGCGCCTGTATGAGGAAATTGATCATCGGCCAATGTAAGTGATCGGGTTAGACATCCAACTGCTCCTTTTTCTGCGGCTAGTTTAGGTCCTTTCCATCTCATTTCTCCACCTCCGCCATAGGCTGCGCCTGTATTGATAAGTGCAGCATCCAATGGTTTGTTGATGAATACAATTTTTCCTTTGATTTTTTCAGGGTCCATTTGTTCCAATTCTTGAACGCTCTTCACCATAAGAATAGCGGCAGTAACATCCCCTGCTACTGAACCTCCTAGCGCTGCAATTGGGACTTTGGTTTTTTTCTTGTTGACAATAACAACCCCTGTTTCTGATTTTCCACGTGACCATTTTGGAACACTAACGGGCATCAAGTAAGTGGTATCTGCGCCCATTGACTCAAGTCGTTGTTTTCCCCACAGGATGGCCTTGTCAGCGGCTTCTGATCCTGCAACGCGGTGTCCAATGTTTTTGCATAGGTCGTGAAGTTCATTGTAACAGGTGCCGTTCAATAATACCTCACGGTACAATTTTGCAATCATTGCACTATCTGAAACTTGAGCTTGTCCAACAAGCCCCAACGAAGTAAAAAATAAGAAGATGATTTTTTTCATGACATGTATGATCCGTTGTTGATATCCAACGCTTGTCCTGTGATGGACTTTTGATTTTCAGAAATCAGGTATTCAACGAAATGCGCAATCTCTTTGGGTTCTGAAAATCTATTCAATGGTACGAGTGACTTTTGAATTTTTAGTTCTTCTTCCAAACTGTGACCAGTGAATTCACTTAAACGTTTAACACTGGTGATGGCCATGTCCGTTTCTACCCATCCTGGACAAATGGCATTTACTTGAATGCCTTTGCTTCCCCATTCTAGTGCCAACGATCTGGTTAATCCCAATAGACCCGTCTTGGCTGTGCAATATGCGCTATATCCTGGAACTCCAAAACGAGCCAAACAAGATGATGTGATAATGAAATGTTTGTGAGAGCGAGGATCTTTTTCTAAGAAGGGCAGTGTATTTTGTGCGGTGTAGTATGTTCCTGTTAAGTTGATGTGTAAAATCTCATCCCAACGGTCGTCTGCACCATATTGATTACTCCCTCCAATTCCGGCATTTGCAAAAACAGCATAAATGTGGGGAATGTTATTCTCTGAAAAATACTTTTTCCAAGCTGCATCGTCGGTTATATCCATTGACCAAAAAAAGTGGTTGCTTGCATTTTCCATCAGCGCTTCAGTTTCCTTGAGTTTGTCAACTTGTCTGCCGATGCAGATGATGCGGTTTTCAGGTTGTTGAGACAATAAAACTGCTGTCGCTTGTCCCATACCAGAACCCGCTCCCGTAATCACAATGTACTTTTCCATAATTTGATATTTCAAATGTAGGGTTTTCCTGTTTTAAACGTAGTTTTGGAATTCAAATATGCAGTACAATTTAAGCGAAATAACGGACTTAATCCGTTCTAGAAGATCAGTTGCTCCAGAGCATTTTTCAGATCGAAAAGTTCATCAAGAACAAATAGAATTGTTATTGACAAATGCTACATGGGCGCCCAATCATGGGATGACTCAGCCATGGAGATTTGCAGTATATGCCAACGCAAGTAAGGATTCATTGAAAGATGCCATGGCATCGGCAATGACGGAGGGTGTAGATCCAATGGACATCAATACTTCTGCGTTAGAACGCATGCAAATGCGCGTATCTAAGGCGTCCGTTGCCATTGTCTTGTGTCTTCACCGAGATCCCGCGGCTAAAGTTCCGGAATGGGAAGAAATGGCTGCCATGGGAGCTGCAGTTCAGAATTTGCATCTAACTGCTGTGGCATATGGACTTGCAGGGTTTTGGGCAACGCCAGGTGTGGTCAAAAAGCCATCGTTTAAAGCATTTGTGGGTTTGGATGATCAAACGCAATGTGTGGGAATTTTCTATGTGGGTTATCCTGCACATCAGGATTTCAAGAGCCACAGAAAGCCTCTAGAATACGTTACCCAGTGGAATTGGGACAATGAGTAAGAGAGCAATATTATTTTCCGTTTTGTTTTTTGGTGCAACGGCCTTTTTTGCACAGCAGGGTGTGACCACAATGGGAATTCAGCTCAAGCCCATGGTGCCAAGTCAGTTTTTTGGGACAGGCCCCATTCGTCAGCTGTCTGATCATACCGACGCCCTGTTGGAGAATCAATTGGGCTGGAATTCAGGTGTTGTTATTCGAAGAGGCTTGAACAATATGTGGTCATTGGAAACAGGAATTTCAATGGTGCAACGAAATTACAAGGTCAGTTTTGAATCGCTGAGGTTTGGTTTTTCTGAGTCGATGACTTATCGTTTGGTAGGGTATGAAATACCCATTCAAGCGCTGATTTATGTTCAGCTGGGAAAGCAATGGTTCATGAATGGCAGTGGTGGGATGGCGCTAAATTTTTACCCCAGTAATTTGGAAAAGTTCGGCAGTACGGTTGTGGATACCACATTCATTGATTACCACGTCAAGACATATCGCAACAATTGGATGATGCCCAGCGTACTTGCAAATTTGGGTTTTGAATACCGGACACCCAAATCAGGTTTCTTTTATGTGGGAGCGTCCTATCATCGTCCTTTGAGTGACATTGCATTGTCTAATCTTAGAATCGAAACGAATGGAAGTGGAGATGATACACCCTTTTTTTTGAATGGTACATATCTGACTTTGGATCTGCGGTATTTTCTGCCGGAATCGACAAGTGGAAAAAGCAAAAAAAAGGGGACCTAAGTCCCCTTTGTTATTTCAAGAGTTGGATTAGATTTTGGCTTTGATATCCAATTTTAATTTCAAATCATTCTTTACAGCGTAGTCTCCAACGCTAGGATATTTCACATCAAACTTTGAGCGATCAACAACGATATCACCTTTTACAGTCATGTTACCATCGCGCACTTCAATCTTAACTGGAAATTCCATTTCAAGTGTTGTTGCTTTGATAGTCATTTTACCTTTTACAACGTGGGTGTTACCGTTTTTGTCTGCTTTGGCTGTACAACCAGATATTTCAAAGGCAGCGTCAGGATACTTAGCCGTGTTAAAGAAGTCTTCAGCTTTTAAGTGATTAATCAATTTAGAATTTGTGGCAGCATCAGTCAAATCTGTGCAAGTCATGTCGTTCATGTTGATTTTAACTTTACCGGAAGTAACGTTGCCTTTTGCAACAACTACATTTCCGCTGGAAACTTTTACATTTCCGTCGTGTCCACCACCTACTAAATTATCACCTCTCCAATCTACTTTAGAGGTTTTGTAGTCAACGATGTACTTACCGTCTTTGATTTGTGCAAATGCTGCACTGCTTAATGCCACTAGGGCAATCATCATGATTTTTTTCATAGTTATGAAGGGTTATTGATATTTCGTATTTCGTCTAATGCTTGGTTGAACTTCTTGCAATCATTAACCGATATGATTGAGAATTGTTCAGTGATGTCGTCAATGGGCTTCTGAAGTTTATCCAAAACCTCAAGTCCTTTTTCTGTTATGGCTATTTCAGATTGTCGACGGTCATTGGGACAAATTTTGCGAATCGCCCATTTTTTAAGCACCAACTTGTCGATGAGTCTTGACGTGTTGCTCGCGCGATCAATCATGCGGGAACTGATATCATTTAAACTCATGGGTTGGCCTTTGGAACCTCGCAATATTCTCAGAATATTGTATTGCTCTGGCGTAATGTCATGTGGTCTCAATACGCCGGATTGCATGCGTTGCAACCAAGATGTGGTATAAAGCAGATTAATCATCAACTTGTGATGTTCAGTCTTGAACTGGACTTGTTTGATTTCATCTTCGAGCTTCACGGAGCAAATATATGTTGATACAATTAATGTTGATACAAATAGTTGTTAAATTCTTTGCTTATATTTGAGAGATGATTCGCAGAATACTATTTGTTTGGGTGTTGGGCGCACTTCCATTTTTGGGGTTGGCTCAAAAAGATGTGTCCAAAAAGATTTTGTCTTTGGCAGGAAAAGTTACCTCGGCTGAATATCCAGATACTTTGGGCAAGGGCTTGAATAAAGCTGTTGTTGAAATATTTGCAGAGGGAAAAAAAATTGCCTCGGATACCGCCAGTTCATCTGGGGTATATAAGATCAAGAAGATTCCATATTTTCCAAGCATACAGATTGTCTTTAAGGAGTCACGTCACCTAACCAAGATGATTGACATGGATGTTACTGAGTTTGGAAATGACAATGCACAAACTGTTGCCATCAACATGGATGTTGTGTTGTACAAAGATCATGACTTTATGGGGGTGAATTTTTTAAAGTCAAAACCTTTTGGAAAGGGAAAATATTCGATGAAGGAAAAAGGAGTGCTCTGGGATGATAATTATTATTTTGAGATGAGAGCCCGATTGGATGCAGTGTTGAAAGCATATTCTGAATAATTAAGTGGAAAAGAAAAAAGTTTCGAAGGCTTCGATGAAGCGTTCTATGGCGGTGTTTAGATACATCAAGCCTTATTCTCTGGCATTTGGTGCTGGAATTATTTTATTGTCCGTATCAGGACTTTTGGTGATAACCATTACGGCATTACTTGGTTTGTTGATGACGCCAGGTAACATGTCTACCGTGCCTGGCGGAGAGATGACGGCTAAATTTATTCATCTATTCTCAAGTACAGTTGATTTCTCATCTACCAAAGGAGTGCTTACAGCATTGGTGGTTTTGCTTTTGGTACAAGGATTCTTTTCATTTATTCGGGTGTATCTGTTTGCGTATGTCACTGAAAACGCGATGTTGGAATTGCGCAGCGATGCATTCAAGAAAATGATATCACAGTCAATGGACTTTTATCACAACAGCAAAGTGGGAGATTTGGTAACAAGAATTTCCTCAGATGTGAGCACTGTGCAAGAAACCTTGACCATTACTCTTGCTGAGTTCATTCGCCAAACCGTGATCATTGTTTTTGGATTGGGTTGCCTTGTGTTGTTCTCTTGGGAGCTTACCTTGGTGATGCTTTGTTCTCTTCCTGTCATCATGATAATTATGGTGATTTTTGGAAAATTTATTCGCAAGCTGGGAAAGGAAACCCAAGATAAAGTTGCGGAATCTGGCAATATTGTGAACGAAAGTTTGATGGGAATTGTCAATGTCAAGGCCTATGCAAATGAATGGGTAGAATGGACTAAATTCCGTTCTAGCGCTGAGAAAATCAAAGCATATGGAATGAAAGGAGCCATTTGGCGTGGTATGTTTGGAACCTTCATCATCATCTTTTTATTTGGTGCATTGGGCTTGGTGATTGGTTGGGGAGCGTACCTCAATCAAAAGGGCGAATTGCCCAACGAGGTTCTTCCACAATTTATCATGCTCACAGGCTTGGTTGCGGGATCAATAGGTGGTTTGGCTGCCCAGTTGGGAACTTTGCAAAGAGGTGTAGGTGTCATTGAAACCATTATGAATTTGATTGATTCATCAGATGAGGGAGTCAAGTTTGTTAAGCCTACTTTGGCAGCACAAAAATTCAATGCCAATTTGCGCATGAAGAATGTTTCTTTTCATTATCCAACACGTCCGGATGTTCCGGTTTTGAAGGGAATTAATTTTGAAATATCTGAAGGACAAAAGTTGGCTATCGTGGGGCAAAGCGGATCAGGAAAATCCACCATTGCAGCCATTATACTTCGCTTTTTTGATCCCATTGATGGTGAAGTAAGTTGGGGTGATGAGAATGCATTGAACTGGGATAAGACAGAATTGCGAAGCCAGATGGCTTTTGTTCCGCAGGAGGTGATTTTATTTGGCGGTACTATCAGAGAAAATATTTTGTACGGAAATCCAGACGCCTCGCAAAGTGAGATTGATCAAGTAGTCTTGGATGCCAATATTCAAGAGTTTATTACCAACTTTCCGGAAGGTTTGGATACCTTGGTGGGAGAGCGTGGGGTTCAGTTGTCCGGTGGTCAGAGACAACGCATTGCGATTGCGAGAGCTATGATTAGAAACCCCAAAGTTTTGATATTGGATGAAGCTACTTCTGCCTTGGATACTCAAAGCGAGAAACAAGTTCAGGAGGCTTTGAATCGTTTGATGAAAGGTAGGACAAGCGTAGTAATTGCGCATCGATTGTCTACCATCAAAGATTGCGACCAAATTATGGTGTTGGAGAAGGGGCAAGTTATGGAACAGGGAACGCATGATGTTCTGATTTCTAACCCAAACGGATTTTATCGAAAAATGCTCTCCATGCAAAATGTTATGGATCAAAACATAGATGCCCATGTCTAGAAAATCACCCAAGTATCCTACTTCAACGCGATCGATTTATTATTCTATTTTGCATCCTTGGTTGTCATTGGGTAAGGAATTTTTCTTTGATGGCTTTCTTGTCAAAGGAATGGAGAAATTTCCAACGGATGGACCTGTCATGTTGGTGGGTAATCATCAGAATGCGATGTTGGATCCTTTGGTTTTTTGTCGCATCATTCCCAAACAATTGCATTGGCTAGCGAGATCGGATGTGTTCAGAAACCCTGTTGCAGCAAGGTTTTTGTACAAAATAAATATGTTGCCCATTTATCGTGAAAAGGATAAGGTAGCAGATCAAATGGAACGCAACGAGGCTGTGTTTTCTGTCTGTCGCACAAGGCTTTCAAAGGGAGCCGTCATTGCCATGTTTCCTGAGGGATCACACCGTGGCAAAAAGCAATTGATGACTCCTCTCAAGAAAGGATTTGCTCGTTTGGCTTTTTCATCAATAGAGAAGGATTTGAATTTGATGGATTTGAAAATCGTCCCCATTGGTATGGACTATAGCGATTTTTATTCCTATCATCCCCGAATGATTTTGGAAGTGGGAGAACCAATACCTGTCAAGCAGTTTTGGGAAGAATATTTACAAGATCCCAATCGCGCGGTGAACGCAATGCTCAAGGTAACGCAAGAATCATTGTCCAAATTGATGGTGGATATCAGGGATGATGATTCATATGATATGCTTATTGAGATGGCTCCAACCATTGAAAACGTATACACGGGTGACGACTTTACAAAGTGGAATCACTACCGTTCATTTTGTAACGGATATCAAAATGTTCAGGACGAAGAAAAGGCGGTTTTGCACAAATTATGGAAGTCATTGGCTGAGGCAGGAAGAACGTCAGCTGAAATGGAAGAGTATATTCAGCCAGGTTCATGGAAATGGCGCTTATTGTGGTGGGTGGAGTTGATTCCCGGATTGTTGGGCATGATTTTGTTCTATCCGCATTATTGGGTAACGGAGAAATTTATTAAAAGTAAAATTCAAGACGAGTTGTTCTATAATTCCATTCGTTTGGCGTCATATACATTTTTAACTCCGTTTTATGTTCCATTGCTTTGGTTGATTTTGTTCAATAGTTTGACGTTAACAGGACATTGGTCAACACATTTGTGGGGAATTGTGTTTGTGCTATCCTTGGGCATGTTTGCGGTATCGTTTAATCGATTAAACAACAAGAGAAAGCGTTTTGAGCAATGGAGAAATTGGTCCAAAAGGAATGTAGATACATCAAAGGAAATATTGTCATTGAGAAAATTGTGGAGGGAAATACATGAAAACTAATATTGCACGTGTAAATGGCATGCAGCACATAGGCTTGGCTGTGAGCGATATGAACCGTTTCTTACCATTGTACCGAAAATTATTTGGTTTGGACATTCCTTTTTTTGATTCCGTACAACCCGCTCCTTTGATGCAGGTTTATACGCACAATGAAGAGATTACCAAGCGAGCGAGTATGGTTCTGAATCTGCAGGGCGGGTGTGCAATTGAAGTGATTCAGCCCACCTCTTTTGAGCCTCGATATAATCTGAATGCATTTGAGTGGGGTGATATAGGAATTAACTACATCCATTTTAAATCCAGAGATGTTCATTTCTCTCATGAGGTTGCCAAAAATTTGGTAGAAAAGGTTTACGATGTCCATGAGCGTCCAGATGGACGACCAGCTTTTTACTTGCAAGATCCAGACGGCAATTACTTTCAATTTACTTCTGATGACAGGTGGTACACTCAAAATGGTCACCATTCAGGTGGTGTGATGGGTTGTGCCATGGGTGTTTCCAATATAGAGAACAGCATGAAACTATATGCCGATATTTTGGGATTTGATGAGGTTGTATATGACAGAACGGGTCGTTTTGAAGAGTGGATGAATCATCCTGGTGGTGATGCCGAATTTAGAAGAGTCATGTTGCGACCCTCAAAGCCAGCAGGAGGAGGATTTGCAAAAGTTACAGGTACCAACTACATCGAGCTCATTCAGGTGTTGTCTCGAAAGCCAAAAAAGATTTTTAAGGGTCGTATTTGGGGAGATTTGGGATTTGTTCATTTGGGATTGGATGTCAAAGGCATGAAGCAGTTGGGTCAACAATTGGCAGCAAAAGGATTTCCATTCACTTGTGATAGTCAAGATGCGTTGAGCATGGGAAATACAAAGGTTCATTGCGTATACATTGATGACCCCGACGGAATACTCATTGAGATGATTGAGGTTTACAAAGTTCCAATTATGGAGAAATGGGGAATTTATTTGAATGTCGAGAAGCGTGATCCGTTGAAACCACTTCCTGATTTTATGCTGAAGGCATTGCGATTTAGCCGAATCAAAGACTAGTTATTTCGCGCTTTGTTTTCTCAGCATTTTTTGGAAGTAATTTGGAAAATGTCGGTGTATCCAAAGTCCTAGTTTTTCTTTTCCTCCCACACCAAATTCCCATTTGTTTTTTTCGATGCCAGATTTGATTTGTTTGGCGCAGTCTTCAACACTGATTCCGTTCAATTGATTGTTATCCATTTCACCAGTCGCTACACCATTTCCATTGATAGCGTTTTTTGATATATCTGTATTGATGAATCCTGGTGTTACGAGTTGTACTTCGATATCAAATTCTTCTATTTCCATCCGCAGACTTTCATAGTATCCGTGCAAGGCATGTTTGGATGCTGCGTATGAAGACCGGAGGAAAAATCCCCATTTCCCGGTGAAGCTTGTAATCACGACAATTTTTCCACTTCTATGTTTTTTCATCATGTCAACGGCAGCCAATGTAATGGGGATTTGGCCAAAGAAGTTACTTTCAAAAATTTGTCGCGTGGTATTCAAAGAAGTTTCTGTTGCCATGGCACGTTGGCTAATCCCGCCGGAATGAATGAGTACATCCAAGTTCTGATGTCTACTCTTGTAGGTTTGAATACCCTCTTCAATGGATTGAAGATTGCTGAGATCTAGCGGTATGATATCAGACTGCTTGGCATCTTGTAAAAGTGCTTTTGTATTTTGTAATTTATCACTACTTCTTGCACTTAACACAACGTAGGCTCCAGCTTTATTCAATTCAATGGCTAATCCTTGTCCAATTCCCGAACTGGCGCCAATGATCCAAACTTTTTTTTCGCTCCAAATCATGCTGCAAGGTAGTTTGTTTTTTTTCTACAATCATTAACCTCTAGTTAACCTGAACTTAACACTTGAAATGCTACTTTTGTAAAAGAAACTACATTATGCAATACAGAATCCTGTTGGTGGATGATGAGCAAGATATCCTTGATTTGCTCCAATACAATTTAGAGAAGGAAGGTTTTCAAATTGTTACCGCACATAACGGAAGCGAAGCCGTTAGTAAGGTTCCCGAGTTTAAGCCACATCTGATTTTGATGGATGTAATGATGCCTGAGATGGATGGCATGGAGGCGTGTCGTGAGATCAGAGAATTGCCCGATGGAAAATCAACGATCATTGCATTTTTAACTGCACGAAGCGAAGATTACAGTCAAATGGCGGGCTTTGAAGCTGGAGGAGATGATTACATCGCTAAGCCCATCAAGCCAAGAATTTTGGTATCTAAAGTAAAAGCGTGGTTAAAGAGATTAGAAGGTCAATCTGCGGTTATTCAAGAATCATTGGATACGGGAGGATTGGTTATCGACAAAGAGAAGTATGTAGTTACCCGAGGTTCAGAAGTTTTTCATTTGCCCAAAAAGGAATTTGAATTGTTGGCCTTGTTGGTCTCTGCTCCAGGAAGGGTTTTCACTCGAGATTATATTTTGAATTCTGTGTGGGGAAATGATGTAATCGTTGGAGATAGAACGATCGACGTACACATTAGAAAACTCCGTGAAAAGATTGGTGATGAATTTTTTAAGACAATTAAAGGCGTAGGGTATAAATTTGAGCCGTGATGAAACCACGGACCCCCAATGGAGTCGCTGTTTGGACGGCGACATGGATTATTTTGGCGTTGTCCATTATAATCGCTTCATTGGTTGCTTTTAAGATCATTCAAATACAAGCGTTATTACCTATAGCAATTGGTCTTGCTATTTTGGCTATATTCAGTTATTATCTGATTGGTTTTTTTATTGAGAAATTCCTTTACGCTAAAATCAAAGTCATTTACAAGAATATTCATGCGTTCAAAAGTCAATCTGACAAGCGTGCCCCATTGCTTATGGCGGATGATGTATTGCATGACATTGAAGATCAGGTTTCGGAATGGGTTGAAGAAAAAATCAATGAGGTTAAAACTTTACGGGATGCGGATTCATTCAGAAAGGAGTTCATTGGTAATCTGGCGCATGAGTTGAAGACTCCACTTTTTGGAATTCAGGGTTACATTGAAACATTGTTGGATGATGATTTAAATGATCCCAATCAGGTTCGACTTTTTTTGTCCAAAGCCAACAGGCAGGCTGATCGCTTGAATGCATTGATTGGTGATTTGGATCAGATATCCAAACTTGAAAGTGGAGGTATCCCTATTGTAATGGCGCGTTTTGATTTGGTCCAGTGCGTGCATGCTGCCATGGAAACGGTTGAAAAATTGGCCTTGTCTAAAACGATGCATGTATATGTCAAGGAAGGCTCTCCCAAGCAGTTGATGGTCAAAGGTGATTATGCTCGAGTTCAGCAAGTTTTGATTAATCTCATTTCCAATGCCATTCACTATGGTAATGTGAATGGTGAAGTGAAGGTTAGATTTTACGATATGGAGGAACATGTGCTCTGTGAAGTTGCGGACAATGGTATTGGAATAGCCAAGGAACATTTGCCACGAATTTTTGAACGGTTCTATCGCGTAGACAAAAGTCGATCAAGAAATGACGGTGGTTCGGGCCTTGGTTTGGCCATTTGTAAGCACATCATTGAAGCACACCAAGAAACCATCAGTGTTCGAAGCACTGAGGGCATTGGATCTACCTTTGCTTTTACTTTGAAAAAGGCTTAACCTCTGACAAAAGGATTGAACTGCTTCTCATGGCCAATGGTAGTCAGAGGCCCATGTCCTGAAAAAATAACATAGTCGTCTGGTAAGGTATACAAACGTTTGATGCTCTCTTCAATTTCATCTCCATCACCACCAGGTAGATCTATTCGTCCAATACTCTCTCTAAAAAGCACATCGCCACTGAAGATAGATTTACTTTCGTGATGAATAAAGGCCAAGTGTCCTTTGCAATGTCCAGGAACAAGCCAAGTTTCAACGGTTTGATTGGCCAATAGAACATCACTATTTTCATCAATGTATTGATTGGCTTTTGGTGATGGAGTATAAGGAATACCCCACACTTGGCTCATTTGAATGGAGCGCTCAATGTTACTTTCTTCTAAGAGGTGGTAATACAATGGAAGTCCCCATTGTCTTATGCAATAGTCATTGCCCAGTATATGGTCAATGTGGCAATGGGTATTGACGATACTATCTAAAACAATGTTGTTTTTTTCGACAAAATCTTTGAATGTGTTTTCTTCTTGTGATTGGCTAAATCCAGGATCAATCACTGTTCCTACGTTATTTTCGTTGACTATGAGATAGGTGTTTTCTTGAAATGGGCCTACTGACCAAACATGCACCGTTAAATTATCCCTTTTTATGGATTGTGTAGCCATAGAATGAACTTTATTGAATTAAATTGCGGCAATGATAATGCGAAAAATTCATGTCTTGCTTGTTCTACTTTTTTTGAGTGGAACGACTTCGATGTGGAGTCAATTTTATCAAGGCAGTAATCTCACGTTTGGCAAGAACAGAGTTCAGTACAGGGATTTTGAATGGTCTTATTTTTCAGGCAAGTACACGGATGTTTATTTTTATCAGGGCGGAGAGAAATTGGCTTTAGAAACAGCCAAGAAATCGGACGCAATCATTTCTGAGATGATTGCCTATTTTGGTTTTCAGCCCTCAGAGCGCATCTATATCATGTCTTATCTCAGTCAATCGGATATGCGTCAAAGCAATATCGGGACAACTTTGGATGAGAATAACGGACTGATGGGAACTTCCCAGATCATTCAGAATAAGTTGTTTGTTTTTTTTGAAGGAAACCAAGATGCCTATCAATCTCAGTTAAGACGAGGTTTGGCGGAGATAGCCATCTCTCAAGTGTTATTGGGTAATTCATGGAAGGATGCGGTAAAGGCATTGGCCTTTTCTAATTATCCGGATTGGTTTGTTCAGGGCATGGCCTATTGGCTGGGAGGAGAAAGGCAGGAGGTGTTGGATGTGTTTATGATGCAAGAGTTGAAGCGGAAGAAAATTCAGATTAATTTTTGGAAAGATGAGTCAGCTCGCATTGGTGGTGCGGCCTTTTGGAGTTTCATAGCAGAGCGATATGGCAGCAATGTTATTCCAAGCATTTTGCAGATGTCGCGTTTTGCCCGAGGTATAGATTTGGGTTTTGAATTGATAATTGGCAAATCCATGGACGCTTTGGTTCAGGAGTTTTATCAATACTATCGTGTTCGCGTTCAATTGTTGGAATTGCCCAAGGAGTATGATAAAGATCCCCGAATTCAAAAGAAGATGGGTGCGTTGGCATTGAAGTCCAAAAAGAAGTTCAAGTACCGCGATTATTCTTTGAGTCCAGACGGCAAGTATTGGGCTTTTGTAACGCATGAATGGGGTCAATATCGTGTTTGGGTTTACGATGTTGATCAGGATAAATTGAGATGTATACTTAAAAGACAACCCAAATCCGATCGATTAAATGATTATACTTATCCCCATGTGGCATGGCATCCAGGCGGAGAGATGCTTGCGATATTCTATGAGAAAAGAGGATTTTTGAAATATGCTCAGTGGAATGTAAAGGAGAAGAGTTGGACCGAGAAGCAGGTTTTTGCCGTAGACAAGATACTGATGCCGCGTTTTAGTCAAGATGGAAAGAACATTGTATTCATTGGGGTGAACAGCGGTAGGAGTGATGTTTTTGTTATGCCCACGATTGGCAACACCCCCAAGCCCATTACCAAAACAGAGGAAGATGATTACTCACCTGTTTTTTTACCCAACAAAAAGGTTATCTATCTAACCAAAGAAAAAGGAGAGAACGGTCCGTTGTATGTATTGCATCAAGTTGAGCCCACTTCCACAGCGGCTAGACCTGAGCGAATATTTGAGAGTAATTACCCGTTGAGTTTTGCGTTTGATTGGGGTAAAGAGGAAATGGGTTGTGTCGAGAAAAGAGAAGAGGGTCAGTTGTTTTATCAAATAAGATGGGATTCTGTAATCGCATCTATTGACACCACTATTCATTACCGCAAGGAGCCCAAGGTTCGCCAATTGGCAGAACTGTCCTATGTTTCTGATATTCGATCTTGGCGTGGACAAGACAGTACATGGGTTGTGGAGCATGGTTTTTATGGTCATCCCGCCCTCATCTTGCAAAGTTTGAATTCATCGGCATTATTGAGTAAAATTTCAGGACCAAGCCAGGAGGTCATTGCCCTACCATCCGATACATTGAAGTGGGTGGGTAAGTCCAGTGGGATTGGCGAAATCCAAATTGCAGATTATTTGTTTGCAGATGAAAGAAGGGCATTTACGCTGGACAAAAAGACTTTGGTGTTGGATGAAAAATCCGAAGCTAAGGTTAAAGAGAAAAAACCCATGGAGTGGAGAAGGAGCAATTACGAATTGAATTTCACCACGGATTTTGCAACCACGAAATTGGATAATTCATTTGCCAGTCAGTTTTATCAAAGTGCAGATGCCGGGCCTACGAGTATTTTCCCTGGGATGAGTGCGCTTTTCAAAGTGTCTTTGAGTGATTTGTTAGAAGATTACCGATTAACAGGTGCAGTACGCTTGGCTATTGATATTAAGAATAGTGACTTTGGTGTTGCATTTGAAAACAACAAGGATAGAATAGATAAAAAATGGTCGCTACAACGCAGATCACAAAAGTGGGGCGGAGTCAATAATGCATACAGGCAAGAGACTTATTATGTCACCCATGAGTGGAAATATCCTTTGGATGAGTTTCAGGCATTTAAAGCAACGGCTGTTTATCGTTGGGACAGAAGTATCAATCTAAGTGTAGATCCCAACAGCTTGGCTTTCCCCAATCAGAATGAACATCACGCAGGTATATTGGCTGAGTATGTGATGGATAATACAAGGTCATTGGGATTGAATTTGATGCAGGGTGTGCGCGGAAAGTTTTGGTATGAGCGATACCAGCAATTGAATGTTTGGGACAAGAAAACAGACATGCAGGTTTTGGGTGGTGATTTTAGATACTATGTTCCGATTCATAGAACCATCATCGGTGCCTTTCGGGTGGCAGGCGCTACATCTTTCGGTACCCAAAAAATTGTGCATTATTTGGGAGGGGTTGACAATTGGTTGGTTCAAAGAGTAGATGAATCAACGGTGATTTCTGATCAAATGAATTACAAGTTTGCGTCTTTCTGTGGTCCGATGCGCGGATTCTATATCAACGCTCGAAATGGAAATTCATTTGCTACCATCAATAGTGAATTGCGTTTGCCTTTGTTTAGTTATCTCGCCAAGCAGCCTATAAAAAGTGAGTTCATCCGACATTTTCAGGTGATAGGTTTTTATGATGTGGGTTCAGCATGGACCGGAGCTACACCTTATTCCAATGAAAGTACCTTCAATACCAATAGTGTTACCCAGAATCCTGTAACAGTTACTGTAAGCAGCAATCGTGAACCCATTATTATGGGTTATGGATTTGGTTTGCGATCCAAGGTTTTGGGATATTTCATGCGCGCTGATTGGGCATGGGGAATTGATGACAACCAAGTTTTGCCAAGGGTTTTCTACCTGTCGTTGAATATGGATTTCTAAAAGAAGCCGTCGATTCTTAGAATCGTACGTTTGCTCTTTTCACACCACCACCACTTCTACCACGCATCCAATTGTATTTGGATTTGTAGAAATTTGATTTAGAACGAATGACTTTGGATACATAAACTTGAAAAGTCATGTAGTTGTCATTGTTCAATGGATTTCCACGAGGACTGTTTTGATACCAGAAATTGGCAGCAGGAATATTGTCTACGTTCATTGGACTATCAATGTACTCTTCGTCAAAAGAATAGAACACATATCCTGTAACTACTGGCGCATCTATATCACCGGCAGATTCTCTGATTCTTTGCTTGGTGGGATATTCTTTAGAGATGTCATCCAAGTAATCTGTAAATGTTAGTCTCCAATTGTATTCCCAACCCACACGCCATTTCTTTTGGTAGGTGAAATACATACCAATACCCATTGGAATAGATACAGCAAATGGTGAATAGGCGTTGTCTTGTCCTTCTGTTTTGTATTTACGCAATGGAATCCATGTGTCGTAATAGTTGGCAGCAGGATTTCCAGTTGTCGATCCAATGTAATCGGCTGCGTATTCGTTGATGTATCCTCTGGGATTGGTATACAAACCGGCTACTCCACTAAAAACGTAAATCTTCATATCAGGATTAAAGTAGCCTTGGTTACTCAAATCGCTGTCATAATAAAGCGTGTATTCCAAACGTGCACTCAATTCCAACATGTCGTTTTTGAATTGAAGGTTTCTGGCTCGTCTAGGAAAATAAGTAGAAAGTTGATCGGTGTCTTGAATACGCAAATAGTCTAAAGTGGCACTATAAGCGATTCTTTTGCTTTTTCTTTTGCGAATAAATCCGCCTACTGCCCAACGTGTAGAGGGCATGTGCATATCCACAACAAAATCTCTTCGGGGCAAACCTTTACCACCGATATCCCCCAAATAGTTGGCAGCACCAAGGCGCATACCGTAGTCATATTTGAATTGAGAAAAGGAATCTTCTACAACCAAACTGCACAAAATGAAGAGAATAAAGAGCTTTTTCATGGTCTTATTTGAAGTCTCGAATATACGAAAAAAATGATTGATTCAATTTTTCAACAATTCAGGATTCGGACTTACCTTTCAACCGTGAAAAAAATCACGGAAATATTAGGCATTCAATATCCCATTATACAGGGTGGAATGATATGGTGTTCAGGATGGGAATTGGCAGCTGCAGTAAGCAATGCCGGTGGTTTGGGAACTATCGGTGCAGGGTCCATGTACCCTGAAGTTTTAAGGGACCAAATACGGAAATGTAAGTCGGCGACATGTCATCCTTTTGCGGTAAACCTTCCCCTGATTTATCCACAAGTATCCGATCACATTCAAATTATTTTAGAAGAAGAAGTTCCGGTGGTGATAACCTCTGCCGGAAACCCCAAACTTTATGCGCCCACTTTTAAGGAAGCGGGTCGGGTATTGATGCATGTTGTATCGAGCGCGAAATTTGCCAAGAAGGCAGAAGAGGCAGGATGCGATGCTGTTATTGCGGAAGGATTTGAAGCAGGAGGCCACAATGGAAGGGAAGAAACAACGACACTATGTTTGATTCCTCAAGTAGTAGATGGTGTGAACATTCCGGTTGTCGCTGCTGGTGGAATTTCTGATGGCCGATCGATGTTGGCGGTTATGGCATTGGGCGCAGCAGGTGTGCAAATGGGCTCGAGATTCGTTCTTACGCATGAGAGTTCAGCACATATGAATTTCAAACAAGCTGTGATGCAAGCCCAAGAGGGAGAAACCCAACTGACGCTGAAAGAGCTCACACCAGTCCGACTTTTAAATAGTCCTTTTGCCGATCAAGTTAGACAAGCTTATCAGTCACATGCAACAATTGACGAGTTAAAAACGTTATTGGGAAGAGGTCGAGCCAAAAAGGGAATGTTTGAAGGGGATATTTTAGAAGGAGAATTGGAGATTGGTCAGGTTTCTGGTCGAATGCATGATTTGATTTCAGCAGAGGAGGTTGTCAAACGAACCATGCAAGAGTTTGAAGAAAGAAGGAAAAATATTTGTGAGACCTGGAAGTAAATGAGATTTTTATTGTTCATATGGGGTTGTTTGATGGTGCAATTGATGCAGGGGCAAGTTTTGTCTCCAGATATTGATTGTTCTCAAGTGGATGTCACTGGAACCACGACCATACAATGGACGGCACCGCAGGATCCCAACAATGAGTTTGTCTCTTATCATATTTTTTCTTCCGTTGGCGGGGCTGGATTTACTGAAATTGGACAAGTATTGAATTTGAATACCACCTTTTTTGTTGATGGTGTCAACAATGCGAACAATGATGAAATTTGTTATTATGTGATTGTTGAGTATTCCAGTTTGGCCGGCAATATGATGGCCGATCCAGGATTGACGTTTTGTAATACTTTTCTAACCGCAACATCTTCTACCAATCCCCAGGGGTTTGTGAATTTAAATTGGACGGGAACGGCTGCTAGTAACTTCACTATGGCTTGGGACAATGGAACCAATTCTTGGAACAACATTTTAACCATTCCCTTTTTTGCAAATGATACTTCGATGGAGGTGATTACATGTGGTGATCCATTGAGTTTTGTCTTGTATGCCAATCAGGGAGTGTGTGCCAACGTCAGTAATATCGCCTCAGGAATATTCTTTGACCAAACACCACCGGCAATTCCTGTCGTAACATCTGTAAGTGTAACACAAGGTCATCCGCAGATATTTTGGAATGCAAGTACTTCAGTTGATACTGATGGATATATTTTATATAGATGTTCAGGTGGTGGTGTAACGGTATTGGATACTGTAGCCTCTTCTGTTCAATCATTTGTAGATATGACTGTAAATAGCGCCACGCAAACGGGATGCTACTTACTTTCCGCATTTGATGGATGTTTGACTGGCACTCCGCCTAGCCCCAATACGAGCCCTACCGGAAATACTTGCAATTGCTCCATGTTGCTTACCCCATTGGTGCAAACACCTTGCACCGATAAAATTACTTTGACATGGACCCCTTACAGTGGTTGGGAAAGTGGTGTAGCATTTTATGTGCTATACCACGCAGAGGCGCTTGGAAATTTCTCGGCCATCGATACCCTGCCGGCAAACTATATTTCATGGCTGCACAATTTGAATAACTACACAAGTCTCGATCATAGCTTTTATGTCATGGCCGTGAGCAATGATGGCTTTTTTGCAATCAGCAATGTGCAGTCTATTACCTTGAATTATCCCACCCCTCCAGCAGTGAATTATTTGTCGTCAGTTTCCGTTACTGAGAACGACGAAATTGAAGTAACTGTTCAGACCACATTGACCAGTGATCCTCATTTCTATTATTTGCAGTATTACAATGATTTTTTTGAGGAGTGGATGAATGTAGACATTTCATCCAAAGAGAACAATGTTGTGCCTGTGGTTTTCACCGTTTCGGACATGAATCCGCAGTATTTTTCTTACCAGTTTCGTGTTGCCATAATCAATGAATGCAGTGATACCACGGCCATTACCAATGTGGGCAAGAATATCTTACTAGAGGGTTTGGTTTATGATGACGCGGATGTCAATGCCATTCAATGGACACCTTATGAGATTTGGACCAATGGAATGGAGAAGTTTAATATTTACAGAAAAGTTGGAAAAAATGGCTCATACACCAAAATATTGGAGTATGATCCTTCACAACTCGGGCATTATGACGATATTGATTCGTTGTATATGAGTGAAGGATTGTTTTACTATCGCATTGAAGCTGTCGCTAACCCCACCGCGAATTTTCCAGATACTGCTTTTCATGCATTTTCTAATGCTGTAGAGATGCTGCAGGCCCCAA
>JACCDW011019730.1_pt1 | contig 28775 bp, 30 predicted proteins | sample 7449781 | NCBI WGS metagenome assembly JACCDW01 (sample SAMN15323449, study PRJNA562643) | freshwater metagenome | isolation source: river surface water | place: USA:Blue River Watershed | collected 2017-08-18
ATTTCTTGACCCACTTTATAAAACAAATCAGCAATGGGCTGCTGTGCACTACTTCTTAATCGATATAAAAAAGGATTGCCTGCTTCTATATCTAGTTTAACAGTTGCAATCCCTGCGCCATCTTGTCCACGATTATGTTGTTTCTCCATCAAGAGGTACAACTTATTAAGTCCGTAGGTCACTGACCCTCTATTTTGAAGATAGTAGGATAACGGTTTTCTTAACCTAATGAATGCTAAGCCACACTCGTGTTTAATCTCGTCGCTCATGATGAAGTTTCTAGTATGTTTTTTCCTTTACTATTGCATTAGCCACTTTTGTCCAATCTGTTAATTCTTTACAAGCTTGAAAATCGTTATCTATAAATACATAGTAATTGGGTACTCTTTCTTTAAACCAAGACTCTAATACTTTAGCTTTTTTCTCTTCCAATGCTCTTACTGAAACGCGGTTATAATCTTCTTTTAAATTCTCCTTGTGAGGTGCAGTTCTTTCTTTATAATAAACAATGCGCACTGTCTTTCTACCACGATCATCTACATACAATTGAGGGGCAGAAATATCACCTGGTTTCATGTTCTGAATCAACACCACCATTTCTTTATCCAATTGATCAAAATTGATATAAGTAGATCCATCACGTCCAGTGACTGCTCCGCCGCTAAACTTGCTAGACTCGTCGTCACTAAATTTGTTCACTGCTTCTCCAAAGCTTGTCTTGCCTGCTAATATTTCCTTTCTTACGCTATCTAATAACTTTTTTGTCTCATTGATTTCGTCATTTGTGATTGGTGGAATTCTTAAAATATGCTTTACTACCGCTTCATCCCCAGATCTAGAAATCAATTGGATGATATGGTAGCCAAATTTTGATTTTACTGGCGCAGAGATCTGGCCTTCTTTTAATCTAAAAGAGGCAGCCATGAATGCTGGATCAAATTCTCTCACGTTTCTATTTAAACTAAATTGACCTAGGTTTTCTTTTGCACTTGGATCTTCAGAATATAATTTGACCAATTGATCAAATTTATTCACGCCGCCCTCAACTTGCTTACGATATTCCAACATCTGCTGAATCACATACTCTTCGATATCACGATTCGCTTTAGGATGCATGATAATTTCTGAGATCTGTACTTCACTTTCATATAAAGGCAAACTATCTACTGGGATTTTTGCATAAAATGCTTTTACCTCATTAGGAGTAATTTTGACTTTATCAACGATCTTATTCTGCATCTCTTCCGCTAAACGTTGTTCCTTGATTAAAAGTCTAAAGTCATCTTTTAATTGAAACACAGATCGTCCTGCAACTTCTTCTAAGACTTCCTTAGATCCAAATTGTTGGATGAAATTTCGAATACGGCCATCAATGGCATTTTCAATTTCTTCTTCTGTAATTAAAATAGAATCTTTTTCGGCTTGTAGGACTAAGGCTTTACGAATCAATTGACCTTCAATGACCTGGCAGGCTGTTGGCAATTCGATATTTTCTTGACCCTGAGATTGTCTTTTGTAATCTGCTATAGCATTGTCGACATCTGAACGCAAAATATATTTGTCGCCAACTGTAGCAACAATTTTATCTGCTAAAACTTTTTTGATTTGTGCAGTTGCAGAACTAGCAACGGCTATTAATCCTAGGGCGAATACAATACGAACTATTTTCATCAAATATGAATTAAGGGGCTAAGTTCCGATAGCCGGGGCAATGCCCCAACTATCAAATCTTAATATTTTTATAAAGTACGTTTTACTTCTTCTTCCTCAAATGCTTCTACAATATCACCTGGCTTTAAGTCGGCAAAGTTTTTAATTGTTAAACCACATTCCATGTTAGAAACGACTTCTTTAACGTCATCTTTGAAACGCTTCAAACTACCTAATTCAGCGGCTTGACCTTCTCCTCTTGGGAATTCAACGATACCATCACGGATAATACGTATTTTACTATTTCTACTCAACTTTCCATCTAATACATAACATCCAGCAACAGTTGCTTTGTCAAATTTGTAGACTTCTCTTACTTCTACGTTGGCAACAATCTTCTCTTGGATTTTTGGTTCCAACATACCTTCCATCGCGCTCTTGATTTCATCAATCGCGTTGTAAATGATAGAGTACATTTTGATTTCCACACCTTCTGTTTCTGCTAAGCGACTTGCTTGCATACTCGGACGAACGTTGAAACCAATAATGATGGCATCAGATGCAGCAGAAAGCAATACATCAGATTCAGAAATCTGACCTACACCTTTCAAGACCACTCTAATAGCAATCTCTTCGGTAGATAATTTTTGTAATGAATCACTTAAGGCTTCTACAGAACCATCCACGTCGCCCTTGATGATGATGTTTAATTCTTTAAAATTACCTAAAGCCAAACGACGACCAATCTCGTCTAATGTAATATGTTTTCTAGTTCTTAAACCTTGCTCTCTTAATAATTGAGCACGTTTAGTTGCTAATTCTTTTGCTTCCGCTTCGTCATCATACACTTTGAATTTTTCACCCGCTTGTGGTGCACCATTCAAACCTAAGATAACTACTGGAGTGGATGGCGGTGCCACTTCGATACGTTGATTACGTTCGTTGAACATCGCTTTCACACGGCCATAAAACTGACCAGACAAAATCAAGTCCCCTTGACGTAACGTTCCGTTCTGTACAAGAATTGTGGCAACATATCCACGACCTTTATCTAAAGAGGCTTCAATAATTGTACCTGTTGCTTCTCTATTTGGATTGGCTTTTAAATCTAAAATTTCAGACTCTAATAATACCTTTTCCAATAAAGCGTCTACATTTAATCCTTGCTTAGCAGATAATTCTTGGTTTTGGAATTTACCACCCCAAGCTTCTACTAAGATATTCATTTGAGATAACTGCTCGTAAATTTTTTGAGGATTCGCGCCATCTTTATCAATCTTGTTGACAGCAAAAATCATTGGAACACTTGCAGCTTGAGAGTGACTAATTGCCTCTTTCGTTTGAGGCATCACCGCATCATCCGCAGCAACAACGATAATCGCAATATCAGTTACTTTCGCACCACGCGCACGCATCGCCGTAAAGGCTTCGTGACCAGGCGTATCCAAGAAAGTAATTGCTTTACCATTCGGCAAAGTCACTTCGTATGCACCAATATGTTGTGTGATACCACCGGCCTCACCAGCAACCACATTCGCGTTACGGATATAATCCAATAAAGATGTTTTACCGTGATCCACGTGACCCATGATGGTTACAATTGGAGGACGCTCAACCAAGTTCGCTTGATCTTCTGCTTCCTCTTCTTCATCCATTTCTTCTACATCTTCTAAACCTACGAACTCCACTTCAAATCCAAATTCACTTGCCACCAATTCAATTACCTCGGCATCTAAACGCTGGTTGATTGAAACCATGATACCCAAGTTCATACACTTACTAATGATGTCTGCAAAACTTACATCCATCAAACTAGACAATTCACTTACAGTAACAAATTCCGTTACTTGTAATTTGTTGTCTTCTCTTTGTTCGTTATTTTCATTTTCAGCAGCTTCTTCTCTTCTTTGACGACGATACTTGGACTTCATGCTCTTACCACGGCCACCTTGGCCTGATAATTTAGCTTGTGTTTCCTTGATCTTATCTTGAATTGCTTTCTGATCGATTTCTTTTTGCTCAGCCGTTTGTGGCATATTTCTACCTCTCGCACCACCTTGTCCTGGACGACCGCCTTGATTATTAGGACGGTTGCCTTGATAACCTCCGCCTGCAGGACGATTGCCTTGATAACCTCCGCCTTGAGGACGATTCCCTTGATACCCACCACCTTGTGTTTGACCACCTTGTCCTGATTGACCTGGTTGATTTGGTCTACCTGGAACAGGGATACGTTTACGAACACGCTTTTCTTCCTGTGTTAGAGGTTTTGGTCTTGTATCGCTATTGATTGGCAAGTCAATCTTACCTAAAATTTTTGGACCAGTTAATTTATCCGCTTGGATATTTGTAATGGCACCGTGCACATTTTCTGGTGCGATAGAGTGATCTACCGGTGCAACTTTTGGTGCAGGGGCTGGAGCTGGAGCTGGTTCTGCTTTTTTAGCAGCGGCTTTAGGCGCTTCTGTTGCTTTTGCAGCAGTTGCTTTAGGGGCAGCTTCCTCTGTTTTTTTAGTTGTCTTTTTTGGTCTTGTAGAAGAGTCAATTAAAGAAAGGTCGATCTTGTTGATCACCTTTGGCGCTTCCATTTCTGGAGCTTCTACTTTAACCTGAGCAGGTGCTTTTGGCGCTTCTTCAACAGGAGCTGGTGCTACTGCTGGAGCAGCTTCAACGATTGGCGCTGCTGCTTTTGGTGTTTCCACAACTGGCGTTTCAGCAACAACTGCTTTTTTAGCTGGAGCAATTTCTTCCTCTGCTTTTTTGCCTTTGTCTGCTATTGCATTCTTTGGTAATTCCACATGGTCTGCCTTATTCTTGGCAACCTTGTCGCTTTGGAATTCTGCCTGCAAAGCATAGTACTGACTTTCAGTTAATTTGGCCGTTGGCTTAAGGTCATCCTTAGGAAAACCTTTTGTGCTAAGAAATTCAATCAAGGTATCTTGACCGATGTTGAATTCTTTAGCAGCTGCTAACAGTCTTGGTAGTTTCAATTCTGACATTCTAATGTTTTTTGTCCCTTATTTGAACAGAGACGCGTTCCTTTTACAAATATACTTCTATTTCAAAGGTTATTCACCTTTATCAAACTCTTCAGTTAAGATACGGCGTACATCCGCTATCGTCTCCACTTCTAAGTCTGTTCTTTTTTCTAATTCTTCTGCACTTAATTTCAATACGCTACGAGCCGTATCACAACCAACACGCTTAAACTCATCGATGATCCATGTTTCAATCTCATCGCTAAATTCATCTAAGTCGATATCAAATTCGTCTACAATTTCTTCGTCTTCACGATACACATCTAATTCGTATCCTGTTAATTCAGAAGCCAATTTAATGTTCACACCACGACGACCAATTGCTAAAGAAACTTGATCAGCCTGTAAGTATACTTCTGCACGCTTACGATCTGCATCAATATTCATGTAGCTAATTTTAGCAGGCGTCAATGAACGTTGGATTAACAATTGTGTATTCGTTGTAAAATTAATGACATCGATATTTTCATTTTTTAATTCTCTAACAATACCATGAATACGAGAACCTTTCATACCCACACAAGCACCTACTGGATCGATACGGTCATCGAAAGATTCTACAGCTACTTTTGCACGCTCACCTGGCTCACGAACAATTTTCTTAATGGTAATTAAACCATCGAAAATTTCAGGTACTTCAATCTCTAATAATTTCGCCAAAAACAATGGACTAGTTCTAGATAAAATAATAACAGGTGTATTATTTTTCATATCCACTCTAGCTACAACAGCTCTAATATTCTCTCCCTTTTTGAAAAAGTCCTGAGGTATTTGCTCTGTTTTTGGAAGGATCAATTCATTGCCTTCTTCATCCAACAACAATACTTCCTTTTTCCAAACCTGATAGATTTCAGCATTGATAATATCACCAATTCTATCAGAATATTTTTTTACTAAAACGTTTTTCTTTAAGTCATTGATACGAGAAGCTAAGGTCTGCTTTGCAGCAAGGATAGCTCTTCTACCAAAATCATAGATATTAACTTCTTCTAATAATTCCTCACCAATTTCAAAGTCAGGCTCGATCTTGATGGCATCAGAATAAGAAACTTCAGCTAATGGGTTGTCCACATCATCATCCGGTCTGATTTCGCGACGGCGGATAATTTCCAAGTCGCCTTTTTCTGCATTCACAATTACGTCGAAGTTTTCATCGCTACCATATTTTTTTCTCAATAAGGTTTTGAATACATCTTCTACCACTTTCATCATCGTAGGACGATCTATATTTTCGGCGTCTTTAAATTCCGCGAAAGCTTCAATCAAATTTATACTTGCCATAACATCATTTTTTTATCAAGCTATCAAGCTTGAGATTTGTTAAAATTGAATTTGAACTATAGTTGATTTTATATTTTCAAATGGAATAAGCATTGATTCTTGGGTTGCTTTTTTACCCTTACCCGCTGTCCACTCTATTAAAATGTCTTTGTCTGTCACCTCTTTTAAAGTACCCACAAAAACAGATTCGTCATTTAGTATCACTTCCACAGTACGTCCAATATTTTTTACATATTGTCTATTTAATATCAAAGGTTCATCCACGCCAGGAGAAGAAACTTCTAAGGCGAAATCACCTTCAGGGAACCAAGCCGCTTCCTCAATTGCTTTGTACAATCTTCTGTTAAATGAAGTGCACTGTTTAATGGGTAAACCTTGGTCGCCATCAATGTACACTCTTATTATATGACCAGGCTTTACTTTGATGTGTACCAAAAAATAGCTTGGATCCTCTTGTAAAAAAGGCTCTAATAAGGTGTGAATTCTGTCTTTTAGTTCGTTTACTTCCATAGTTGAAAAAGAAGAAGGGAACGACTTCGTTCCCTTCATTTCTCTGCATATTCTGGAACAAAGGTAAGAAAAGAGGATGAAATCACCCAATTTTATTCAATCTGATCGTATTTTTGCAGTATGACGAAGCTTCTAATCTATGGATTCCTAATCTATCTACTCTATAAGATCATATTTGATGTAGTGGTTCCAGTGCGCAAAGGCGTTAAGACAGTACGCCAAAATATGGAGGAAATGCAACGCAAGATGGCCGAAGCCCAGCAGCAAAACAACCAAAATAGTGGTTATACAAGCCAAAATGCGCCAAAATCTGCCCCTAAAATGCCTGCCAAACCAGCCGAAAAAGACGCAGATTACATTGATTTTGAGGAACTTAAGTAAAATTATACCCCTAAAATGTGAGGCAATTCGGATTCAATTAACATTCCCGACTTTAAATACAATACCTGTAGGCCTACTGAAGCCGCAGCTATTACATTCGGCTCATTGTCATCTATGAACAGGGTTTCAGCGGCATTCAACCCTTCCTGATCTAAAATAGATAGAAAAGAAGCAGGATCTGGCTTGCGCATCCCCATTTTGTGAGAATAATACGGCGTTTTAAAGAGCTGTTCGAAATCCCCACCTATTTCTTTCGAAAACTGTGGAACAAAATAATCGTAATGAATCTGATTGGTATTGGAGAATAAAAAAGTTGGATACTGCTCCTGATTTGCTTTCACCCATTCCATACTTTCTTTTCTAAATCCAATCAACAAGGAATTCCATGCTGTTATAATTTGATCATGACTGAGCGATAATTGATACAACCGATTAAAACCTTCACAAAATTCCAACTTATTTATCAACCCCTTTTCCAAATCAAAAAATAATTGATCCGACTTGTTTAATGTAAAATGATTTTCAAAATTAGGAATGCCCAGTTGGTCAAATTGAGCATACATGATGTCAAAATCTATATCGTATAATACATTTCCTAAATCAAAAATTAAATTCTTTACTGGTGTCATATTAAAGTATAAAGTGTAAAGATAAGGATAGAACCTATGTAGTTCTATTCACAAATTGTATATTTGATCCATGCAACAGAATCTTGCCCATATCGCTGTCGTTGTTAGAGACTACGATGAAGCCATCGCTTATTATACTCAAATTCTAGGTTTTAAATTAATTGAAGATACTGTCCTATCTAAAACAAAGCGATGGGTAATGGTTCAGCCAGCCGGAGCAGACAATGGTTGTATGTTATTATTGGCAAAAGCGGCTACACCTGAGCAAGAAAAATATATTGGATACCAAACAGGAGGACGGGTATTTTTATTTTTATACACGGACAATTTTTACAGAGATTTTGATAATTACACTGCGAAAGGTGTTGAATTCACTATTCCTCCGCATGTAGAGGAATATGGCACTGTCGCAGTGTTTAAAGATCTTTATGGGAATCTTTGGGACTTAATTGAGCCAGCTAAAAAATAATTATGAAAAAAGTATTGATATTTGGCGCGAATGGAATGACAGGCGATTTAATCCTTCAAAAATGTTTACAATTAAACGATATTAATGAAGTCATTACGATCACTAGAAAAGAACTTCAAATAAAACACCCCAAACATACCAGCATCATTCATGACAATTTTTTAAACTTTGATGCAATCGCTTCCAATTTTGAAAATATTGATATTTGTTACTATTGTCTTGGGGTATATACAGGAGCTGTGCCTAATGATTTATTTTTTCAAATCACAGTTGATTATACAAAAGTAATTGCTGATCAATTAAAATTTAAAAGTCCAAATATTTGTTTTTGTTTTTTAAGTGGGATGGGGGCTGATTTAACAGAAAGAAGCAAAATGCCATTTGCAAAAGCAAAAGGGATGGCTGAAAATTATTTACTAAAACTTGGCTTTGAAAAGCTAGTAATTTTTAGGCCAGGATATATTTATCCAGTGACTAAAAGAAGAGAGCCTAACTTTTTATATACATTAAGTCGATGGCTTTACCCTATTTTAAAAATAATGTATCCAGGAATTGGTTTGAGTTCAGAGCAACTAGCTAGTGCTATGTTTAAAGCAGGATTCATTACAACCCCCTCAGTTATTTTAGAGAACAACGCAATCAAAAAATTTAACGCTTCATAGCTGCAGCCATATACTTGCAAGCCGCATCTCCTTTGCTCAATTCATTTTGAATATTTTGATGAGATATTTCATCCCTATTTTGACTCAATTTAAATACATGTTTTAATTGCGCTACTTCTATTTCAAATGAAATGATAGCTTTCATATTTTGTTGCATGTACATAGGATCCAAGTTTTTCACTTGTGATGGTGCATCTGGATCCGATTCGAATTTCTCTGTCAATGCTACTAGTAAATTATACAAATGTTGCTCGTCTTGCATTTGCATTGTACCAACGGCATGTACCGTTTGATAATTCCAAGTACTCGCTTGCCCTTTGCTTGTATACCAACTCGCACTAACAAATGCAGAAGGTGCAGAAAAAATAACCAACGCATTCGGATTCATTTCAAAAGCATTGGTATGATCTTGCTTGCGCATGAGGTGTCCACAAATAAATAATTTATCATCAACTTGCTTGATCAATATAGGAATTTGTGCAGCAATAGGTAAGCCGTTTTTATCTACGCCACAAATAGTGACAAAAGGATTTGCTTGCATAAACTCAATGACCTCTTGATGATCATTTGCTTTGAAATAAGAGATATCGTACATGGTATAAATTTAAAATTATAATGGAAGTGCTGTTGTTGTTTTGATCTCATCCATCACAAATAAACTACTAATATGTGCTACCATCGGGAGCACCGCTAATTTTTCCTGATAAAATTTATTATAAGTTTCTACATCCTTAGTGACCAATTTTAAATAATAGTCAAAATTACCAGAGACCAAACTACAAGCAATCACTTCTGGAAATTGCGCAATGGTTTGTTCAAATTCAGAAAAATGACTTCTTGTTTGCTTATCCAAGGTAACCTGACAATGCACCACTAAACCAAGGTCAATTTTTTTTCGATCCAACAAAGCCACATATTGTAAAATATACCCTTCTTGTTCTAATCTCTTAACTCGATCATGGGTTGGACTGAGCGATAAATTAATGGCAGCACTAATGTCTTTCAACTTTGCTAAGGCATTTTTTTGTAGGATCCTTAAAATGGATTGGTCAATTGCATCTAAAGTCATAGAGAAATAATTTCTGTTTGATCAATAATTTAAGACCTAAATTACATTATTTTATTACATATTTAGCTTTATACAATATTTTTTACTGATTATTTCAATTTTACTATGAATATTTCCTTATTAATGATATTTGTACAGAAATAAAAACTAATACTATGATTATTGGCGTTCCTAAAGAAATTAAGATTCAAGAGTACCGTGTAGGTTTAACTCCTGAGGGTGTGGATGCTTTGTCTAGACAAGGCCATACTGTATATATTGAAACCAATGCAGGTGCTGGATCAGGATTTTCTGACGAAGCGTATAAATCAGTGGGTGCTCAAATTTTAAATACGCCAGCAGAGGTGTATGCCATTGCAGAAATGATTGTTAAAGTGAAAGAGCCTTTAGCTGCAGAATACCCATTGATTAAATCAGGTCAAATATTATTTACTTACTTCCACTTCGCAGCTTCTAAAGAATTAACAGAAGCCATGATGAAAACGCATGCGGTTTGTATCGCATACGAAACAGTTGAATTAGCTGACGGCTCATTGCCATTATTGGTCCCTATGTCAGAAGTGGCTGGAAGAATGGCTGTAAATGTGGGCGCTTATTATTTAGGCAAGCCTTTCGGTGGTAAAGGAAAGTTATTAGGTGGTGTTCCAGGTGTGAAGCCAGCAGAAGTGTTGGTAATTGGTGGTGGAATTGTAGGAACACAGGCTGCTAAAATGGCTGCTGGATTGGGCGCGAATGTAACCATCATGGATACGAACTTAGCTAGATTAAGATATTTGTCTGATGTAATGCCTGCTAACGTAGTGACGCAATATTCTACCTTATTGGCGATCAAAGAAAAATTACCTACTGTTGATTTATTAATTGGTGCAGTATTATTACATGGTGCAAAAGCGCCGCACTTGGTTAAAGAAGTAGATTTGAAATTAATGGAAGCAGGATCTGTGATTGTAGACGTTGCAGTAGACCAAGGTGGTTGTATTGAAACTTGTAAGCCTACTACACACGAAAATCCAGTATTCACTATCGATAATATTACTCACTACTGTGTAGCCAATATGCCAGGTGCAGTACCTCAAACAAGTACTAGAGCTTTAACACAGGCTACTTTACCATACGCAATTGCAATCGCAAATAAAGGATGGGAAATTGCTTGTGCAGAAAATCAAGCATTGGCTAAAGGATTGAACATTAGAGCTGGAAAGATTTTACACAAGGGTGTATCTGAAGCATTCAATGGATAATTAATTCATCTTTGAATAATAAGCAAAAAAAAAATACCCTCGCAATGCGAGGGTATTTTTTTTTAAAATTTCTTAGGGAATTGTTACACAACTGTTTTTAAGTAGGTTTTTTTAAATAGTTTAAAGCCTCGCTTGGTGTAAAAGCGTTGATTTATTGTTGCATTAAGTAATGACGATACAACTATTTTAATGCATTTTTTTACTGTTGCTAATGCTTCAATTTCTTTGTATAAAGCTTCAGCTGCAAAATATTTTCGATATTTTGGATGAATATAAAAAAGCTGAATTTCCCAAAAAGGAAAGCTTTCTGTTAGCGTAGTCCTATACTCAGTAATTGCGCACCCAGCAGAACAACCCTGCTGATCTAACAATACCAATAAATGATTATTTTTCAATTTCAATTTCGATTTAAAAATTAAATCAAATTCATTTACATTCAATGTTAAATCTCCAGTGGATTTGATAGACTCATAAAAGAACATGATATCACTCAATAACGCTTTGCGAACTGAATAAACAGGATTGAACTTAGTCATGAAGCCAAGATTTGATAATTAGTAATTCCATTTTGTCCAACCTTTCCACCAAGTAGCATCTTCGCCAGCTAAACCAATGGCTCCTCTAAATGTTACTTTCTTTAAAAAAGCGTCTTGTAATTTTGGATCTGTAAAGTTTCCGTTGCTTGCGTAGTTATAGCTACCTGCCATACCGAATGTTAACAAACCTGCTGCAGGAGATGCGGTGCCAGCGTATGGTGTTGCATCAAATGAAGTGTAGTTAAACGGCTGAATTAACTTAGCGTCTACTGCATTCACTGTTGCCGTGTTTGCATAATAAGTATCAGCAATCCATGATTCAATTGAAGCAGTTGTTTTTCCTGTTGCAGCACTTGCACTAGCAGTGTATTTTGCATTCACGTTGGTTGGTATGCCATTTACCAAGCCACCATTTCCTGCAAGAATATTGTATCTAAAGCGAATCGTGCTGTCGTCAATGTTTTTATCAACTGGAGTGCCAGTACTAGCATCAATTAACAATGCATTTGGCCATCCCATGAATATTGAATTCATGATTGAAATTTTAGTATTTCTTCTGATATGTGCACCAGCTAAAAACAAACTATTTCCTGTTCCGTACAAGCTTGCTCTTGGACCAATAGCGGTCATGTTTGAGAAAACTGCAGAAGTAAATGGAGTTGCAGTTGAACCAGAAGAATTGTTGTCAGACTCGAATGCTTCAGATTTAGAAATATCAGCAATAGCAGAATCTCTTAACGCTAAACCAAATTGTACATAACCACTATAGCCATTGTCTGTATCAAAATCATCATCCTGGGTTTTGTATGCAATCAAATACTTACAGTTGACTGTTCCGCCAAACCACTCAAAAGCATCATCTTTTGCAAAAGCAACTTGGATGTGGTCAATTTGTGTACCATTACCAACTGCTGCCATTGTTAAGCTATTGATTTCTTTGTCAGGTTGAAATGCGTAACCAGCGTATTCTATTCGAACATATGATAAAATACCAGAGTTGTCGGCTACATCAGTACCACCTGCTAATCCATCTCCATTTGCATTATCAATTCCACCTTCTACTTGCAATAAACCGGCTGTACCGTTAAAGGTTGTATTAACAGGTGCCTTACCACAAATTACAATACCTCCCCAGTCACCTGATTGTGGATTAGGAGAAGCTGAAGTGAATATAACTGGCTTATCTGAATTGCCTTTTGCAATAATTTTCCCCCCTCTTGCAATAACCAATGCAGATACATCAGATCCAGAATACTTACCTTGCACTTTTGCACCTGCTTCTACAGTTAATGTAACACCGCTTGCTACATAAACGATGCCTGATAAGTAGTTTACGTCTTTTGCAAACAATGTAGTGTCTTTAGTAATTCGACCAGATAAAGTAATGGTATTGCTTACCACACCAACAGGTGCTACTTCCTTAGTTACGATGACTAATTCTTTTTCACCATCCATTTCGATTTTTCTGCAACCAGTAATGGCTAAAAAAGCAAGCGATAAATAAAATAAATGTTTCATTGTTTTGTATTTAAAAATGTTTGTTGTTGAATTGATTTTTATAAAGAATAATTTAATGAGATGCCGAATGTGGTTCCAAAACGTCTTTGGAAACGAACGGCATCAATTGACGTATTGTATCTTGTATCTGATGTATTGTTTTGATAGAAAGTTTGCTTTTGGTTTAAGATATCAGAAATGGTTATTTTAATTTCCGCTTTATTATCTGCAAACTTTTTACTCATTTGAAAATCAAATAATGCCCTAGGTGCTTCGTAAATATTTGGAGTAGATGCCCCACCTTGTACATCACCCACCAAGTAAATTCTTTCACCCACTTGGTTGAATAATACCGTAGCATTGAAACCTTTTTCAGCGATATCATACAATAAGCCCATGTTAATTAAATAAGGTGATTGGCCTTGTAAAGGGCGATCTAGATTTAATGAAGAATCTTTCAACGAGCTCTTGATTAAAGAACCATTCGCTTGCAATATGAAACGCTTTGTTAACTTCTTGCGCATTTCTAATTCAATTCCATAGGTAGTTGCTTTTTTTGCATTTTGGTAGGTAAACGTACTTGAACCACCTGCACCTTCGTTGAAAATTTGTTCGATTGGCTTTGCAAAATTTTTATAAAAAGCACCTAATGTTAATAGTTCACCAGTTGATGGATAGAATTCATAACGTAAATCTGTATTGGTAATTTTTGTTCTCTTTAATAAGGGATTCCCCTGTACAGAAGCATTCAATTCAAAATCATAAATATTCAATGCTGATAATTCTCTCAACTCTGGCCTAATTACAGTTTGAGAGGCTGTTAATCTTAAATTGCTCTTCTGATTGATCTTGAATGTAGTGTTCACTCCTGGTAAAAAATCAGTTACTCTTGAATAGGTATGTCGAGGATCCCATTTCTTAACACTACCAATCAATTGATCATAATCTTCCACTCTTAATCCCCAAACTACTCTTGTCCCCTCAGTCAATTTATTGTCAAACTGTACAAAGCCAGCATTTAAAATCGTATTGGCCATGTATCTGAAATTCCTTCCTTTAATGGCATCAAAACCAAATAAATTATCTATACCGTTTCCAAAATTTTGAGGAGCAAATACTGTTTCAGGACCTTGTGCTCTTAATGCTGCGTTGTCAGTAGGCAAGAAATTCGCAAACAATTTCGCATCATATAAACGATCTTTTATTTGTAATAAATACCCGGCTTTAATAGTTTGAGATTTAATTTTGTATGTTACATCTCCGCCTGCTGTATAGATATAGTCACTTAGATCTTGGAAGATTCTACTTCCAGATTGTTGAGATAAAGTATTTGAGATGTTCAATACATAAGGATCTTTAGAGCCAGTGTTTTTTGTGTACATAATCCTTCTTTGATCTGGGCTATAGCTATCTAAGATATTAAACGCACCAAACCAGTTTAATTTTAATTTGCTACTCAAACTATGTTCGCCATTCAATTGATTGGTAAAGAACACATTTTGTCCAAATACAAATTCATTGCTTTTAATTAAATCTCCTCTTGTAAAATCTTCTCCAGTACGATTGGTATAAGCATTATTAGACTTTACATTCACAATCGCTTTATAACTAAGCTTGTTCAATGGATTCAAGAAGATAGACAAGCCCGCAATGGCACCCATATTAATGTCTTGAATATATTTGTCATCTTGATAGTCGTATAAAACCGAGAAAGAACCACCTTCGTTAGCTGTGTTCTGACGATTTAAATTCTCTTGTAATCTGTAAGACTTTGCATAATTAATACCTAAAATGCCGCCTATTTTTTTACCCCATAATGTTCCGGAAAAACCGCTATTCATTTGGATACTTACGTTTGGCTTAGCTGTCATTTGAACTGGAGTCCATTTGTTAGACATCGTTTTACCTAAGGCAGTTTTGAATGCGATATTAGCAGTATCAAAATTCGACTTAGTGGTGTAGCCCGTTGGCAATGATCTTGAACCATCATCTATGCCATACCAATCCGTTTTTCCGCCTTTATCTTTAAAGAAGTCTTTTCCTGTAACTAGTGTATTGGCACTCGTTGCAACTTGAATATTAAAGAAGTTCTTAGTAGGAATGTCTTTTGTATTCACTTGAATCAAGCCTCCTGCCCACTCTCCAGGCAATTCAGGCACAAATGCTTTATTGATAATAATATTGTCAATGATTTGTGAAGGGAATAAATCGAATGAAAAAGTTTTTCTATCCGGCTCTGTACTGGTTAATAATATACCATTTAACATGGCTTGGTTATATCTATCCGCCAAACCTCTTACAATGATAAATTTACCCTCTTGGATAGAAGCACCTGGCGTTCTCTTTAAAATTTCTGCGGTATTTCTATCTGGGCTTCTTTTAATAGATTCTGCTGAAATGACCGAAGCCACTGTATTGGTGTTTTTTTGAAAAGCAATTAATGCGTTATCTGTCGACCCTTTATTTGTTGATCTGCTTGCACTAACCACTACATCTGTCAATTTTTTCCCAGACTCTTCTAATAATATATCAATCACCACTTCCTCATTGTTAGTTTTAGCTGGAGTGATTTCAATAGATTTAGTTTTATACCCAACATAAGAAAGATCTAAATTATATACTTTATTGATATCGATATTGAAATTGAATCTACCCTCAATATCCGTTTTTGAAACTATATTTTTCTCTGACTTTAGGGTGACTGTAACGCCAACCAATAATTCGTTTTTTACATTTGAAACTTTACCTGTCAACTTTGCTTTTTGAGCTTTGACAGAGGCCACTGTAACAAAGCAAAGTACAAATAGTAGAATTCTTTTCACGATATGTTTTTATTTATATCGCAAAGATCAAAATCCCACATTACCTAATTGTTACCTTAATATGAACATAATATTATCATTAACGCAGGTACAAAAAAGGCGCTTCAAAAATGAAGCGCCTTTACAATTGATAACAATTTATTAATCTAAATGATAGACGTTATGTAAGTCTTTTGGACAAGTAAAGTTAACGCCAAGATCGTTGATCAATCCGTCATGGATGTCATACACCCAACCATGTATATGCAATGGTTGATTTCGTTTCCAAGCATTTTGGACAATGGAAGTTTTGCCTAAATCATGCACCTGCTCTTGTACATTCAATTCAACAAACCTTCTTGCTCTTGCATTTTCGTCTTCAATTATGTCAAGTTCTTTATGGTGATATCGATACACATCCTTAATATGTCTTAACCAGTTGTCGATTAAGCCAAATTGTTGATTTTTCATGGCGGCCATCACACCGCCGCAGCCATAATGCCCACAAACAATGATATGTTTTACCTTCAATACATCTACCGCATAAGAAAGTACACTCAACATATTCATGTCACTATGTACTACCATATTAGCAATATTGCGATGAACAAACATTTCACCTGGATCAGTTCCTGTAATGGATTCTGCCGGCACCCTACTATCTGAACAACCTATCCATAAGTACTCTGGGGACTGTCCATTGGATAATTTTTCAAAAAAATCAGGGTCAAGTTGTAACTGATCCGCTACCCAAGTTTTATTGTTTTCAATGAGTCTTTTATATGATTTTTCCATTTTGTTTTGTTATTTAAATTTCAAAAATAAACTTACTAATTTGAAGTAAGCTTAATGTCCAGATACAGCCATCTTTGCAGGCATATTGATCAAAGTTACATTTATGTTTTTTAATTTAGCCGCAATCTCAAAATCATAGATGATTTCTATTACGTCCAGATCAATATAATGTGATTGACTAGCATCTATAATCACTTTGGCGCCATTTTCAATATCTGCTAGTTTTTTTGCGATGCTGCCTTTATTAATAAAAGTAACATGTTCAGAGAGTTTGATTGTGATTGAACCACCTTCAGTTTTTTTATCATGGTGAATTTCGTAATCACGACGATAATTCGTTCTTAAGATATAAAATATAGCCACTAACATCCCTAAGGCAATACCTTTAAGTAGATCACTAAACTGAATCGCAACAACAGTCACTATGAAAGGTACAAACTGCTCCCATCCTATTTGGTACATTTCTTTGAACAAGGAAACCTTGGCCAATTTATATCCCACAACTAGTAAAACAGCAGCAAGACATGCCAGTGGTACTTGATTCAAAACTGATGCAAATGCCACCACACTAATAAGTAATAACAAGCCATGAAAAATCGCAGAAAGCTTTGTTTTAGCACCGGCATTTACGTTAGCAGAAGTTCTTACAATCACAGCAGTCATTGGCAATCCCCCAATCATGCCAGAAATCAAATTGCCCAAACCTTGTGCTTTTAGTTCTCTATTGGTTGGAGTAACTCTTTTGTGTGGATCTAACTTATCACCAGCTTCTGTGCTCAATAAAGATTCAAGACTTGCAATAATGGCAATAGTTACAGCAATAATGTACACTTGATAGTTGCCTAAAGCCGATAGATTGGGTAGTGTAAACTGGCCGATAAATTCAGTACTATTTTTTGCAACAGGCAACTTTACCAATGCATCTGATGTTAAAGCCCAAGCTGGATAATAGGTTGTGAAGAAGGCGTTGAATGAAACACCAGTGATCACTGCAATTAAAGCGCCTGGTACAAATTTAAAAAAAGTGTATTTTTTTAAAACAGGTAGCTCCCAGAATAAAATGATTGCAATAGATACGCTCGCAATAATAATGGAGCCAAAATGATAGGATAAAGCAGCAGCTTTATTGTAACCAATTGCAATTGGGGCTTGTTTTAAAATAAGAATAATGCCAATAGCCGCAAGCATACCCTTTATGACACTAGATGGAAAATAATATCCGATCACACCTGCTTTCAAGTATCCTAGTATTATTTGTAAAACTCCAGCAATCACAACTGCTACCAAAAACTGATCATAAGATCCTAAAGTAGTAATCCCATTTAATACAATCACTGTCAATCCTGCAGCAGGGCCGCTTACACTCAATGCAGACCCACTTGCAAATGCTACTACAATACCGCCCACAATACCAGCAATAATGCCAGAAAACAAAGGCGCTCCAGATGCCAATGCAATACCTAAGCATAAAGGCAATGCAACCAGAAAGACAACTAGCCCGGCTGGAAGATCCTCTTTTAAATACATAAAACTTAATCCTTGCGTTGGTTTATTTAAATTCATTTTATTCATATATTGATATAATCCTGTTAATTCATTTAGTGCTAATTCGCATTAAATGGTCTATTTAAATGAGCAGTTGATAAAGTCACACCATGATCATCAATGTTTTTACATTGAAACAAAGTATGCTATATTAATTTATCTATTTAAATTGCTGGATTAGGAGGCGGTATTAAGATTGGATCATTGCGATCAATCACTTCACCTATATGAGAAATGGTTTTGTAGACAGCCTGAGCATTTGACACATTTGTAATGCGCTCATAAAAATGAGCCTTACTTGAATCAATATTTTTTAATTTGAACTGAATTTGTTCCACTTCCTCTTCTTCTATCGTTAATAAAACACTTGTTGATATTTCATCTGTTGATTGCATGATTTGTGACCAAAAGCGGAGCCCGTCCACAGGAAAAATCTGTGTAGCCAACACCAAAGTCAATATTATACCAATTAGCCTTTTCTTCATACAATGCGAATATAAAAGCTAAATAAATAAAAACTCAAAAAAATGGATGAATATGTGCAAATTTGGCTTACAATTAACCAGTATGTAATGTAACAGAAAGATAAAGTAACTAAAGTTGTATTTTCACCCTTAAAGCTTTGTTCATAAAACTGAATAGATGATACTAAATATAATAAAATGGATCTTCTTAATATCTGCTACTGCAGCAATAGTAGGAACAGCATCAGCTGGATTTCTTAGCCTACTTGATTTTACCACACAGATAAGGGTCAGCAATTTATGGCTCATTTATAGCCTTCCATTGATTGGATTGGTCGTAAGTTTTATTTACTTAAAAATAAACCCATCACTCAATAATGGAAATGAATATATCATACGTAATTTTTTAAATGAAACTGGAAATGAAAAACCAATCCCTATTGCATTAGCTCCTTTAGTTTTTGCAGGTACCATTTTAACGCATTTAGGTGGCGGGTCTGCGGGAAGAGAGGGAACCGCAGTGCAAATGGGTGCAAGTATAGCTAGTCAATTCAATAGGTGGACAAATTTAGACAAGCCAGCTCAAAGATTACTAACCTGTATTGGTGTTAGTGCTGGCTTTGCGGCAGTGTTTGGTACGCCATTAGCGGCGAGTATTTTTGCACTTGAATTTTTTAGCTTTAAAAAAACAAAGTGGTATTTTATTTTTTCAACCATATTAACTGCATACCTTGCCCATTGGACCTGTTTAAGCTGGGGCATAGAACACGCTAATTACAATATTATTGCATTCAATGATTATTCATTTCAAACAATTGGATGGATTGGAATAGCTGGTTTAATTTTTGGCTTAACCGCATTGCTCTATCTTATTTCAACCCAACTATTTACTTCTATTTTTTCTTCTATTCAATATCCGCCATTGCGTACTTTTATTGGCGGTATGTTAATTGCAGCATTGATACTATTAACGCATCAAGAAAAGCTTTCAGGTTTGGGACTTACAAACATTCAAGATGCATTTATACATCCACAAGGGAACTGGGATTTTTTATTAAAGCTGCTTTTAACTAGCCTGACACTAAGTGTTGGTTTTAAAGGAGGCGAAGTAACCCCATTGTTCTTTATTGGTGCTGTACTAGGGAGTATTTTAATTGCCTTTATCCCTTTACCTATCAGTCTTCTCGCAGGACTAGGTCTTGTAGCAGTTTTTGCAGGGGCAACACATTGCTTGCTGAGTGCGATGGTATTGGGTATAGAACTTTTCGGATCCAAATACGCAGTCTATATTTTTATAGCTTGTATCGTAGCCTACTTATTCAGTGGTGCAAAAAATATCTATGCTGGCAGGCCAAATGGTTGGATAAAAGAAAAAATTCAATCTTATTTTTTATAGACCATGTAGACATAAAAAGGTACACCCATCATTAACATGATAAATCCCCAATATACAATTTCTTGTCCCGAGCCAATAATCATCCACATAGAAAATGAGAATGCCAATAAACTTAATGCAATTGCTGAAACAGTTTTGGCGCTACTATATTTAGTTGCTTGTTTCGCACGAACAATTAAATAAGACACTGTCGTAAATAAATAAGGAAGCAAAGTGAAAAACGTAGATAAAAGAATCAATAGTTTAAATTGATTGGCTAAGTTTTTAGAATTGTTCATGAACATTAAAATTGTGATGATGATACTAGATACAATCACCCCATTAACTGGAACACCTTTTCGATTTTGTTTAGCAAAAAACGCAGGAAACAATTTATCTTTTGCCATCGCATAAGGCATTTGTCCTTGTACTAATATAAAACCATTTAAAGCACCAAAAGCAGCAATAGCAGCTCCAGCACTCACCCAGTATTTTGCACCATGTCCATAAATTTTTTCTGCAGCATCAGCAAAAGGCGTAATTGAAATTTTTAATTGACTTGCAGGAATCATCCCCATAATAGCTGCAGTACTGAATACATAAATAGCAGCTGCAATCCATACACCACGCATGGTTGCTTTTGAAATATTTTGTCCTGGATCTTCGACACTACTAGATGGGATGGTAGCACATTCTATACCCAAAAATGCGAAAAAGGTTAATGTTGTCGTAGCTGTAATCGCCTGCCAGCTGCTTGTTCCACTCATATTAAATGGCAATAAATTTTGGAGATCTAAAAATAATAGTCCACCGATAGCGACCAAGGCAAGTGGTACTACTTTAAGTATCGTTGTGATTAACTGAACTCGTCCAGACGCAAAAACGCCCAATGTGTTTACCCAAGTGAGTAACCAAAGGCATGCTAATCCGGTAGCTAAAGCAATACCGCCATCTTGAGCAAGAATAGGAAAAAAGGTGCTCAATGCACTCACCAATGAAACGGCAATGGCCGCATTGGTTGTCCAAACTGAAATGAGATACCCCCAGCCAACAAGAAAGCCAGCAAAGTCTCCCAAACCAGCTTTTGAAAAAGCATACGGACCGCCATCTGCAGAAGGGATCAATTGACTTAAATTGGCAAATATTTTCGCAATCACAATGGCCCCAATAGCAGAAAATATCCAGCCAATTAAACTGATGCTACCGAAGCTTGCCAATGCGGAAGGCATTAAAAATACGCCTGCTCCAATCATGTTACCCACTACAAGTGAAGTACTTGTCCATACACCAATTTTCTTGTGTTCAATTTGCATCATTCAAGATAAGGAAATATTGTTTAAATTCATGCTATGAAAATTTCAAAAGAATCAATTGAATCAGCTGCAGCAAGGATTGCACCTTATATTCATACAACTCCAATCATGACCAACAAAAGCATCAATGAACTTTCTGGGCTGGACTTGTATTTTAAATGTGAGAATTTTCAAAAAATTGGCGCTTTCAAAATTAGAGGTGGCATGAATGCAAGTTTGCAATTAACACCCGAACAAATGGAGAAAGGAGTTGCAACACATTCATCAGGCAATCATGCACAAGCCTTAGCATTTGCCGCAAAAATGTTAGGCATAAAAGCCTATATCGTCATGCCAGAATCCTCTCCACAAGTTAAAGTAAATGCAGTAAGAGGATATGGTGCAGAAGTGACTATTTGCGCATCCAACCAAGCAGCTAGGGAATCAACTTTACAAGAGATTGTGGACCGAACAGGTGCCACATTTATACATCCCTACGATAACGACGAAGTGATTACAGGGCAAGCAACCTGTGTGAAGGAAATGATTGAGGCGATACCAGATATAGACATTGTTGTTACGCCTGTTGGCGGAGGCGGATTGTTATCAGGAACTTGTTTAGGGGCACATTATTTTAAACCAGGATTAAAAGTATACGCAGGAGAACCTGAAGGAGCTGCAGACGCAGTATTAAGTATACAATCTGGTAAAGTAGAAAAAGCGCCATTCATCAATACCATAGCGGATGGATTGATGACCACACTAAGCGATCGAACACTTGCTATCATAAAAGCACATGTAAGTGATATCCTTTTAGTGTCAGACGATGAAATTAAAGCTGCATTAAGATTGGTTTACGAAAGAATGAAAATAATTATTGAGCCTAGTTGCGCTGTCCCATTAGCAGCTGTTTTAAAAAATCCAGCATTGTTTAAAGGAAAAAAAGTGGGCATCATTTTAAGCGGAGGCAATGTAGACTTGAGCAAGTTTAAAGATTGGTTTTAAGCAAATAGTGCTATATAATAGGTTACTCGATTAAAAAGGCATAGTACTATTCCAAATTCAAAGCATTAAAAAAATGCGCCTCGTCGATTTCTTTAATTTGTCCTGGCGATATATATTCCACAGTAAGGTCTTCTATCGACCACCTTACTAAACGAATACAACGATGATGCATCGCGGCCACCATTTTACGTACTTGATGAAATTTACCTTCTGTTAATTCAATCTTCAACCAATCTGATGATTGATTTTTGTGCAATACAACTCCATTATCCCACAAAGCAGTTGGAGGATCTATTAACGCTACTTTGCAAGGCGCCGTAGTATAAGTGGTACCATTGGGGGCAGAGATCACTACCCCATTTTGCAATGATTCCAAGGTCGATGGATTGACTTTATTCTTGACTTGTACTAAATAAGTTCTTGTATGTGGACGAATCCCTTGGAATAATAATTTTGTTACTTTTTTATTGGTCGTTAATAGTAACAAGCCTTCAGACATTTGATCAAGCCTGCCAATAGCATGCGTCCCCTCTGGAAAATCAAAATGAATATTTGAAAGTAGTTGAACTTGATGCGTACTTACAAATTGCGACACCATATTCATTGGCTTATTCAATAAAAAGTACCGGTGTGCATTCATAGCGGCAAATTACTTAATATTGCGTATGGAACAAACGCATAAAGACCCTTTGCACGGAAAAACACTCGCATTTATTGTAGAGGAGTTAGTTCGCCATTTTGGATGGGAGGATCTAGGGCAACATATTCCCATTAACTGCTTCAATATTGACCCAAGTATTCAATCAAGCTTAAAATTTTTACGCAAAACCCCTTGGGCTAGAAAAAAAGTAGAGGAGCTCTACATTCGCATGATTAGCTAACATCTCGGACGAAACATGCAATTACATAAAGGATTTTAGCTTTTCTGAAAGCACATTTGCGGGTTGCACTCCAGGCTGTCTCCAAACAATTTCTCCATTTTTAAAGATGGCTAATGTAGGCACACTGCTTACATTCAATTGTGAAGCCAATTGTTGATTTTTATCTACATCTATTTTTACAATACGAACTTGACCCCCTAACTGTTGACTTACTTGTTCTAAAATCGGCTGCATCATTTTACATGGACCACACCAAGTGGCAAAAAAATCAACTAAAACCGGTTTATCACCTTTAATAATGGTTCCGAATGTTTCTGTATTTGACATGTCTTTAGATTTAATTCCTAATGATTATTTGATTTCAGTGAATTCAACTTTTTCCGTTTTCTGTATTGAGCGATACCTCGGATTTACCCCACAACCTGATTGATAACCACAGCCCACTTTATATTTTGCACTTACCAATGAAAATAAGGCAAAAAAAGCACCAAAACCACCAGCAACCATGTCCTTTGTTTGGATTCCCACAATAACCATTGCCCCACTCATCATTAATCTAAACATCAAAATCCAATCAATTTTACTAAGTAGCTTTCTCATAAAATACATTTATAATACAAAGTTACATAACGGAATAAAATCATTGCGTGATAAATATCACCCAACATACCATCTATTTCACCGACTTTTGATCAATCAATTAATGAACATAAACTATTTACCATGTTTGGATTTTTGAAAAATTTATTTGGGCCAAAAGCAGATTTTAAAGCCCTAGTTGAAGCTGGTGCAGTCATAATAGACGTACGTACTCCTCAAGAATATGACGCAGGACATATCAAGACCTCAAAAAATATACCTTTACAAACGATACAAAAAGCTATACCCGAATTAAAAAAATCAGGAAAAGTAATTATCACCGTTTGCCGAAGTGGCTCAAGAAGTGGGATGGCAAAATCGATCTTGAAATCTGCAGGCATCGAAGTGTACAATGGCGGGCCTTGGAATGTATTGAAATCTAAAATATAAATGCTAATTCATGCTACTTTCATTCGTTAAAAAATACCAACGTAATTTAATAGGCATCGTCATTGGCGCAATAGCTGGTTGGCTATATTGGCATTTTGTTGGATGTAGTTCTGGCACTTGTGCTATTACATCCAAACCAATGAATAGTAGCCTATATGGTGCTTTGATGGGGTATTTAATAGCGGGGATGTTTCAGAAAGATGTTAAATAAATGCCAATGCTTAAACCATTGGGTAAATAGCTTGTCTTAGTTTGGAAACCATGCATTTAAACAAGCTAAATTTATCCTATGCGTATACAGACTCTTATTACAGCAACCCTTATTGCGGGCATTTTTGGCATGATAGGATGTGCAAAAAATGATACAATCACCCTCCTTCCAACAACTGCTACTACTACAACTCAAATAACGACAATAACCGACCCTTATGCTACAATCAAAATAACATTTGGCACCGCAATTGATCCTAATAATTTAGAGAACTATGCCAATCAAGGCAAACCTGCCTATATCTTAAAAAATAATTTAGGCAACAATACCATCACTGATAAAACCGCCACATTGGGCAGGGTTTTATTTTATGACAAAAATTTAAGCATCAATAATACCATTTCCTGTGCAAGCTGTCATCAACAAAAATTTGCATTTGGTGATACAGCCATTGTGAGTGCGGGCGTGGAAGGGGGATTAACCATTCGTCATTCAATGCGATTAATCAATACAAGATTTGCCAATGAGGCGAAGTTTTTTTGGAATGAACGAGCTGTGAATTTAACTACGCAAACAACCATGCCCATAGTTGACCATCTTGAAATGGGTTTCAGTGGTGAAAATGGAAGGGGTAATTTCACAACACTTACAAATAAACTAAGTACGATTAATTACTACAAGGAGCTATTTAAATTTACCTACGGAGATACCATCGTCACAGAAAATAGAATACAAACTTCTTTGGCGTCGTTCATCAATAGTATACAATCATTTGATTCTAAATATGATATAGGCAGAGCACAAGTGAACAACGACAATCAGCCATTCCCTAATTTTACAGCGACTGAAAATCAAGGCAAAACGCTATTCATTACAGCTCCTGTGTTTAATGCTAATGGGATTAGAACAACAGGGGGCCTGGGTTGTAATGCATGTCACAACGCACCTGAATTTGATATTGATCCAAATACATTAAACAATGGTATCATTGGTATTGCCAATAGCGCCAACGGAATTGATCTCACGAATACAAGAGCTGGTAGCTTAAGAGACCTCACCAATGCAGCTGGGGCAGTCAATACACCAATGATGCATACTGGCGTATTAAGAAGTTTACGTGCTGTAATTAACCATTACAATACAATTAACTTGAATCCAAGAAATACTAACCTAGATCCAAGATTAAGACCTGGAGGAAATGGCCAAAACTTAAATGTGACCGAAGCCGAAATAGCAGCAGTCGTTGCCTTTATGCAAACACTAGGAGGCACTAATGTATATGTCAACAAGAAATGGAGTAATCCTTTTTTAAATTAACATGTAGCTACTAACTTCAAACTAATGAAGCACTTCTACAAAAGATTTTTTGGACCATTTTTTAGTGAGCGTGATCCAGTCAGAGGTATGACTTTTGATGTTGCTCAAAATATCCCAAGCTTCAAGCATCAGTCCTTTTTTTGGTGCTGGGTCTTTCTTATCTTTATTGGTTTCAATTTTTCCAATGATTTCACCATTCAATAAATAGGCAGTTTGATCAATAATTTTGCCAATTACTTTATTGTCATTCCCAAAAAAACAATCTCCAATTACCAATCCAATAACTTTTTCTCTTTTTTTGTTCAAGATCATCATATTCTGAATATACGCCACTGTCTCTTTCTCTTGATTTAAAATTTTATACATTTTATTGATTATTATTTGTTGTTTGGATAATTAAATGATCGACAATCTCTTTGGTAGAATGCTCTAAATTCAACTTCACTGGTAAAGTATGTTCAATCCAATCAGTAAATACCGACTTGAAATTTTGATCAATTTTTGTAATTACCTTAACGCCAAGTTGCTCTAAAGCTGCAGCGTTAGAAAGTTGCTCGTAATGATTGGCTATTGGAATACTTAATACTTTTTTATTAAGATACATTGCTTCTGAAGGGGTTTCAAATCCACCACCTGTAATTACACCATGAGAACGTATCATGCTTTTTGTAAACCCACTATTGCTAATTGGAAAGTAGATAATATTTTTTTTATTCTGTATTGATTTTACTTCAGCACTAAATACTTCAAAATGATATGGTGATTGCTCAAGTAAAAAAGGCTCTAGATACTGAATAGAATAATGTGGCAGATATACAGAAATATGACCATCATCAATTGGCTCAGCATCAATAATTTCTTGTTTTATAATTGGATTGAACACTGCATTATCGTATGATTTAAAATGCAATCCTAAATAATGAGAACTTTTGACAAAATGTTTTAAAATAAATTCCCCTATCAAATTATATTTTTTTGATCTAGGAGTTTTACTGCTTTGAAAACTAGCTTGGTGTCCGAATTGAACACTCTTTTTTCTTCTTAATAAACAAGCCAATGATGTTACAAAATCAAAATCATTGATCACTAAATCATATTGATTTACAGGTAATTTATAAGCATCCATAAAAATGCTAAAGGAAAATGATTTTAAAATTTTGAGGTAGTCTAGCCCACCTGTACTTTTATAAAATAGACTTATCCCTTTACTTCTACCCACAATAGGCAAGTCAGTTTTAAGGTTTAAGTTAGATCCACTTACAAAAAAATCCACCTTGCCATATTCTTTTAAAAATGGGTAAAGCTGAATAGCTCTGCTCATATGGCCATTTCCTGTTCCCTGAACTGCGTATAGTATATTCATTATATAGAAACTTGAAATGCAACTTCGTTTGTTATAACAGATAACTCCTCTTGTAAATGCACAATCTTAATACGTTTTTTAGTATCTATTTGCTCATATTGTTTAGGATCGTATTGGTATAAAGACCACTTTTTATCTGCATATTCTAATGCCGTTAAGTTCTCAATCCAATCACCACTATTTAAATAGGTTACCGATCCCTTGTCATTACTAACAACCCTATGTTGTGGCTGATGTATATGTCCACAGATCACATACTTATATCCGTTTTCTATCGCTAATTCAGCTGCTGTTTGTTCAAAATTATTGATCCATGATACAGCTTTTTTTACACCATTCTTTACCTTCTTACTCAAACTCATTTTTTCACGACCAAAAAGTGTACATATGAAATTTACTGCACTATTAATTAATATCAATAAGTCATAACCATAGCCTCCTAATTTGGCTAATAATTTAGCACCTCCTTTCGTAGTTCTATCAAATACATCCCCATGAAAGACCCAATTTTTTTCACCGTTGATCTCAAAAACAATCTTATCTGTCAATTGGATATTACCCATTTCAAAATGTCCATATTTCCTAAGCGCCTCATCATGGTTACCTGTAATATAAACTACCCTTGTTCCTTTACTAGCCATACTAAATATCTGTTTTATAACCGCCATATGGCTAGCTGGAAAAAAGCGTTTATTGAATTGCCAGATATCTATGATATCCCCATTTAAGATTAAGGTTTTAGGTTCAATACTTTTTAGGTAATTAAGCACCTCTTGAGCATGGCATCCAAATGTACCTAAATGGATGTCGCTAATGACACAGACATCTAATGGGCGTTTATTCATTTTGTTTGTTTGAATAAAGTACGTAGTTCCATGTGAACTGAATATTTCCTTACTATTAACTTAATATTAATTTTAAATTAGAATTCGATGACGAAAAAGTTAAATATTACATTTACGTTTTAACAATCAAGCAATTATGAAGCAAAAGCATATTCCTAGAGATATAAGTTGGCTAAGTTTTAATGCAAGAGTTTTACAAGAAGCTAACGACATTTCAGTTCCGTTACAGGAGCGAATTCGATTTTTAGGTATTTTCTCAAATAATTTAGACGAATTTTTTAGGGTTCGTGTAGCTACACTAAAAAGAATGATAGAATTTGTTGATAAGAAAAAACGCGCTAATATCGAATTGATCACATCGCCTCAAGTTATATTAGATGAAATTCAAAGAGTTGTTTTGAGGCAACAAAACGAATTCAATAGAATATGGCAAAATATTTTAAAGGAGTTAAAGTCGAACAAAATACTCATTGTCGATAATAAGCAACTAAATGCAGAACAAAAGGAGTTTGTAAAAAACTACTTTGATAATGAGGTTAGGCATGATATTATTCCATTGATGATTGAAAATCTGCCACAACTTCCCTACTTAAGAGACAAAAGTTTATATCTTGCCATTGTGATGGGAAACAAGAATAATGCGTACCAACAAAAATTCGCATTAATTGAAGTCCCATCAAGATCTGTTGGAAGATTCATTATTCTGCCATCTAAAAATGGCAATACAACTGTCATGTTACTAGAAGATTTGATTGAATTTAACTTGCCAATTATTTTTTCACATTTTAAATTCAATCAATTTGATGCACATGTATTCAAAATTACAAAGGACGCTGAAATTGATTTAGACCAAGAAGTGGGTATTAATTTTATTGATAAAATTACAAAA
>JACCDW010096042.1_pt1 | contig 28771 bp, 9 predicted proteins | sample 7449781 | NCBI WGS metagenome assembly JACCDW01 (sample SAMN15323449, study PRJNA562643) | freshwater metagenome | isolation source: river surface water | place: USA:Blue River Watershed | collected 2017-08-18
CTGGACTTTGCAGCTGGTACTAAAATTTACATTCCTAAAATTACAACGCTGAAATCGGCTCTGGGGTTCTGATATGGCAGCCATGTATGATGCTCTTGGCAACTATATAGGTGATGACGGGCTCGACGCTCCGGTCAAAACACTGCAACAGACACAAGCGACCAGTCCCAAGGTACCTGCTGGAGTCAACAATGGTGCCAGTGCTGGGGCCAAGGCAGTACCTAAGGTCAATATTGCTACCATTGGCGCTGGCTTTGGTGAAGGAGTTAGTGAGTTTGGTGACGATACGCCTGTGGCGCCAACTGAAGGCGGCGCTGGAGAGCAGGATGATGCCAGTAAAGCAAATACTGTATCTGCCACTGCCACCACAGTTAACAAAAGTCAAAATGCCAGAGAATCAGTAACGCCCAAACCAAATGTGTTAGACAGTTTTGCTAGCTATACCTATCGTGCATCAGTATACATGTTGTCTTCGGCGCAGTACAAAGCCTTGGCGCTGTCTAAGAAAAAACAAGTAAACGGTTATCAGTTGTTGTTTCAAAGTGGTGGTGCTGCCAACAACACCGGCGGGTCCCAAGGCGCTTTATCGGACCAAGCGCAGACATTCTACGAAAATGATGGCACACAATCCACCGACACCGGTATCCCAGGAGCAGGTGCAGCCGATGCTGGCAGGAATCCGGCATTCCCATTAGACTTTTATATTGACTCAATTTCAATAGAAACATTGCTGGCTACCCGAGGAAACCGATCTGCACACAGCTCAAGCAAATTGAAATTCACAGTAATTGAACCACTAGGCATTACACTGATTGATCGTTTGTGGAAAGCAGCACAGGATTTTGTGCCCAAAAACGGCGCCGGGAGTGTTAATTACAACTCAGTGACATATCTCATGGTAATCAAATTTTACGGGTACGATGAGACTGGAAAACTGATCACGGGCATACCAGGACAAAACCCCGAAGGAGAAAAGTCTGATGCCAATGCAGTGATTGAAAAATTTATTCCGTTTAGAATTACCAAGGTTAACTGGGCAGTGACCAGTAACATAGTAACATACGAATTTGAAGCATTGCCAGTTCCGTTGATTGTGGCTGCTGGCACACGCCGCGGAACTATTCCGTACGATGTTCAACTTAATTCGATGACCCTTGGCGAACTGTTCAGCGACAACGTGGAATACGGAACTGCGCAGGCATCTGCAGCCAATCCTGGTGCACCCACAGTGTTAGATGCTTCGGGCAGACAAACAGCAGCATCGGACTCAAGAGTGTTTGGCAATAACTCAGCATCGTCGACTGCCCCTGCCAAAGCCAACGCAGCGCCCACTACCAAAAAAACAGTCAAGCAAGGCCTTATGGGCGCCATGAACGACTTTCAAAAATCCATCTGCCAAGGTGCCAATGCAATTTTTAAAACACCAGACACTTACAAAGTTGTTTGGATACCAGCAGCAGATGGAAGCCAACCCATTAGAGACGCCACACTGGTGTTACCAGGTAATTTTAAAGAAAGTGCCAACACTGGTATGGCCGCACCGCCTACCACTGACGTAAAAAGTGCTGATCCAGATAGAGTTTACAAAGATGTCACGTCAAGAAACTTCAGTATTAATGCAGGCATGCAGATGGTCCAAGTACTTGATCTAGCCATACGAAATTCTTCCTATATTCTAAGTCAAGCACTTACTGTACGCAATACTCAAACTGGTGAAGAAGAACCAAACAAAAACAAAGAAGGCCAAGACGTACAGTGGTTCAACATCACGTTTCAAGCTGTGCCCACAGATTACGACAACCTGCGTAACGATACTGGCTTTGATATTGTGTTTTACATCAGCCCGTTTACTATACAGCACTACGACAGTCGATACTTCACAACCAATAAATTCAAAGGCGTACATAAAAGTTATCAATACTGGTTTACTGGTCAAAATACAGCGGTGTTAGATTACAAAGAACAACTGAACAGTTTATATAATATCACAGTGAGTGGTAGTAATCCTGACAACTCTCTTGCTGAGCGTATTCGTAGGTCAATGACCAGTAGCATGCGAGACATTCCATTCAGTGCATATGGTGCTGCCAGCAATGAATCAAGGCAAGGCACAGAGGGAACGGCGCTGGAGCCAGCAGCAAACATTACTGACAGTTTGTATAGTCCCACAGATCTTTCTAAAGCAACTTTAAAAATCATTGGTGATCCAGCATGGGTTCAACAAGGCAGTATTGCTGGAGGAATTGATCCTAAAAATTTCAACTATGGGCCTTGGCTATCAGACGGCACAATAAATTATGATCGTGGGCAAGTGATGTTTGAGATTGCGTGGCAACGCCCCGAAGATTATGATATCAATACTGGTCTTGCAAATCCCTATTCCAGAGCCGGCGCTCAGGCCGGGCAACCAACCCAGAGTCGGGTATACGTGGCCACCAAGTGTGTTAGTGAGTTCAAACAAGGAAAGTTTGAACAAACTCTAGAAGGGTTGCTTTATAGATATCCCACACCGGCTCAAACCAACAAAGCAGTGGGGGCAGCAACCAGTGCACAGTCAAACCAAAGTGATGCTGAAACGTCAAGACTGCTCAGACAAAATGAAATACTTGGAGTTAGACCCAACGCAGCTTCCACAGCCAATCAAACTGGACCTTCAGATTATGAAGTTGCTGCGGCTGCACAATACAGTAGCAACGACTCTCCAATGCTGCCAGCACCAACATTGCAGTTACCAAGCTCGGTAGAAAACACCAGCAGTGGTGGCACGCCACCTGCACCACCGTTGCAGCCAGCAAGCCCACCCACTCCTCCAACATCAGTCGGTGCTCCAGTAGAAACACCAGATCTTCCAGCGCCTCCGGCCAGCGTGGGCCGTGTGACACTAGAAGGGTTGAGTCCAGCACCAACTACACCACAAGATATAGCAAGAGACGCATAAGGAATAAAGATGTCAGAAGAAATTCAACGCAGTAGAGGAGTTCCGGGCAATTATAAAATGGACCGCGGCGGTGTTCCCGCCGAGTTTGGACCGTTTTATGGTATTGTAAAAAACAACGTTGATCCCACAAGGGCCGGCCGCCTGCAAGTTTTTATCACTGTGTTTGCTGATGGCAGCGAAGATGATCCCAGCAAGTGGACCAGTGTAAGTTATTTGCCTAGCTTTTTTGGATCAACGCCGGCCAATCCCAGTGCCACTGGATTGGGCAGTTACATTGATGGAAACCCTAACACCTATGGCATGTGGTTTACGCCTCCAGATGTGGGCGTGAAAGTACTTTGTGTATTTGTCAACGGTGACCGCAGTCAAGGATTTTATATTGGAGTTGTGCCCGAACAATCAACTGGTCACATGGTGCCAGCCATTGGTGCTAGCTCGGCCTTTGTAGCTGAAAACACAAACCAAGCAGCATACTTTACTGGAGCCACTCAACTGCCAGTTGTGGAAATCAATACTGGCAATCCTGCCTTGGAAGAAAGTGGTAGATTCTTTGACCAACCAAAACCAGTGCAAGCAGTTGTTGCGCAATCGATGTTCCGTCAAGGCTTGATTAAGGATCCCGAGCGTGGTCCTATTAGATCCAGCAGTCAACGAGAAACACCCAGTGCAGTATATGGTATATCAACACCAGGTACAGCAGTATATCAAGGTGGCATGAAGCCTGGTGAAATCAAACAAAAAATTGCTGCTGGTGAAATCCGACCACAAGATGCCAAAGTAATAGGGCGAACTGGTGGCCATACTTTTGTCATGGACGATGGTGACATTGATGGCAACAATAGATTGCTACGTTTCCGTACCACAGCCGGACATCAAATTACCATGAGCGACACAGGAAACTTTTTCTATGTTACTCATGCCAATGGACTAAGTTGGTTTGAACTTGGCGCCGAAGGCACACTAGACGTTTATTCCACAAATTCAATCAACCTGCGCACCAGGGGAGATATCAATCTGCATGCTGATCGGGATATCAATATGTTTGCTGGAAGAAACTTCAATGTCAAGTCTGAAAAATCTATCAAAATGCAGGCCATGGTTGATACGAGTATTCAGTGTCAACAAGAGATGAAAATTTACAGCAAAGCAGCCATTAAAGTCAAAGCCGATGGCACACTGGTTCTAGACAGCGCCAACGGTGGAAGTTGGTTGGGAGGATCAAGCCTGAAGTTCACTGCCGGAGGTATTGATTTAAACGGCCCAGCAGCGCCTGGCGTGACACCACCAAATCCCATTACCAAAACTATCATGGACGATACCACGTTTAGCACTGCTACTGGCTGGCAAGTTGAAAAAGACGGCTTGGAAAGCATTGTGAGTCGTGCGCCCACACACGAGCCTTATCCGTATCACAACAAAGGGGTTGACGTTGAGATTACATTAGAACAAGGCAAGCCACCGCCACCTCCGGGTGCAATACCTGTGCCACCAGGCATTGAAATACAGAGAACAGCATGAGTGAATTTACATTTAATCTCAATGGACTAAACATCAGTCAGGCTGGCGGACTACCGCAAATACCTGCAGGTTTGTCTAATCTTGGCGGCACCCTGTACTCTGGCACATCTGACGCAGATCTCACATATACCGGAAACGATACAATAGTTTGGGATAGAGTAAATGCTGAACGACTGAAACGAGGTTTGCCAGGCTTGGCTGAAATTGGTTATCCAAGGCCCGCCGACGATGCTGCGCCTGCTGCTGATACGCCTGCTGGTACTGAAACGTTTAAAATAAAAGGTCCCCCGGGCATGACTTTAGAACAAGCCCGTGCTGTGTTTGAACAGCAGGTCAAAACAGGTGGAGTGGTTGGTTTTGCTCCTGGGGATACTCTCAGTGCAGCAACTCAAGCGGCAGACGGACTAGAAGCTGCAAAAGCACAATTCAGCCAATCTCTAGGCGGCGCGAACGGCAACTTGCCCATTGGCACAAACCTTCAAACACTTGCTAAATCCGTAGGACCCGCCGGCGCCGCCGCAGCTGGGCAGATTGGTGCATTTGCTACAGGCGCAGCAGCAGCCGTCAATTCGTTTCGAGTCAATGCAACTGGATTTGTGTCAAACCCTGGGGCCATTGGGGGGTTAACTCAAACAATTGGATTGTTGCCCACAGTACCTGGAGAGATAAACGCAGCTCTTACTAGAAACGGTGCTGATATTTCAACATCAATTAAAAATTTTGCCGGCGACATTAACAATGTAGTTGGTAAAACAGTTTCTACCATAAGCAATGTATTAAAAGGTACACCCACTGATGGTATAGGCGTTGCAGATTTATCAAAAGCAGTAACTGCACTGGGACCATTGCCAGGCTTGGATCAAAATCAAGTAACTGCCACCTTGGCGCAAGCACAAAAGCTAGCAGGACAAAAGTTTGACCAAATGACCAACAGTACCGGTATAGGGGCATTTGGTTTTGATGCCGCACAACTTGAAAAGGCTGGGCTGGTTAAACCAGGTACTGCCGCCGAGTTCTTGGCACAGGGTAAAAACGAATTGCTAGATGTATTAAAAAGTCCGACGGTGTGGACCGGCAAAGAAGGAGTATCAAAAGTCCAAGACTTTCTTGGCAATCCTGCATTGCAATCAAAAATTCAACAAGGACTGATGAAAGACGGATTAAGTGATCTCAAACAACTAGGTGTGCCAACTGACAAAATGACTCCGCAAGCTCTTAGTGGGCTTGCAACCAACGCCGCAAAAAATGTACAAGACACTTTCAAGTGGGCACAAAATAATCCAGACTTGCCGCCATCTGTAAAAGAACAATTTGACAAAGCCGCAGTCAATTCAGCATTTGCAACAAACCTGGCAGACAACAAAGTTGAAGAACCAGTGCTCAAAGAAAAAGTTGTTGAACCTAGTGAAAACACAGTTAATTCAGCCACAGTGGATGCCGCGGCTGGTAGAGTAGTTGGCAATGACAAAGTACCCGATGTGACGTCAGGGACCAGCACAGATTCGTCGTACCAAGCAGTGTTTGTATTACAAAACTTTGTAAATGAAAGAATTGCACAATTCACGGCTCTAAAGCAAAAAATTACTACCACGGCATCGAGTTACCAGGCCATTACTCAAGAGCAATGGAATGTGATAAACGGGGAAGCTGTTGCGATTCGAGCCACGATTCGAGCCAGAGCCATTGAATTGGTAAACGCTGCAACTGTTGCAACTGAAAATATACCCACATCAGGGCAGACTTATGCACAAAAAACTGCATTGAGATCATTGAATTATACACTGGAAACTGCATTAGCCGAAATGAACGCACTCAGTGACGAAATACGACAGCTGATCAAAGATCTAGCCAACAAGATTTACACACAGGCTGCACGCACACAGAATCTCGGGGCTTAATTAACCTATAAATATAGTCATGCCTACATACATTGGTTTCAACACGCAACAACAATATAAAAAATTTACTCTACTAGATTTTGAGTTGATCAAGCGTGACCTGCTGAATGCTTTTAACATACGTCAGGGGCAACTGCCAGGTCGTCCAGGCTATGGCACAATTCTCTGGGATTACCTATTTGAAAATCAAATTGAAGCAGTACAACAAGGCATCATCAACGAAGTTCAACGAGTTGCCGGTGGCGATCCAAGAATATACATCAGCCAAGTCAATGTGTTCCCACAACTAAATGGTATGTTGATTGAACTGCAACTTCAAGTAGTGAACACCGGCGCATCCCAATTACTCAGCATTTTCTTCAATCAAGAACAACGCAACGCCAGTTACGTATAACTGCGTGGTTTTTAACAGCCATAAATAAAGCAAAGGTTGATAGGCAATGGCAAAAACCACGAGACAAACAGCGATATTTGGTGTAGAAGATTGGAAACAAATCTATCAAACCTATCGCGAGGCTGATTTTCAAAGCTATGATTTTGAAACTCTACGCAAGAGTTTTGTAGATTATCTACGTTTATACTACCCAGAAACGTTCAATGACTTTATTGAATCCAGCGAATACATTGCATTGCTGGACGTGATTGCGTTCATGGGTCAGGCCATGGCATTTCGCACAGACCTTAACACTCGTGAGAATTATCTAGACACTGCTGAACGTAGAGATTCAGTTGTGAGACTGGCCAACTTGGTAAGCTACACAGCCAAGCGTAACACTGCCGCACAAGGCTTCCTCAAAGTATTCAATATCACAACCACTGAAAACGTAGTGGATTACAACGGCATTAACCTGTCTAACGTAACAATCAACTGGGCAGACCCAACAAACCCGAACTGGCTTGAACAGTGGAACGCAGTCATTAATGCTGCATTGGTAGACACACAAAAAGTTGGCCGCCCGGGCAACCGCCAGACAATTTTAAACATCCCCACTAGCGAATATGCCATTAACTTGGTGCCTGGATTCTTGCCAGTAATTCCTTACACATCTGTAGTTGACGGTGTTAATATGCCGTTTGAAGCAATTACATCAACTTCTGTGGGCAAAGACTACATTTACGAACCAAGTCCAGTACCAAACACAAGCTTCAACCTTCTTTACAAAAACGATAGCCTGGGATATCAATCAGCCAACAATGGTTATTTCTTCATGTTCAAGCAAGGCACTTTGCAGAACCAAGATTTCAACTTGGCTGAACGCATCGCCAACCGCACAGTAAACATCAACATTGAAGGCGTCAACAACGAAGACCGTTGGTTGTTCCAACTGGACAATGTGGGCAGTGTCAGCAGAGAGTGGATATACACAGAAAACATTTACAGTGCCGCAGCAGAACAGTTGACCACACTGAAGCCAATATATTCAACCACATCTAGAACCAATGACCAGATCACCATGGTGTTTGGTGACGGCGTGTTCAGTGAAATTCCTGTGGGCACATTCCGTGCTTATGTTCGCAGCTCAAATGGTTTGCAGTACATTATCAATCCTGAAGAAATGCAAAACGTTGTGCTGCCTATCAGCTATATTTCACGTTCAGGCAACTTGGAAACCATTACATTCACTTGTGGTATCACACAACCAGTAAGCAATGCACAAGCACGTGAATCAATTGACGCAATCAAGCAACGTGCACCTGCTCGTTACTACACACAGAACCGCATGGTCAATGGAGAAGACTACAATCTTTTCCCATACACTGCCTACAACTCAATTATCAAGTCAAAAGCTGTTAACCGTGCCAGTATTGGTACCAGTCGTTATTTGGATTTGGTTGACAACACTGGCAAGTATTCTAGCACCAACACATTCTCCAGTGATGGCGCATTGTGGGAAAACAATATTCTTCCTACCACATTGTTTAGTTGGACCAACCGTAATCAAATCATTGATTTCATAAACAACACTATCCAACCTCAGTTGATTGAGGCCACAACCAAACAGTTTTACTACGCTAACTTTCCTAGAGAAACAGTAAACACAGGAGCCACAGCAGGTTACACTTGGAATCAAAGCACAACTTTGGCTAACGAAACCACAGGATATTTTAGAGACGATACTGTAACAACTCAGTGGCCCAATGGTGAGCCTATTGCAATTGGGTCCTCAGTTAGCAACGTGTTTAAGTATATTGTACCAAGAAGTTTAATTAAATTTGTAGCGCCAGAAGGCTATTATTTTGATGCAAATAATCGCTTGAAGCCAGGGTTGCCAACTCGCCCCGAAGATCACTTGGAGATTTGGGCCAGTCCCACAGCCGTTGTTGGTGATGGATCTAACGATGGCCAAGGCAATTTGTCTTCTGGTCAAGGTCCAGTAACGCTCAATAACTTTGTGCCCACAGGTGCAATCATTGACACCATTGTTCCCATATACGTTACTACATTAAGCACTACCGTGCAAAATGAAATTTTACAGCAGGTATTGTTGGGACGAAATTTTGGACTTGGTTACGACAACGACGGATCAGTCCCCACATCAGAGGGCGCCGGTACATGGTACTTGATTACCAGCACAAACCTAGCAGTTGACTCAACATGGAGTCAAACCTATGCTGGTAATGAAAGCGGATCAAACCTAGATGCCAGTTGGATTGTTCAAGCAGTGGTTGACAATTCAGTCTATACTGTGACTCACCGAGGCTTGGCATATTATTTTGGTTCAGTGCTGCAAACTCGTTTCTTCTTTTATGGAAATCAAAAGATTTACGACAGCCGTACTGGAACAACAATCAAAGATTTTATCAACGTGCTGGCCGTAAACACCCAGCCTGATTCAACTGAGTCTTTGCCCGGAGATATCTATACCACCATCATTGGACAGCCAGTTGAAAGCGACGGCTACGTCGATGACTTCCAGATTTTAGTTAGCTATCGCGACAATGACAGTGACGGCGTGCCCGATAACCCTGATTTCTTTAATGAAATTGTTGCACCTGACGTAAACTCCAATCTCAAGTTGGTATTTTTGCAACAAACTGTGGATTTTGATAATCTACAACGCTATCTGTTGGTCGAACCTGGTGTTGTAAATTCTGACTATGCAACCTATGACGATATTGAACTCAACAAGTTCCAGTATTCTCCAGGACAGTATTTTTATGCATATGATCAAGAAACTTTCTGGTTGTTGACTTTGACCACTGCTGGTACGTTGACCTTGACTGAACAGACTGACTGGATTGCAAGAACCGGGCGCCAAAGCCTGTATTTCCAGTATCGTCACAATGCGCCGTTGTCCAGTAGGATTGATCCAGGCACCAGCAATATCATTGACTTGTATATTGTTACCTTGGCCTATTACACTGCCTATCAAAACTGGTTGCGTGACACCACTGGTACTGTAGTTGAGCCAGACATTCCCACCATAAACGAGTTGTCAACTGCGTATCAAGGTCTTCAAGACTATAAAATGATCAGTGACAACATTGTTATGAATTCTGTACTATTCAAGCCATTGTTTGGTCCAAAGGCAGCATCAAGCTTGCAGGCCAGTATAAAAGTAATTCGTGCCAATAATTCTACTGCCAGTACTAGCGAAATTAAGAGTGCTGTGTTGAGTGCAATGAATGATTACTTCTCCATTGACAAGTGGAGCTTTGGTGACACATTCTATTTTTCTGAGTTGGCTGCGTATTTGCACCAGCAACTGGGAACTATTATCAGTTCAGTAGTGTTAGTCCCTCAAGACACACAAAAGTATTTTGGTGATCTCTATGAGATCCGAGCAGAACCCAGCGAGATATTTGTCAATGCTGCCACAGTGGACAACATTGACGTTATCGAAGCGTTGACCAGTACCAATTTGCGTACTGCCCCAGGTAGCGGAGTAATTTAATGGCCCGAGTTCGTAGTGTAGATTTTCTTCCTGAGATTTTTCAGACTGATGCTAACAAGCAATTTTTAGCAGCAACTTTAGATCAACTAATACAAGAACCAAAGTTTAAGAAGACTCAAGGATTTGTTGGTCGCAACATTGGACCGGGAGTGAACCCCAACGACAAGTATGTTGTTGAGCCCACCAAGACTCGCACAGACTATCAACTTGAACCAGGCGTTATTAGTCTAGACCCAAAAGATACTAACAGTATTCAGAATTCTATTACCTATCCAGGTATACTAGATGCGTTAAAGCTGCAAGGCGCCGACAGTACCCGTCCAGACCAATTGTTTTCCGGTGAGTATTACACTTGGGATCCGTTTATAGATTTTGATGCATTTGTTAACTTCAATCAATACTACTGGGTTCCCAACGGTCCTGATGTGGTTGACGTTTATGCAAGTAGCGTGCCCACCAGCGACGACTTTACTGTGTCGAGACAAAATGGTGTTTACACTTTTAGTGGAGCAACATCAAACAATCCCACAATTGAACTGGTTCGCGGCGGCAGCTACACATTTCAAATATCAAACAACATCAAGGAAACTGTTGTTTACCGAGTAACTGCGCAAGGAACTTCTAGTTATCAAATCAACTATGAAACCAATCCCACACTGACATTGGTGCGTGGCAACACTTATGTGTTTACATTGAGTTTGACCGCTGCGTTTCCGTTCTGGATCAAAACAGAACCAGTAACTGGCATTGGTGATGCCTACAACTCTGGAGTGACCAATAACGGACACAGTGTGGGAACAGTGACATTTACAGTTCCATTGGACGCCCCAGACACCTTGTATTATTCTGCAGAGAATAACACCAACATGCACGGCCAGTTGAACATTGTTGACAACACTGATACTACTGGACCAGGTTTTTGGATTCAAACTGCACCAGGTGTGACTGGCCAAAATCCAGCAACTCCAAACATTAGCACCCGAGATGTACTGGGAGTTACCAACAACGGTATCAACTCTGGTACAGTGACATTTGATGTTCCGTTAAAAACCGAGCAGAGCTTTTACTATTCCTTGAATGATATTGGCACTGTGGACCTGGCTACTGATCTTACACTGGCTCAAATCAACGGCGCGAATGTAGAAGATTTTATTGCTGAATACGGCGGCATCGATGGCATTACCAACCTTGAAGGTCGAACACTGGTCACAGTAAACCCCGAGCACGATCCATCGACTATCCCAGTTTCACAATACTATGGAGTCTGGCAGATCAGCTATGTGAATATAGGTGGAGCAGATTACTTTGCCTTGGCTAGCATTTCTCAAATTGACATACTGGATAAGTTTTTGATTACCTATGGTGCCGAATATTCAAACACACAATGGTACAAAAACTATTCAGCATTAATGGAACAGATTCCTTTGCTGAGTGCAATTCAAGATGTGTTGTACTATCAAGATGGTGTTGATCCAACCATTGTTGGCCGAATTAAATTAATAGAACCCACCGGCGCATCAGTGCTAGACATCAATAGCATTGTTGGTCAACCAACTTATACCAGCCCAGTAACGCAACAGTATCCTACTGGGGTACAATTCACCAATGGTCTCAAGGTTAAATTTACTGGGGAAGTGTATCCAAGATCTTATTGGTCTGGCACAGTAACTGTAATATGCTATTCTACTGCAAGTGGTGTGAATTTGATCACTTGTGAAAATACCGAAGGGCTTGATCCAGGACAGACTATTCAGTTTACTGGCACAACGTTTGGTGGTATCAGCACTGGGACTACGTATTACGTAAAAGCTGTTTTGACTGACACACAGTTCAGTGTGAGCACAGTTAAAGACGGCCCAACACTGATACTGACCACAGCCAGCGGCGAATGCACTGGAGTAGCCACATCTGACAAACAGTATTATGTCAGCGGAGTTGGAACAGCGATAGAATTACTACCTGTTGAAAACTTTATTGTGCCTGAAAGTTATGCCACTGATGCCAACACAGAAACTGTGTACGTGGAGCCAGCCACTGAGGATTACATAACTATTGCTCGCAGCAGCAAAGATCTCAATGCATGGACTCGCAGTAACCGTTGGTTTAATGCACAAGTATTGTCAGACACTGCCACTTATAATGGCACACCGTTAAACCTTGACAACAGCAATCGCGGAACACGACCAATTATACAATTTAGAGCAGGCATTAGATTGTTTAACATGGGCACTGAAGGCAAACAGCCAGTAAATGCCATTGACTTTGAAGAAACTGATGCTTTTAGTAACATTCAAGGAAGCTTGACCTACACTATAGATGGTTATACATTGGTCAACGGCAGCCGTGTGATTTTTGCAGCTGACCAAGATGCTGATGTTCGAAACAAAATATGGGTTGTAAATTTCATTGTTCCAAATTCAGTACCATTGACCACTGCCGGGGATTTCCATATCCATGCAAGGTACACAATTGCAAGTTTGGGAACAACTGACTGGAATGACGTTGCCAATACCACTGGTGAGACTTATGCTGTTGGTGATACAATTCTAGTTGTTAATGCAGGATCAGGAACTGGTACAGCAACATTTGCTGAACCAGTGATTCATTTAATACCAACTACAGATTCATTAGTATTGGTCAATCAGTCCACAGTTGTACTCAACAGTACCAACGCAGGCAATACCTATTGGTATGACGGTGTGACATGGACCTTGGCCCAACAAAAGACTGCGATTCAACAACCGCCATTGTTTGACATTTATGATGCCAATGGTTACAGCCTTAGTAACAACACCATTTATCCAAGTTCGTCCTTTGTGGGAACCAAGTTGTTTAGCTACGCAATTGGTGTGGGCACAATTGACCCAGTATTGCAATTTCAGTTAAAGTATCAGGCATTAGAAAATATTGGTGATATTGTTTTTGACAATAATCTTTACATTGATTCGTTTGTTTATGTTGTTGATAATGTAAGTTCCACACAGTATATCAGTATTGGTTGCCCAAGAGAGTACGCTGATCGCACTACCTATGCTAGATTGCTGGGTTGGCAAACCGGAATCACCAACAGTCAAATTAGACAACAGTTTTCGTTCACCTACACTGGCGAACAACTATTGCTGGATGTTGCAGCATTAACTGATCAAGAAACTATCGTACCTGCAATAAAAGTTTATGTTGGATCAGTGTTTCAGTATCCGGACACATATACTGTAACAAGAACAGATAACACAACAATAATCAATTTGCTTGGAGTGTATGCTCCAGGTGATGCAATTGAAATTGAAGTATTGAGCAATCAAACCAGTGCAGTTGGATTTTATCAAGTTCCATCTAACTTGGAACAAAATCCGTTAAATGCCAACAGTGAATATTTTACACTGGGCACTATTAGAACACACTATGGTACCATTTGCCAGAACTTGACTGGTTTGGTTGGTCCTATCAATGGACAAAACAACACTCGCGATCTTGGTAACATCATACCTTATGGTGGATTGATTCTTCAACAAAGCTCTCCATTAACCATGGCCGGCTATTTCATGCGCAGCACAAAATATAACGTGTTTGCAGCACTAGAATACAACAGTCGTGAGTATCAAAAATACAAGAATCAATTACTTGAAGCAACCACTCGACAAACCATTGATTACAATATCACCACTGGACAATTGCTTGATACTGTGATTGGTGATGTTATTGCCGGTAGAACTGACGCAAATCCGTTCTATTGGAGTGACATGCTTCCAGCATCGGAACTTTACAATACAACATCATACACCATTGCATACACCACAACAGACACATTTAACACTCTGTATGTGTACAATTATACCAGCGCCAACTACTTGGGCATGAACGTGTATGTCAATGGTGAAATATTGACTCGTGGAACTGATTACACTGTAGGAACTAACAGCGCTACTATTACTTTGAGCGCTGATCGCTACGATTCATTGAATATAGGCGATGTACTCACTATACAAGAGTATCAAGAAACTTATGGAACATTTGTTCCCAACACTCCTACCAAGCTTGGTTTATACCCTGCTTGGAAACCGGGTATCATAGCAATAAAATCCAGCGCTGGTACAACATCGGTCATTCAAGGTCACGACGGCAGTCAAACACCGTTGTTTAATGACATTCGAGACCAAGTGTTGTTGGAGTTTGAAACAAGAATCTACAACAACCTTAAACTTGACGGCAACCCCATTCCCTTGACCATCGCAGATGTTCTTCCGGGCCAATTCCGTAGCACTGGTTATAGCTGGCAACAAATAACAAATTTATTTGCCGAAAGCTTTTTAAACTACGTGGGCGCAAATCGATTAGATTACACCACACAAACTTACAATGCTGCTAACCCATTTACATTCAACTATAGCCAGAGTTTAAACAAACTCAACAACGAAAATTTACTTGGCGCCTGGCGCGGTATCTATCGTTATTTCTATGACACTCAACAGCCTGAAGAAGCGCCTTGGGAAATGCTGGGATTCACAGTGCAGCCAGCTTGGTGGGAATTGACTTATGGTCCTGCACCATACACCAGTGACAACCAGGTGTTGTGGGATGACTTGGAATTGGGCCTGGTCAGAGACCCAGTGGCTCCTTATGTGCTTCCACAATATGCAAGACCTGGCTTGAGTAGAGTGTTGCCTACTGACAGTGAAGGTGCGTTGCTACCGCCACTGGAATCTGTGGTCGGAATCTATGGTGCAAACACTTTCCAGAAGAGCTGGAAAGTTGGCGATGGTGGTCCAGTTGAAGCATCATGGTGGAACAGCAGTGACTATCCATTTGCAGTGTCAAGAATCTTGGCATTGACCAAGCCTGCTGAATTTTTTGCATTATTTGCTGATCGAGATTTGTATCGCTACCAAGAAGAGTTTGGACAATATCTTTACGACGAAAGATACCGACTCAGTACTCGTGTAAATCCCAACCAACCTGAGAACACCAATATTCAAGTTTACGGCAATGGCGTAAGCAAGGCCAGTTACATTGACTGGATTGTTGATTATAACAAAGCAACCGGCCAAGACAGTACTGTAAACTTGCAAAATGATCTTTCAAATATTGATGTCAGACTTTGCTATAGAATGGCTTGTTTTTCAGACAAGCAGTATATCAAACTGTACACTGAAAAATCAAATCCCAATTCAACAAATACCAGCTTCCTGATTCCTGACGAAAGCTACGATCTGCTGTTGTACAAAAATCAACCATTTGACCGTAGCGTTTACAGTGCAGTGGTTATTCAAGTTGTTGAAAACGGTTGGGCGGTGTTTGGATACAGCTCTACCGACCCGTCGTTTAATATTCTAACAAGCTTACCAGTAGGACAATTTCAAACGTTTACTGCTGGCAATACAACTGTTCAAGTTCCAAAACAGTACACCGATGAGATCACCACAGTACCATATGGATACGTGTATCAAAGCCAAGCCGCTGTGGCAACATTTTTGATAGGCTACGGCAAGTATCTTGAAAAGCAAGGCTTTACGTTTACCACACTTGACAACGGATACATTTTGACTTGGAACCAAATGGTGCAGGAATTCCTGTACTGGAGTACACAAGGCTGGGGTCAGGGAACGCTGATAAACCTTAACCCATTGGCTTACAAATTAAGTGTGACCAAACCCCTGTCTGTTGTAGATTCAATACTGGCGCAAACCAGCGAAAATGTTTTACTCACACAAAACAAAGATGAATACCAAATTAGAGATCTAAACATAGTTCGTTTAGACAACACCTTCACAATTGAACCTTTGGCCAGCCAAAGTCTAAGTTTCATAGACATGCGTTATACCAGCTTCGAAAGCATGATTGTGTTAAACAACACCAGCTTGTTTGGAGACTTGATTTATGAACCAATCACTGGTGCAAGACAGAGTCGACTGCTGTTGATTGCATCAACAACCACTGAGTGGAACGGCAGCGTGGATGCACAAGGTTTTATTCTCAATCAAGACAACATTGAAGAATGGACTGGGTTAAAAACATATCCCAAGGGCGAACTAGTCAAATACAAAGGAACGTACTGGAGTGCAGCGACCATTGTACAACCAAGTACCAAGTTTAATTACAACGACTGGAATCAAAGTGACTATACCTTGATTCAACAAGGAATGTTGCCTAACTTGTCAAACAAGGCTGACCAATTGGCCAACAGTTACAATATTAATTCTGCAAACCTAGAAAGCGACAACGACTTGTTGAGCTATGGTTTGATTGGATTTAGACCACGACAGTATTTTACGTCTTTAAATTTAGATGACGTCAGTCAGTTAAACATATATCGAGAGTTCATATCAACCAAGGGTACGTTGTTTAGTACAGACTTGTTGTCAAACGCCGATCTTGGAAAAGAAACTGCTGACTATCAAATCTACGAAAACTGGGCAATTCAACGAGCTGTGTATGGCGCAAACGCCAATCGCAGTTTCTTTGATTTACGTTTGAATCGTGCACTTTTGACAAGCGATCCAGTATTGATTGAAGTGGTAGTACCACAGCAGGCCAGCGAAGCTGATCAGGCAATCCTGCTGAGCGACGTTTGGAATAGCAGTTTCCCGTTGACAACAACTGACATTCTGCCCACAACAACTACCCAGGTCACTGACATTGCTTTGCCCACTGCTGGCTATGTCAACCTTGATGACGTTGATATATCTGTGTTTGAGTTGTCAGATCCTGCCAGCCTCAGTGCCAATATCAATTCCATACAAAACGGAACAATTATATGGGTTGCCAAAATCAACGACTATAATTGGGGAATTTATAGATCCAAGTCAATCACAGGATCGATCCAGCATGTGTGCGATAACTTGAATGGTACCAGTAGAGTAATATTCTCAAACCAGCACGGATTAAGTGTTGGGGACACATTGATTATTCGCTTCTTTGATTCAGAAGTGAATGGCGTTTATAAAGTACTATCAGTCGCTGATCTAAACACTGTGAACATTGCATTTACTTTCACTGCTGGGCGAGTGGTGGCAAATGGCAGCGGTATTGGATTTACATTACAGAGTCTGCGTGTAGCACAAGGCAGCGATGTTGATAATCTTTCTTACAAATCACAATTTGTAACTGGATCTAAACTTTGGATTGACGACAACGGCGCCGGCAACTGGGAGGTGTTGAAAAAACAAAACCCATTTGCAAATCGCGGCCAAACTGAGCCAATAACTCCGGAACTGGGAGAACAATTTGGTTCTGCGGTATCGCAGTCACAGGATCAGCAAGGGTTGTTGTCTGGTGCTCCGGGTTACACCGCAGGCGGCGCCACACAAAAAGGCGGAGTATACGTATACCTCAAAGATTATAGCGGCTCATACAATGTAGCAAGTCCAGTAATTGGACAAGACGTAATATTGACCTTGAACAGTCCGGGAACCAGAAATTTTGGCTGTTCGTTGACTTTTGGTGGATCAAATTGGGCTGCTGCTGGAGCAAGTGCAAGCTTGGGTCCCAATGATGAAGTCAACAACGGTTATGTTGGTGTGATATTTAAAGATCCTGACCTGGGCACAAGCACAGCACCAAATCCTTATGCAGTGTGGCAACTGATACCACTACCAGGAACAACACAAACAACCACACCAGGCGCAGCCGAATTTGGTTATGCTGTTGCTGTGAGTGAAGATGAGCGTTGGATGTATGTGGGCGGTCCGGGACTGAACAGCGTGTACACTTTTGGAAGAGTTGACTGGACTAACCAATATCAGATTGACATTGTACCTGAGGTAACATCTTCAATTTATATCGCAGACAACATCCAAATTGACAACGACAAACAGATTACAGTTCAAGTAAACACCAGAACTTTAGTATTGAACACCGATTACATTGTAGACAGTGTTTACAATTACGTGATATTCAACGTGCCATTGGCAGTCAATGACGTTGTGACTATTCGACGAAACAAAAATCAAAGCTATCCTGGTGGTAGCCTGACTTATCAAATCAGTGACGGTTTGTTTGGATTGGATTCCATCTATTCCTTTACTGTTACTGTAGATGAAAACATTCAACGTCCTTTTGTTGATTATACATTTAGTTCAGGAGTGCTTACATTCTTTACAGAGCCATCAGCTGACACAATCGTGGGAGTCAATGCTCAAGGATATTTCAAATACGTAAGCACCATTGCCATGCCTGATGCTGTTAGTGGGGCAAGATTTGGTCACAGCGTTCGATGCAGCACAGATGGCCGCCAGGTATTAATTGGCTGTCCAAATGACACTGCTGAAGGCTATACCACCGCTGGCTCTGTTTATGTGTATGATCGAAACGTACAAAAATTTATCAGCACCGGTACTGATAATGAGTTCACAGTATTGGGCTCAATAACATCTCCAGTCAGTGTGTTGTTGAACAATCAATTCTTGACCAATCAAGAAAATTCTACGCTAACTGCAACTGATACATTTACTGTGTCAGGCTCGACTATAACTATCAACGCACCAGTAGCAGTTGGTGATGTGATTGAAATTGAAACCAATCAATTTGTATTGCAACAAAAGATTATTCAACAACAACCAGCACAGTCCAATAACTTTGGTCAGAGTGTTGATTTGTGTCCTTACAATTGCAGTCTTTATGTTGGTGTTCCGCAAGACAGCACTGTGAATTTCAAGAGTGGTGTGGTGCAGAGAAGTGTTGCCCAAGCAAGAATTTATGGAACAATAACTTCCACAATTGCCAACCCATCGTTGACTTCGGGACAAACCTTGCGAGTGAACAATGTTGACATTGAAATTCCTGCAACGCCTAACAACAACGTAGCTGGGTTGGCCGCAGCCATCAATGCAATCAAAGGAGAACTAAACGCAATTGCTTATGTTAGTTCTGGATACATTACCATCAGTGTGCTGAATTCAAATTCTGCACCTGCTGGAAACAAACTGCAAGTGGCACCAGGTCAAGGCAGTGTGTACAATGCATTGGGCTTTGAAGAATTTATATTCACACAGACTATAGCAAATCCGGTGCCCTTGGACTTTGCAGCGTTTGGTTACAGCGTTGACATCAGTAACACCGCCACCAGTTTGACTGTGGGCGCACCATACGCCAACATAGATTTGCCAACTACTTTTGATTACGATTCAAGCTTTGAAAGATCATCCACTACATTTGATGGAAATAGCACAGTATTCTATTCACAAATTGTACAAAGTGGTGCTGTTTACACATTTGATTATTTCCCAAGCGCAAGTAACACTGTGGCAGATCCTGGTAAGTTTATTTTTGGACAACAAATTTCTGATGTTAATGCACAGACATACGATCGCTATGGTACTTCTATCAGTTACAATGACAAAATTATAATTGTGGGAGCACCTGCATCAGGAACCAGTGCTGGATCCTTGTTTGCATTTGAGAACCCAACTGCTACACCAGCTTGGACAATCCTGCATGAACAACAGCCTGTGGTAGACATTTATTTGCTAAACAGCGTGTACATGTATGATCGAATTACGTCAGCACGTTCAGAATTCTTTGATTTCTTCAATCCGCTACAGGGAAAAATCCTAGGTGCAGCTCAACGAAACTTGGATTACATTGGCGCAGTTGATCCAGCTGAATACAACATTGGTTACGTTAACAATACTGGAAATTATTGGGACGCAACTCATGTGGGAGAAATGTGGTGGGATATCAGCACTGTTAGATTTATTGACCCCAATCAAGACAACATTGTGTATGCAAGTCGTCGCTGGGGACAAGTATTCCCAGGCAGCAGAGTTGATGTATATCAGTGGGTAGAGAGCACTCAACCTCCAGCCAGTTATGTTGGCACTGGCATTCCTCGCGATGTCACAAGTTATGTGATCAACACACGTTTGAGCCAGACTGGTACATTTAATACTCTTTATTATTTCTGGGTAAGAAATGTAATTGAAGTAGCCACAAAGCAAGGTAAAACTTTGAGCAGTTTGGTAGTAAGCCAGTACATTGAAAACCCCAAGAGCAGTGGCATAGCTTACATTGCACCCATTAACTCTAGCACTATTGCAATTTACAATGGTCTAGAATACATCAACGCATTTGATACAATAATCAGTATTGATTTTGATCAACAACTCAATGACTCCAACATTCATACAGAGTATGAATTGATTGCTCAAGGTCGTGCTGATGCATTTATCAGTGATGCATTGTACCGCAAGCTGCAAGACAGCTTCTGTGGTACTGACACATTTGGCCATGCGGTGCCAGATTCAAATCTACCGCCAAGTCAACGTTATGGTGTGCAAGTTCGTCCACGACAAAGCATGTTTGTCGACCGTTACTTGGCACTGAAAAATTACATCACCAGAGCAAATTCTGTATTTGCATTGTATCCCATTGCCGAAATTCGCAATTTCAGTTTGCTGAATAGCGAAGAGCCTATCCCATCAGCCAACAGCGGTGCATGGGACGCACAAGTGGCAAATTTAGAAATACTCGGTTATCAAGATATCTATGCCACTGGTATAGACGTTGGTTACAAGTACCTGGTAACTACTGATTCTAACAACAATGGTTTGTGGACCATCTACAGCGTAGAATTGGTGCCAGAAGATCCAGAACTGCGCATGTTGGTATTGACACGAGTTCAAAACTACAAAACCAATGTGTATTGGAGTTATGTTAACTGGTACTTGCCTGGATACAATTCAAGCAGTAAAATCTATACCGAAGTCCCTGACTACGCTAGCCTGGCCACATTAAATGCACCACTTGGTAGCAGTGTAAAAGTTACCAGTAACTCTCTTGGCAAGTACGAAATTTATTTGTTCACTGATGCTGGCTGGGAGCGAGTTGGTCTAGAAAACGGAACAATTGAAATTTCAGCAGAAATTTACGATTATCAACTTGGGCGTTTTGGTTTTGATGCAGAAGTGTATGATGCTCAATATTTCGACCAAGAACCAGTAATTGAAACTAGAAAAATTATTCAAGCCATCAACGAAGAGTTGTTTATTGACGAGTTGGCAATAGAGCGCAACAAAGCATTGACAATGATCTTTGACTTTATACTCAGTGAGTTGCAAGCACCTGACTGGTTGGTTAAAACCAGCTTGATTGACGTGGATCATCGTGTGCGCGAACTGTTGCCATATCCCAACTACCAACTTGATAATCAAACATTTGTGAGTGATTACTTGCAAGAAGTCAAGCCCTATCACGTTCAGGTGCGCGAGTTTAACTTGAGCTACAGTGGTATTGATGATTATCTTGGCAGCCTAACTGACTTTGACATTCCAGCATACTACAATACAAGCTTACCTATTCCACAGTATGTTAGCCCTATATTGCTGCCTTATGCTCATGCAACAAATCAGCTGTTCAATACATTGAGCGATGCTTCTATCAACAGCATAATTTGGAGCCAATGGCCTTATAGCCAATGGATTGGTAACTATTTGTTGAGTGTGAATTCAATTATAGTTGAAGCACAAGGACAAGCGTACCTAGAACAGCCAACTATTACCTTTGAGGGAGATTGCACAGTTCCTGCACAAGCAGAAGCAGTGATCAATACCACTGGACAGATTACTGCCATTAATGTATTGGTGTCTGGTTCAGGATACCGAACCACACCAACAATAGTAATCACCAGCCTCAATGGATACGGCGCCAAAGCATATCCAGTAATGGTCAATCGCAACTTGGCAGATTTTAATTCTTATGTCTACAACACGTCTACTGCGGTAACAGTGTCTGAGTGGGAAGATGAAACAAATAGCTCGTTACAACTTACCAACGTAAGATCGTTCAAGACTGTAATCAAGTATGACCGTTATCAATACTCTAGTGATATTGTTGAATGGTCGTCAACTGCAACATACGCTATCAATGACCGAGTGCGCTATGACAATGCTGTCTGGATTGCCGTTGACAGCAATGGACCATCTGCAAACTTTAATTTAACACAGTGGGAAGTGATTCCTCCTGAAGACCTTAGCGGTGTTGATCGTACCATGGGATACTATGTTCCTGGAATCAACCAGCCTGGCTTGGACTTGCCACTGTTGGTCGAAGGCGTGGATTATCCTGGAGTTCAAGTATTTGGTCGAGCATTTGATTCTGTTGAAACTCTAGATGCAATCTATGAAAGTAGTTTTAGCGATGTTTACCTTGGTACTAGATTTACTGATATCAATGTAGATGGCGGCGAATTTGTTGGGCCATACGAAGGACATGCACCAGAAGAACTGGTCAATGGCGCAGAATACGATACCATGGATTTCCGTGTGTATTCTACTCCAGGAGCTGACTGGACTGGTAACGGTCACGGTTTCCAGATTGCAACAGTTAGATACACAATCAACTCTACATTTAGTGTGGATACTTTTAGTTGGGGCAATTTGATAAAGTGTCCTTCTGAGATAGTGGTAACAAACATTACTACCGGAATCCAATTGACTCCGGCTGTTAATTATACCATTGATTGGGTCAATCAAACCATCACAGTGGATTCAGGAGCCTCTCCAGCTGATGTTTTGAATATAGATGTGTATGATGTTGGTGGCGGTAATCAACTGTTTGAAGGTTTTTATCAAGGCGCCGATCTCACTGGTGATGGAATGGTAATTCCTGTTGATTCAAGATTGACTGATTCTATTGCAATATTTGTTAACGGAACATACAGCAACGTAACCACTTGGAGACCTTGGTATGAACCTGCCACATTGTGGGATCCAGAAGCAGATTACGCCTACAATGATGTTGTGTACGACGAAAGCTACAATTACTATCGTGCGATTCGTTCAACCCCAGCTGGCACATTGTTGAACAACTATGTATATTGGCAAAATACTGATCCAACACACTCACCGCCTGAAGAGTATCAGTTTACCGGGCCATTTAGAAACACATATTTTGAGTTCCCAGTTTCTATATCAGCTACCGATACAGTTACTGTAGTTGCTTTGGGCGAAACCACCCCAACCCAATACAGTTGGAGTACACCGCAATTCCAATACACCACTGTTGACAATGCAATTCATTCCAATAGAATTATTTTCTTAGACAACGACATGGGCGGCACTAACTTGGCTAACCTTGTGGTGCTGCGCAATGGAATACGACTAACCCCACCAGCAGACATCGTTTGGGTTGGTGATGATTCAACATTAACATTTGGTCTCCCACAACGCCTAGGAGCCTCGTTTAGTCAGGCGACCATTAACGCCAGTACTGATATATTTGTTTGGGTAGACGGCGTATTCCAAGAGCAAGGATCTGATTACACAGTGTCTGCGTACCCTGGAAATAACAATCCAGGTCGTCAAGTGATATTCCCTGCTCCTCCAGCAGCTGGGGCAAAAATATTAATTGCTGTTAGCACAATAGCTGACTACGCACCTACAGTAAACACACCGGCTTATATTACGCTGACCACAACACCATCTGTTGGTGATGTGATTACAATTATCAGCTGGAATGACACCAGTGAACAAGATATTTCTACACTGGTATTTGTTGGACCAAGTGAAACTGGAATCATCGATACAGAACCGTACAGTTCTACTCCGTTCTCGTTTGCATCTGATACACCTTTGGAATGGGTGCTGGCTGATACTTACTCATATGGAGATCTTGTGTATGTTCAAATCTATTCTTCTCCTGGCGTTCCGGCTGCCGGATACTTGCCAGAGTTCTATAGAGCGTTGCAGGCTGTTCCCGGCAACACAGATATATCAGACACCGATTACTGGGAATTGGTTGACCTAGAGAATTTACCAGGTAGCTATGATTATACATTGGGAGTTCAAATACCCAGCAATGACTTCTATCTAAATCATCCAGGGATAACTGGAGATCGCTTGTGGGTAACATTGAGCGGCTACAGATTGTTTGAGGGACAGGATTACACTATTGTGAACAATCATCTGAGATTGTCCTCGGGAACAATCGGCGCCGGCCAAACATTGGTAGTTACAGAATTTACTGAGTATGTGAATCCTGATCCAATAGCGTTCCGTATATTCCAAGACATGCGCGGGGTACAAGCAGTTTACAGAATTACCGACAATTCTTCAACTGTGTTGACTCAAGATCTTGACGCCACAGATGATATCATTTACGTGGCTGATGCTAGCAAACTGGGACAACCCAACCTGTCTGTTAATATTTGGGGAGTTCTAACAATCAATGGCGAGAGAATCATGTACAGAGAAATAGACTTAGTTACAAACACAGTGAGCAGTCTATTGCGTGGTACTGCTGGAACTGGCGCAGACTCTCACATTGCTGGATCGGCTGTGTATGACATGGGCCGTGCAAACTTGTTGGATGTTCAGTATCAAGATTATATCAACAGCTACAGTCAATTGGCTGACGGAGAACAATATATATTTGTTGCTACCGGTTTAAATGTTGGTTATCAAGATGTGGAACCATTTGATACCACACTGTTTGATCAGGGCAATACTACAGATCAGCCAGACACATTTGACTATGGAGCCGGTTATACAACCTATGAAAACGGAGATTTCGAAACAGTACCTCCTGCAAACTTCATTGAAGTGTACGTTGGCGGGATACGTCAATTCTCGGGCTTTGGCATAGATTTCTCTCCAAACCCAACAGTGACATTCTCACCAGCGCCAGCAGCCGGTCGAGAAGTTACATTAATCGCGCATCACGGTACTTCTTGGTATACCCCCGGAGTATCCACTGCCAGCAATGGCATTGCGTTGCAGGAAACCGATACTCCTGCAGCAAGATTCTTACGAGGTCTTTAATAAGGTAAATAGTAAATCATGCCAAATGCTAACCAAACAACGTCAAATACGCAGCCAAAAAACAATATTCCCGCGGCTGCTCAGCAAAACAAGCGCAATCCTAACGAAATAAGTGGCATTGCGGTGCAGGCTCATTTCAAAATCTTTGATCCTGAAAACAAGAAAGTTTTTGTGGAGGGCCGAGCATGATTACTTCTGGATTGGCTAAAATTACCGGGCATGTCAAAGTATTTGACCCCAACAGCGGTGAAATTTTCTATGATGATCACAACGCTATCAATTATGAAAATATTTCTATCGCAATGGCACAAAGCTTGAGCAATAGAGACGTTGGTACCATTTATGCAATGGCATTTGGCAACGGCGGTAGCTCTGTTGATGCAACTGGAGTTATCACTTATTTGCCCCCAAACGTAACTGGTCAGAGCGCCACATTGTACAACGAAACTTATGCCAAAGTGGTTGATGATAATTCAGCAGCTGACACTGACCCACAAGCCAACAAAATGACCGTTTTGCATACTTCGGGCACTGTGTACACTGATATTTTGGTAACTTGTTTGTTGGATTATGGCGAGCCGCCAGAGCAACAGGCATTTGATAACAGCACTAATTTTAACGGTGAATTTGTATTTGATGAACTGGGACTAAAAGCATGGAATGGATCAGCAGACAATCTGCGATTGATTACACATGTGATTTTTCACCCAGTGCAAAAAAGCTTGAATAGACAAATTCAAATTGACTATACCTTGCGTATACAGACATTAAGCAATATTAATGCCTTATAAATACAATAACAACGGAAACAGGTAACTGACATGGCATATACAATTAATCTTACAGACGGCACAGTATTTGCAACGATCGCAGATGGTACGATCAATACTTCAAGTTCAATGACTTTGGTAGGCAAAAACTACGCTGGATACGGTGAATTCTTAGATGAAAACTTTATTCACTTATTGGAAAACTCAGCAAATTCTACTGCCCCATCTGCGCCCCTTACTGGACAACTTTGGTATGACAGTACCAACTCATTGTTAAAAGTATACGGCGGCACCAGCTGGAAAAACATTTCTTCTGCTACTGCTAGCTCAAGTCAGCCCACTGGTAACGTTACTGGTGATTTGTGGTACAACACAGTTAACCAGCAATTGTATGTTTGGACAGGTGCAGCTTGGTTATTGGTTGGCCCAGCATATTCAAGTGCACAAGGACAATCGGGTGCTATTCCGTTATCCATTAACGACACTGGCGGCAATGCGCATATCGTAACAGGAATGTATGCCAACACCAGCTTGGTTTCTATTACCAACCCTGAAGCTAACTTTGTTCCAGCTTCGCCATATTCCACAGCGTTTCCAATAATTTACAAAGGAACCACAGTGTGGAACACTGGTGTTCAAAGCGGAAACATTGCTACTTCTGGTACATTCACTATCTCTTCCGGCGGCAACACCACAGTTACAGTGACCAACACTGGCGCAACTGTTACTGGTTTTGCTAGCGCAACTGGCAACATCACTGGCAGTTACTTCTTTGGTAATGGTAGTCAATTGTCAGGCATTACAGTAAGTGGTAACAACGCAATTAACACCTCAGCAAATATCTCCGGTGGCAATATCTTAACTGGTGGATTGGTTTCAGCAACTGGTAATATTACTGGAAATTATTTCTTTGGTAACGGTAGTCAATTGACTGGAATTTCTGTATCTAGCAGCAGAATTTATAATGGCACAAGTGAAGTCAATGTTCCAGCCAGTAACGGCAATGCTAATATTTCCATTGGTGGCACAGCAAACGTAGCAGTGTTTGCAACATCCGGAATCGTGGTCAAAGGCAACATTGAAAATGGTGGTTCTAACGGCGTTGGCAACATCGGCTCTTCATCCACATATTTCAATACTGTTTTTGCTAAATCTACATCAGCACAGTATGCTGACTTGGCCGAGCGTTTTGCTGCTGACGAATACTTAGAAGCTGGTACTGTGGTTGAATTGGGCGGTATCGCTGAAATTACCATGGCAAAACAAGAACTTAGCGAAGATGTATTTGGGGTAATAAGTACACAAGCTGCATATTTAATGAACGGTGCTGCTGGTGAAGATCGAACACACCCACCAGTTGCTATGACTGGGCGAGTTCCAGTCAAAGTACAAGGAACTGTACGCAAAGGACAACGATTAGTTAGTGCTGGTAATGGTATAGCTAGAGCTGCTCAACCAGGCGAAGCAACACCGTTTAACGTTATCGGTCGTGCGCTGGTACACAAAACCACAGCTGAACTTGGTATAGTTGAAGCTATTGTAACAATCAAGAATTAATTAGGAAAAACGAATGTCATACGTTTCAGGTGGCTTAATTCAAGCAACAGACTATAATGGGTTTGTTAGTACCACCACTGGTGGTAATGTAAATGCCACATGGGGCACAGGAACAGGCGATGCAGGGTGGGGTCAAACAAGCTTGGGCACAGTATCCGCTGGCGGCACTGTGACAGCAACTCAATGGGCAAGCTTGGTTAATACAGTCAATAGTATGGGCAGTCAAACTGATACAACACTGACATCTAGAACTGCACCAACCGCAGGCCAAACGATTAGTGTTTTTTCAAACCTTGACACAGATATTACCAACTGCTATACCAATCGCGGAAACGCAGCAGCTTCGGGTACCACAAGTAGCACCTGGACTGGTACATCATCAGAAACTGCAATAACTGGCGGCAGTGGAGTTGGTGAATGGACTATTACATTTACTCATACAGTGACTTTCCCCAGTGCGGACCAAGCTAGATATTTTTGGAATGCTGGCGGCTTGGTGCGCCTTGACATGAGCAAAACCTCCACAGGTGCATCGAATGATACAGACTGGAATTCGTTTATAAGCACTGTTGGGGCGTTATTTTTTAGTGGAAGAGTAAACAGTGCATCGCAGACTATTGCAGGCACTGAGTACACAGGAGTTACAAGAGTAGGTGGCTCTGGAACCCCAAGCCCATTTTTAACAACCACAGGTTGGTATTCATTAACAGCTGGGGCCTCGGCCACAACAGTATTTCAACTCAACGGAACTGGATATCCATACAGCAGTAGTTATGTTCGAGTAACTGCCGCAGTCAACGCTGGGCGTACAGAGTTCACATTGGTCACAACCTGGTATCAAGCAGCACTTGGTTCGCCTACTCAAATTTCGGGCGGTACAGAAACTACCAGTCCTTATTCATCCTTTGGCACAGCACCCACAGTAATTTGTAGATATATTCCCCCATCAACAACAAACCTAACCAATAGTTGGGGCACACCAACTGTTGCGGCCAGTGTTTCAAGTAGTTTTGTACCAGATTTATCGGCCACAGTGTACGTAGTAGGCGGAGGTGGTGGAGGTGGTGGAGGTGATAACGCTGCTGGGGCTGGAGGCGGTGGCGGAGGCGGCGGCCTTATAACTGAATCTTTGACTCTGGGTTTAGGCGATTCATTTGCGGTTGTTGTGGGAGCCGGCGGTTCAGGTGGAATTTCAAATTCTACAACACCTGGCACAAAGGGCGGCGATTCGTCCTTTGACACATCCTATGTTGCTTACGGCGGCTCTCAAGGTCGTAACACCTCTGAAACATGTGCAACTGCGTCCACAATTGGTTCTACTGGCGGCGGCTTTGGTCGATTAATATCTGCATGTTCTACTACTAGCGGTCAAGGTTACGCAGGTGGCACAGGTGGCGGCTCAACCCCTGGATCAACATCTGACGCAGGCGGCGGTGGCGGTGGC
>JACCDW010326473.1_pt1 | contig 28766 bp, 36 predicted proteins | sample 7449781 | NCBI WGS metagenome assembly JACCDW01 (sample SAMN15323449, study PRJNA562643) | freshwater metagenome | isolation source: river surface water | place: USA:Blue River Watershed | collected 2017-08-18
GTTGGGACTCACCATCTAGTCGTTAGACCTTTCAGAAAACTTGGACCCTTTCTGACTTGGTACGGGATTGTCTCATAGAGAGTTTCCCCGTTTAACCCGATTTTTTGTATAAGCATTCCTGCTTATAGGTGACTACACTTATGAAATCACCTCAATACCAAGATTGGCAGAATTCAACAAATCTGCCCAAGTTTTAATAGTTCTTCCTTGGTTATCCATAATAGAACCATTAAAATTAAGACCGTTCAGATTGAAAGATGAAACTGCAATACCCATAGCAGCACACCAAATACCAAATACTGGAAGTGCAGCAAGGAAGAAGTGAAGACTACGGGAGTTATTAAAAGACGCATATTGGAAAATAAGACGACCAAAATACCCGTGTGCAGCAACTATTGAATAGGTTTCTTCTTCCTGTCCAAACTTATATCCATAATTTTGAGATACTTGTTCGGTAGTTTCACGAACGATTGAGGAGGTTACAAGGGAACCCCTATTATACCTTATTTTCATAAGGAGTGGACTATATCATCAACCTAAGTTACATTAGGTTGTCGGGCACTTATTCCTGTTATTAAGGGGACTAGACCCCTCAGGTAGTCTCTGAACCTTTCTCAGATGTATCTGAGACTTGGATGCTGATTGCCGTATTACTAAACTTTTCGCAAGACCAACCATATGCATTTTCTCTTTGTCCTTTTAGTAGAGGTGTTACCCTCTTGAAGTTTTGATTGGGAACTATTTTTTGTAGTTCTTCTAAAACTTCTCCACCAGTTTCGCAGTTAATTATACAAACTGTTTCAACTTTATTATAAGAGAATATATACTTATGAGTAGAAGTAATAGCAACATTTTTGTTCCTATTTTTACCTCCCACTTTACCACCAATACTTCTCATTTTCATAGCATACTCAGACTTTACAGAACGAGCAGACATTTCTTTTTGATAATCAGAACTCCAAAAGTTTTTCTTAGATAATTTTAGTGCTTCGTGTGTTTTATAAGCACCTTCAACTCTAAGAAGTCTCCAACCTTCACCATCAAAACCACACATCAAGTTATATGCTGCTAAGTCATAAACTTGACCGTATACATCGTACCTTATTTTATGTGCGAGTATGTGGTCGTCAAAAGATAATGAAATAAGGTTTTCTGGATTATTAAGACCACCATCGTGTTTTGGAACAATATGATGCTCTTCCAGATAAGTATTGGGAGGATATGTTTTTGATTTACATTCCTCAATAAAAGATAAGTACTGGTTAGTCATAAAGTTTATGTTACCAGAGTTATTTATATAAGTCAAGTAACATTTTAGTAACTTAGGGTTCCAGCAGTTCACCCGATTTTCACTTACTGATTGCTCAGCAAGGGCACAGTTCCCTATGCATTGCTGATGCCAATGCACCACCAAAAACACCAGCAACACCTAACATATGAAACGGATTCATAAGAATATTGTGTTCTGCGGAAAAGACTAACATATAGTTAAAAGTTCCGCTAATGCCCAGAGGCATACCATCTGAAAATGCAGTTACTCCTATGTTTCCATAGGGACTAGACTATATCTTAACAATCAATTAATTTGTTGATTGTTCTGGGCGTTCTTGCTGGTATTACGAGTTACGCCTAACTCACCCAGTAGTCGTTGAACCTTCTCCTCAAGCGTGAGAAGCTTGGCTTCTGATTGGCTTATTATGAATTTAGTCTGCTTATGTATTAAGAACCAGTCAATAAACTCTTGTGGAAGAAAGCCCTTTGATATTCTTTCCCCATTTATAGTTATTCCCCATCTTGAAAGGTTCGCTAATAGATTACCCTTTCTTCTAATTTCAGGATTATAAACCCCTACTCCCATCGTTTTACGGACTTCAGAAGATTTCTTTCCACCTATTTTTCCACCTTCTCCCTTTTTCTTACGAACTTCAGGAGTATTTCCAAGAAGAGCAATCTCTCTTTGAGTTTGACTATTCCATCTACCTGTAAGATTTTCTTTTTGAATTTTATGTGATGCATAAGCACCTCTTTTTCCCAATTCAGACTGAAGTTGTGGATTATAAAATCCAGATTTAGTTTCCTTACAAGTTTTGATTCTATTTTTATTCATAAGTTTTCTTGCTTCTTCATCTTGACCTTTTCTCCACAACCAAGCGATTTTATCTTGGATTTCTCCATAAGATAACCATCTATAATAATGAAGTAAAGAATGATGCTCTAAAGAAGCAATAACATTCATTTCCGAACTATCAGAAGACCTGCCAGTATGATGGGGAGGTTCGTGATGATACTCAACCATAATGTCTTTTGGATATTCCAGTTGAGAAACATATTTTCTAAATTGTTCGTAAATGTTATCCATAACTTAGCGTTCCAGAAGTTAACCCAGTTTTACAAGGGCCATTATATCACAACCCTTGACCAAAAGGATAAATCAGGAATACAGCAGTTGCAGCAACCGCAGGAGCACTATAAGCAACTGCAATCCAAGGTCTCATACCCAAACGGTATGAAAGTTCCCATTCTCGACCAAGATAACACCAGACACCAATCAAAAAGTGGAATACCACTGCTTGATATGCCCAACCATTATAAAGTGCTTCATCAATAGAAGCAGCATCCCAAAGATTATAGAGATGCAAACCAATAGCATTAGAACTTGGTACTACGGCACCAGAGATGCCTTCCATGAAATCCATTCTTCATCTTCATAAGGTATCCAACCTTCTAAAAATGAAGAGACCATAGATCTAAGTGAGTAATAAGGAAAATTTGTTTTCTTTGCCCAGGCTTTTGCCATTGGGATAGGTTTTTTAGATGAAATCCAAATGTTATAAATTACATCTGCATCCAACCAAGCTTTTATATTTTTACCTTGTCTCCACTTAGAAACTTTCTTAGCAACATCGGGATTTTTCATATGGTTACTATCACCAGACATTATTGGCAATCGTTCTCCAAGTTTAATAAGAACGGATTTATCAACATTCCTAGTCCAATGGTTATCACCAAGCATACCATTCCATTTTTTCGGATTGAGTTTTCTTGGATGACCTTCACCCTTCAAATGTTCCCAATATTGAGGATTTTTATTTCTGGCATGGTTTTTACCAGTTCCCCAACCTTGTGGTTCATTTGATAAATTTAAACAACCTTTATTTCCATAATGTAAAGAAAGCATTTTTCTTTCAGTTTCTCTATTATCAGTATCTTCTTTAAAGATTTCTAAAAAAATCCAATCATCTGGATACTTTTTGAGAGAGTTATGAAAATGGTCGTTTCCGTTAAACTTTCTATGAAATCTTTCCCTCTTTTTGAGGGTCATTGAGGTAGAACCCCAATAATAATCTCCATTAGAAAGTCTTAGTGCTAAGTAAGTTATCATAGAAGTTAGACTATATCTTCATCCTTTATAAGCATTATATCATAAAGGAGTTGGGCGCTCAAGCCTGTTATTAAGAGGACTGAACCTCTCAGGTAGTCGTTGAACCTTTCCTAGATGTATCTAGGACTTGGCTGCTGATTGGGGTGGTCTTCCCTTTCCAGCAATTCACCCAATTTACTTCTTACAATTACTTGTAAGTGACACCATCTAGATGTTGTTGCCGTAAAGAAGTGAACCAGAAACTGGTTCACGAATCCCGTCGCTTACTTCGTATAAACAACCATATCATAAGACTTAGGTTGTTTCAGATTACTCTGTGAAGTGTGGACTATATCTTCACCCTTCATAGAAGGGGCTGGGCACTTAAACCTGTTATTAAGAGGACTAAACCTCTCAGGTAGTCTCTGAACCTTCCTTAGGTGTACCTAAAGCTTGGCTGCTGATTACCTTTCGGTTTCCAGCAATTCACCCAGTTTCGTCAATACTCTTACGAGTAAGGGACACCGATTATTTGATGTCTACAGGGGGATTTGCAATAAAGGCAATAATAAAAACTGAAGTAGCAACTAGAAGGCAAGGAATCATCAAGGTTCCAAACCAACCGACATAAAGACGATTGTTAGTTGAAGTTACCCACTCGCAGAAGTTCTGCCAGGGATTAGAATTAGAACGTGAAGCAATTGTAGCAGTCATAATAGACGTAAAAAGAATAAGTGAGGTATAGGGTCTACCTGTGTACGTTATTCCTTCACTACCCTCAAGTGAAGGTATGAGAGACGTATTTAACGTGCTTAGTCTCGGTAAGGAGTTGTCATCCCGTTTCAGCACGAGAACTGAGTTTTAGAAATGTTAAGTTTCTTAACTCAGATTATGTATATATCGTAACATAATATCCCAGATCTGTCAACTCCCATATTCATCAATCTTGTCTAAGACTCGATTGAGATACTGTTGTGCCAGAGACTTGGGATCAGAAGTCCAAGTGACGTTCTCGTTATACAAATTGTGTTTTAATTTGAGAACGGCACACTTAATTTCATCTTTTGTGATTTTACCCCTAGGCATAAAACTTAAAACTCTTGTCTCTTATATAGAATCAAGTTTTAATCAAAAAACACCAGGAATGAGTTGACCAGTCTTAAGATATACGCCAACCATAATTACAAAAGAAATCATAGCAATTCTGCCGTTCAAAATTTCTGCCTGTTCAGTCCATCCGAAGTTTTTCATGAATTTTTCTCCCTTTTAGTAGTATTTTGAATTACAATAAATTTATCTTTTGGTAGAGTACCTGCAACGCAAACTTTTAGTTCGTCATCATTAGACCAGGTACCAGATTCAACAAGTTCTTGAAGGGCAAGACTCAATTGCCCGAGCATTCCAGCACTCATCAATAAGTCTCAAAAAGTTTTTCTATCGAGAAACTGAGTAGTACTAAAAAAGTAACACCAGTCACAGTAAAAATAAGTTCACTCATCAGAATACTCCGAAAAATAGTTTACCAGTAACAGCATAAGAGATAATACCAGAAACAATTCCAATCATTGCCCAACGAGAATTTGCTCGCTGTGCCCTTTCAGCATAAGGTTCAATACCATAGCGTTCAAGATCTTCTTTTGTCATATACATAGCAGGTTCTTTTGCCCACATATTCATTTGACCAAATTCATTTTTTGTAGTTGTCATTTTGTTATATCAAGAAAAATTAGAGTATACAATCCAAGGTGTATCCTTGGTAATCAATCCCATTCCAAGATTTACATTCTCAATGTGTGCAATTAACTCGAAATTTTTGTAAATCTCAGTTCCATCAGAAACAGTCATGTATGATAGACCGTATTCACGAATTCGAATTTTATCGCCTTCATGTGGTTTGAAATCGGTAATAATAGCATAGTCACGATATCTTTGCTTCTGATACAGATAATCAAGAGCAAAAATATCCGCTCCGTTTCCGCCAGTGAGGGTGTCAATTTCAAGTTGTTGATTGAAAACTCCACCAATTAGAAGATCATTTCCATCTCCACCATTCAATTCATCATTACCTGTACCACCCAAAAGAGTGTCGTTGTCGCCCCAACCTTTTAGAAGATCATTACCATCTCCACCGTTGAGAGAATCATTTCCCTGACCCCCATGAAGAGTGTCATTGCCAGTTCCACCGACAAGAGTATCATTGTCAAATCCACCATCTAAAATATCATTACCGGAACCGCCATCAAGATAATCGTTTCCCCAACTACCTTTGATGAAGTCTCTTCCACCGTTTCCATATACGGTATCATGACCAGATCCTGCGTCAATAATTTCATCATCATCTGACATCTTAATGTTGTCAGATTTATTGGTTGAAATTTTTCTAATAATTAACATAATGGTTTGAGGTGATGAAATTGTCAGTTTGTTAAGAACTGTTACAGTATATAGGAAAAATGAAATCATGTCAACCCCTTTGGGAAAAATGGTTGGCAGATCTAAGGTCCCTTTGACCTTGAATCCAAGGTACAACGCATCGGATCCCGTGTCAAGGGGGTGCATTGATAAGCGTTTCTAATCACCCCTCTGAGACAGTTCTGCAATGAGTCATAGAGTAAAACAACTAAATTTTTAAAATAAAAAGTCAAGATGCAAATAGCACCTTGACTTTTCTATAATAATTTAATTAATATAAAGTCTGCTAGTTCAAAAAGTGGATTCAGAACCCTCTACCATAATTATTTTGTGGTCCTGGTTTTGTGGTAGAAATCAAAGGTTTTCTTGGTTCAGGGGCACGTGTTACTCCAACTCTTGATATACCACCCAAAGCGTTTTGAATAGTTCGTACTGCCTGATTTGCCAATATCTCTCCAGGTGGTTGTTGACCAGTAGCGGTTATAGAAACTCCTCTAGTACCACGTTGAGGAACATCGGCACGAATTACATTAGTAGTATCTCTTCTACCAGGTTGAGGAACATCAGAACGAATTGAACCACCAGTAACTTCCATGATACTCTGTAACCACTCTTCACTCATATTCACCATTAGTGCTTCTGCCGCTTCTGGTGTCTCGGCATATCCTTCATCAAGAAGATGTGAGAGGATGATGTCGTAAATATCTACTTGTTCGTTCCTTGAACCCCAACCATGTTCTTCATAATCTGATGCGGCAGGAACTCTACTTCTACCCATATCTGCCGCATATCTTTCAGCACTTCTTTTTTCATTTTGTTTAGTTAGATATCTATTTTGTCCTGGTTGAGATGATTTTAAACCTCTAACTTTTTTTGACCTTGAACGATTACCATAAAATTGACTATAAGTATCTGGGTCAATTCCACGAGTAGGAAGTTTTGATTTTGCTTCATCAAGTTGCTGATTTTCAACAACATCCAAATATGCTTCTTGTAGATTTCTAAGGTCTTGTGAGTTCATCTGTTAATATTTTTAAAATTCTTCAAATATTTATGATAACAACTAATTACATCTATAAAAGATATAATTAAGTCTATTTATCTTGAAGAGATGCCTCAGTTATTCTTCCAAGATATGGATCATAATTCATCAAGTCATCAATCTTCATATTATATCCCTGTTTTTCCCAGAATTGAAGAATCGCATCATGACTCGCCTTATGAAAAGCATCAACATGATCAGGATGAATCGAAGAACCAAGTGCAATACGATACAGAAATAAAGGAATAGAGAAAGTGTTTCCAGAATTATAAATTAAATCATCTGCAACTGCTCTCGGTTTGACTCCGTTATCGAGTTTATATTTTCCGTCTCGAATATGTAATCGTATAAGTTTTTCAGCATGATGACGATGAATTAAATATGCAGCAGTTGAAAAATCATTAACAAATCTTTTATGAAGTTTTATATGTAAATTCCCAGTGCAAATGATTGCTAATTGAATCACATCCCAATCATAAGGAATTTTGGAAACAAAATCTGCCCAAGTAAAATCCCAAAATCTTGCAATTTGAAGATCTGCATCATCCTCCATAATGATTGCATAAGGAGAATTGGATGTATTATACCAATGTTGAATCGCTTTAAGATGTGATGTAGTGCATCCAATTTCACCTGAAGTCATTGTTTCTGGATATCTCCCTTTAATGATATCACTCAAATCATCTTCACGACCATCATATGCAGAAATGCGATTATAATTGTCTATACCCCAATACCTAAATTGATCTTCCATATATTGTTTTCTTTCTGGTTGATCATCCAGATTGATATAATAAATGGGAGGGAGATTTTTAAGTTTATATGTTGATTTATTCTTATCCATTAGACTTGATATACGGCTCCGTGTTGATAAGTAAAACCTGTAACTGGTTGAATGTTTTCTTGTGGCATGAAAAGATTAACTCCTAAGAATTTAATAGGAGCATCACCCCATCTCTTGGTATAGATTCCACCATGCTCATCAATCTTATTATAGAATTCCATATAAGGACTTGTCAAGAACCAGTCCACTTTACCCAATTCAAAATTAGTATAGAACATCATACCCTCGGGTATATGATTTGGGTATAGATCGTTTGCAAATTCCCATAATCCTTCAATTACTTTTGGATTATCAGTTTGAACAGCAGGAGCAATAAAACCATAATAACAATGATTACTTTCAGCCCAATCAAAAATATCATAATTCAATGATGTATGTATAAAAGAATCTGTATCTAATCTCAGGTAATAATTATAATTTCTTATAATACTTTGATTATACATTTCACCGGAGAAAAATCTGCACATGTGGCGATACCCCATGGAAAATCCTGGATGCCCCCAGGCAACAGGACCATTTCCATGAGTTGGGTGTGGGAAAAATTCTGGTATGTGACGTGCAATTTCATTAGAATATTGTGGCACATCAAATTGAACTAGATTATACTTAAGGTTTAAATTGGTTTGAACCTTTTCCACATAAGGGAAGAATGAATCTTCTACAAAAACAAGAATATCTGCAGAAGTAAACTTAAGTACATTCTCTTCGAGAAGTGCAAGAGACTTATTGAACATTTCAACATCTTCATCCGAAGATCTGACAAGATAGATTATACAGTTCATAACATTTGCCACTTTTTATAAGGTATCATGTTTGGGCTATGCGTACCAATAAAAGATTCTGGATAAAATACTTTTGAGTTTGGTTGATTTGGATCTAAGAAAGCAGACCAAAAACTAAACGTTGATACGTGTAAAATATGGTACTCACATTCTACCATCTTTCGCAGCGATTGAAAAGCATCTCCATCAAATATCTCGAAATGCATATCAAATTTTTCTCTGAACCATGCAAGTTTATGTCTTGCTTTACTATTATCATCAGCAAAAATATAAACTTTACTCTTTGAAGGAATCTTTTCAAATACTTTTACATAGAACTGATCATCAACATATCCATTAACATGATCATCAGCAGGACGAGTACAGAATCTCAGATGCAATGAGACTGTTTCTGGTACAGAATTTTTATTAACATACAGAACATTTCTAACATCATCTAAATTTTCTACCAAACCAAATCTAAACATATCATTGATAACAAATTTTGTATCAAAGGTTGCGGAAAGATTTCCTTGCCAGTTTAGATTTGGAAAATACTTTATCATATCACCATGATTTCCATCATGTCCTCCAAGAAGTCTATCGGAGTTGTATGATGGTGGATATAAGTTGCCACCATTCCACAGATCCCATGTACCAAACTTTGGTTCTGGTAGATTAAACTTTTTGCAGAATGAAATAACTTCTGCCATCTGGAATAAATTATTTCCCAATCCACCATGCAGAGTTGTACTTATTGTCCAATCATCAAAATTGACTGGAAGTGAATGTGCTCTGAATGTACTATTAATACTTACATCAATTCCAATCCATCCCAAACAACACAACTGATATTCAGTATTACCAAAAAATTCTGGAGAATCAACAATCAAAAAGTTTTTTGGATACTGCTCTTGCAATTCATTTGCAATGCGATAATATTCATCCCAGTATCTTTCAGTAGCATGAAACTCATCTCTAGAATCACTATAATCTGGGAACTGACTCACCGCATATCGGTTATGTCCAAATCCGATTGATCGATCTTTCACATAACAAGGATTTCTATATCCCCATGATGTAGCCAAAGACTTGATAGAATGCTCTCTTCTGCCACGTAGGCAGAGAAACTTCATATCAGGATAGAACTCTAAAAACTCTGGAACATACTTTAAATATGAATGAGTAATGTTTGGAACAACCCATCCATCACGATCATAATCAAAATGAAATGATACTTTTCTTGTTCTTTCTTGTTTTGAAAGACTTTCAGAATCCCAAATTAATCCATTCTCATCGTTCCAAGTTTCAAAACTATTTTGATACTTTGGTCCGTTGCCCTTGTACTTAATTGGAATGTGATTTCTTAGAAGATAATTTGCACGAAGAAAACCACATCCACCAGATCCAATAATATGAAAATTACTCATAAGCAATTCCCCTCAATTCATACTCCCAACGAACATCCATATTCATTCTTGGTTTACCATCTGCTTCAATAATCTGCCCAACAAAAATACCATACTCCATTGGTTCATGTTCCACAAAAGGCCTGTTATCTTGACCTGCGGGATAGATTGAAGAGAGTTGTCTTTTAACATCGCCAGTAATATACGGAATCAATCCCACACCATATGCTTGATCATGTGGAACATGATCTCCTGGTTGTGTCGTTGGTTGACCAGATGGTTGATTATGGGACCAATGATCATGACAAACATGATCATGAATAATTCTAGGCCAAACATGATGATGTAAAACTGTTTGATCATCATCTCTACTTTTTTGAGACTGAACATCGAGATTTAATTTACCGTACCGCTGATGATAGAGAGTATTATTAATACCAAACATTCCTGCCATAATGGTATAACCATGATTATGACAGTCTCTCATGAGATGACATGCCTTATCTGTTGTTAACCATTCATCTACAGATCTACGCTCCCTCCAAGATAATCGACTATCACAATCTCGACTAATCCACACATCAACAGTATCATCCAGAAAAGGAAGGAACCTCCAGTTCAATGCATCATAGGCACTGTATCTTTGACGAAGATAAACTTCAGCACCATAGTCTTTAAGTTTCCAAGTATACTCTTCAGGAGTATCAAGATCAACATAAAATCTTGCTGTCCAATCTGGATAGATTTCTTTTGCAAGTCTTGCGTTTTCTATCGCACCTTCACAATAAAGTGGATCGGAACCAAAAAGACTAAACGTTATCAGGCGCATACCAAGTTCCATAATAACAATCAGCCCCATGAAATCCTGGGTTGCTTCCTCCCTTATAGATTTTACCAAAGTCACCTAAAACTTCAGTAAAGGTTTCTTTCGTGATAAAATGCGGATGCGCTTCATCAGTTGCGCTCCCAATACTTTCAAAAACTCGAATTACTTTTGACGTTTTCTTTGCAAGTTCAAGTTGTTCTTGTGGATCAAGAACATGTTGAACGACATTAAAGAACCAAGTCTCATCAATCTGATCTTCAATTTCCAGATCTTCATATGGTGCTGCGATAATTTCTACACCGATTGCTTCATAATCTTGGCGGATTTCTGTAGGCCAACGATCAATCAATGGTTCAATAATAATTCCTCTTTTAAAATTACCTTCAGTCAAAAGAATAGATCCTCTTGGACCTGCACCAACTTCAACAATAACTTTATCTTTAAAATCTTCTTTGTAGTCAAACTCCAAATACTTAGCAATACACTCAGAAGCATATCCATATGCTTCACGACTTAAATCTTGATGATGTGAAAATTCTGTAGTCTGTGCCACAACCCACCTATCCATATCAATTCGCATAAGGTAACTCTCTAGGTTCAATAATTCTTCTGGTATTTATCAGATCTTTATGACGTTCATAAAAGATTTTACTATTTTTGTGGTGTGCTTTTAAAAGCCACGGAGCAGGAGATCCTGTTTCCACTCGTGTTCCACCCCAACAATCTGCACTTTCATAATCAATCCAATATGCACCCACAACTTTTCCAAGTTGTTTGTATGCTCGATAACAAAGGTCGTGGTCATCCATGTCCTGTGGTTCAAATGCTTCATCAAGATAATCCAACTTCTTAAGATCATCATGATCAATCATCAACGGACCACGATTTACAGAACACCTAACAGCAAATACATCACGAGGTAATGCATGTTTACGATCAGCATGATCTACATGATTGACAATATCACACCAACAGTTATCGAGATTCTCTTCCATTCCCAAATGCTGTGAGTCTGAATTGAATACCCAGTTGTGTGCAGTTCTAGAGGTCACTGCAAATACATCATCAAAAGCCCTGAATGGTTTTTCCAATCTCTTGTTCCAATCTTGCTCCTTGATAATCATATCATCTTGGACAATAATAATCTTATCACCCTCAGCATTTTTCATACCGAGATTATTTGCTTTTGTCTCAAAAACATTCGGAGCATGAAGAAATTTTCTTTTAACTGGAGTGCCACTCAGAGAATCCCAAATAATTTTTTCAGAATTATCTGTACATCCATCAATCACCACAATTAACTCATAAGGTTCTGCAGTGTACTTGCAGATACCTTCAATAACTCTTTCAATCAACCAGTCTTTATTGTGGACTGTAAGAACAATACTATGCATTTTCTTTAATTGCATTTAAGAACTGATCAATTTGGCGACCGTATCCTACACCACCACGCTCATACCAATAGTCATAGTCACATTCAATGTAGTTACGAAACTCAGGGACTCCAACAGTCAAACCATCTCGAATTGCAAGATTGGTCAGAACACTTTGATCGTTTCTGTGTGCAACAAAACCTTCCAGTTCTTCACCTTCCACACTTGGATCATTGTTAATGATGCGAGGATCTAAACAATATTTTTGCCATTCAGCAATAACATTTCTTGTAGCATCAGTGACTTTCCAGACCATAAAACCACACTCAAGTTGTCTTTCATTCCAGTAGTCTTCTTCGTCACAGTCCATCAGAACAAAACAGTCACGCTTGGTATATTGACCATTCATGTTATTACTGATAAGCAACATTGAAATGTCATCAGTATTATCCATTTCCTTTTCAACATATAATCTCAACCCAGGAGAGAACATGTCACCACAATCGCAGTAGAGAATATAATCTCCATCAGCAGCATGTTCCATTACCTGAGAAATGACATAGGGTTTCCATGCCCACCATCCAGCTCCAATAGGAGCATCAAGCAGTTCTTTGTTTTCTGCATAGAACTCTGTAGTTTCTAACCACTCACGATTATATGCGTGGTGACAGAATTCTTCCTCATGGATTTCATGAAGATACTTTTGTTTATCTAAAAACTTTTCGTTTGCAAATGTCACCAAATGCCAAGTCATTTCAGTCTCTCCTTAACGTAATCTTGATTCTCGTAGTATTCAATCAGTTGTTCTTTTGAAAGTATTTTTAAGTATTCCCATAATGCATTGTTGTTTTGCATATGTGGATTGTGGAACCAAGAGTTTTGAGTTCTTTGATGTTCCAAATGATAAGCATGATTATCTACTCTACCAATATTATATCCCAAAGTTTGCCATCTGTGATGCCTTTCAATGTCTTCTGGAGCATATGCAATAAATCCTTCATTCTCCAAATATCCATCCATGTAAACTTTACGATTAAAGAACTGAACCATACCATATTCAGCCCATCCTTCTCCTTGATTGCTTGGATAGTAGAAGAAACGATCATCAAAACATGTTGAATCATATTCTTTGATGAACCGCGATACAAACTCATCTTTTTCAAAGTTATCCATATCATCTTGAGTTTCAATTGTAAACCCAAGATTTACTTTACGTTCACCATGATTACCATAGCGATATGGATAGACTACATCATACTCACCTTGAAGCATTTCTACAGCCTTAGTATAAGTATCGAGTGGAAGAATAAGATCTGTATCATAGTTCACTACAATATCACACTTAGAATCCATGACCATATCATTAAGAACTTTTGTGCGATGAAATGCATCATCAGTTCTAGTTTCTTCTTCAAAGATGAAATTAAGATTTGCAGTATCTACCAATCGTTTAATAACTGGAAGAGCATATGTCTCAAACCTACGCTCAGAATCTACCTCTTTAATCGTTACAGTACAATCAAAGTGGTGTAAAAGATATGACGTAGAAAGAATTACATTCCGCAGACGATCTCCAGTATCAATTCTTAATGGGACAATAAATTCCACATTTTTTAAATTAGTTTTCATTTACCATTCTCCATTCTTCAGGAAACAAATCCTTCGTTGATTTATTTGCATTGTTAGGACCAAACCATTTTGATGGGTAGACAACCACCTTATCGGATGCTTTCGATAACCATGCACCCCACCATGAAAATGTAGAGTTTGCAATAATAAAATCTGAACACATTGACATCAGACATAAATCAACGTAAGAACTACCACTTTCACATACAGAAAATCTATCGGATGTAAACAATTCTTGTTCTTTACACCAAGCAGGATCGTCAGAAAATATAACTACATTTCGATCATCGGAAAATTCATTCAATGCATTTTCATAATACTTCATAGAAAGATTATGATGATTTAAATTATTAATCAGGAAATCACCTCGACGAATGTGGAGTGCAATAGATCCCTGCATTTGAGATCTATGCGGTTCACAAGATTCCAGATACTCTGGTTTAAATGTAAATTCATTCCTAATTTCATCTTCAATATGTTTGAAATATTTTTCAGTTTGAAAATATCCAACAATAGTAACGTTGTCTGGACAGTTCTCAAGAAGATCTTCATCAAAATGAAAATCAACTTCAGATCTTACACCGTCAGATAATAGATATCCAGTTTGTTCTGGATGAATATCAAACACATCAAATAATTCGATTCTTAGGATATTGCCCAGAGAATCTTTAATCTTTTCATTATGATCTGGAATGATATATCCATATCCACGTTTAGCGGCAATGCCCCTGAGAGCAGCATATTGGAACATCTGGTTTCCCAGTTGCCCCATCCTACCAAGATAATTTAATCCAATCATCGGGAAGTAAATCTTTAGTGTCGTTATCTTTTAAAAGTTCGGGACCAAACCAAGGGTCTGGTGCAACCACTGGATTTGTACGATTCTTTTGCAACCATGCTCCCCACCAACTTAATGTGCTGGGAGAAATAATAGCACCGTTACAAAGACTCATCAAACAAAGATCAGTATAGGGGATAAAAGAGTTTCTGTAAACCCCATCACCTTCCATACACTTATGAGAATATTGCTGTACACTTTCATTAATTAAGAACCTTTCATCAGAGAAAAATTCTTGTTCCTTACACCAAGCAACATCATCACTACAAATTAAAACCATTGCATCACCATCAAAATGTTCCAAAGCCTTTCGATAATAATCAAAGGTCGGCACCGGATGCAGATGTTCTCTACCAACATTGTCGCCACGACGAACATGAAGGAAGATAATCTTCTCAAACTGATCTACAAATTCTTTACATGGACTTTGAATCTCATCAATAAATTCAAAGTCTTCACGAATTTCATCTTCAATATACTTGAAATATTTTTCGGACTGAAGATAACCATCAAGGTTTGTATTGTCAGTAAAAGTTTCAAAAAGATCTTTATCGAAATGAAAATGTGCCTCATATCTTGTTGGATAAGGCACTTCACCAATGTTCTTAAGATGCTTCAGTTTAAATGGATGATGAATTCCATAGTTGGCAGTGCGACTACCATCCTCAGGAATACACCATTCATAACCATGCTTAGCTGCGATGCCGCGCAGAGAAGCATATTGGAAGAGTTGATTGCCAAATCTTCCATTAATACCCAATCGATTATAACCAATCATAACTCAATCCAGAATACTTCTTCGTTAGGAATACCAAAGATAATTCTATCATCACATTGAGATTTTACATAGTCCTCAACAACATAAACTCTATATCCTTGGTTTAAAAGATTTAAACACAAACGATATTGTTGACTCTCTGTAATAATATCAGTTCCTTCTTTATAAGAAACATAATGAAAAGCGAATGGAAGATTATTCACATTCTTCTTCATGAAATAATTTGTCAGGAAGATTGCATGTTCATCGTTGAAATTATCCGTCGTATATCCAAGGTTGTAAACAAGACCCATCTTCTTAGCGAAGGCTGCGAAGGAACGATTATCTCTTGGTAAGCATGGACCACCATATCCATAACCATACTTGAGAAACTTTCTTCCTACTCGACTATCATCACCGATAGCGCCAAGAACGGTATCAATCTCATCCTCAAGACCAGCAAGAGTCATAACTTCACCAAGCATATTTGCATAACTGATCTTGGTAGTAAGGAAACAGTTCGTTGCAAGTTTTACAATCTCTGCTGCTTTGGTGGACATGAAATTAATCTTTGGTTCAGTTACCTGAATCGCATGATACATTTCAGACAATTGATCATAGACATTATTATCATATCCACCAATCAGAACCATATCAGATCTTTGAAGATCTTGAACGATAGTTCCTTGTGCAATGAACTCTGGATTATAAAATACGTTTACTCCATATTCATCCAATGCATCTTGGAATGAATCACAATCTCCTGGATTTGTAGTGCATCCAACAATCAAAGTTTTTCCTTCAACAGAAAACTCTGTGTTTTGGAAATCTTTTACTACTTCCCAAACAGCACTTACATCATAATCTCCCGATGGAAGTGATGGTGTTGCTACAAGAGTAAAGATAAGATCGCAGTTTTTAATAACCTCAACATTATCAGTAACTGCTGTAAAGTTTGTAGCATCATCAAGCAGTTCTACTACTTGAGGCTCATTAGTGCTAATGATTTTATTGTTCAATCCAATAACATAGTCATGGCGACAATCGGAAACAATAACATCATATCCTGCTTTTTCTAGAAGAAGAGCGAGGCAGATACCAAGTCTGCCTGCTCCAATGACTCCAATTTTCATAGTTTAAATGTTGGGATGGGTTCCATTTTATGTTTATTTTGGGAGTTGAATTTCTGAAGAACTTTAACACCAGGACCAGTTCCGTACTCCATTGCCTCTTCCAGTTGAACATATGAAGATCCAAGTTGATCTTCATCTGTTCTACCATCATCCCACAGACCATCTGTAGGAGCAGCGTTAATAATACGTTCGTCTACGCCAAAGTGCTTACCAAGTTCCCATACTTCAGTCTTATACAGATCTGCGATAGGAGCAATATCAACTCCCCCGTCACCATATTTAGTATAGAATCCAACACCATAATCTTCAACCTTGTTACCAGTACCCACTACAATACCACCGACAGTTGTAGCAACTTGATAAAGAGTTACCATGCGAAGACGTGAACGACTGTTTGCAAGAGAGTGTTTGTCTACACCAAACTCGCGCATGGTGAATTGAAATGTATCAAAAACTCTTGACAGATCAAACTTTTGAACAACCACGTTTTCAAAATTCGATTGTAACCATTCAAGATGCGTGTCAGAAAGAGTTTCTTGCTCATCTTTCTGATGGATTGGCATCCCTAATGCATAAACTGGAAGACCAGTTTTAGCCGCAAGAGTAGATGATACTGCAGAATCAATACCACCAGAAACACCAATAACAAATGCTTTAATATTAAATTGTTGTGTGTAATCTTTCAACCAAGAAACAATTCGCGTTTCAAGTTCAGAATAATTTTCGATGCGGTTCATTGTTTTTTCTCAATTTGTGTTTGAATCCATGCATATGTTTTAGCAATACCCTCTTCGAGAGTCATGGAGTAATTCCATCCTAACTTAGAACGAATAAGATCGTTGTTACTATTGCGACCACGAACACCCAATGGTGCGTTTAAAATATGTTCTTTTTCAACTTTTTTACCAGCAACTTTAGCAGTAGTATCAACAAGTTGATTAATGGTAACCATTTCTTCTGATCCAATATTTACAGGACCAATGAAATCCGAATTCATCATTCTACGTGTTGCTTCGATGCATTCATCAATATACAAGAAGGAACGAGTTTGTAAACCATCCCCCCACACTTCGATTGATCCACCTTCCTCTGGAAGATATGCGACTTTTCTGCAGATTGCTGCAGGTGCCTTTTCTCTACCACCTTCCCAGGTCCCTTCAGGTCCAAAAATATTGTGGTAGCGAGCAACCCTAACAGGGATACCATAATTACGGTGGTAAGCAAAGTATAGACGTTCCGAAAAAAGTTTTTCCCAACCATATTCAGAGTCAGGGTTAGCAGGGTAAGCGGATTCTTCGCGGCAATCGGGATTATCTGGATCAAGTTGGTTGTATTCTGGATACATACACGCAGATCCAGAATAAAAGATCTTGGTCACATTCTTGCCAAGACGCTCATTCATCTGACGCTGCATCTCAAGAACATTCAGATTAATCGTGACTGAATTATGCATGATGTCAGCATCGTTCTCACCAGTGAAAACAAATCCTGCCCCACCCATATCAGCAGCAAACTGATAGATCTCATCAAACGATTGAATATAACGATAAGGAATTGACTGATAGAAGTTCCCGCGATCATTTTTATATTCAAGGACACGACGAACAAAATCTACATCACGAAGATCTCCAAGAACAAACTGATTTGCTTCGTGCTTGGAGAACTCTGGATACTTAAGGTCTACACCACGAACCCAATAACCTTCGGATTTCAGTCTGCGAACCATATGACTTCCAATGAAACCACCAGCACCAAGCACAAGTGCTTTCTTAATGTATTGACTCATAAAATCATAAACTCTATACTATGTATTATACTAAAAAAGGTGGATTTATGCAACCCACCTCTGGTAACTCAGGCTCGCCACTTATTCTTTAACTGGAAATAAGAAACCAGGCGGGAGTAACCTCCATCCGCACCAGTCGGCATATTTAAAGTCCATCCGACGAGGACATAAGGGGGTCAAATTGGTTCCACCACTTGATTTTACGAAATCAAGAAAAGTTGGAATAGTTTTGTGATTTCACTAATTCCAAAGAATGCACATAAGAAAAGTACATCCCATAGTTTGAGTTTAATTGCAAAAGGAACCGTAAGAAGTCCACCAATGCATTTAAGAATCAAACCATTTTTAAAATCTCCCCACAACATGATTTGATAACCAATAATGAGAAGAAGATTTCCAATGTATCTTAGTAGACTAGATTTTGATATCATTAAGATATTTAAGCGATCTCAACAGATTCAAGATCTTGTGCGATATATTCCATCAAAATGTCATAATCATCCAGTGGATCACCAGAAAATACTACGCCTTCGTTTTCATAATAACGACGAACTTTTTTATAAAGTTTTGGATTTTTCACATCAAGATAAAAATCACCGTTAGCAGCAAGAGTAAGAGTGCTAACATCTTTTTTAAACTTTTGAATCAGAGACATTGTTTTGCGTTGTTTACCTGAATATTATAAGTGATTTGGACCCTGATGTCAAGGAGTCCAATTTAAGAAGTGGTACAGGGTCATCATTTGGTTCGATGAATTACCATAATTCCAAGAATAGGAATCATGATCAACAAATAACTTAAAATGAATAGTGTTACTTGATGATTTAAAATGTATCGTACAGTATCTATCATTTTATATATGCGTGATTAAGACTCCAATAAAGTAGTATTCCAACTATTCCAAAAATAGTTAGGGCATTGTAAATGGTTTTTTTCATAACATTAATTGAGTGTGATTTTCATCCATGAGAATAATGGTGGAATAATACCAATTACTCTTAGTAATCCTTCTGCATATAATCCCAAAACTACCCAACCTACACATGCACTGATGATTGTTGCATTACGATTATGCTTACGAATTGCTTCATCAATCATCTCTTGAACTTCTTCACGAGTCACAAACTCACTTTGAGGATTCATCATTTTTCATCTCCAAATAGTTAGAAAGAGGATCAATACGAGTTTTTACAATTTGACATGCCCGATGATAGTACATATTATCGAGATTACCAGATTTCTCAAACATTGATTTAATCTTTAACCAATTATTGTAAGTTGAGTCGTCCATAGGACTTTGCAGATGACACTACTAGTTATCATAGCGAGATCTTTAAAGGTGTCAACAATGTGTGAATATCAAAACTTAACGTATCTCAAAATCCAATCGTCTAACTTGACGTTGACGACGGGCTTCTTGCCACATGATATCTTCGTTGGTTAAAACACCAGGTTTTTTCTTGTTTTGATAAGAATTTAACATTACAATCATAGATAAGTCATTTGCTGAAATCTTATCTCCACGAATTGTTGCCATATTTGGGCAACCACATGATACTGATCGACTAGGATGCCCATCTAACTCCTTTCCACAGGAGCGACATCGAATTTTTAAATTTTCCATAATTTTAATTATTGTTGTATTTGATTTTCTTGAGGAATGATCATTGGAGTGAGTTCAGAATCTTCTACCGATAATTTAGGAGTTTTTTCTATCATTGATCTCAACTTCCATACATATTTACCATGAGATTCCATAAGGTCCTGTAATAAATTCTCTGTGGTATAAGATCTTTGATTTGACGCTTCCTCAGTTGCCTCAGTCAATAACTCGATTAAAATCATATTATCAGTCATCAATCTCTTAATCATTTCATCAGATTTTGTAATTGGTTTCCCAGGAATGATTTGTTTTTGTCCAAGTTCATCGAATTGATTTACATTTGAACCTTCACCAATAGTAGAAACTTCCACAATACGAGATAGAGTTCCAACTGGACGAATATTTAAATATCTCATATGTTCAGATAAACGATCAATTTCATCAAACATTCCCTCATATTGCTCACCAAAAAGAGTGTGAAGTTGTTGAAAATCGGGTCCAATTACATTCCAATGAAATACCCAAGTCTTATGAAATAAGAGAAAAAGATTTGCTTGAATATCGCTTAATAATTTAAATAGTTTTTCCATTATACTCTTTTTTGAGTATTTATGCAATCTTATCTAAAAGATATTCAACAGTATTGGCAATATCATTTTAATTATATAATTTTATTATTTTGATTTTTAGACTTTATCTCTTTTATTTTGATTAGTCATTCTTCACTATTATTTTTTTGAAAGCTTCCAGTCGAACTCGAATCGACCCCTCCAGAGTGGAAATCTGGGATGCTTGTCCACTAACACTATGGAAGCGTATGAGAGACAATCATAAGGTATAAAATCCAGATTGTCAAGTATTTGATGGATTAAGTGTGATATGTTTCAAGAATATAACAGGGACTTAACCTCTATCATATTATATATTAGAGTATTTTTGATTTTTTGTCAAGTGTTTCGGAGGAGGGTCGAACTCCTAATCCCTTACGGGCGCGGCATTTTAAGTGCCGAATGTATACCAATTCCATCACCGAAACAATAAGACCATAACAACTCAAAAAGTTATTATGGTCAAGTGATTCTGCTGAAACTCGAATTCAGTTCAGACACTTATAAGGTGTCGGCCTTAACCCATAGGCGACAGAATCATAAGATACCTTCCTGTTTGTGCTTTGTTAAGAAGCATTGTAGGGTTGGAATTTATAAGGCAACTATAACTCATAGAGTCTTAGTTGTCAAGTGATCGTCAGGGGAATCTAACCCCTTTTTCGATGCTTTACGAGAATGCTGCATTCGACAGATTGCTAGACGAGCATCAGGTTTTTCGACCACCCCTTAAGAATACCACCGCCTCTTTTGTTTGTCAAGATCCCTTAAAGGTGAATTAAGATTTTGTGTTTTTATACGATAAAAGGAGCATTTCTGCTCCTCTCCTACCTTAAAGGTGCGAACTTAATAAGGCATAAGTATTTATTTGTTATTCAGCAGGCGTACCTGGATTCGAACCAGGGATAAGGCTTTAGAAGAGCCGTGTGATAATCCACTTCACCATACGCCCATAAGAGACCCTCAGGTTTGTGCGTCACTTCATAATACTCAAACTATCTAGAATTGTCAAGTATTATTTTGTTGAAGGATAGGCATAGAGGGTTAAATCGAATAAGGCAGGTGCGGTATCATCCCGAAGGCGTTCCCATGCTCCTTTTACTTTCCTTACCTTATCCATGAGAGAACAGAGGTGATCAAATCTCCGACCTAAGAAATCTTAGGATTTAAACAGAAGTCCCAGACTTTTCCAGATCTTCTATGATATGGTCTCTCAACCACCCCCTAAGAATATCATAGGGGTTAAAGGGTGTCAAGCCCCCTTGCGGGCATTTCTTTCCTCACTGATTTCTGCGCGGCGAATCTTAGCAAGTTTTGAGAACTCTAGTAGTGCTTTGCGAGCACGAGTACCTGCAGATGTATTACCTGAAACAAACTTCTCATCATCAATTTTCCATTGATCATAAGCATCAACCAGTTTCTGAATAGTATCGGACATAACAGTCTCCAAAATAATAACGATATTATATAGTCAAGTTTTAATTGCATCCATCATAAAAAGGAGCACAAATTCGCATCTCACCACCAAGAGACTTACATTCATCAGTGTAACACAATGAAGAATTCACAGGTTTCTCTGAATAACGTGGACGATAAACTAAATTTTCCCTCTCAATTATTCGATCATACTCTGGAAGAGCGTTTTCAATTGCTCTAGTTACATCTCGTTCAACTCTTTGATTTAGAAGTCTAGGTGTATTAATGATATATTGATTTAAGTCTGATTGAGGAAAAAACTTTCTTTGAATTTCATCAATTAAATTATATAAAGATTTTTCAGTAGTTCCAGTACATTGAGATATGGAACCCACTAGAGTTGTAAGAATTATACCGATTACAGCAAACCTAACAATTTTACTTTTAGACATAAAAAAAGAGGAGGTTTGTGTATCTCCTCTTATTTATTTTAAATTTTATATTCTATCACACTCTAGAATAACAAACTTGGGCAACACCTTGACCTGCTGAAGCAATTTGAGTAAAAGCACCATATGATAGGTCAAGAGAACGACCACTCACATAAGGCCCACGATCATTAACATATACAATCACAGATTTACCATTTACCTGATTTGTAACTCTTAGGCGGGTTCCAAATGGAAGTGACCTATGAGCAGTAGAAAGACCGTAAGCATTGAATCTTTCACCATTTGCTGTTCTTTGTCCATGATATCCATCTCCAATCCCATAATGGGAAGCGAAAGTACATCTAGAAGAAGCATTTGCGACAAGAGGAGTGAATCCAATTGAGACAGCAGCAAAAGATGTAAAGATTTTTTTGAAGTTAAAAAGCATTTAAATAAACAGAATTCTACATCCGTATAAAAGATGGGGTACACTTCCTTTTCAAGAAGCATCTTCCACGGCTCTAAGTCAAAGTCAAAAACTCATAATAATTACCCTACTCATAACAGGGATTTTTCATAATAAGTGAATATTTATGATTTGTCAAGATGTCCAATTTTAGAAGTGGTACATCTAAATAAGATCAATGGAACTTGAGCATAAGAATGTCCAGAACATACAACACTCCACATCGAGAACATTGGAATGCTCCAATTCACAATATTTTGAAAGCAATTGATAATCACAATCAAGAATATTTCAAAAGTGGTGATATATGGCATTTAAAAAAAGCAGAAATGCTTCGTGAATATGTCAGTGAACTTAAGACTTGGATACATCAACAAGAAAGTCTTTAATTACTTTTGTTGAAAATATTTCTGATATAATTCAAATGCTTTTACAATGTCACCCTTATCTGAAAGGTCTTTGATGACCTTAAGAATCTTCCGCTTAAAATTATTTGAAGAAGATTCTTGATTTGTCATCTCATCCTTCTTGATACACCGAAACAAATACTCGACCTTTCTTTGTCAAGGGTAAAACCTTATCACGAAGATCTTGATTCTTAAGTCTCACACATCCATGTGTAGCATACAGAGTCTGATTTGGATTCCATGCACCAGGCCATCCACATGCAGATCCTCCTCCATGCATCATAATACCAGCACGACCATGTTTGTTTTCCTGATTTTCAAGTTCAACTAAATCAAAACTATACCATCCATATGCCATCAAAGTTCTATCATAAGATGGATTTGCACCGACTTTTTCATAATCTTTATAAACTTCACCAATTTTATAAAGTCCTGGTGGAGTATCAGTATTTGTGAACTTAAATTCATAATCACTTCCTTGACCTCTTGCAAGTGCTGGAATTTCCCACAACAACTTACCTGTGAAATCATATGCCTTTGCAGTTTCAGAAATATCATTTACTACAATATGACTATCTCCTTCTTTAAATCCAAAATCTCTTGGTGATTTTTTTGGTCCAATCATTAGTTTTCTCCTAGATATTCAAGTAAATAAATCTCATGATCTAAAATATTAGGATTCAACCATTCATTAAACTCAGATTGAATCGCTTCTGCTTCATTGTGTAGATAAACATTAGATAGATATTCAATTCTATCCAATGCCCAGTCATGAGTACAACGAAGAGTTTGGGTCAATATTTCCATTATTATTTAGAATTTAGTTGTCTTCATGTCATATCATAGCACTGATGTCAAGGTCTTGAAAACTAAATAATCCTAAAGAGTTCTTATGAAGTGGCAATATAACGGTAGTGATTTTGATGAAGTACCTAAAGGTATGGAAGGTTTTGTTTATCTGATTACAAATTTAGTAAATGGTAAGAAATATATTGGTAAAAAACACTTCTGGACTAGACAGAAAAATAAGAAGACTGGTAGAAGAAAAACTGAAGAGTCTGATTGGAAAGATTATTTTAGTTCATCTGATGAATTAAAAGCAGATGTTAAAATCTTAGGCAAAGATAAGTTTCTTAGAGAAATACTCTATCTTTGCCCTCATAAAAAATCTATGAGTTATTATGAGACTTATGAGCAATTCAATCGTAATGTATTAATGAGTGAAGATTATTACAATACAAATATCAGTGGTACTTATTATATGACTGAATCAGAGAGAATTTATAATCTGGTTCTAAAGTCTTCTAGTATTACTTAAAGTACTCTAAAAGCTTTAATACACATTCTTCAAAACCGACAAACCAACTCTACTCAAATTCGATCAACTTGTCAAGTCCCTCTGATTGTGCTACAATACATTCACTTCCCAAGATTCTTCCACATCGCTGCAGCAGCAATTTTAGTTGCTCTTTCTTTTCCATATTTTGGAGTTGTTTTTTTTACAATTTCTTCGAATCCAGATCCCTTCTTTTCAACGTCTTATCCTGCTCTAACTTTCTCAGCAAGTTTTTTTACGACCTTTTGCAGTTCCATAATTTGATTCAGTTACATAATATTCAACAATTTCATCCCATGTATAATTTGATAGATCATATCCTTCATTTAAAAGATTATCGACCCAATCAGAAATTTCTTCTGAAAGTAAAAAGTCATTATATTCTTCAATGATATTCGCAATTGAATCTGAATCCATCTCTAACATAATGTAATTTGCTTCATTAAGATCTTCTGCATGACCTTTTGAGATTAAATATTCTAAAATAATATCGTAAGAATCATATGACTCTTTAGTAGTTGTAGTTTGAGATTTATTTGTATTCTGTTCTAGTCTCCTTCTTTGTCTCTCTTGTTCTGCTTGAATATCCGCTTCAACTGATTTTATATCAATTTGTCCAGATGAATCTGGACCACCCATTAATTTAATACCTCTTTCAATACCTGCTTTTACTGCTGCGTTTTCCGCTTCTTCTCTTGATTTACCTGCTTCTAAAGCATCTCTTCTTGCTTTTTGTGCAGCTGCTAATTCTGCTGAAGTTGGATTACGTCTTTCAGCACCATCAGTTGGTTTTACTGGAGTTACTCGTGAACCTGAAGGAGAACCGCCACCAGATCCACTGCCACCGCCGCCACCGCCGGTACCACCAGATCCACTGCCACGACCGCCACCGCCGGTACCACCAGATCCACTGCCGCCTCCAGAAGATGCTGGAGGAACATCACCAGAAGAGGATAATCTTCTGAGATTTGCCATTCCTATTTTTTGTACGTCAGCGGCAGTCATCTCTGGGTTCTTCTTCATTTTGGCAGTACCACCACCATATTTAAATGCTGCTTTTCCACCTAATGCTGCGGAAGCATTCCATTTTTCTTTATCTCCTGGGGATGTTCTGGCGGCGGCGATGCCTTCACTGCCGCCAGCACCAGTGCCACCTCCTCCAAGTTTGGCACCAATATATCCAGAACCAAGACCAGTTCCTACCAAAAGGGCACCTTTAGCAAGTTTAGGTAATACTTCCTTTGCTTTACCTGCAATGTCCTTTACTCTTTGAATTATTTGACCACCCTTTGCTTTTGTTAATAATTTTGCTGCATCACTGGAACTCATTTTTGCTCCACCACCAATGGGTGAACTAGATGCTGACCATCCACCTACATTTCCCTTCCTTGCTTCTCTTTGAGCAAGTCTTTGGAGTGCTGCTCTTGTTCTTTCGGGATTTTGACCCTTCATCAGTTTTGCAGCAACTTTCATTCTTGCAGGTTTTGATGCGATCCTAGTGGCCAAACCAAGAGCACCTTTTAATAGAGATCCCAAACCTTCAGAAATAGCAATGTCAAAAATTTCTAATTGTTCTATAATATATTCTTCAGGAATAGTATTCTCATTAAGAATATTCTCATTAAAATTACTATATTTCTCTAAAATTTCTTTTTCTGATGAATTAGATAAAAATGAAATGATACCATTAGTACTGTATCCTTCATAAACCATTGATACTGAAATAGTGGCAAAAATATCTTCTACAAGATAAGATGCTTCTTTATCATAATATTGAGATTCTTCGTTTAAGAAATCATTCTCATAAACATTAATTTCTTCATGTAAGTATCTAACATTATTAATGAAATCTTGAGTGATTCTTGTCATTTTTATAGTTTAGTGCCTTTTACAAGTATTTATAAAAATCAACCACCTGGTTTTTATTTAACGCCAAGTTTTTTATTTCGAGCAATATCTGCTTGTCGCGCTACTGCAAGTTTTTGTGCTGCCATTTTTTTATCATGTTCCTTATAAGCACCAGAAAAATATGTTCTCCCAAATCTTTCTGCCCAATTTGAAGAAGTTCTTGCGAGAGTACTAGGGTCAGCAGATCTCTTATAAACTGCCTTACCACCCTTAAATGCAAGATATCCAACTTGATCTCTACCACCAGGTCCACGTACAAGAGATGTTTTAGCAAGTTGTACAGTTCTTCTTTGAGATCCTACACCAGTTGACATAAATGCTGGACCACCTGGTTTTGCTTGACTAAATGTAGTTTTACCACCAATACCTTTAAGAGCACCACCTGCTTGACGTTGCCGATTTGCTTGTGCCATTGCTGTTTTTTCTTTACCTGTAGCGCCAGCAATATTTTCTGCTGCCCCTCCACTTAATTCCGATCCAGTCAAATAACCAGTAAGACCACCAAGAGCACCACCGATAGCAGCACCTGGAGCAGCACCAATACCCCCAAATAATGCACCAACACCTGCACCTAATGCAGCACCTGCTTTTGCACCAGCAGCACCACCTGCCAATCCACCCCCCACTTTCGCTGCACTAATTGCTGTTGCAGAACCAGTACTACGACCTCTTTCTTTTTGACTGAGATACTCACTAGCAGCATCATAAACAGTACCAGCAGTACCTAATACCTTACCAGGTAAACCGAGTTTTGGTGTTGGAGTATTCCATTGAGTTCTCATTGCATCAAGTGCCCTTCTACTTCTAGAAACATTAGCGGTAGGAGCAGAAGTAGGAGTAGGAGTAGGAGTAGAAGTTCGAGATCTAATGGTTAATGCACTTGAAGATGGTGCTGCCATTCTTTGTCGAGTTGCCGCTTGTCTTCTTGCAGCAAGTTGTTCTGTACTTTCACCAGGTCTTCTAGATGCTATATTTGGATTTCCAGATTCAGAAGGAGGTATAGCAGCAGGTGGAGGAGGTACAGGAGATCCTACATTTTGTACTCTACTTGTTGGAGAAAGAGTTGGATTTCTATAAGTTCCAGAACTAGTTGTGCTTGGTTCAACAGTTGGTTTAGTTGTCGTTGATGCAATATCATTTGTTGCTGTAATTTCTGGAACTGATGATGAAGGACTTTTGAATTGAAGATCACGTCTTGCAGCAGCTCCAGTTTGTCCTCGTCTTAATCGTCTTAATTCTTCTTCTCCTTCTCGTCTACTTGTTATTTCATATGCCTCTTGTTCTTTTGGTGGTCTAAATCTTCCTCCAGGAGCAGTTCTTCCATATGTTACTTGTGCTTGACCAGTTGATGGTTCACCACTTTGAGTTACTTGTGCCTCACTAAAATATGCTTCATGCAAAAATTTACTAAAAGTCTTCATTTCTTTCTTACTTTTTAATTATTTATAAAAAAAAGAGGGTGATAAAACCCTCTAATGATCAGTTTAAAAAGTGATTTTAATTAATGAAATCCATATTTTTCAATGTCTGATTTTGCATCGTCTCTTGCTCGAAGGTGTTGTCTTTGTCTATATTCACCAGATTGTTTCCTATTTTTTCTTGCTGCATCTGTTGAAAACTTACGATTTTCCGGTGTATCTAGAGTATTAGCAAGAGACCTGAGAACATATCCTTTATCGCCACCAAGTCTTTGTGCTTGTTTTTCAATTTTTCTACGATTCATTCTTTTGAATCCTTCATTAATAATACTCTCTTTCCATTCTTCACTCATATTTGCCATAATAACTGATGCTGATTTTTCATCTTCAGCATATCCTTCATCAAGTAAATGTCCCATTATAACATCAAATGGATCAAAACTTTGTCTTTGAAGAAGAATAGGTGCTCTTGTTGGAGCAGAAGTCCTTCTTGTTTGGGTAGTAGGAACAGGTCTTACTGTGGCAACAGGTGCTGATGGTACTGGTGCAGATGCTACTGCAGGTCTTGGTTCCAAAGAACTTCCAGTTGGAATAGAACCATCAGGCATAGTTCTACCTTGCTGCCTCATTAATGACGCTGCTCTCATTCTTCGAAGATCTTCTATACCAGATTGTACTGATGGTCTTGTTGGAGTTGCGGTTGCCGTTGAAGTTGCTGAAGTTGTGGCAGTAGCAGGAACAGTAGGTCTAGATGTAGAAACACCTGATGGTCTATTTGGTGTAAAAGTTCTTTGACCCTGAGCATTATAAGTTACATATCCTTGAACTCCACCTTGAGTTGCAGGGTATCGTGTTCCAACAGTTACTCTACCTCCAGATCCACCAGTAGCAGGAACAGTAGGTCTAGGTCTAGGTGCAGGAGGAGTTGTATTAGGTGGAGGAGTTGTATTAGGTGGAGGAGTTGTATTAGGTGGAGGAGTTGTATTAGGTGGAGGAGTTGTATTA